>Ga0154020_10005292_pt1 | contig 15261 bp, 9 predicted proteins | sample Klosneuvirus_201_FD_109709 | JGI IMG/M metagenome (GOLD analysis project Ga0154020, IMG submission 109709) | Active sludge microbial communities from wastewater, Klosterneuburg, Austria - Klosneuvirus_20160825_MG | ecosystem: Engineered > WWTP > Aerobic digester > Activated sludge | place...
CCCCCCCAAAAAAAAAGGCACCCGCGGGAAGCGCGGGTGCCGTGGTCATCGATCGGCCGATGGGCTTAGCTGCAGCCGGCGGCGTAAGAGTTGAGGAAGCACTGGAAGTCGTTGGCGGTGAGCAGCGGGTTGGAGGTGCTGCCGTCGCAGTTGGCGTAGGAGTTGCCCGCGGCGTACTCGTTGAGGAAGCACTGGAAGTCGTTGGCGGTGAGCAGCGGGTTGGAGGTGCTGCCGTCACAGTTGGCGTAGCAGGCGACGGCGGCGGGAACCCAGCAGGCTCCCGTGAACGCGATGGTGTAGGCGCCGGTGCCGGTGCCGGTGGAAGCGTTCCAGCCGGTGATGGGGCCTGCGGCGCCGGGGCCGTCCGGAGCGCGCTCGGAGCGATACGGGAACGCTATGCCGTCGTTGATCCAGATGTTGCCGCTGGCGCTGAAGGGGATCTTGTTCCACTGGCTGACATGGATGTAGTAGTTGCCGTTGCCCGCCGGGGCCACAAACAGGTTGGTGATCCGGGACTGGAGCGTGGTGCCGGGGAACTCATCATCGTTAAATGAGACGCCGGTGCCGTCAGCCCTGTAGAAGGAGAGGATGGTGTCAAGGGTGTTGCCGTTGCCGACGGTGGTGGCTGAGAAGTTGGCGGCATCGCAGACCTTGATCTGGTACATGTCGCCTTCGCCGGCAGCGCCGATGTTGCCCTTGATCTTGAGCAGGGAACCGGTGCCGGTGGCCGTCTGAGCGGTGCCGGGGAGATCGCCTGCATCGCCCACTTCGTTGTACACGATGGCGGGGCAAACGACCACGCCGCAGGTGCCGGCCTGCCAGGTTCCGCCCGCGGTCGTGCACGCGGCGCTGGTCAGGGTGGAGCAGCCGGACTCGGTGCAGCAGGCGCCGCCCGGGGGGCAGTTGGCCGCGGCACAGGTGACGGTGTCGCCAGCGTAGGTTCCGCCGGCGGTGGTGCACTGGGCGGCGGTGATGAACTGGCAGTCGCCGTTGGTGAGGCAGCAGGCGCCCTGTGGCGCCGGGGGGCAGTTGGCGTTGATGCAGAGGACGTTGTCGCCGGCGTAGGTGCCGCCCGCGGTGGTGCAACCGGCGGGGGAGGTCACGATGCAGGTGTAGGACGGAGCGCCCAGGCAGCAGGCGCCGGTGACGCCGGCGACGGTGAAGGTGAACCAGTTGACATCGAACGCGCCGGCGTGGGTATTGGGGACCGGCGTGGTCGTGGTTCCGTCGGAGATCGAGAAGGCCATGTTCTGGGCGACGGTGGTGCTGCTGTTGAAGTGGATGCCGGCAAAGTCAGAGAGGGTGCCGGTGCGGAAGTCGTCATCGCTGGGGGAGGGCCGGTTGGATCCGGACTGGAAGACCGACATGGCGATGTAGTAGACACCGGGGGCGTAGGTGCGGTTCAGGGCGCTGTTGAGCGTGGTTCCGGTGGTGCCCGGAACGTTGCTGACGGCCGCGACGGCCTCATCGTCGTTGCCGTAGCCCGGGATGGGGTTGAAGTTGGAGTCGTACACCCAGAAGTCGGTGTCGGTGGTGTGGCCCTGGCCGAAGGACTTGATGATGATCGAGCCGGGGACGTAGGTTCCGACGTTGGTCGGGACGATCGCCGTGCGCTCAAGCGTGGAGACGTAGTCGCCGGTGGTCGTCGCGACACCGGCGACGGTGTAGTAGAACTCTTCTTGACCGCCGAAGCCGTACCACTGGTTGAAGCGGGCGGGGGTGGAGGTGGCGGAGGAGGTCTGGAGTGTGGCTTCGGTCGCGCTGGCGGTGCCGACGACGCCGGCCCAAACGGCCTGGGCGGCGGCGGTCTGGCCTGTGCCGCGGATGGACCCGGTGTGGCCGGCGGTGCCGGTGGTGGTCAGGGTGAGGCGGTAGCGATAGATGCCGGGGGCGGCCGCGGCGGTCTTGACGCGGAAGTAGTCGATGCTGCCGGGGCCCGCGACGGTCGTGCTGTTGCCGGTGGAGTTACCGGTGATGTAGTCAAGGGGAGCCATGCCGGCGCCACCAGAGGCCGCGGCTGTAGCCGACGCCTTGTTTTCGTTGGCTTCAGTTTCGGGGTTGGCGACCTGTCCATAGGACGTGACGGCCAAGCCGCAGACCGCCATGATGGCGGCTGCGAAGCGGTTGTTTTCCATTTTCATTCGTTCACTCTCCAAAGAAGCTGCAAAGGTGATTACACGAGAAACCTGGTCCCCTCCGGGGGTACCAAGTGCCATCCTACCAAAGGGTTAAGGAATGACAAGGCTATCTGTGGCCGTTGCCAGGCAAATCTCGCTGGATGTGGCCAGTGGTGGCCAGGACGGGCGGTATTCTGGCGAGAGGGGCGACAATATGGGCGGTTGCTCGGTTGGTGGAAAAAAGAAGGAGGGCAACCTCGGTGGTTGCCCTCTCTTGAGCTGGGGGGATGGTGGGCTCAGGTGCAGCCGACAGCGTACTTGTTGAGGAAGCACTGGAAGTCGTTGGCGGTGAGGAGGGGGTTGCCGGTGCTGGCATCGCAGTTGGCGATGGTGTTGGCCGCGGCGTAGAAGTTGAGGAAACACTGGAAGTCGTTGGCGGTGAGGAGGGGGTTGGAGGTGCTGCCGTCGCAGTTGGCGTAGCAGGGGGCGGGGCCGCTGCCCAGGAAGCATGAGCCGGTCATGGCGATGGCGTAGGAACCGGACCCGGTGCCGGTCGAGGCATTCCAGCCGGTGATGGGACCGGGGGCGCCTGGACCGTCGGGGGCGCGCTCGGTGCGGTAGGGGAAGGCGATTCCGTCATTGATCCAAATGTTGCCGTTGTTTCCGTAAGGGATCTTGTTGAACTGGCTGACGTGGATGTAGTAGGTTCCGTTGCCAGCCGGGGACACAAACTGACTGGTGAGGCGGGACTGCAGGGATGGGCCGGCGACCTCGTCATCGTTCCAGGTCACGCCGGTGCCATCGGACTTGTAAAGGGACAGGATCGTGTCCAGGGAGGAGCCGCCGGCGGTGGTCGCGGAGAAGTGTGCGGCATCGCAGACCTGGAACTGGAACATATCGCCATCACCGGCGGCCTCGATGTTGCCGGAGATGAGGACCAGGGGTTGGCCGGTACCTGAAACGGGTGTGGCGGTGGCGGGGAGATCGCCGGCGTCGCTGGATTCAGCGAAGATCGCGGGGCGGCAGTTGGCGTTGGCGCATGTGATGTTGTCGCCGGCGTAAACCCCGCCGGAGGTGAGGCACGCTGCCTGAGTGACGACTTGGCACGATGTGGCATCGGCGGAACAGCAAGCGCCGGTGGCGGGAGGAGGGCAAGTGACCTGACCGCAGGTCTGGTTGTTGTGGAAGACGCCGCCGAAGAGTGTGCAGCCGGCGGCGTTGGTGAGCGTGCAGGAGCCATCCGGGAGGCAGCAGGCAAAGGGCGTTCCGACGACGACGGAGATGTCATCGATGAGGGAATAGTCGGGTGGGTTGAGGAACGTGAGTTCAAGGACCGGATTGGTTGACGGAGCGTTGAGGGTGTAGGTGTAGAAGGTGAAGGAAGCGTTGGCGTCGTTCACGATCGACACGAGATTCTGGCCGCCGAGGGCTGCGGTGAAGGTGTTGTTTCCACCCGGGGCGTAGAACCAGAAAGACACGGTCACAGATTCTCCGGTGTTGCAGGCGACGGGCTGGGTAATGCCGCCGGGCAGCGTCGGCCCGAAGCGGCCGCCGAAGGCTCCGGAGTGAGCGGCGAGGGCGTTGACGGTGGTGAAACCGGTGTTGCCGAACTGGGTCCAGGCCGGCGCGAAGGCGCCGGTTTCAAATCCGCCGTTGGCGATTTGAGCATGGGCAACGGAGGCCGAAACCGCCAAGCCGGCTGCCACGATAAGCGACCTGTTGTGAATCCGCATTTGATTCCCTCTGTGTGAAAGGTCTTGGTCATATGGACGACCCTGGCGCACATCGCGCGTCGGGCCACTTCATTCCTGACCGAGGAGTGATCTGAGATTAAGGTACAGATAATTGTGGGTGGGTCAAGGCGAAAGCGGAGGAGTTGCTTGGACGATCGCGCGAGAGGCGTGGGTTCGACTATTTTTTCCGAGTGAGAGTGAAGGTGGTGGGGCCTTCGAGTTTGCCGCCGACGTAAGAATACCAGTCCTGCTTGATGTGGTTGTTGTCCTCTATGGTCAAGCGCATCTGGCCCATGTAGTGGTCGTTGGCGTTGTGGAGGTCGGTGACGCTGTCGAACTTGAAGTCCAGGACCTTGGGATCCGGGCCGCAGGTGGCCCGCATGCGGGGTTGATTGCCGCCGGCGCAGTAGTGGGTGACGACCAGTGATGGGCCATCCATGTGGTAGAGGTTGGTCATTTCGTAGCGGTCGCCGGGGACCATGATTTCGCGGATGGCTGAGCCGCCGGCGGTGACGGCGAAGATGCTGGCGGTTTTGGTCTGGCCTTTGTCGTTGGTGGATTCCCAGGTGCCGGCGAGTTGGGCGACCTTGTCAAAGAGTTGCTTGCGCTGGGCGTCGGTGGCGGGTGGTGTGGTGGTGGCGTGGCCGGGGCCGGCGCAGGCGGGGAGGAGAATGAGGATGGGGAGGGTGAGGAGGAGTCGGGCGTTCATGGGGATGTTCCTGTGCCGCGGCCGCTGGGCGGTGGGGACATGGTATCAAAAGTGGGGGTGTGCAAGCAGGTGGTTCAACCGCCGCGGCGGATCATGACGGAGACGTCATCCATGAAGATCTGCTCGTCGGAAGCGGTTTCTTTGGAGTCCGGGAGGGCGTCGACCTGTGTGGGGCGGAGGAGTTTTTCGAGTTGCTCGCGGAGCTTGGTATCCAGGTCGCGTTTGACGCCCGCGGCTTTCAAGATGGGGTTGTCTTCGAACTTGCCGAGCATCACCTGCATGGTGCCGCCGGAGTTCATGGTCATGACGATTGATTGTTTGGAGGTCTCGAAGTCGCGGGTGGCTTCTTCCAGTTTGGCGTTTGCAGCGGCGAGGTCTCTTTCGTAGGTCTTGCGGAGTGATTCGAGCTTTTCGCGCTGCGCGGGGTCGAGGTCGGCGAGTTTCGCGGCCGCGGCCAGGAGTTTGGAGCCGTGGCTCGTTGCGTACACGCTTGGGAAACCGGCGGTGTGGACGGCGGTGCGGAACGCGGCGCGGCGGGGCTCGGGGAGAGTCGCCTCGATCTGGCGGGCGTGGCGGTCGTTGAGGTCGCGGATGGTGAGGCCGAAGTCGCGGGTCTGGGTGGTGCGCTTCATCAGGGAGACGGAGTTGAACTCGTTCAGGGCGTCGAACGGTTTCTCATCCTTGAGGATGCGGTCTTTGTCGAGCAGTGCACGGTCCAGGTCGAGCTCGTAGGAGGTCAGGGGCTCGGCGAGCGGGGTTGATTCGTCGGGGGTGAGGCGAAGAGAGTCCACGATTTGGATGAGGTCGATGCTTTCGCCGCTGATGACGCCGCGGAGGACGAGTTCGCGGCGGCGGGCGCGTTCGACGGAGGGCCAGGACTTTTCTTGATCGGTGGTGAGCAGGGCGCGGAGGTCGGAGAGGAAGGACTTTTCGAGCGCGGCCTGGCGGTCGGTTTTGGCTTTGAACGCGGCGGCGGTGTGCTCGGCAAGTTCGGGGGACTTGGGGGCGTCGGCTTCGCGGATGCGGCGGGACTCGGTGGTGAAGTCGCGGGTGGCGGTTCGGAAGGCGGTGGAGTAGCCGTCGTAGAGGGCGGCGGCGGAGTCGGACTGGTCTTTGTCGAGGTGGAGGATTTTGGAGAAGCGATCGAGGGTGGGTTTGGAGATCATGCCGTCGGGCGGGGCGGCGTGGGCGGTGGTGGCAAGAAGCAGGAAGAGGATGGGGAGGATGCGGATCATCGGCGGACTCCAGGGCGTGGAGGAATCACGTATCTATCGACCATTGTTCCGGATTGTGTTCGGGATTGCGAGTTGTGCGATAATGCCGGGATGCCACCAGTCGACGCATTCAAAGAACTGCTCAGTGTTCACGTGCACGGGAAGCTCAAGCCTCTTGGGTTCAAAAAGAGCGGCCAGACGTTCGGGTGGCGGGGTGCCGGGGTTTGGGGGACGATCAACTTTCAGCGAGACAAGTGGTCTACGCGAGAGCAAATTGGGTTCACAATTAACGTTGGCGTGCAGTCAGACTTTATTTCTTCCTGTGAGTTCGTGAGTGGTTCACGGGTGGTGCCGGACAAGATTCCAAGCGGCTTGTCTGGTGATTGGAGTCGGCGAATTGGTCAGCTCATGCCTGCGAACAAGGACGTGTGGTGGACGCTCGCAGAGTCTCAACTCTCTGAACAAGTTCGACATGAGGTGATGGGAGCGATTGTGGACTATGCAGTGCCGGCGCTGGCGGCGCGCCGGTCGGACGAGGCGCTGGTTGAAGAGATTCGTCGCGGCGCGCCACTGTCAAGATTGATGGCGGACGCGGCGCTTCTCCGCAGATACGGGACACCCGAAGAGTTTGAAGACGTTGCGCGGCGAATCCTCCAATCGAGTTCAAGCATGAATGTGCATTACTTCCAAAGCGAGCTTGAGCGGATTCGCCAGCGGGTGCAGCCGAGGGTGTGAATTGAACAGGGCGGCCCCCCTCCAAGGGGCCACCCGTTCGTCGCGGCGTTGGGAGCCGCGCCTGACTCCGCTGGGCCCGACGAGGACCGTCGGGGAACCCAATCACTTGAAGCGGAGGTTGTCATTGCCGTGGATGTACATCTTGCTGTCGGTGACGTTGCTGGGCTTGTTGACGTAGAGGGCGTCGAAGAACCACTTGCACTCGTCGTAGCCCTTCTGCACTGAGGAGTCGAACTGCTCACCGTTCATCCAGTGCTTGAGGAAGCCGAAGTACTGCGGGGGCATCATGTTGAGCTTGTCGGGCTTGGTGCCGTTGACGACGTCGGCGCCCACCGCGAGCCATTCCGCGGCCAGTGAGCCGCTGAAGCAGTTCATCTGGTAGACGGCCCGGATGTTGATCGGGGTGCCCTTGGCTCGGCGCTGCTCGATCTTGGTGAAGAAGTTGGCGGGGGTCAGCGTTTGGTTGTTGTAGCCGACGATGGTGTTGGGGCCGCCGTGTGAGAGGACGTGGATGTCGATGATGTAGTTGGGGGCAAGCTGATCGATGGCGGAAAGGACGCTGGCGGCGTTGAAGTCGCCATCCTCGCACTTGATGACCTTGTCGTACTTGCACTTGGAGGTGCCGGTGGTGGCCAGGGTGATGCCCTTGGCGACTTCTTCGAGGGCGAAGTCGGAGAACTCTTTGAACCAGGAATCCAGGTTGACGGTCTGGTCGTGCCACTTCTTGGGATCGACGCATTCCATGCAGTTTCCAAGGCTCTGGGCGACCCGGGTCATGAACTCGCCGAAGTTCTCACCCTTCTTGCCCTCGAACTTGCAGGAGCCGCAGGTCCAGTAGGTGATTTTGGGGCAGGCATCTTTGAGCTCTTTGACGCCGGAGAGTTTGACGCCGCCGTTTTCCAGGAGGATGACCAGGGCGCGCTTGGTGGGTGTGGGCTGTGCCGCGGCGATGGGGCGATGGCCGGTGAGCTTCATGTTGACATCGAGGCCGAGGTCGCCATTGGCGCTGGCGTTGCTGAAGACGTAGGCCTCTTCGTTTTCGGAGAGGTAGAAGGTGGCGTTGCCGGTGTTCTGGAAGTCGACCGTGTAGATGTCGCCGGGGGTGAGGGTGAGGGCGGGGTTGAAGGTGGCGATGGCGGTTTCGCCGGCCGCGGTCATGAGAGCGGCGCCGAGCTGGGTGCCATTCTCACGGAGGATGGAGACCTTGAGGGCGTGAGCGTTGGTGACGTTGACGCTGATCTCGGAGAGCGCGGGGGTCTTGGCGATGAAGGACTGGGAGAGGCGATTGGTGAGCTTGGAGGTGCGCGCGTTGCCGGCGGCCCAGACGTTGTAGGAGTTGACGGTGGTCTGGAGGCGGCCGAGGTCCGGCTTGAGGTTGGGGTTGCCGGAGATCGGCTGGGCCTGGGCTGCGGCGGAGAGGAGGAGGGAAGCGGAGATGAGCGACGTCTGGAGCCTGCGGTTCATGGCCTTTTCCTTTCGAGTGGTTTGGTGATTGGGAACAACCACTGATGTTGGAAAGGCGGGGACTATTGCGGGGTTGCGAGAGATTTTGTGGGGCGGATTTGGGAGCTGGAATTGGAGGTGAAGAGGCAGATGTGCGCGGCGAAGCAGGCATTGCACGGGATGCCGGGAAATGTTGGTTGTTCACCTTCGCCCCTTTCGGGGGCTCTGTCGCTGGGTGCGGCCATCCCCCGGGTTGCGCTGCGCTCCGCCCGGGGCAACCGACCACCACCCGCTGCGCGGGTTAGGGGCTCGATCCATGCCTGGTTCAGGAGCGCTTCGAGGAGGTCGCGGCCTCCGCCGGCTTGCTCGTCTCAATCACCATGCTGTCGAAGATCTTGACGAAGTCGGCCGCGGGGACTTTGAAGATCCCGGCCTTGGTTTCGTAGCCGCGTTCCAGGCCTGCATCGCCCTTGGGCTTGAAAGTGTTGCCGTGGGGGTTCCAGATTTCGATCATGCCCGAACCTTCATCGAATCCGAGGATCGCGTAGGCGTGCTTGCCGTTGATGCCGGGGGGCAGCGGCAGGGTGGTGCCTGTGCTGGCGCCTGCGAGGCGGTTCTCTTTCATGGCCGCGGCGATGTTGGTTTTGACCTTGGTTACGAGGTCGGCATCTTTGTCGGCGTTGGCGCGGAGCTTGGTGCGGTCGATCGCGTGGCCGGTGAGCACCTTGAGCGTGGTGCCGAGGCTCCCGCCGCGGGCGATGGCGTCGGAGGCCTCCGCGGTTTGCTTGCCTTCGGGCTTGGCCTTGTTGCGGACCGCGCCGTAGGCCTGCTCGAGGACTTGGAGCCAGATGCCGTCATCACCGGTGGAGGAGGTGAGGGCGAACTGGGTGTCGGTGAGCGGCGGGATGGTGATGTCCTGTCCCGCGGGAAAGTCAACGTGGTATTGAACTCCGCCGCCGGGCACGGACACTTGGCGGATCATCCTCTTGACCGCCTGCGAGTCGCGGTGCACGAACGCGCCGACACCGGCGACGAAGAAGCAGTCTCCCAGCGGTCCCTGGCGGCACTTATCGATGTCGGGCGTGCTGTCGAGGAAGAGTTCGGGCCTTTCCGCGGCCTTGATCTTGCGGAGGGCCGACTGGTAGCGGCGTTCAAGGCTGGAGGGTGGCCGCGGGGCCTTGACCTCGGGTTTCACGTCGGACTTGGGGTCGGGCCTGAGCTCGGAAGGGAGAGCTTCGCCCGCGGGGTCTTTGGAGTGGTTCTCGACGAAGTCGCGGGTGAGTTCGGGCGGCTTGATCTTGTAGCTGCGGACGGTGAGTTTCATCGCGGCGAGGGCCGCGGCCTGTTCGCCCTTGTACTTGGGGTCCACGACGAGCTTGTCGATTTCTTCGGGGGAGAGGGTGCCGTTGCGGTCGGCATCCCAGGCGGTGAAGGACTCGGTGGCGATGACGGAGAAGGGGCGGACATCGCTCTTGATAGGTTGAGCGAGTGCGATTCCTTGGAGCGCGATGAGTGCGAGGATGGCGGAGGCGGAACGGAGGAAGGGCAAGGTTCGCATCTTCGGTTCTCCCGCGGGGGTTGAGGCGCGCACGATAGCTGGATTCGCGATGTCAGGTGCAACGGTTCTGGGGCGGGTGCATTGCAGCGGTGGGGGCGGTAGGCTGGGGGGCTTAGGTTTGGGGGGGGGCGGGCACTTTCATCGGAGCAGTCATGCGAAACTGGATGATTCGGACGGGAATGGTCGTGGTCATGACGATGGCGGCGGGTGGGTGTGCCGCGGCAGGTGGGGGCGCGGGGGCGGGAATGGCTCTCGGCGGTGCTGCCGCGGGGGCGGCCGATGGCGCCGGGGTGAAGGGCTACTACCGCCAGCCGACTATCTATAAGGACACGGTGGTGTTTGTGGCGGAGGGGGATTTGTGGCGAGTCGCGGCCACGGGCGGTCGGGCGGTACGGATCACAAGCCACGCGGGCGATGAAGGGTGGCCGGCGATATCACCGGATGGCCAGACCCTGGCGTTCATCGGGCAGTATGAAGGACCGACAGAGGTGTACACCATGCCGCTGGGTGGCGGGTTGCCCGTGCGGCGGACGTTTGATGCGGGCGGACGGAACGTGACGGTGCAGGGGTGGACGTCGGACGGCAAGCTGGTCGCGGCGACCGATCGCATGTCAACGTTGCCCAGCACGCAGCTTTACACGATGGATGTGAAGACGGGCGAGCGGACGATGGTGCCGCTGGCGGAGGCGAGCGATGGCGCGTTTGAGGACAAGGCGGATGGTCCGCTGTTCTTCACGCGGCTGCCGTTTCAGGGAAGCCAGACCAAGCGGTATAAGGGTGGGTACATCCAGAATATTTGGAAGTTTGAAGGGGGCAAAGAAGCGGTGCCGGTGACGGCTGACTTTGAGGGCACCAGCAAGCGGCCGATGGTGTGGGACAAGAAGGTGTACTTCCTGAGCGATCGCGACGGGACCATGAACATCTGGTCCATGGGGCTGGATGGGAAGGATGCCAAGCAGGTCACCAAGCACAAGGGGTTTGATGCGGCGGGGGCATCCTTGGGTGCTGGGAAGATTGTGTACCAGGTGGGTGCCGACCTCTGGGTGCTGGATATCGCCAGCGGCAAGGATGAGATGCTGACCATCACGCTGGAGACGGATCTGGACCAGACCCGGGAGCGGTGGGTCAAGAAGCCAATGGACTACGTGACGTCGGCGCACTTGTCGGCGGATGGCGAAAAAGTGGTTTTGACGGCCCGTGGGCGCGTGTTTGTGACGCCGCAGAAGCAGGGGAGAATGGTGGAGGCGGGGCGGGATGAGGGGGTTCGATATCGCAGCGCGCGGCTGTCTCCGGATGGAACTTCGGTGATCGCGCTGGCGGACAAGTCCGGGGAAGTTGAGCTCTGGAGTTTGCCTTCGAATGGAGTGGGGGAGGCCAAGCAACTCACGACGGATGGAACAGTTCTGCGCTGGGACACGCTGATGTCTCCCAACGGCAAGCTGATTGCGCACTTTGACAAGAACATGCGGCTGTGGGTGTATGACGTTGAGAAGAAAGCCAGCACCAAGATCGATCAGAACGAGACCGAGGACTTCGCGGACCTGACGTGGTCGGCGGATTCGCGGTGGCTGGCGTACTCGTCGTATGCGGAGAACATGTTTCACATCGTGAAGATCTGGAGCGCGGAGACGGGGCAGGCGACGGCGGTGACGTCGGACCGGTTCGACAGTTACGCCCCTGCATGGGGCGCGGATGGGAAGTGGCTGTACTTTCTGTCGGACCGGAATCTCAAGACGGTGGTCGAGAGCCCGTGGGGATCTAACCAGCCCGACCCGTTCTTGGACAAGACGACCAAGGTGTATCAGCTCGCGCTGAAGCCCGGGCTGCGTTCGCCGTTCCAGGCGAAGGATGAGCTCGAGCCCAAGAAGGATGACAAGAAGAAGGAAGACGACAAGAAGGATGGGGACAAGAAGGCCGACGCGAAGCCGGATGACAAGAAAGCCGACGACAAAAAGGCCGACGACAAGAAGGATGCCAAGAAGGAGCCCGCGAAGGTTGAGATCGATCTGAACGGTATCGCGGCCCGGATTCAAGACGTCCCGGTGCCCGCCGGAAACTACGGCAAACTTTTCGCCAACGAGAAGGCGATCTTCTGGACGACAACAAACCGGGAGGAGGGCGACAAGCAGGTGCTCTCGGGCCTGAACATTACCAACGACCCCATCGAGATCAAGACGGTCATCAGCGATGTGTCGCAACTTGAGATGTCCGGGGATGGAAAGAAGTTCCTGGCTCGCAAGGGGGATGGGCTGTTCATCATCGATGCGGCCGCGGCCCCGGTTTCTGATCTGGACAAAAAGGCTGTGGACCTCTCGGGCTGGATGCTCTCGATCACGCCGCGGGAAGAGTGGCGGCAGATGTACACCGAGGCGTGGCGCCTGGAGCGGGACTACTTCTACGACACCAACATGCACGGTGTGAACTGGAAGGCGATGCTGGAGAAGTACAAGCCGCTGGCGGAGCGGGTTTCGACGCGGGCGGAGCTGGCGGATGTGCTGGCGCAGATGATCGGGGAGCTTTCGGCCCTGCACATGTTTGTGCGGGGTGGAGATTTGCGCAAGGGTGAAGATCAGGTTGCGCTTGGGGCGCTTGGTGCCGCGTTCTCGCGCGACAAGGCGGGGTTCAAGGTCGATCGGATCTACCAGAGCGATCCGGATGACCCGCAGTTGATCGCGCCGCTGGCCAAACCCGGCGTTGAACTCAAGGTCGGCGATGTCATCACGATGGTGAACGGAGTCGCGGCGACATCGGTGCCGGATATCAGCGTGCTGCTGCGCAATCGCGTGGGCAAGCAGGTGCTGCTGCATGTGAAGCCGGCGGCGGGCGATGAGAGAGACGTCATCTGTGTGCCGCAATCGGTGGCCGCGGAGTCGGATCTGCGGTATCGCGACTGGGAATACACCCGCCGCAAGCTGGTTGAAGAATGGTCCGGCGGGCAGATCGGCTACCTGCACCTGCGCGCCATGGGTGGGGACAACTTCACCGAGTTCGTCCGCGGGTTCTATCCGGTTTTCACTCGGAAGGGCCTCATCGTCGATGTCCGCCACAACCGCGGCGGGAACATCGACTCTTGGATCCTCGGCAAGCTCATGCGCAAGGCCTGGTTCTATTGGAGCCCCCGCGTCGGCAACCCGCCCTCGTGGAACATGCAATACGCGTTCCGCGGCCACATGGTGTGCCTCTGCAACGGCATGACCGCATCTGACGGTGAAGCGTTTTCCGAGGGCTTCCGGAGGCTGGGACTGGGCAAGGTGATGGGCACGCGGACGTGGGGCGGAGAGATCTGGTTGTCATCTTCGAACGTGCTGGTGGATAGGGGCATCGCGACAGCCGCGGAAACGGGTGTGTACGGACCCGAGGGCCAGTGGCTGATCGAAGGCCGCGGCGTGGAGCCGGATGTGGTTGTGGATAATCTGCCGCACGCGACGTTCAAGGGCGAGGATGCTCAGTTGCGGGCCGCAGTGGATGAGTTGCTCAAGCAGATCAAGGAGAAGCCGGTGGAGATGCCGGTAGTGCCGCGGAAGCCGGATAAGAGTTTTGAGAATAAGTAACGAGCCCGAAGCGCGAGCGAGGAACAAATGGGCCGCGGATCAACGCGGATGGACACCGACAAAGGCCGTATGCTGAGTGCTGGCCCGCACCGCTGCACTGCGCAAGTCCGATACAGTCTTGCCCATGGGCTTCGGGAAAGACTTTACCTGTCAGCAGTGCGGTGCGAAGACCACGGTCTCCAGCGGTGCGCTCATGTATGCGCGAGCGCCGGGTGACCTGATCTACATTCCGCACCCGGGCGAAGCTGGACGGCTTGAAGCTCTCGGGACGACGGCGGACAAGGCGCAGGCCGAACGTCGCCTGTATGTGAAGCAAGACTGGGCGTGCACATCCTGCGGCACGATGTTCCAACACGTGAGACTGCTCTTGCCCAGCGGGATTCTTGGTTGCAAGATCTATGTAGCTTTCACGCTGGTTGGAATCGCCGGGACGATCTACTCCGTGTCGATAGGCCGGTGGCTTGTGCCTTCTTGGAACCTCGCAGAGTGGCACTGCGTTGTGATCGCCTGGGTTGTCTTCATTACGGTGCCATGGGTCATCGGGACGATCGACGAGTCCATCGCACGCAAACGCAACGACAAGACTCCTGAGGCCCGAGATCCCGCGGACTGTCCAGCGTGCGAGAGCGCCTGCGTAAAGTTCGCCATGGACTTCTCGAAAAAGGACTGTGCTTTCAAGTGCCCGACGTGCGGGAGTCCGAGTCTCAAGGTCACGGACGAGTGGATTTCCTGAAGCGCATGGAGGCGATGTCCCTCAATTGCAATCTCCCATCTGGAAGCAGCCTCAAAACCAGTGCGATTCAGAGCCAGCCATGTCCGATTCAAGAACCCATCCCCTGTGCGACCGGTAGAATCAGCACCGCAGACCGTCTCTGCGTGCCTTCCGAATCTCACCTCACCGGCCCCACACGCCCATGCGAACCGGGGCCCCAACCAAGGATGTTCCCATGAACACGATTCGCAATACTCGCTTGATGTTCGCGGCCGTGGCGGCGCTTTCGCTCGGGGCCGGTACTGCGCTCGCCCAAGACAAGAAGCCGGAGCAGCCCAAACACGATGAAAAGGCGACCGCGCCGGCCAAGGGTGACCAGCGCGTCGGTGGCCCGTACACGCTGGGAACCTGCGCCATCACCGGCAAGAAGCTCGGCTCCATGGGTGATCCGATCGTCAAGGTCTACGACGGCCGCGAGGTTCGCTATTGCTGCGGCGGCTGCCCCGGCACCTTTGAGAAGGATCTTGTCGCCAGCTTCGCAAAGCTCGACGAGAAGATCGTCAAGGACCAACTGCCTCTGTACCCGCTCAAGACTTCGGTCGTCACCGGCAAGGAGCTGCCAGCCAAGCCGTTCGACTACGTGTACGGCAACCGGCTCGTCCGCCTTGGCGCTGAGAGCGAGAAGGCCGAGTTCCTCAAGGACCCCAAGACGAATCTCGCCACGCTCGACAAGGCCGTGATCGCGGCCCAAGGCAAGGACTATTCGATCAAGTCCTGCCCCGTGAGCAACGAGAGCCTCGGCGGAGACGGTGAGGTCAAGGATGTGGTCATCGCGGGCCGACTTATCCGCCTGTGCTGCAATGACTGCAAGAAGGAGTTGGACAAGAACCCGTCTAAGTTCATCGCGATGGTTGATGAGGCACGCAGCGGCAAGGCTGCACCGGATCACAAAGAAAAGCACCAGGACAAGAAGCCTGGTTGATTGATTTCGTCACACGCGGGCAGGCGCCCGCGCGTGGCATTGCCACAGATCTGCGAATAGTCGAGCGTCATGGCACGGGCGTCAGCTCAGAGCAGCCGAAGCCCGTGGCACAGTACTGGTTTCACCGATGCGAAGAGCGGTTGCGGCTACCGGGCTTGGGGCCCTTGCGGTGGCTGGACTGCTCGGTCTTGGGCCGCCAGTTGTTGGGCTTGCGTGGGCCGGACTTGGATGCCGGACGGCTGTCAGAGGCGGGCCGTGCGTCGGAGTGCGCTCCCTGAGCCGGCCGCGGATGGGCTGGGCGGCTCGGATGAGCGGGCCGCGCGGCGTGGGTTCCGTGCGAAGGGCTGGCATGCGGCGCAATGCCGTGGGCGGCATCGCCATGCGACGGACTACGCGCCGGCCGATTCGACCGCGACTCGTGCGAGGGGTGAGATGAACGCGACTGACGCGACGAGTGTGAATCGCGCTGGTCGCGGTCGTTGAACGAGTGCGGAGTCGGAGCCGACG
>Ga0154020_10005293_pt1 | contig 15261 bp, 12 predicted proteins | sample Klosneuvirus_201_FD_109709 | JGI IMG/M metagenome (GOLD analysis project Ga0154020, IMG submission 109709) | Active sludge microbial communities from wastewater, Klosterneuburg, Austria - Klosneuvirus_20160825_MG | ecosystem: Engineered > WWTP > Aerobic digester > Activated sludge | place...
CATCTCCGGAAACCGGTGGATCCTGACGGGGGCCATCGTCGCAGTTCTCCCCGTATTCCACTGTTCCATTGCCGCAAACCTGAAGGACATCAAACATCAGCCGGTATGCCAGCGGAAGGTGCTGGTGGTCTCCCCATGCGCTCACTTGGATGAACACCTGCGTCCCCGGCGGCACGGTCCAGGTGATCTCGGAGCAGAGCTCACCGGCGGCCGCATCGTCGTTTTCCGCAAGCACCAGGCCGGATGCATCACGCACAACCAGCACGGTGTTCAGCGGCCCGGAACCCGGACAACCGGCACCGTTGCCTTGCATGGTCCTCACCCGCAATTGCATGGGGGTGGCATAGACGTTGGTGAACGGGAAGACGTCCTCATCTCCCAGCACCTGGAAGCCTGCGTACACCACTGCGCTGCCCGTTTCCGTTGGGGAGAGCACCGGCGCAAAGTCATCCATGTCTGGCTGGGGTGTGCCATCTTCATTGGGCTCAACTTCGCCGTGTCCACCAAAGACCAACCCACACGTTTCTGAACACCCGTCACCGTCCCACGGTAGTGACAGCGTGCGTGGCCCGTCATCACACGCCTCCCCCGGTTCAACCAGGCCGTTGCCGCAGGAGTCCATACACACGGCGTTGCATGAACTGGTGTTGGGTGGCTCACACTCTTCCTGCGCTTCCACCGCGCCATTGCCACACGTGCTCTCACGCCGGACATCCAGCAGGTAGGCCCACCCCGCCTGCAGCCCCACCACCCGGCTGTCCCCGGGCAAAAGCGTCAGATGCATATCCAGGCAATCCGCACGTGGCTGGGACACCTGCAAGAGCGTTCCATCAGGGTGGTGGACCACAACCTGGTCACTGGAGTTGTAGGGACATCCTGGATACGGAAGCGTGATGTGGAAGCCCGCCGTCTGCGCTCCACCGTAGACCAGAAGGAAATGGTCCTCATCCCAACTGAAGTTGGCACCGCCCCGAATGGTCACCCTCTCGGAGAGTGGCACCACCATCTCCGCACCAGGCAGATGGTCGTCCTGCGTCTGGGACGGTTGCCCATCATCATTGGGCTCCTGCTCCATGACCACACCCGGCATCAGGAGGCACTGCGCGTCACAGCCGAGTGAGACGCCAGGGATGGCCGGGCCGTCATCACATTGCTCGGGCGGCTCCACAACGCCGTCCCCACACACACGCAGGGTACCCGTGCAGACAACACGGATGTTGAGAACGTTGGCACCCATGACCAAGCCCTGCCCATCAAACACCTGGCAGCTCAAACCCGGAGGAATCTCAAGAACCCTCACGTCATACGCAGCGCCGTCCGCCACAAAGAAATAGAATTCTGATTGGGTGGTACGTATCTGGCGTCCAAGGGATTCCACCACCACGGCCATCCCAGTTGGAATACCTTCAATGCTGCCGCCTACTGAGTAGTTGCGCGTGAAGCTTTCTGCGCTGCTGCCAGCGCTCATGGACTGGCCACTGCTCCCTGGCGCGGCTGAGCTTCCCATGGCCGAGCCGCTCATTGCGGAGGTCACGGCCGCGGTGGAACTGGTCATGCTCACCGTGCTGGATGGTTGCGCCAAGGACGTCCCGCTTGCGGCAGGGACGCTTGAGTCCGCTGGCAACGAAGATGGCGGCGCCAGAGAGGTGCTCCCCACGGAAACGGCCGTAGAGGATGCGCTGGTAGTTCCCGCGGCGTTGGAGTTGCCAGCTGTTGAGGACATGACGCCGGAGGAGGAGCCACCCGTCCCCTGGGTTGAACCCGCATCTGGGACGTCTGGCCGCGGGCTGCACGCCGCCGCCAACAAGCCAAATGCCGCCATACCAACAACAATGCCCGTCTGGACCACTCGGGAGCATTTGGAACCAAGGTTCCGTGTCACCGGTTTCTCCATCAGGCCGCTCCCTTGGATGGGGACACTGTACCGCACTTGGCAGCGTAGGAAACTGCCCCAGGAAAGGCTGCAACTCCAAAAACCGTGAGACGGGGAAAGGCCAACCCAAACGCATGGTTCATCCGCATCAGGCACCAGGATGGGAATTTGGAAGCCGTGCATTCCAATAATCCTTCATTGTTGTGCGGCAGCCGCCCGGGTGCCGGAAATCCTTGCTGTCCAGAACACGCTTTGCGGCTGTGCTGTTGCGCGCAGCGGGGAAAGGCCGAACGCCAAAGACGGCCCAACTTGAAGGTGCGCTCCGTGGGCGAAGCGGTCATGTGTCACACTTTGGAGGTGCGCACCTGGGGCGGTGCGCCAAATGACGGCACTTTGGAGGTCGACACCCTGGGCGCCCTGGTCATGTGTCACATCTTGAAGGTGCGTACCTGGGGTGCACCGCCAAAGGAGGCACTTTGGAGGTCGGCGCCGTGGGCGCCCTGGTCATGCGTCACACTTTTTGAGGTGCGCGCCTGGGGCTCACGGTGAAAAGAGCCCGCTTTGAGGGTCGGCAACTGGGCGACCAGCGGCTTGCTGAACTCTGAAGCGTCACCGGACGGCGTTGTGCTCGCCGGGTCGCACCGCGTCGGCGGACGCCAACGTCAATAACGTGTGATTCAACCCCCATCCTGCACCCACGGCACGCGTCCCCCATCCCCATCCGCGCAGGTTGTGGATGGCCCGCCCCAGAACGTGCCGGAGATTGAGTCTTCAACATTCAACACCGCGACGCACGTGAGTGCCGGGACAAAAAACGGCTCAGAACAGGCGCCATGCAAACAGACCAAATAGGAATGGCTGGGGAGGAGGTCTGCTCCGTAGTAGCCCCCTTGTGACGTGCCTGCACGGCCAGCGTCAGACTGAAAACCCGGAAGGTCCACCAACACAAAACTGATGTCACCCCCCCCAGCCACCGAGCGACAGCCTCCAGTGCACGGTCCATCCACAATGCCCACGACGCGCCCCGCCACCCCTGTGTTGGGCGGAACGCCAACCGGGGTCTCATCCAACTGGCCGCACGCACATTCGGGGTCCCCGCGTCGTCGCTGGTAAACGTCATTGCAGGCCTGCGCACCAACAACCATCAACAACGCCACAACCCACCACCCGGCATCGGAAAACCCGCGCATCATCCCCATTCCATGCCTCCTTTGGACCGACCGCGTTGCTCCGGGTCATCAAAACGCTTCTACCGGTCCACCGTGCTGCGCAACCAACGCCGCTGCGCGGAGGAATATGCCACAATGCCGTGATGCCCGCAGCGGGGGCCGTGCGCGGACATAACGACATATGCGGCCCCAACCACCGTCGGAAGCGCCCCTACTCCGCCGTACCAGTGCGCGGATCCACGCGCGGAACCTTCACCACGTACGCGGTGTCTGTCTTCCACATGCTCACCCTCCTTGCCTTGGGAGTGGCCTTGGCCGCTCCGCCTCCCGCTTTGCCGCTCACCATCATCCGCCTGCATGAAACGGGCGTGGGTCAGTTTGTGCGCGCAGGGCGCATCGACAAGGGCGCATCCCTTCCGCTGCCGGCCAGCCACCTGGATGACGCCATCAAGACGCTCTCCATCACGGCGGATGACGGCAACGCCCCGCCGCTGCGGTTCCCCAGCCGGCTGGCGGTGGGCATGGCGCGCGCGCAGGCAAACCTCCCCGCGCAGGCTGAACAACCGCTGGACCAGGTGACGCTGCTCACCGCATTGCGGGGTGCCGCGGTGAAGGTCCGCACCACCACCGACGCATTCCAAGGGCGCCTGCTGGACGTTTCCCTGGAGCCGCGCACGGTCACCCGAAAAAACGCCGAGGGCGTGGAGACCAGCTCCACCGAGGCCCTCCACGTCATCCAGTTTCTCACCGAAAAAGGCGAACTGCGCCGTGTGGTGCGCCCCGAACTGTTGAGCGTTGCGCCGCTGGAAGCCTCCCAGGTCACGCGCATGCATGCGGCACTGGATGCGTTGTCCTCGGCGTCACGGCGCATGGCCGTGGAGATTCCCCCGGCACCCACGCGCATCACCGCCAGCTACGCCACGGAGACGCCCGTGTGGCGGGTCACCTGGCGCCTCAAAGCGCAAACCGGGACCAAAGGAACGCTTCAGGGCTGGGCGCTCATCCACAACGACACCGACGAGGACTGGAACAACGTGCGCGTGGAACTGTTGAGCGGAAAGCCGGACAGCTTTGTGTATCCGTTGGCCGCGCCGCGGTACGCCGAGCGGCCACTGGTCACGCCCACCGAGGAACTGTCGACGGTGCCGCAGCTGTTGGGGACCACCCCGGACCAGCTGTGGGGGGACAACGTCCACCAAAGCGGCGCGGGCATGGTGGGGTATGGCAGCGGTGGCGGCGGGCGGGGTTTTGGCTCCGGGAGCATCTCCTCCATGGGCAAGGGCGGCCTTGGTGACCAGGACAACGCCGAGCCGGATGACACTCCACCGGCGACCCCGTCCTTCACCTACGTGCTGGCCACGCCGGTGACGTTGCCCGCGCACCACAGTGCGTTGGTTCCGCTGCCGCCGGTTCCGGTGGAGGCCATGCCCGTGACGTTGGTCCAACCGTACGGAGGACCTGGGCGGCTGGCGGTGTTCATGCGCAACACCAGCGCCCAGGCGCTTCCTGAAGGGCCCATTGCGCTGGAGATTTCCGGGCGTTTTGCCGGTGAAGCGGTGCTGCCGCGTTTGCCGGCGGGCCACGCCACGCGGGTGGAACATGGGGATGACCTGGACGTGCGCGTCACCGTCAACGCCACCACCCAGGACGAGAAAGTCACCGCGGTGAACCTGGTGCGGGAGCAGCTGAGGGTCACCACGCGGGCCACGGAACGCGCGCGTTGGACGGTCCACAACGCCAGCGGGATACCTCGGGTGGTGCACGTGTTGATGGACAGCGCCACCAAGGCAACGGGCCCGCTGGAGGTCACCACGGACAACGTGCTGACCCGGGACGCGTTGGTGCTGCAGGCCAAAAGCGGCAACTCCACCGTGGAAGGCCGGCTGCACCGCACGGCCGTGGCGCGCATCAACTGGGCGGATGTCTCTGCTGGCCAACTGCAGCAGTGGTTGTCCCAAGGCGCCGTTGAGCTGCCCGCCGCTGGCGCGCTCAAGGAGGCCCTGGCCCTGGCGCAGCAACGTGAAAAGGCCGAGGCCGCGGCCAAGGAAGCCGTCCAGACGGTGGCGCAACTGGAGGTGGACGCCGAACGCCTGCGCGGTCACGTGACGGCGTCCAAGGACGCCCAGATGGTGGCCCGCCTGCTCAAGACCGAAGACGCGCTCAACGCCGCCCGCGCCAAAGCCAAAGCCGGACAAGCGGACACCACGCGCCTTTCGGCCGCCGTCCAGGCCAGCATCCGGCGCCTCCCCCGCGACGAGAACTGACCGCCGGCTGTGTTGCTGTTGCGGGCCGGCCAACGCTACGGTGCCCACCGCATGCGCATCCTCCTTGTCACCGCCGTGTTGGCCACCGCCGTGTGGTTTGTGGCCGCCACCCCCGTCACCGCACCAGAACTCTACGACGTCAAACAGCTCAAGAACGGCATGGTCCTGGACGGTGAGAGCGTCTTTGACCAGGAAGGCCTCAAGCCCTTCAAGGCCACCGTGCTGGCGGTCATGCCGGACTTCCTGGCGCCGGGAGAAGACCTCATCCTGGTGCGGCTTTCCGGGGAGATTGTGGACCGCTACGGCGTGGTCAACGGAATGAGCGGGTCGCCTTTGTACTTCAAGGGCAAACTGGTGGGCGCGGTGAGCTACCGCTTTGGTGCGCTGCCCAAGGAGCCCATTGCCGGCGTCACCCCGGCCGAATCCATGCTGGCGCTGCTGAAGGAACGCAAAGAACGTCCCAAGAAGCTTGCCGCGGCGGGTCCTCCCCGGACGGTGGCCGGCTTTGGCGAGGTGCAACCGATTGCGGCGCCCCTGGTGTGCGGCGGCTGCACGGATGAGGCACTGGCCGAATTTGCGCCCAAGCTGGCGGCGCTGGGTTTTGCTCCGGTGCGCGGTTCCGGCAGCGCTTCCAACACACGCTTCCCCATGTTTGCCGGCGGTCCGGTGGGGTCGTCCCTGGTGGAAGGGGACGTGAGCATGAGCGCGCTGGGCACCATCACGTACATCAACGGCAATGACGTGGTTGCGTTTGGGCATCCCTCCAACAGCACCGGTGACGCCGAGGTTCCCATGGCCACGGCGGAAATCTTCAGCACCATCCCGTCACTGAGCGGTGGCCACAAACTGGGCCGCAGCGGCGCCATCATTGGCGCCTGGACGGATGACCGGCTTCCGGCCATTGGCGGCCGCATGGGGCTCACGGCGCGCACCGTCCCTTTCAGGGTGACCATCAACCGGCCGGGGGACCTGGACGCCAAGAAGGACCTGGCGTTCAACGTGGTGGATGACACGGGCATGGGCGCCGCCCTCACGGATGTTGCGGTGGCCAGCGCCATCATGGGCCGCACCGGCGCAGAGAGCATTGGCACCGTGACGCTGAAAGGCGCGGTGACGTTGCTGGACGGGACCATCATCCCCATTGAGGAAAAGTTCTCGTCGGTCCCGGCGCGCAACCCGGTCAACGCGGCGGCCAGCATGGTGGGTGACATCATGGAGAGCCTGTGGCGCAACGCCTTTGAGCGCGTGCGGTTCAAGGACGTGCAGCTCACCGTGACGCAGGACCTGGAGTCCCACATTGGCATGGTGGTGAAGACGGTCATCCAGCAACCGCGCATCCACGCCGGGGAGACCATCAAGTTGCGCATTGATGTTCGCACGCACCGGGAAGGCCTCAAACAACTCAATGTGGAGCTCCCCACCGACGCAACCATGGAGCCGGGCTATTACTGGGTTGCGGTGGCGGACGAGCTGGAGGCCATGGACATTGACCGCGAGGCGGCCATGGTGACCTACCCGCGCAACATCAAGGACCTCATCAAACAGCTGCAAAAGAAAAAGCGCGGGGACCGCCTCTACGTGTACCTGTTGGACAAGGTGAAGGGCGCACGTGTGGACGGCCAGCCCATGGCCGAGCTCCCACCGTCCATGCAGGCCATCCTCAACGACGGCATGGAGGGCGGGCCCGTGCGCAAGCTCACCAAACGGTCGCTCAAGATGGTCACGCTGGACCCTGGCGTCATGGTGTTGGGTGAGGCCGAAACGCAGGTCCACATTGCTCCCGCGCGCGGCAAGTAGACATGGCCACCACGCTGTTTGTGGTCACCACGCCCGGGCTGGAAGACCTCACCGCGCGCGAACTCACGACGCTGGGCCACCCGCCCGCCGCCGTGGAGCCCGGTGGAATCACCCTGGAAGGTGCGCCGGACCTCATCCCTCGGCTCAACCAGCACCTGACCACCGCCACGCGCGTGGTGATGCGCCTGGGCACGTTCAAGGCCGTGAGTTTTCCCGCGCTGCGCCGTGAAGCGGCGGCGCTGCCGTGGAAGAACGTGCTGAAAAAAGGCGCGCCAGTGGCGTTGCGCGTGACCTGCCACAAGAGCCGCCTCTACCACAGCGGGGGTGTTGCGCAGCGCCTGGCCGAGGCCATGGGAGACACGTTGGGCGTCCTCCCGTCCGTCGAGAAACCTGCCGAGGAACCCGGCCCCGACGCTCCGCAGCTTGTCCTGGCGCGCATGGACCATGACCTGTGCACCGTGAGCGTGGACACCTCCGGGGCGTTGTTGCACCGCCGAGGCTACCGCCAGGCCATCCATGATGCGCCGCTGCGGGAGACGTTTGCTGCGGCCATGTTGTTGGCGGCCGGGTGGGACGGGAAAACTCCGGTGGTGGACCCGTGCTGCGGGTCTGGGACGCTGTTGACCGAGGCATTCTTGCGCGCCAGCGGCACCGTTGTGGGCCGCGCGTATGCGTTTGAGCGGTGGCCTGCGTTCCGGGACTGGCGCGCGCCCACGTCACCCGCAGCCACGGGGACCGCACCGCTGTTGCTGGGTGTGGACCGGGACGCCAAAGCGCTTGACGCAGCCGCACAGAACAGCGCCCGGCTGGCCGCACCCATCACCTGGACGCAGGGCGATGCGTTGGAGTTGCTCCCGCCCGGCGCCACGCCGGGACTGTTGGTGAGCAACCTGCCCTACGGCGTTCGGGTGGACTCAGGACGCGCGCTGCACCAGTTCCACCAGGCGCTGGGACGTCACTGGCGGCAACATTGGAAGGGCTGGCGGGTGTGCGTGTTGTCCGTGCCGCCGCTGCTCAACGCGTTGGATTTGCGTTGGGAGAAGACGTGGCGCTTCAAGAACGGCGGGCTCAACGTGGAGTGTGGCGTCACCACGCTGCAATAAATCACACGTCGAAGATCTTGCCCGGATTGAGGATGGTGTTGGGATCCAGGGACATCTTCACCGCGCGCTGGATGGCAACCTCGTGCGGCGTGCGGCTGTAACGCAGGTACGCTTTCTTGAGCAGGCCAATGCCGTGTTCCGCGCTGATGCTGCCGTGGTGGCGCGCCACCAGCTCAAACATTTCATGGTCCGCGTCATGGGTGCGGTTGAGGAACTCGGTCTTCTCCATGGCATCCGGCTTCATCACGTTGATGTGGAGGTTTCCGTCACCAATGTGGCCAAACACGGCAATCTCCCAGCCGGGATAGCGGTTCTCAAAGACGTTGTTGAACTCGGCAATGAAGCCCTCCAACGCGGCAATGGGCAACGCCACGTCATTTTTGTGGGGCAGTCCCGTGCCAGACAGGCTCTCGCTGATGCTCTCCCGCAGTGCCCAGAGCTCGGCGGCCTGCGTGGAGCTCTGCGCCAGGATCCCATCGGTCACCAGGCCGTCTCCCATGACTTCACCCAGCCAGGTTTCCAGCGCGGTGGCGTCGGCCGCTTCCGCTTCCAAGAGCACGTAACACCCGCTGGACTGCGCAAACGGAGCGCGCAACCCGCGGTGCTTCTGCACCCGCGCCAGGCATTTGTCGGTGAAGAACTCATACGCATTGATGGTGAAGGGCCCGCCGCGGGCGCGGTTGAACAGTTTGAGCACGCCGGGGACATCCGGCACGGCAAACATGAACACGTCTGCCTTTCCGGGGAGACGGCACAGTTTCAGCGTGGCCTGGGTGATGACGCCCAGCGTGCCTTCACTGCCAATGAAGAGCTGCCGCAAATCCAGGCCCGTGTTGTTCTTCTCCAAGGCGCCGCCCAGCTCCAGGACGTCTCCCGCCGCCGTCACCACCTGCAGGCCCAGCACCCACTGGCGCGTGAGCCCGTAGCGTATGACGCGGACCCCTCCGGCGTTGGTGGCAATGTTCCCACCCACGTGGCTGGACCCCTTGGACGCAAAGTCCACCGGCCAGGTGAGCCCGTGTTGCGCGGCGTGACGGTGCACCGCTTCAGTCACCGCGCCGGCCTGGACCACCACGCTCATGCCCAACACATCCACCGGCTCCATGCGGGACATGCGCGTGAGGGACAACACCAGTTCTCCGTTGGTGGCCACCGCACCACCCGCCAGGCCGGTGCGCCCGCCAGACGGGACCACCGCCACCCGTGCCGCGTTGCACAGCTTCAGCACGCGGGACACTTCATCCGTGGTGCGCGGGAACACCACCACCGACGGGGCGGGCGTGTGGACCTTGGTCCAGTCTTTTCCAAAGGCCTGCAGGTCCCCGGGCTCCACGCTCACCGCATCTTGCGGGAGCTGCTCACCCAGGTGCGTCAGGAAATCCGGCGGAAGCGGCTTGCTCATGGGGCCTGCCGCTAATGCACCGTGCGGCGCGCATCAAGGCGCAGCGGCCGTTGCAGACGGTGCCACCGGCGCCACCACCGGCTGGGTGGGCTGGTTTGCGGTGGAGGCCTCGGCAATGCGCTTCTTGAGGTTCTTGTTGAACAGCGCCTGGGCCGCCACAAACTTCTGGTTGATCCACCACAAGGCGCCCCCACCCACCGCCAGCAAGGGGCCGGAGAACGCCGCGCACACCAGGCTCAACCCCACCGCGCCACCCAACATGGTCACCACGCCCAGCACCTGACGCTGCTGGGTGTCCACCAGGTTCCACGGACCAGAAAACTTGGGCTGCCCGCCCAGGCCAAACGCCAGCGCGCCAATGCCACCAGCCACCAGCGCAATGGGGATGAAGATCAGCGAGCCCGCGCCCACCACCACCGCACCCACCGCCGGCATGAACAACCACTGGGACGGCAACGCCGCGTCCACCTGTTTGTCACTGGCCAGGTACTGGCGGACCTCGGGGTGGACGGGCTGCCATTCGGTGGGGAACGGACCATCAATGCGCCCGCGCGTCCGCGTGGCCTCACCCACCTGCACGCCCGTCAGGTCACTTTGGACCTGGTAGCGCTTTGCAAGGTCCTCCTGCTGCTCGGAGGAGCCGTTGTTGATGAGGTCATAATAGCTGGGTGGCGCCGGAAGCTGCCCACGTGGAACAGCACACGCGGCCAGCAAGGTGGCAACCACAACTACAAACACGGAGCGCTGGAACATGGCGGTGACACCCTCCCAGGAACGGTCCTGGGGACTTGGACAATGTGCGGGGTGTCTACCACGGAGTGCTGGAACCGGCAGGTGGCGCCGGGGCCTGGGCGGCAAATCAGCCGTGGCGGGGGGTGTTGCCCAACGGGTCATCCACGTTGTCATGCGTGGCCAGCGTTGCGGCGCCAGCGGCGGTGGTGGCGGCGGGGGCGGCGGCTCCAATGGCTGCGGTGGCCTGCGCGGCGGCGGCCGGAGCCATGGCCGTGGCCTTCACCACGGCGGCGGTGCTGAGCACGCCACCAGCGCCAAGGGCCACGGCGTCCACCACGCTGGACACGTCCTGGGCATCCCGGGCGGCCTTGGTGGCATCTTTTTCTGTGGCGGTGCTGGTGGCGCCGTCCGGCTTGATCACCTGGCCGGGGGCAAACTGCTGGGTCTCTTGCGGCCGGACGTTGCCGGTGGGCATGGGCTGCTGGACGGTGGTGGCCTGCGTCTGGAGGCGGTCCTGCATCACCATGGTGCGGGTGACGTCTTCACGGTCCCGCGTGGCGTTCACCGCGGCATCAAACGCCGCCGGGTTGACCTTGCCGCGCAGGAAGGCCTGGCCCTCCACGCCGCGGTTCATCTGGGCGGCCGCCACGTCATAGGCCTGCTCCTGGACGTTGTAGGGATCCTGCGGCCGTTCCGGCGGCAACAGGTGGTCCTCTTTGGGGAGCGCCTCCCCCTGCATGATGCCGCGCTGTACCGGCTGGGGCCGGTAGTCCTGGGAGATCTCATAGTTGGGGTCATGCCAAAGGCTGCTGGTGCCCCATTGATGTGAAACGGATCCAACGTGCATGGCCCCAAAACTCCCTTGCCGCTCCGGCCCGTGGCGGGCCGCGCCCCCGCGTGGGCGGCAATCAACGGGTTCTTTGTATCGTCAAGGCGGCGGGTTTGTGTCCTCACCCTGACGGATGCGCGTGTTCGGCCGATGCCACCACCACCCAGCCAACGTGAACCAACCCGGGATCCAAGCGTGCAAAACACCAAACCGCAAGGGGGATTGACGGCGGGCGGGGCCGGCTGGCACTGGCCGTGCACACATCTTGGGTGTTTGGGCGCCAAGGTAGGTCCCCGCGGTGGCGGGGGCGCGGGAGGTTGAAACGGCATGGGTTCTGGCGCGGGTGATGCCATTGGCGTGTTTGATTCGGGCGTGGGCGGCCTCACCGTGCTGCGCGCCATCCACGCCCGCCTCCCGGCCGAGCACACCCTCTACCTGGGAGACAGCGCGCGCATGCCCTACGGCGCCAAGAGCGCCGAAACGGTGACCCGCTACGCGCTGGCCGCGGCGGATTTCCTCTCCAAGATGCACATCAAGGCATTGGTGGTGGCCTGCAGCACGGCGTCAAGCGTGGCCCTGCCTGCGTTGCGTCAGCACCTCAACGTGCCGGTGATTGGCGTGGTGGACGCCGGGGTGACGCGCGCCCTTGCAGCCAGCCGCGGCAAGGGTGTGGCTGTGGCCGCCACCGAAGGCACCGTGCGTTCCCAGGCCTACCAGCGCGGTCTGGCCCACAGCGCGCCCGGCGTGCGGGTGGTGGCTCGGGCGTGTCCGTTGTTTGCGCCGTTGGTGGAAGAAGGCACCGTGGAAGGCGCGCTGGCTCAGGCGGTGGTCTCCCATCATCTGGGTGACCTCACGCAACAGGACGTGGACACGCTCATCCTGGGGTGCACGCACTACCCGTTGTTGCGCGCCAGCATTGCCGCGGTGTTGGGGCCGGACGTGGAAATTGTGGACGGTGCTTTGGGCGTGGCAGACGAGCTGGCGCACATCCTGACCGACGGTGGCCTGTTGGCCACGGGACCCAACGCAGGGCAACGGCGCTACTTTGCCACCGATGCGCCAGACCGCCTGCAGGTGCTGGGCAGCCGTTTTCTGGGCGCACCCGTCCCGCTGGTGGAGCTGGCGGAACTCTGAAAATCAGCGCGGCGGGCCGGGCGCTTTCATCTTGGTGAGCTTCTCCCATGTGTCACGGTCCACCACCTGCTGTTTGTAGGTGGCGTGGCAGGACACGCACGTGGAGAGCGTGGCGTTCACCGCCTTGAGGACCGCGGCCTCGTCCTTGGCGCGCGCGGCCTCCCCAATCCCGTCGGCGGTGTGGTGGAAATTTAGCGCCACGTCGGTGAAACCGGGGGCGCCCGCGCCCATGTGGTTGCACATGCGGGTCATCTCTTCGGTGGTGCCCAAACGCGCGGAGGCTTTCTCCACCGCCGCAAGGTCATGCGCGGAGAGCCCGGTGAGGATCTCCTGGATGGCGGCCAGGTGGTCCCGCATGTTGGCCTTCTGGTGGTTGGCCATCATGGGCAACAGGGGCACCGGCGTCCGCTTGTCGTCGTCGTTGGCGGCCATGCCTGGCCCGTGACGCATTCCGGGACCACCCCCCGCAGGACCTTTTCCTGGCGGCGGCGCCGCCCACAACAGGGCCGCGCCCATCACCACCGCTCCAAACGTGATTGCCATTGGAACCGCACGTACCCTTTTCATGGCTTGCTCCTTGTGGTGGTCAGAACAGTGCGCGGGCGGCCAGACCGGCGGTGGTGGTGTAGCCCACCACGCTGGACTTGATGCGGCCTTCCCCGTCGAGAAAATAGACCGTGGGAAACGCGGACACGCGGTAGTGCTGGGCCAGCACGTCCCCACCCAGCAACACCGGGTAACGGGCGCCGCGCTCCCGCATGTAGCGGTGCAGCTCATCCACGTTCTGGTAGTGCGACGCCACGGTGACCACGTGCACCTGGTCTCCCAGCAGCTCCTTGACGTGGTCCAGGTTGGGGGATTCCTGCTTGCACACCGTGCACCACGGCGCCCAGAACGCCAGGACCACCGGCTTGCCGCGAAGATCCTCCAACGTCACCGGTGCCGCACCATCCAGCGTGGCCACGGTGAACTGCGGTGCAGCGCCCCGCACATGACCGCGCGCCTGGAACGCGCCCACGCCAAGCACCACCAGCAGGATGACCGCGGCATCCAGGGACCACCGCAACGCCCGGCTTGACGCACGCGCCTGGTCCAAGCGGGTCCGCAACGCCTTCAAACGTTCCATGGGCCTGGTCATGTGGGTGGGAGCCTACCCGTTGTGGGAAGGGTTCGCAGGGGTTGAACCCACACGCGTCTGACTGGCACACATTGCACCATGGCGTGGCGGCAGTTGGGTGGCCTGGCGGTGGTGATGGCGTTTGGCGGCGGGGCAACCTGCCAAAAAGCGTTTGATGACGCCACGCAAATGGAACCGGACCTTCCGCCCGCCGCGCGGCCGCTGGCACCGCGGTTTGTGAGTGACGGCGTGGAGCGCACCGTCACAGATCCCGCGGATGGTTTGCGCTGGGCGCTGGAGGTGCGGCAGGAGATTGCCTCCGTCAGCCAGAGCGTGGACTTGTGGCTCAGCCGTGAAGACGGCACCCCCGTGTTTGCCGGTGCGGTGCCCAGCTGTTTTGGACGCGAGCCGTTCCGAGCGGACCCGGACGTGAAACAGGGACGCATCAGCCAGTGTTACCTGGCGCGGTTTGACGTCTCCGGCGGGCTGGCCACGTTCCGCATGTACCTGGGCGGAACCTGGGCCCATACCCTCACCCTCCCCACCGCGCCGGCCCTGACCGACAGCGACGGAGACGGTTGGAATGATGCGCTGGAACTGTTGCTGGGCACGCGCCCGGACCACGGTGACACCGACGGGGACGAACGCAATGATCCGGATGATGACAACCCGCTGGCATCCAACCTTCCGGCGCCGGTTGGCACCGTGGAGGACCCACGCATCACCGCCACACGCGCGGTGATTGCCGCCGCCGTGGCAGACCTTCCAGCGTGCCTGCCGGACCGGCCGCTGCTCATCATTGGCCCCAAGGTGGGCCAACAAATGTTGCCGCACCGGACCTGCCAGCAGCTCTACCTGGTGGAGGACTGGGCGGTGGCGCGCGCGCGTCTGGCGTTGCTGCCGCTGGACGGGAAGGTCCCAACCGGCCCGGACGCCGTGGCTGAAGCAGCGCTGGCCGGAGGCATTCCGCGGGCCAAGGTGGAGGTCAAGAGTGTCTTTGGCGCCGAGGCCACGGTGCACATCATCCAGATGGGCGGCCGCACCATCAAGCAGCTGGAAAAACGTTCTGGCGTTTGGACCGTTCAGGACAAGCAGGTGATGCTGGCCACACCCTGAAACCGGATGCCCACATGTGGGGCGCACCGGCCACGGGGGGCGTGGTGCGCTAGGATGAGGGCGTGACGGCGGGCAACGTGGCGCGCAAAAGCTGGAGGGCGGTCTTCACCGGGAGGATGGCCCGGCGTGTGCGCCGTGTGTTGGAGCGCGCGGTGGGTTTGTTCCCGCTCACGCCGCTGGGTTTTGCGGTGCTCTTGGGGTCAGGCATGGCGTATGCGTTTTTTGCAGCGCCGCGCGTGGACTACGTCATCCAGCTGGTGTGTCTGTTGTGCGCCGCACTCACCGCGCTGGCGGTGGGCGCGGTGGTCCCCGGTGCGTGGGTGCTGCACCGCGCGTTGAAGCGCGGCACGTGGGCCAAAGAAGCGCACGTCATGGAGGCCCGCCAAGGGTTTGTGAGCCTGCTGCGGCTTCCGGTGCTCAAGGGTCTCCCGCTGTTGGAAGTGGGCTGGCGGTGGCGCCGGCCGTCCGGGTTTGACGTGGCCATTCACCGGGACGGGGACCATCTTGTGGAGCGCGCCGCGTGCAACCGCCGCCGCCTGGCGGACCAGGTGGAGCGTGCGGTGGTGCTGGAGGATGCGTTTGGCCTGGCCCGCATCACATTGCACCGCACGTTTGCACAGCGGGTGACGGTGCTCCCCTGGGCGGGCAACCTGTTGTTGTCCTCCATCACCCGGGCGTTGTCCCAGGGCGAAGACCTTCCGCACCCCGCCGGCGCGCCAGTGGGG
>Ga0154020_10005294_pt1 | contig 15260 bp, 6 predicted proteins | sample Klosneuvirus_201_FD_109709 | JGI IMG/M metagenome (GOLD analysis project Ga0154020, IMG submission 109709) | Active sludge microbial communities from wastewater, Klosterneuburg, Austria - Klosneuvirus_20160825_MG | ecosystem: Engineered > WWTP > Aerobic digester > Activated sludge | place...
CAGTTGGCCGATCGGCCGGACCTACAACGCGCGCCAAGAGACCAGCGGGGCATCGCACCTGGACAGCAACGGATATCAGGGGCGGAACTGGTTCCAGACCTCCCAGCCCGAGCTCGTCCTGGTTTCGCCCGATGAAGATGCATCCAACGACATGGTCTACCTGGTTTACGGCGCAGACCGCTTCCTCGAGTTCAAGCGACCGACTAGTGACAGCATCGATGCCGAAGCCTTTATCGGCACTAATGGAACGGCGGGAGCGATCTTAATCAAGCACGTGAAGGACGAACCAGACATTTGGGTCTACTACGACCAAACTGGCCTTGAAGTGAGCTTCTTTGGAATCGGTGACTCCGACATACCGACAGCCAAGCAAGGTCAACTCTGGCGCATCGCGCGACGCGGCGAGAACTCGACCGCTACCACCGATGATCTCATTGCGTATGTCGGGGACAAGACCAGTAGTTCCACGGCCCTCGGCGGATATGATTCGTCTGGACGGATCCTTACAGCTTACGACACCGCCGGTCGGAAGTACGAGTACACCTACGCCAGCAGCCGACTGACCAAAGTCGAGGTCAAAGTGTTTTCGGGAAGTTCCTGGGTAGCAACGGGGCACAAAGTAGAATACAGCTATTACGGAAGCAGCGATTCGCAGGGGAGCGACGGTGATCTCAAACTTGTAAAGGTCACAACGCCGACGAGTAATCCGGGAGCGAATCGTGTTGACAAGACGTTCTATCGGTACTTTGTGGGCTCCTACGGCACTTCGAACCCGGGATATCCGTATCACATCAAAATGGTGCTGAGCTCCGAAGGGACCCGCAACTACGACTGGACTGATGGTGCGTTAGACGAAAGCTTTGTCAACTCCAGCCTCGCCGACTCCGTGTTGAAGCCCTACTCCGAAGTGGCGTTCACGTACCATCCCGCCAGCGGGCACAATCACCAGATAATGAATGCCATATTCAACGGAATGTGCGCCTGCACTGGAGGTACCAACGGGGAGTTCGGATACGAGTATGAAACCAACGCCCACTTTACTGCTTCAAGCGGATACGACACCGCTTGGCTGAACAGAACGGTTGTCACTCCCCCGGTCGATGGAAGCACCTATGTCGGTCACTTCACTACGCAGTACTTTGACGAGACGAATCAGCCTATTTCTCGTGTTTTAAGTGGCGCCGCGCCTGCCAGCACCATGGCGCCGCCCATGTGGCCGAAACAGGTGGTCAGGGATTCCGCAGGCTGCATCATAGAGATGCACTATCCCGCCAATTTCGTGATTGCCAGCGACTACACGCACGTGGACTCCGGCGCTGTTCATGCTGGTTCATTCAACCCGAGCTCGTCAGTTGGACTCGTCCAGTATTTCACGCGCAAGTCGTCCGGAGCAATGGCGCATTTCCCGCAGGCGACTCTCTACCGTGAGGGAACAGGGACGGCAAGTCAATACGAGCGCTACGTGGACTATGCGTCGGCTTCGTTCACGCCTGTCACCGGTCTCGCCATCATCCGCCCTCTGCTGTCGCAGACGTGGCAATACCCAGATCCGGCTACATCTCCAACTAGTGGGAACAAAACCGAGTTCGCTTACACCATGTACTCCGGCGAGGCGGCGTTGTCGATGAAACAAGTTGAAACGACCTATCCCGTTGTCTCAACCGGAAAGAACGGTGCTGGCGGGTCGAGTGGGGCTCAGGTTCATGCGTATTGCCGAACTGACGGCACTATCGCATATCGTCAGGCTGAGGACGGCGTATTCACGTACACAGCCTATACAAACGGTCTGGTTACCAAAGTGATCGAAGATGCTCAGACCAACAACGCCACGGACTTCGGCACGGCGGACGATCCATATGGCGCCTTTGGCATAACCGAAACCGGGAACGGCATCCGTCGCGTTACGACTCACACATACACGTCGGAGAATGTACTCGACAAAACCACCATGTATGCCGGGTCGTCAAGTGAACTCGTCACCGAGTCATATACCACCATTCTCGACGACGGCCGGCAAGCACGTCTAGCGGTTCCGAAAGTGACCACCAGCGGCCCGACGTTCTACGGACCGGTGAGCTACCGAGTTGCAAATCTATCGGGTCAAACAGAATTTGACGGGGTTATTGCCGTCACTAGCGGGTCGACGACGATTCCCCTGGTCGACTGGATTCAGAATGGCACATCCACGCTGATCGCCGACCCGCTCAAGGCTCTCTATGGCAGTGTGGGAACGGTCGAACGTCTCACCGCGTACAAATTCGAATCCTCCGGTCAGCGCGTGACAGAAAAGCGCCTGTATTCGCTTATTCCGGCTGGTCCAGGATATGGAGAGGGGGTCGCCAAGACCAACTTCGACCTCACCACCTACACATACGACGCCTTGGGTCGGCGGCGGATCACGACTGATCCGAGCGGAACGATGGTCCGCGACACGTACGATCCCCGCAATCTACCGATCCAGAGGGATATGGGCGCGGACTTCGGTGGCGACAGTCCTGACTGGACTACCATTTGGACGAAGTCTTACAACGGGGGGTCGACGTATGTATCCGGTACAGGCGCATTAGGGGACACGGCGCATAGCCCTGTCGGTGGCACGGGAGAAGATAACCTGCCAAGTCTCTCACAATGCATTCAATTGGTGGAAGACTCGCCCACGTTTACGAGTACCGTGCGTGACTTCAGGGGATTCAAGCAATATGTGTATCGAGTAGGTGGTGCGCCACATCTGTCATACACGGTCGACAATATGGGGCGACCGACGTCAATTGAGCTCTTTAGCGACATGGACTTCGCCACGATTCACCGCGTGGGACGGTTGGATCTCGGATATGATGAGCGTGGGCGTGTCTACCAAGCGACCCGGCGCAAGATCAATTCCGATGGGACCATTGCCTCCGGCAGCGACCTCACGTACCTCTATTGGTACGATGACGCGGGGCGACTGATCAAGGAACAAGCGCATCAGCTCGTAAAAGTGCGCTATGACGGGCTTGGTCGCGAGACGCAAAGATTCATACTAGCCTCTGATGACGATGCGAGTTATTCCGACGTCTACGACAGTGCGGCACACCGCACAAAGGTGAACGGGGACATCGTCCTTGAGGAACGCCAGACGGGATACAACGCACAGACGGGCGATGTACTAGTGAGCGGGGTGATCAAGCGTTTCCACTCCGACACGGGCAGCACAGTCGCCGGGCCTCTTGATCTTTCATATGACGCTGGGGATGGCGATCCCCTCAAGTTCACGGCGTCTGACGTGAAGGGAAGAATCAGTATCACAGCCCAATGGGTCGACTTCCTTCACCGTCAAACGACAGTCGCAGTCTATGGAACCAACGGCGGCTCGACCTTCGACCGCAACGGCCTAGGCGAACCTTCGACTTCCGCATCGGGGCGGCACATCGTGTCGTACGAGTATGACGGAGCGGGAGCGCTATCAGCCATGACGGACGCGAGGCGGGCAAACCGCACGGTCTATCAACGTGATCATGCCGGGCGTAAGACCGCCGTGATTGAGAATTATACGGATGGAAGTCCTGGCGGCGGCACATATGAAGACCAAGATCGTACGACGCAGTATGCCTATGGCTACCCGACAACGGGACCAGGCCTTGTCAGGACCATCATTGCGCATCGAGCCGGCAGTGGCAATGATCAGACAACTACCTACAACTATGGCGCTCCCAAAGATGCGGCAAGCAAACAGGAAATCGCCACTGGTCACCTGCTTCGAAAGATTACGTATCCCGACTCCACCGGATCGACAGACCTGGTCACGATTAGCCATAACATAAACCGCACGATTAGTCGGGTGACCGACCAAACGTACAACTCAACAACGGACACGGGAAACGCCATCGACTTTACCTATGACGCGCTCGGGCGCGAGGTCAAACGCTCCGCCCACACCGTGGATGCGGCATTCGATGCGACAGTCAACTCGATCGAAAAGACATATACTGCGCTCGGAGACATCGAATCGGTCACGCAAAAGGACGGCACCAATGCGGTTCTTGACCAAGTCAAGTTCGTCTACGATGGATGGGGGATGATTGCCGAATTTGATCAAGACATCGATTCGATTGTCGGTGCGTCCGGGGGGATTCCGACCGAAAGTGTTCAATACTCGTATGAGCTTGGCTCAGTGGGGCGTCACACAATCCGCCGGAAGTACATGTACCACCCAGATGGTTCCTCGCTCGAGTACAAGTACGAGTCGTCGAGTGGATTGCACGACGCCGATGCGAGCCGTGTTTCCAGAATTAAGCTCACTGAACCCACGGCGAGTTTCTTGGACATCGCTGGATACGCCTACCTTGGCGCGGGAGACGTGGTTAGCACGGAAGTATTCCAGCCAAGCGCATACCGCCGCCAGTACGGATCGGGAGCCGGAAACTACGACAAGCTCGATCAGTTTGACCACGTTGCTTCCGACATCTGGACACGCAAACTGTCCAGCAATCCTGCGGTCAACTTTTATGATACGAGTGTCAACTACGACGAGAACTCTAACCCAACACTAGTGCAGGACCACTTCCACAAGCTCAACTTCGATGTGAAGTACACGCTGGATGCGCTCGATCGGCTGCAACGGGCCCAGGAAGGAGATTGGAACGGATCCGGCTTCAACACCAACTCACGGGATGAGCAATGGAGCCTTGGAGAAACGGGTAACTGGATTGTCCACAAACTTGACCGAAATGGGGACGGCGTGTTCACGGGGACCGGCGATCTGGATGAAAGCAACGCGGATACCGGAGGCAGCGCCAGATTCAACAAGGCCAATGAGCAGACTGGCCGTGACATCGACAACGATGCCACGGTCGATTACACAATGCAACACGATGCCGCCGGCAACCTGACCGACGACGGCAAGGACTATACCTACAAGTACGACATTTGGGGCCGGCTGCGGATGGTCTACAGCAGAGGCTCGGGTACACCGCTGGTGGCCGAGTATCGGTATAATGGCCTTGGCTACAAGATCGCCGAGCACAAGGATGTCACGGATTCATCAGGCGGCGATCCGGATGGATTGGTCGATTCCGATGACCCGTGGTACGTATCGTACTTCGATCAGACGTGGAGGCCTGTGATAACCTATCGCGTCCTCGGGGGTACGCAGGACAGCTCTCCGAAGGAACGGATTGTTTATCATGTCGCTGGCGCCGACGGAGTCGGTGCTTCTTCCTACGCGGATGACCAGATCGTCAAGGACTCTGACCGCACCAATGGCTGGGCGGGTACTGCCGATGGGACCATGGAGACACGGCATTACCTGTTTCAGAACTCACGCCATGACATGGTGGCCGTTCTGTCGGACGCCGGATGCCAGGTCGAACAGGTCAGATACTCTGCGTATGGCCGCCCGTTTAATCTGCATGCGGGCGACATGGACTCGAACGGTTATCTCTTCGGCAACGATGGACTCACCCTGTTGAATTGGTACTCGACGTCTTCATACGACGCGCGCGGAGACTTAGATCTCAATGGTTCCATTGGCATTAACGATTTCACTCAGATGTCGATCGACTACGCCGCTGGGCCAGTGTTTGGACAGGATCTGCTGTCGCAGTCAGATGTGACGAATAGATCGGGGTATGCGGGATATCAGTGGGATTCAACGATCGGGCGATATCACGTGCGGTTCCGAGTATTCGCCCCTGATATTGGAACATGGCTTAGCCGGGATCCTATTGGCTTAATCGTTGGTAATAATCTTTACTCGTACGTGAACTCAAGTCCGACGAGATTTGTCGATCAGTTGGGGCTGTTTCAGGATGACGACGACCCGTATCGCCTTCGGATTCCAGATCCGCTCGCCCCATTCCGCGAGCCCCAACCAGAGCAACAGCCTCCGCCGCCGGGTAAAATCATCAAAGACTTGTTTCCCGAGTTGTGGCCCAATCTAAAGCCCACCCTCAAAGATTGGACTCGCGAACTGGGTTTTTCAGAGCCGATTTGGCGTCTATGGGATCAAGTTCTCGGCGACCCTAGCATTCGCTGCCCAAGCTGCAATGAGCTGGGCTATTCGGCGCCGTATGCGACGGACGGGGACCTTGACTGGCGCCGCCTGATACCGGGTATCATTCCCACGGCACCCGGAGGAGCGCCCAACGAAAATCCTTGGGTGCCACGAGTAGAGTTGCCCCTCCGAAGTACCGACCAGGGGATAGAGCCCAAGATAAAGCTCACATGGCATGACAATGAAAATCCGACTTTCTTTGCTGAGTGTGAGATATCGCCCGGGTACCGGTTGGGACTAGATGGGTTCACCCAACCAAACAGGCCGGAGTTCAGGATAGGACTCGGATTTGAATGGTGAGATATCACTACTGGAGGGTCTCGTCAATGCCACAAGTCCGGACGATTCGGCGTGCTCTAAGGGTTTTGATGGTCGTGATTGTGGCGGTATCGTCCGTAGCGGATGGTCAAGATGCGCATCGGCTAAGCCCGGTTGTCGGCGTCGTAGGCTTCAACGCCCAGGGTGTTGAGATTCAGCGAGGCTTGGGACTTGCTATCGCGCCAGACAAGGTCATCGTTCCAACACTGGTTTGTTACGGGGTTTCTCAGATAGAGGTCGAGCATCTGGGCAAGAGGCTCCATGTTGGGCGAATTTTGATTCGTGATCCGGGCACAGTGGCTAGACTTACTCTGAAGTCAGGTGAGAAGCTGGTGCCTTTGCCACCCGTAGCATTCACCAAGGCGGAAGGACTGATTGGGCGTAAGGCGTTTTGGACGCGGCCTCAGGCAGAGGGCGAACCTGGTCCATCGCAAGAAGTGCGAACTCTCGCGCGATTCTTGTCCGGGGCAGGAGAAAGACTAGTCGTTTGGCCTGTTAAAGGATCGATCCCGACGGGGGCCGCCATCCTTGACGTGGACGGGGTCGTCATTGGATTGGTCGATGCTCCAACGGATCGTGAGCAATTTCAGGAGACGGAGGGTGTGGTCGCGGTACCATCACCCTTCCTGGAAAAACTGGCGCATGATGTCAACCCCGGGCGAACTGTCGACGAATGGGCGCAAGAAGTCGGATTCAACAGCAGTTTCGAAGTGGCGAGGATTATTCTCGCAAGCCAAACCTCGAGGGAATTGGCGGAAGCTATTCGTGGCAAGCTCGCAGCGAGACCGGAATGGTTCAGAGACCTGAATGATACTCTTACTCTCCATTTGCTGTCGTCGCTCGCTCGCGCGAATGCGTGGGTCGAATTCGATGACATGTTAAAAGCCGCGCGTGGCCGTGCACATTCCACTTCAATGAAGATACGTTTCACAATTGTTGAAGCAATATCTTTAGCGAAGAAGGGTGGTGAGGACACCAGAGATCTGGAGTCTGTGATTAATTCTAGCAAGGTCATTGCCGATGACAATCGGGAGCTAATTGCTTATGCATCCCAGATACTGGGCAATATTCTCTCTGTTACGGGTAGGGAGGGCGCTGGGCAGCGATGGGTCCAATCCATGGACTTGTGCGATAGTAATCCCGCGGTGGTACGGCAGTTGATGCTCTACGCTGTAAAGCAGAACAAGCAACCAGAATACGAACAACTCGCGGCGCTCTTGCAACGGCTAGATTGGCGTACGAGCGCATGCACTGTCCCGACGCGTCAGTTAATCGTTTGGAACCGGTGGGACGCCGCACGTCGGGCGTTGGACGTGGGCCGGCCACGATGGCCGGGGTCGCCCGATATTTTGTTGTTGGAACTACAAGTGTTGGGTCATGAGGGCAAGATTCCGGATGCCGTTAGGGTCGCAGCGGATTTGTTCAAGACGTCCGCGGCGGAAGAGGCCGGTCGAACTGGGTGGGGAGTTGTTTCTCGAGGTGAGGACAAGGCTCTAGTAATGACTTTTGCCGAAAAGTGGCAGGAAAGCGTTGGATCGGAGGAGTCATTTGTTCAGCCAGTGGCGTGGCTGTCCATGCGAGAGCTGTTTGCCGAGGCATTGGGATTGATGTCAGCAGGTAAGGCGAAGTTCGCAAAAGCTGAAAAGTTTGCAATTGCCTACGGCGTGCTGCTCGCCCAGCAGAAGAAGGACGATGATGCTTTGGAGGTATTCTCAACCGCGCTTGCTGCGAATCCGAAATCGCTTGAGTTAGCGCGCGGAGTATGTGGATTGTCGCATGCAAAGCACCTTTGGAAGGAGTGCGCGCAAGCGGCAAGACTGGCTATAGATCTGGGTGATCGGGATGCGGCGGTCATCGGACGCGGTGCGGATGCCTGTCATCAGCTCGGGGATACCCAGACAGAAGCAGAGATGATGCGAATACTTGAGGATGTCAATCCGACGCGGGCGGCAGAGTTAAGGGAAAGCTGGAAGTCGGCGAAGTAGTAGTGTTGAAGAATCTACGCAGTGACCGACGTGGCCAGTTGATGGGCTGCGGTTGGCGGTGCCCGGCTAGTTACAAGGCCCCCAGGGACACCTCGTATCTCGACGGCTTGTTTTCGCCACGTCGCCGCGCTTCGGCGCGACATCGCTGAGAGGTTGGAGGCCGGGGGAGCCGAGGTCACCCGGCCTACACGGGATCAGTTTGAGGTTCATAGCGTGCGCATGGCGGTCAAGTTCGGCCGATTCCAATGGATCCGAGAGCTGCTGCGGTGGACTGTTCAGATCCAACCGGACCTCTACCAGCCTGGGCCCCTGCAGCGCCACACACCGAAAGCGAGCGCCGATCACGCCGCGGGATAGGCGGCCAGTTCCGCAGCCTGGCCGGATCATCTTCACGTTTTGCGCAATAGATCCCGCACGGGGTGTGAATGATCAAGTACGCCAGATCGTGAGCGCGATCATGACTTGCTGGTCGGATTGCATTACCACAGCACGGCGTCGATGGCGAGGGCAGCGCTGTGGTACGGCGGCACCTGCGATCATGGAGATTGACGGCCAACTGGCCTCGCAGTCACCCGCCAGCGGCGAACTTGAACGGCGGCCGGTGTGGATCATCGCTCGGGGCATCTGGCTGTTATGTGCATGACCGCGGCGACCGGGTTCGGTGTGTGGCGCTGCAGGGGCTCGGGGCGAGGGTGTCATCGTGTCAACCACCGACACGCGGGGCCGGTAGTGGTCCGCGGTCGCCAGGGCGCTAGCCCAAGAGTTCATCGGTGTGCGCTCCGCAAGCTGCTTTCAACCACGACCGTCACTTCAACACAACATCCTAGCTTCGGGTCTTACTCAGCCCCGGACCGGCGGCGACACTCAAACCTGGGTGACGCATCGATCTGTTTCTGCGGGCATTGCGAGGGTCAGTCGGGCAGCAACCCAAAAAGTAACCCGCCGAATACCAAACACTCAAATGTGTGCGGCGCCGCTGGGACCGCAGCTGCATCCACGAATGTTCCGGTATCACAAATTGTGTATTGGTAGGCCGCACCGACGGAACCTCGAGGTTGCTCGGCCGGTATGAAGTCGGGCGGTAGAACGGCGGGTGCCCGTCGTTCTTCACCGGCAAGTCCATTCCGGCGGTGTGTTCGCCCCGCTCCCATGTTTGGGGTGATCCCATGAGTTGGCGAAATGAGCCCGAACCTGTTTGGTCCACCGCCGAGGATCTTCAGGCGGTTTTCAAGGATTGGACCAGGGTCGATGTGCTCCTGTTTCTCGCAGGACCGAGGCGCGGGGTTACCGAACTGGCGTCGGCCATGGGGATGCGGCATCGATCCAGGCTGAGTCATCACCTGCTGCGCCTGGGCAGGGCCCGGTTGGTGGAGTGCGAATGCGATGGGAGTGAACACTACTACTCCTTGTCCCCACGATGCATCGTTGAATGCATTCCCACCGGAATCATGATCCGCGCCCGGGCCGATGACGGCGCGGTCTGGAACATCGAATTGCCGCGTTCAGCTCGCATGTTTGGGATCCTCGCCAATGGGTTGCGCGAGGGCGGACAACCGAATCCTCCCGCGCCGATCTCATTCCCGAATGCGCTCGGCCAACCTGTGACTCATTCGGCGATCAAGCAAGTTCGTCCCGTCGAGCGAGTTCCAGCAAAGAGGCTGGTAATCGATCAGTCGTCCGTCGGGCCAACGCACCCGAATGACATCGATCTCACCGTCTTCGTCGGTTTCCCAGGAGTCGATTCTGCCGATTTGCGTTGATGTAACGTCGCACCCACGCGGGGGGTGCGCGTGAAGACAGAACACAACTTCTTGCCCCACCGTTAACTCCTCAATCAGGAGTTCCCGATTGGATCCCCGGGAAAGGGCGATCGCATTGGCGAACTGGGCATCGACGTTGAGCGCTTCGACAGCTCACTCCCGGTCCGGAGGGTCACCGTTCCGGCGGCCTTGAGCGCGGTGGCGTCGTAGTCAATCGCCAGACGCAGCCGCTGCGCAGCCAAATCCACCAGCCGGGCCACTTCAACCTGGCCCGCAAGCGAGGTGAGCGCCACTTGATCGGGCTGAGGCTGTCCGACGCCCACCGTGGCGGCGAAAGTCCACAGCAACAAAGCCGACACGATCTTCATCGCCACGTGGCCATCTTGCGTAGCTCTAGAATCCAATCGCTTGGTTCCAGGCGGCGGTGACGCCATCTAGGTTGTTCTGAATGTTCGTTCTCGCGGCTGACACCATGGGATCCGCGTTCACGTTCGTGAGCAGCGCCTGACCTCGTGGGTCGGGGGTTGCCCCAAGCCCGCTCGATATCCGATTGTCCGCAAGCGCATCCCGCAACGCCACCCACTCGGCTTCGGTTCTGGCGACCGACAAGTAAGGGGCATCCATGTTCCACTTGCTATTGGTACGCAGAACTTGGAGTTCCGTCACCGGTTCCGCAGGTAGGTCAGTCGTCGCAGCCTGGAAGAGGCTGTCCAGCACAGATGCTTGGGCTGACCTGGCCTGAGCAGCAGCGATCCGGGCCGCCGCATACGCGGTCCGGTCCTGCTCCGTTGCTCTGCCGCTCTGGATCAGGTTTCGCAAACGGGCGTACTCCCCCTGAGCCGTCGCGAGCAAGTTGTCAGCGACTCGGATCGCTTCGATCCTGCTCCGCACACTGGCAGCTCCCGCAGCGGCCACCGTCTGCGCTTGATTGACCGTAAACCCCGCCGCGGTGAGGTTCGTCGGGTTGATTCCGATGCGTGCGAGCGTGCCTTCCAACTCCAATCGGCCGACGACGGGGTCAAGTTTGCGGGATGCCGGGCGGCTCGACGGTAGCACCGAGGTGATGCCGGCCCACACCACCGTCGCGCCGGCGATGAGCACCGCTACTACGTGAATGACTGCTCCGCGCCGTGTGAAGCGGGTCGAACGAGTTCTGGTCTGGGGAGCCATGCGATTCTCCTGGAGCGCACCGGATGGATCGGGTGGTGCGCAGGCCGCTATCTAAACCCAACATCCGTGGACTGCCAAACCCGTCAACAAAGATTGACGGTCAATCTTTGTTGACGGGTTTGGTGATTTGGGCGTAGATCCGCACACTGCTCCTCGGCCCCTGCGCAGATCGCTGTTGCTGGCGGGTCCACGGAGTCAATTATGAGCTATAACCGCATCGTTTGGGCCGCGGCGACGACTCTAGCATTCACCGGGCTTGCCGACGCCCAAATTCTTCAAGTGAACAACAGCTCACTCACCACCAACTTGATGGCTTCCGCAACTCCCGTTCAGGGAGTCAGACCCATCGTCGGCCAGCGTGGTGTCAATATTGATGGAGGTGAACGGGAGCCTTCCCCATTCGGCTGGGCGATCGCCGGCAATCCCTACAAGGAATCCTGGGACGAGAACATCCGTGAAAGTTCAATTCGGCTCGATACAGGGACCTACGACCTCACTGCCATTGACCTGAATCTCCCCGCGCCGGCCTTCAGTTGGCCGATCGGCCGGACCTACAACGCGCGCCAAGAGACCAGCGGGGCATCGCACCTGGACAGCAACGGATATCAGGGGCGGAACTGGTTCCAGACCTCCCAGCCCGAATTGGTGCTCTACGACGCGGGTAACAAGAATGGCTCTGGCGACGTCATTTATTTGGTCTATGGCGCCGACCGGTATCTGGAGTTCCTGCGAACAAGCTCGGATGACGCCACCAGCAACTTGTTCATCGGCGTGAATGGAACCGCGGGCGCGATATCTATCCAAAGGGAGACGGATGCACCCGACCTGTTCGTGTACTACGACCAGACCGGTCTGGAGGTCAGTTTTTTCGGAATCAACGACGTCGATATCCCTTCCGCCAAGCAGGGCCAATTGTGGCGCATCGCTCGGCGAGGAACCAACTCAAGTTCCACATCCGATGATTTCATCGCCTACGTCGGAGACAAGACGAACAAAACCACGGCGCTGGGCGGGTACGACTCTTCAGGCCGTATCACAACCGCGTATGACACGGCGGGGCGCAAGTACGAATACACGTACACCAGCGGACACCTGACTACGGTTGAAGTCAAGGTGTACTCCGGTAGCGCCTGGGTGGCTACCGGGCACAAAGTGGATTACAGCTACTATGGCAGCAGTGACGCCGACGGAAGCGATGGCGATCTCAAATTGGTGAAGGTCACCACCCCGACCAGCAACCCGTCCCAGAGCCGTGTCGACAACACCTACTACCGCTACTACAAAGGAACCTACAACAGTTCGAGCAACCCGGGATACCCGTACCAGATCAAAATCGCAATGGCCCCTGAAGGGGCTCGCAAGTTTGACTGGGGCGAAGGCGGTACGGAGACGCCGGCGGCATTGAATGACGGCTTCACGTCGAGTTCGATCGCAACGGCAACGCTCAAGCCATACTCCGAGGCGTACTTCGAATATCATGCGGATTCGGACCATCGCCGCCAGATCAAGAACGTAATCTTCAACGGTCTCTGCGCGTGCACCGGCGGCACCAACGGCCAGTATTCATATGAATATCAAACCAATCCGTCTCCCACTACGCCCACCAGCGGGTATGACATCGGGTGGCTTACGCGCACCGTCGTAACGCCGCCAGAAGGCGGCCTGTTCATAACCCAATACTTCGACGAGACAAGTCAGGTACTTTCACGAGTGACCAGCGCGGCTGCGCCGGTTCATGTGATGCCCACACCGTACTGGCCTAAGTACGTGGTGCGCAACTCCGCCGGCTGCATCACCGAAATCCACTGGCCAGCCAACTTCACGAGCGCATCAGACTATGTGCATGAGGATACCGGGACGCCGCCAGCACCGGTGGGCACCTTCAATGCCAGCACCTCGGGCGGTTTGGTTCGGTATTACGAAAGAAAGTCTTCGGGGCAAATGGCAGGTTTTCCTCAGGACACGCTGTTTCGCAAAGGCGCAGGAACTGGGAACCGCTACTTCGAGCGCCACACGGAATACACATCTGCATCATTCACACCGGTCACAGGCCTCACGATTGTTCGGCCACTCTTGTCGCAGACTTGGGAGTACCCGGCGGAAACTTCAAGCTCCTCAAGTGGCAACGAGACTCAGTTCACCTACACCATGTACACGGGAGAGGCAGCCCTGTCGCCCAAACAGGTACAGACGATCTTTCCAGTTGTGCCGAACACATCGGGCCACAATGGATCCGGGGTCGCAGCCACGGGCGATGTCTACTACCGTCTCGATGGAACCGTGGCGTTCCGGCGGGCTGAGGATGACGTATTCACATACACCGCGTTTGCTAATGGACTGCTCGTGAAGCAGATCGAAGATGCTCAGACGGACAACGCCACCGACTTTGGATCTGCTGATGACCCGTATGGAGCGTTCGGTATCACAGAGACCAGCATTGGGATCCGGCGGATTACCACCTACAGCTACACAGGGGAGGACGTGTCGGACAAAACCACGCAGTACGTCGGCTCTTCCAGCGAGCTGGTCGCGCAGTCGTATACGACCGTCCTGGACGATGGACGCGTGGCGCAGCTGATGGTGCCGAAGGTTCTGGCGAGCGGTCCCACGTTCTCTGGTCCGGTCAGCTACCGAATCGGCAACCTGGCTGGACAAAGCGAGTTCGACGGTGTGGTAGCGGTCGCCGGCGGTTCCACAACCGTTGCGCTCGTCGATTGGATTCAGAACGGCACGACGACCAAGATCGATGATCCCCTCAAAGCGCTCTACGCCAGCGTGGGAACGGTCGAACGGCTCACTATCTATGTCCACGAGTCATCTGGTTTACGGATGACTGAAAAACGCGTGTATTCCTCCATTCCGACCGGTACGGCATACGGGGAAGGAACGGTCAAAACTAACTATGACCTCACGACGTATGAGTATGACGGCGTTGGACGTCGGTCGATTACGACAGATCCGAGCGGTACCAAGGTGAAGACCACCTACGACGCACGAAATCTGGCGATCAAGGCAGAGATGGGAGCGGATTGGGATCTTGACGATCCCGATTGGACCCCGATCTGGATCAAGTCGTACAACGGAGGGGAAAGCTCAAGCGAACCCAATGGAACAGGAACGCTTGTCAGCCCGTCGGGTGGGCCAGGCGGAACCGGGGACGGCGGGCTGAGTGGTAGTACGTGCTGGGTCGAAGTCCCGATGGACACACCCACCGACTTTACCAGCGTGCGTCGCGACGTCAAAGGCTTCAAGAGGTTTGTCTACCGACAAGGTGGCGCCCCCCATCTCCTGTACGAGATGGACAACATGGGCCGCCCAAAGACGATTGGATTGTACAAGGATGGTGTTGACTTCGACAGCATGACAGGGCCCGAGGATCATCGGGTGGGACAACTGGAGATATCCTACGACGAGCGTGGGAGGATTTTTCAGGTTGTTCGTCGCAAGATCGATCTGACTTACGGTACCATCGTTTCAGGTGGGGAGCTCACGCACTCGTACTGGCACGATGATGTCGGCCGAATCATCAAACAGGATGCGGATGAACTCATCAAAACGCGATACGATGGCCTTGGTCGGGAGACGCAGCGATTCATTCTCGCGTCGGATGATGATAGCGATACGTACTCCAACATGTACGATTCCACAGCGCACCGCACCAAGGTCGATGGTGATGTGGTGCTGGAGGAGTACCAGACCGGCTACAACGTTCAGACAGGTGATGTTTTGGTTAGCGCCGTGATTAAGCGATTCCACTCCGACACGGGCACCACACTCACGGGTCCCTTGGATCTGACGTACGACGCGGGCGGCGATGCGCTTCCTCTGCAATTCACCGCCGCAGATATCAAGGGCCGTATCGACATCACAGCCACCTGGTTTGACTTCCTGCATCGGCCTACGACCATAGCCCGATACGGCACCTACGGCGGAGCTACGCTTGACTACACGGCGCTCACCGAACCGACGGCGTCCGCATCCGATCGCCTTGTCGAA
>Ga0154020_10005295_pt1 | contig 15260 bp, 11 predicted proteins | sample Klosneuvirus_201_FD_109709 | JGI IMG/M metagenome (GOLD analysis project Ga0154020, IMG submission 109709) | Active sludge microbial communities from wastewater, Klosterneuburg, Austria - Klosneuvirus_20160825_MG | ecosystem: Engineered > WWTP > Aerobic digester > Activated sludge | place...
GGCCGCCGGTCGCGACGTCGTAGATCGCGCCGTTGACCATGAGGAGGAGCGCGCTCACCCCCAGCGGGCCGGTCAGATCGGCGATCTGGATCACGTGCAGTTGCCAGGCCTGGGTGATGGCCAGGTACCAGGGGAAGATGAAGGGCGTCACCAGCTCGAGCGCGACCATGACGATGGGCGCGATGACCACGAAGGGCCACTTGAGCCGCTTGTGCGCCACCCGCACGAACCAGCCGAAGAAGCCGAACACCAGCCCCTGGTAGGCACACAGCAGCAGGAAGACCGGGATGGCCACCACCAGCGGCAGGAAGGCGAAGCGCTGCAAAAGGCCCACGATCCAGTAGAAGCCGCCGGCGTTGGCCGTGATGCCGACCAGGAAGCCGTACAGAAAGCCGCGCTTGTGCGTGGGCGCCGTGGTGATGACCCACAGCGTGGGCACCAGGGCGATCCAGGTCAGCGGCCAGATGTCGAAGTCGGCGCACGACAGGAAGAGCAGGCAGCCCGCCATGACGCAGATCCCCGCGGCGACCCACTGGTTCGGGGCGACCAGGCCCCGGGTGCCGCGCTCGGTCTCGAGGCCGGCGCTCGCGCCTGGCGCCTTGCTGGGCCGAGCCTGGTCTCCGTCAGCTCCGGCTCCGGAGGCTCCCGCGCGCGGCCGGCCACCGCCACCGCCGCCACCGCCGCCCTTCCTCTTCTTGGCCATCGCGCGCCTCGCCGCCTAGCTCTCGTTCACCTTGAACGGGAGCACCTGCGGCAAGCACGTGAACAGCGCCGGCAGCGCGCCCGGCGTCTCGCCATCGACATCCAGCCGCACCTCGTCGCCGGGCGTCACCGGCCAGGCCTCGACCTTGGCCGCGCGGCGCACCTTCACCTTGGGCAGCGTCAGGTGGGTGCCCTTGTAGATCCGCATGCCGTGCAGCACCAGCTCGAGCGGGCTGAAGTCACCCAGGGTGACGACATCGAACAGGCCATCGTCGACCTCGGCGTTGGGCGCGATGTGCATGCCGCCGCCGAAGTACTGGCCGTTGGAGACCGCCACGTTGTTGATCAGCAACTCCTCGGGCTCGCCGTCGTCGAGCACCAGGCGCACGCGCTGGTTCTGGTAGCTGAGCTGGGCGCGCAGGGTGGCGATGAGGAAGCTGGCGCGTCCGCCCAGCGCCTTGGACGAGGTGTTGACCAGCTCGTCGACCAGGCCGGCGATCCCGAACGACGCGATGTTGACGAAGTAGCGCGTCTCGCGCCCGCCACCGGGCCGGTTCAGGTCGAGCCGACCGCAGTCGATCATGCGCGTCTTGCGTCCACGCAGCGCGCGCGCGCTCGCGGCCAGCTCCTTCGAGATCAGCATGGTCTTGCGGAAGTCGCCGCCGGTGCCGAACGGCAGCACGCCGAGCGCGGCGTTGCCGATGGCCTTGCCGTCCTCGAAGAAGCCGTTGGCGACCTCCGAGATGGTGCCGTCACCGCCCAGCGCGACGATCAGCTCGAAGCCCTCGGCGATGCCTTCGCGGGCGACCCGCGCGGCATCACCAGGAGCCTTGGTGTGGCGGTGCTCGAAGGGGCCGAAGTTGTCGGCGATGGTGCGGGCGATCTCGGTCCACTTCTTCTCGACCGTGCCACCCGCCGACTTGGGATTCACCACCACGAGGGTGCGGAAGTTGTCGGGCACGGCGGCACGCTAGCACAGGAGAGGCTGGGGGACGGGCAGGGAAAACGCGGGCAGGACGACGAAGGGAAGGGTGGGCCGGGGCGGGGTGCTACTTGCGGCGGCGGGTGGCCAGGACGAGGCCGAGGGCGAGCAGGCCGAGCGCGAGATAGGCCTCGCCGTGGCCACCGCCGGCGGCGCCGGGGTCCACGCTGCAGCCGCCCGAGGAGCCGCCACCGTCATCGTCCTTGGCGCACGCGAACTGGCCGCCACCGGCGCTGACGCAGCTGTAGCCGCTGGCGCCGCAGCCCGCGGCGGGGTCGCAGATCTGCGAGCAGTAGCCGGCGCTGACACAGATGGCCGAGTTGCACTGGTCACCCGTGCTGCACGGCATGCCGAGGCCGCCCGGCGTGGTGTTGTCACGCACGCAGGCGTGCGCGCCGCCGCCAGCGTCGATGCACGCGAAGTCGGTCGGGCAGCCGGTCGCCGGTTCGCACAGCTCGGTGCAGAACTTGTCGTCGGGGTTGGTGTTGCTGGTGGCGCAGATCCCCGAGGCGCACTGGGCGTCCTCGGTGCAGCCGCCGCCCAGGGTGGTCTTGGGGGTGTCGCCGGGCATGCACAGCTGGGCGCCGCCGGGGCGGACCTCGCAGTGGAAGCCACCGGGACAGCTGCCCGCGGTGCCGGTCTGGCACACCATGGTGCACATGTTGGCCGCGCACTCGCCGCTCTGGCAGTTGGCGCCGGTGGTGCACGCGCCGCCGAAGGGCTGCTTGGGCGGGGTCACCGGGCCGCCGGTGCCGGGGATGCAGGCGTTGCCGCCGCCCTGCAGGCTGACGCACTGGTCGCCGTTGGGGCAGCCCGAGCCGCAGGCCTGGGTGCACACCGCGCTGCCCTGGTACTCGACGCAGAAGCCGCTGGCGTTGCTGCACGAGCCGTCCGAGCGACACGCGGTGCCATAGCCGCCCACGCTGGGGTCGGGCACGCAGGCGTTGTTCATGCACAGCTGGCCGGAGTCGCACTGCGCCGCGCTGGTGCAGCCGATCGGGGTCGCGCCGTTGGGGTAGATGGCGCACACGCCGTTGAGGTCGTCGGTGTCGAGGGTGCGCTGCGAGGTGTCGCCGGGGCCGGTCGCGAAGTACATCGTCGCGCTCTGGGTCGACGAGTGATCGAGGCCGAGCAGGTGGCCGATCTCGTGGGTGGCCACCGACTGCAGGTCGGACCGGCTGCGGTTGCCGTCGGTCGCGAACTGCACGTAGGGCGTGAACTCGATGTCGGCGTCGTAGATGTACCAGGCCGAGCCGCTGCTCTGGAACTGCGAGTTGGTCACGGCGAGGGTGCAACCGCCGCTGCCGCAGCTGCCGTGGACCCAACCGCTGGTGGAGGGCCACATGATCTCGACGGCGCCGTTGCGCACCGGCGCGGTGGCCGAGGTGTCACCCGCGAACGACGACGTGAAGTCGGAGCAGTTGGCGTCGTCCCAGGTCTTGAAGCCGTTCTTGATGGCCGTGATGTCCGAGCCGTCGGTGATGCGCGGGTCGGCGGTGGGGTTGATCTTGTAGGGCACCGGCAGGCGCTGCCACTTGACGTTCTGGCCGCTGACCTTCATGCGCACGAAGGCGTGCGCGGTGGCGCTGGTGACGACCAGCAGGGCGCTGGCGAGGCCGAGGGTTCCGATGCCGAGTCCGCGACGCATCAGCGCACCCCCTCTGTCTGCGCGCGCGCAATCTCGACGGCACGCAGGGCGGTGGCGCGCATCATGGCGGTGCGCGCGACCTGGCGGCGGATGGTCGAGACCAGCTCGGGGTAGCTGGCCGGGATGGCGGCCGCGGTGTCGGTGTGCTGGATGGTGAGGCCGCCGCGGGGGTCGAAGGTCACGAAGGCGAGGCCGCTGAGGTCGCGCACGATGTGCTCGGCGCGCGAGACCGGGTCACGGACGATGTCGAACTTGCCCTGCGCCATGGCCACGGTGCGGGCGTAGAAGCCGTCGGTGTCGAGGAAGAGGAGGACCTCCTGGCCGAGGGCGAACTCGGGCTCGCCGTCGACGCGCGAGATGATGAGGCCCTTGGCGCCCCCGACGGTGCGGATGACGACGCGACCGCTGGCGGGGACGGTGCCCTTGTGGACCTCGGTCGCCTTGATGGTGACCTGGGTGAAGAGGCGGCCGTTCTCGTCGGTGGTGCGCCGCTTTTCGACCGTGCCGCGCACGATCAGGTCGGCGCTTTCGGTCATCGCCGGAAGCTGGATCTCGGTAGCCAGGGTGGCCCTGGCCGGGGACGCCTGGGCGGCCAGCAGCACCGCGGCAAGCAAGGACGTGATGGGCAGCTTCATGCGCATTCTGGGTGACCTCCGGACGCGCTCTGCTTCAGCAAGCAGTGTGCCGCACCGGGGTTCCTGTAAAAATACGGGCTTCTACGGAATCGTCGTCTGAAAGGACGACAGTCTGTAGCAATATTCCACGACAGCGGAGCGCTCTAGATCATGAATCCGCAAGGACTTAGGGCCACAGCTTACAAACTGGTGGCTGATTGGTTGGCCAGCGGACACGGGGACAACGAACCTGGGTCGGCTTCTCGGCTAGCCGCAAACGAACCTGGGTCAGGTCAGGTGGTCAGGTGGCGGGGTCAGGTCAGGTGGCGACGCCGAGGGCGCGGGCCAGGACGGAGGCGATGTCCTCGACCTCTGTCCGGCCGCTGGCGGCGCGGCCGAGGGAGCGCTTGCAGGTCGGGCAGGCGGTGACCACCCGGAGGGGGGCGCTGCCGTTGTCCGGGTTGGCCTCCAGCTCGCCGAGGCGGCGTCGGGCCATGGCGCGGGAGGTCTCGGGCATGGTGAGGGGCAGCAGGCCGCCGCCGCCCGAGCACTGCGAGTCGGCGTGCGACCAGGCGAACTCCGCGGTCTCCATGCCGGCCGCCGCCAGCAGCTTGCGCGGCGCCTCGTAGACCCCGAGGCCGCGACCCAGGTGACAGGGATCGTGGTAGTGCACGCGCGCCCCCGGCTCGGTGCCGGCCTGGCGCGCCAGCCGCTCGGTGTGCGGGGCCAGGAACTCGGTCAGGTGGACGATCCGCGCCGACAGCGGGGCGCCCAGCGCCGCAAAGCGGTTGCGCATCAGCCCGACACAGCCCGGGCACGACATCACCACCACCTCGTAGGGCGCCAGCGCCGCCGCGTGCCGGCGCGCCAGCTCGGCCAGCGCGACGTCGTCGCCCAGCGAGGCCAGCGGCATGCCGCCACACAGCGGGCCCGCCGCCGGGTCGAGGTCGACCAGCCGCGCGTCCAGCCCCAGCGCGCGGAACAGCGCCAGCGTGCGCTCGACGTCGGTCAGGCCGTCCTCGCTGGCGCACGAGTCGCAACCAGGCAAGAACCCGAGCTTGGCCCCGCGCGGTGCGAAGTCGGTGGCCGCGAAGCGGCTGCGCAGCGCCGAGACCAGCGCTCGATCGCGCGCCGCGAAGCGCTGCGCGAAGTCGTGCGTCACCGGCGAGGCCGCGCCATGCGCCGCCAGCTCGCGCCGCGCCGTCAGCAGCGTCTCGGCGACCGGGATCTCGTGCGAGCAGTAGCGCGTGCACAGCCCGCATCCGGTGCAGCCATACACCGGCGCCGCGGCGTCCTCGGTCCACGGCCGGCGCCCCACGCGCAGCTCGCCCAGGGCCTGCATCTTCTGCTGCGTGACCAGCGCCTCGCGGGTGTCGGCGGCCGCGACCGGGCAAGCGTGGCGGCACAGCTTGGGGCAATAGGTGCAGTGCTCGGTGGCGGGGTCGTTCTTGCCCGCGCCGTGGGAGTCGCTCATGCGGCCTCGGCGCGCGGTGGCGCGCGATCGGGGTTCAGGATGCCGTGCGGATCCAGCTCGCGCTTCAGATCGTGCAGGTACTTCGCCAGCGCGGGGTCACCGAACGTCGCGCGCGCCCGCCGCGCCCCCAGCGGCGCCAGCACGTCGGCCAGCTTCTCGCGCGCAGCCTGGTCCAGCGCCGGTGTGCCGGCCAGGAACAACATCCCCCCATCCGCGTCGAAGCGCCCGATGTGCGCCCGCGGCTCGGCACCCTGCGAACGGATGTGCGCCACCCCGGTGGCATACAGCCTGGGCAGATCGTCCAGCCGTGCATAGACCTCGAGGTCGACCGTCGCCAGCGCCCCCGCCGCGCCCGGGCCACCCAGCTTGGCGGCCTCCAGCGCCGAGCGCCGTGCGTCCGACCCCGGTGGCAGCGGCGCCGCGGCCGCATAACCCATGCCGTAGGCGCGCGCCCGCAGGGTCCACCAGGTCTCGGCCAGCGCCGGCCCCAGCGGCTGGGCGCCCCCGGCCGCGGCGGCGTCGCCGATGATGGCCAGGTCGGCCGCGGCCAGATCGACCAGCCCCGCGGTCGCGGTCACCAGCACACAGCCGCCGGCGAGATCCCCGGGCACCGCCTCGGCGCCATAGTGCGCCGCCAGCGCCGCCGGGTCGTAGACCCCCATCGCGGTCGGGCGGGCGTCCTCGGCCAGCGCGCGCTTGACCGCCTCGATGGCGGCCGCGACCGGGTGCTCGAGCGTGGGCGGGAAGGCATGGGCACCATACAGGCGCGACTCGGGGCGTCGATCGATGCGCAGCACCACGCCGGTGATGATGCCGAGCGTGCCCTCCGAGCCCATCAGGACGCGCGACAGATCCGGCCCGGTGGCGCGCCGCGGCGCCACCCGTGTGTGAATGGTGCGGCCATCCGCCAGCACCGCCGACACACCCAGACAGGCGTCCTCCAGGAAGCCGTGCCGCGGTGTCAGCCGCCCCGCGCCGCGCGCCGACAGCAGGCCCCCCAGCGTCGACCCCAGCGCCGCCGGGGGGAAGTCGCCCAGCGTGAGCCCGCGCGGGATGAGCAGCTCCTCCAGCGTGCGCGCCGTCAGCCCCGCCTGCGCATGCACCACCAGCGAGGTCTCGTCGAGGTGCAGCACGTTGGTCATGCGCCGCATGTCGAGCACCACCCTCGTGCGCTCGTCGCGCGCATGCAGCGCGTGCGTCGACCCGGTGCCCCAGGGCACCACCATGACGCGCTCGCGCGAGCACGCCCGCAGCACGTCGGCGACCTCGGCCGCCGAGGCCGGCTGCACCACCCAGGTCGGCGCCGGCGGCTCGATGTCGCCCGCGGCCTTGCCCGCGATCTGCATCAGCGCGCGCTTGCCGAACAGCACATGGTCGGCGCCCACCGCGGCCTCCAGCGCCGGCTCCAGCGGATGGCGGCTCATGACGCCCTCGCGACATCGGTCAGCCGCGGCGGCGCGGCCAGCCCCAGCTTGCCCGGGTTCATGACGCCATCGGGATCCAGCACGCTCTTGAGCGCGCGCAGGATGGCCATCGACTCGCGGTGCTCCTCGGCCATGAAGGCGCCCTTGGACAGGCCGACGCCGTGGTGGTGCGAGATCGTCCCGCCGGCGCGCGCCGCGGCCGACAGCCCGTCGGACCAGATGGCGTCATAGACCCGCTCCATGCGCGCGCGATCCGGCGCGTGGGCCACGAAGGTGAAGTAGATCGAGCAGCCCTCGGGGTAGGCGTGGGACAAGTGCGCCATCACCATGGCGTGACGACCAATGGCGGCGCGCACGCTCTCGTACAGGTCGGGCAGGCGCTCCCAGGTCGAGGCCACCTCCATGGTGTCGGCGAAGGCGCCGGCCGCGAACAGCGTGCTCTGCCGGTACGACACCGCGTAGCGCTTCTTCAGCCAGTTCAAGCCCGGGCCCTCGCCGAGATCGCGGCCGCCGGCGCGCTCCAGCTCGGCGAAGGTCAGGCGCGCCTCGACCTCGGTGCGGCGCGCGGCGCCCTCGCAGCCCACGATGAGCAGGCAGCCCTTGCGCGCGATCCTGGGCACCAGCGAGTCGAGCACCGGGTTCAAGAGCCGCGGTCGCGCCAGCGCTCCCGCCAGCAAGGTGTCCTGCACGCGCTGCCTGGCGCTGGCCAGCGAGCGCGCCAGCCGCCCGGCCAGCCCCTTCGCGGGCGGCGGCGCAGGCACATAGGCGCCGCCTTGGTCACCCGCCGCGACCGCGGCGGCCTCCGAGCGATGGCGCATGGCCAGGAACGAATCGAACGGATCGTACAGGCGCACCACCGCGGGGCGCAGCCCGCGCTGCATCACGGCGCGGATGGCCTCCATGCCGGCGTCCACGGTGGGCAGCTCGAAGCCGCGCAGGATGCGCAGCTCGGGGCTCTTGCGCAGGCGCAGCGTGCCCTCGGTCAGCACGCCCAGGGTGCCCTCGGAGCCGATGAAGACCTGGGTCCAGTCGGGCCCGGCCGCCGCGCGCCCGTCGACCCCGGTGCGCACGATGTCGCCGCGTCCGGTGACCACCTCGAGGCCCAGCGTCATGTCCTCGATCTTGCCGTACTTGGTCGACATCTGGCCGGCGCCACGCGCGGCCAGCCAGCCGCCCACGGTGCTGCAGTAGATCGATGACGGGAAGTGGCCCAGGGTGAAGCCGCGCTGGTTGAGCTCGCGCTCGAAGCGCTCGCCGTTCATGCCGGCCTGCACGCGCACGGTGGCGTTGCGTGCGTCGAGCGCCAGGATGCGATCCATCGGCTTGGTGTCGATGACCAGGCCGCCATAGATCGGCGCCGCCCCGCCGCACACGCCCGACCCGGCCGCGTAGGGGACAATGGGCACGCCCAGCTCGCGCGCGACGCGCACCAGCGCGGCCACCTCGGCGGTCGTCGTCGGCCAGGCCACGACGTCGGGAGGGAAGGGCGCGCCCTTGCCGTCGCGCATGCCGATGAGCACCCGCGGCCACTGATCGCGTGCGTAGGAGTGGCGGTCCGATGTGGCGCGCGACACACGCGCGCTGCCGACCACCTTTGCGCAGGCAGAGGCCAGCCGCTCCGCCTGGGAAGGATGTATCATGGCGCCCGAATCTATCAGCTTTCTGTTACGACCGAACATCCATGAGCATCTGCCACGCGTGCGGGACGCGCCACATTCCCGGGGAACGCTTCTGCCGCAAGTGCGGTGAGAAGTCGCGCGCCTTCGCGCTGACCTGGACCATCGGCGGCGCCTTCCTGATGCTGGCGCTGGCGGCGCTCATCATCATGCTGCTGACCGCGGCCGGCGTGCTGGAGCGCCCGACCCCGCCGCTGAGCGCGCTCGATCAGGCCGGCAGCGCCTGGGTCGGCGGCGCGCTGGCGCTGGGCTTCCTGCTCGGCGGGCTGGCCATCGGCCGGGTCTCCGAGGGCCGCACCGTCCTGGAGGCCGCACTCGCCGGGGCCATCGCGCTGGGTCTGCTGATCTGGTTTGCTCAGCGCAGGTTTCTCATCGATTTTGCTTTGCAGCATGACCAGGTAGCGGTCGGGATCAGCGTCGCCGCCGGGGTCGGTCTGGCCACCCTGGGCGCCTGGCTGGGCGAACACTGGCAGGGCAAGCCGCTGGAAGGCTGAGGCGGGGCCGGGGCCGAGGGGGAGGGGAGTCCGGGCACGAGCCCGAGCACGAGCACGAGTCCGAGTCCGAGCACGAGCACGAGCACGAGTCCGAGTCCGAGCACGAGCACGAGCACGAGTCCGAGCACGAGGCTGTGGTCCCGCCTGTGGTCGCGGCTCCGTCCCGCCGCACAGACCCCGTCGGCGCCGCCGTCCACGCCGCTCACCGTCTTCGTCCTGCTCGGTGTCGTCTTCGTCTACGTCTTCGTCATCTCGGCCTGGGTCGTCGACGACGCCTACATCACCTTCCGCAGCGTCGACAACTTCGTCCGCGGCGAGGGGCTGACCTGGAACGTCGGCGAGCGGGTGCAGGTCTACACGCACCCGCTGTGGATGTTCCTGATGTCGATCGTCTACTACCTCACTGACGAGCTCTTCTTCACCTGCCTCGCGATCTCGCTCGCGCTCGGCCTGCTGCTGCTGTGGTGGTGCCGGCGCGCCCTGCGCGACTACCCCTGGTGGGCCTTCCCGCTGCTGTTCGCCCTCCTGATGGCCTCCAAGGCCTTCATGGACTTCGTGTCGTCGGGCCTGGAGAACCCGCTGTCCCACCTGCTCATCGCGCTGTTCTACACCGCCTTCCTCACGCGCCCGACGTCGTGGGCCGACGCCACCCCGCGCGAGCTCGTGCGCATGACCGTCCTCGCCGCGCTGGCCTTCGTGACCCGGCAGGACACCCTCCTCATGTACCTGCCCGCGGTGGGCTACCTCCTGGTGCTGCACGTGCGCCGTCTGCGCTGGCGCACCCTGCGCCTGGCCGCGCTCGGCCTCAGCCCCGCCATCGCGTGGCTGGGCTTCTCGCTGTTCTATTACGGCTCGCCCTACCCCAACACCGCCTACGCCAAGGCGCTGACCACCGGGGTCTCGCGCAGCCAGTATCTCAAGCAGGGCAGCGTCTACCTGATGAACAGCCTGCAGTGGGACCCGCCCACGCTGATCGTCATCATCCTCGCCGTCGCGCTGGCCATCGCGAGCCGCGCGCGCACCGCAGTCGTGACCGCCGGCGGCATTGCGCTCTACATCCTCTACATCACCGTCATCGGCGCCTCGGGCTCCAACATGAGCGGCCGCTTCCTGACCCCGGTCTACCTGATGGCCGCGTTGCTGCTGGTCCACGTCATCGCGCGCGTGCAGCCCGACCAGCGCGCCCAGCTCGCCATCGCCGCGCTGACCGGCTTCTTCATCCTGTTCGCGCCGGCGTCGCCGCTCAAGGGCAGCTACACAGCGCTGGGCAAGAACGGCACCGGCAAGTCCTTCATCATCGACACCCGCTTCCTGGCCACCCGCGAGGGCGCCGCGCCCAGCCAGTTCGCGCGCAGCACCAAGCCGCCCAACCACGCCTGGTATCGCGCCGGCCTGGCCTTCCACGACAAGCCCGCCACGGTGCAGGTCGGCGGCGCCAACGGCGTCGGCGCCATGGGCTACTTCGGCTTCGCGGTCGGCCCGCGCAAGTACGTCATCGATCCGCTCGGCCTGTGCGACCCGCTGCTGTCACGCATCCCGATGAAGTTCCCGCGCCTGTGGAACCCGGGCCACTTCCCGCGCGAGCTACCGCCCGGCTACAAGCGCTCGCTCGAGCAGGGCAAGAACCTCATCGAGGACCCCGATCTGCACACCTACTATGACAAGGTCCGCATCATCACCCGCGGACCACTGCTGAGCTGGACCCGCATCAAGACCATCGTGGCCATGAACCTCGGCGCCTATGACGGCCTGGTCGACTCCTACATCAAGCGCGTACGCGACAAGGCCAAGCCCATCAAGGTGCCCTGAGCAGCGAGGGGCTGGTTTCGGCGACGTGGCGGTGCGCCCAGCTTCACTCGTCGTGTTCAGCCCGGTAGTCCGCCAGCAACTTGAGGGTGCGGTCCATCAGGTCGCGCGGGATCAGGGTGCCCGTGAGCCGCTCGCGCGCCGCCCGGGCCGAGGCGAAGAACTCCGCGCGCACGGTCTCGGACACTGGCACGACCTGCATGCCGGCGCGCTGGAACAGGCCGCCGAGCAGCTTCTTGTCGAGTCGTCGCCCGAGGTTCTCGAAGCGATGCACGAGGCCGTTCCCGGCCAGCCGCAGGGCGCGCTGCAGCTCCTCGGGCAGCGCGTCGATGGCGCGATCCGCGACCACGAAGCAGCCGACCAGGTAGCCGACCCGCAGATCGGTCATGTACGCGGCCTGCGTGTACCACTGGAACACCAGGGCGGCAGACGGGATCGCGGAGAAGCCATCCAGCTTGCCATCGTCGTAGGCACGCGCGGCGCTGGCGACGGGAGTCGGGACCATGTTCCAGCCCATCGCCCGCTTGACCGCGATCGCGGTGACGTCGAGGTCCCAGCCCCAGAGCGCGGTCCGCTTGATGTCGTCCATGGTTCGCAGCGGGCGCCGCGAGAAGATGACGTCGGGGCCGACACCCGACGTCCCCATCAGCGTGTAGCCCGCGACGTGCGCCTCTGCCCTCAAGCTCTCCTCCAGCTCGCGCGTGACGTGGAAGGACTCCTCGCGGCTCTGGAACAGCCCGGGGATGCGCAGCACCTTCATCGAAGGCATCAGCCGCTCGCACACCATGCCGCCCGACAGCACCCCGTCGAGTTGCCCGCGCTTCACCCGCGTCATCATGGCGATCTCGTCGCCCGCGATGCCACCGTAGAAGACCTTGATCCTGAGCCGGCCCTGGGTCGCGGTCTCGACCTCCTTGCCCATGGCCTTGAAAGACTTGGCCCACTCGCTGCCATCGGGGGCCAGCGTGGCCAGCCGGATGACGTGCCGGCTGGTGTCCGCGGTGGCAGCGGGCGCTCGGGTCAGCGCCGCCAGCGTCAGCAGCCACGCCAGCGGTCTCATCGGCGCCCCTTCACCGCCGAGAGTTCCAGCGTCAGGTGCAAGATCTCACCCTGCACGATGTCGATCGAGGTGCGCGCCCGCCGCCCCGAAGACTCGCGCAGCTCGATCTGGTGGTGACCGGGCGTCAGGCGCAGCGGGATCCGCGTCGGGGTGACGAACCCGGTCTCGGTGCCGTCGACCCAGATCTCGGCCGCCTCGGTGGTCTCGATGGTGAGCAAGCCCCGGGGCCGCTTCTCGACCTCCAGGGTGGCGACGATCTCGGGCGAGGCGTCATCGGGCGTCAGCGGCATCACGAAGGGCTCGAAGCCGTTCTTCTCGATGCGCAGTTCGTGGAAATCGTCGGGCAAGACCTCGATCACGGCGGGTGTCGACGGCGCGACCAGAGCTCCATCCAGGAACACCATGCCGCCCGCGGGCAGCGCCCGGACGCGGATCTTGCGCGCGGCCGCGGTCATCACCACATGCAGGTGGGCGCCCCGACCGGCCTCGATCTCCACCGTGCGCTCGACCTCGGCACGGCCGCCAGCGCGCAGCACGACGCGATGCTTGTCGGGCGACAGCCCGCGCAGCGCCGTGGGGGTGGCCTCGGCCAGCTGCACGCCGTCGACCTCGACCACCGCACCTGGTGGCTCGCTGGTGATGACCAGCAGCTCCCGCTGCACGACCGCTGGCGGCGTCGTCGCCGAGGTCCGCGTCGCCATGAATGCCGCGCCAGCGAGCACGAGCGCCAGCGCAAGCCCGACGCCGACGCCGACGCGGAGGCCTCGCCTGGGTGCCGGCACCAGCGGTGTCGGCGCCGTGGTCTGCCGCTGCCGGCGCCGATCCACGGAGCGCGCCAGCGCCACCGCCATCTCTCGAACCGAGACGTAGCGGCGATCTGGCGCCTTCTCCAGGGCGCGCGCGACCACCGTCTCCAGCTCGGGCCGCACGTCGGCCGCCAGCTGCCCCAGCGGCTTCGGGCTGGTGTTGAGCTGGTTGTACATGATCTGGACGTCGTCACCCACGCCGCAGGGCGGCACGCCCGCGATCATCTCGTAGAGGACACAGCCCAGCGCGTACACGTCCGAGCGGCCGTCCACGGGCTCACCGCGGATCTGCTCGGGCGACATGTACTGCGGGGTGCCGATGATCTGGCCGAGGCGGGTCAGCGGCCCTTCCTCCGGCATCGCCACCACCTTGGCCAGCCCGAAGTCGATGATCTTCGGACTCTCACCCTGCTCGGCGTCGGAGGTGATGATGATGTTGGGCGGCTTGAGGTCGCGATGCACCACCCCCGCGGTGTGCGCCGCGTCGAGCCCCCAGGCCAGGCGGCAGCCGATCGAGACCGCGCGCAGCGGGGACAGCCGGCCCTCGCGACGCAGGATCGCCGACAGCGTCTCGCCAGGCACGTACTCCATCACCATGAACGTCGGGTCGCCGACCTCGAGGTCGATGCAGCGCGCCACGTTGGGATGAATCACCGAGGCCAGCGCCTGGGCCTCCTGGCGGAAGCGGCGCCGGAACTCGCGCCGGGCCACCAGCGCAGGTTCGAGCAGCTTGATCGCGACCTCGACGCCGATGGCGGTGTTCTCGGCCAGGAACACGCGCCCCATCGCGCCCTTGCCGAGCAGGCGCAGCAGGCGGTAGCGCTCCCCGATGACCTCCCCCAGCACCGGCTCGGGCGCCACCAGCTTGTTGGCCAGGGGATCAGGATGGGTGTCGACCCGCGAGCCAATCTTGAGGGGGCTCAGTGAGGACATCGCAACTCGGGCCGAGTCAACTCCACCCTCATGACGACATCGTATCGCGGTCATGCCAGAAAGACAAGCAATATCAATGACGTAACAACTGTCAGCTGGCTTGCGTGAAGTGCAGGTCAGCTGACCAACCCGCGCCCATCTCCAGCTGCAAGTCGTCCAGATTGGCGTGCTAGGCTGCAGCAGCAAGACACCCGGGGGGGCTGACGAAGTGGCAGGGCGAGATCTGCTGGACGCGACTCCTGAGCGACCCGTGCGGGTCGGGCAGTACCAGGTCACCGGGCTGCTCGGCGTGGGCGGCATGGGCGACGTCTATGCCGCCATCAGCGAGCACTCGAGCAAGGTCGCGCTCAAGACGCTGAGCAACATCGCGCCCGAGCGGGTGCTGCTGTTCAAGAACGAGTTTCGCTACGTGGCGGACCTTTCGCACCCCAACCTGGTGCCGCTCTACGAGCTCAACTGCGATGGCGACCTGTGGTTCTTCACCATGGAGCTGGTCGACGGCGTCACCCTGATGGACTGGCTGATCGAGAGCCCGGGCGACAAGGGCGAGGTCACCACCTCGCTGCAGGCGGCCGCGACGCTGGCGGCGACGCCGCGCTCGCGGTCGGGCGCGCGCGACGACCAGCCGCGGCCGGGCCAGCGCCCGACCACCGAGGTTGTGTGCAACCTGGCCCGTCTGGTGCCGGCGCTGGCGCAGCTGCTCGACGCCCTCGAGTACCTGCACCAGCACGGCATCGTTCACCAGGACCTCAAGCCCAGCAACGTGCTGGTGCGCGCCGATGGTGTGGTGCGGCTGCTCGACTTCGGGGTGGCCAGCCGCATCGGCCACAACATGGCGCTGCGCGGCGTCGCCACCGTGGTCGGCACCCCGGCGTACATGTCACCCGAGCAGTGGCGCGGGCTGCCCGCGACGCCGTCGTCGGATCTGTTCTCGCTCGGCTGCATGCTGTTCCAGCTGCTCACCGGCGAGCTGCCCTTCGGCGCCACCTTCGATCAGGGGCAGCCGGCGCCGCGGGTGGAGGGCTGGGTCACCGGGGTCCCCGCGGCCGTCGCCGACCTGTGCCACCGCCTGATGGCGCGTGCGCCCGGCGATCGCCCGAGCATCGCCGAGGTGCGCGCCGCGCTGGGCCTGGAGAGCGCGCACAGCGCGGTGGGCGCTGCGGCGACCACGCGCTTCGTGGGCCGGCGCCAGGAGCGCGAGGTGCTGGCGCAGACGCTGCGGCGGGTGCGCGAGGGTGCCAGCGTCGTGGTCCAGGTCACCGGCCTGTCGGGCGTGGGCAAGTCGGCGCTGCTGCGCAGCTTCTTCGGCGAGCTACGCGGTCAGGGTGACGTGGTGGTGCTGCGCGGGCGCTGCTACGAGCGCGAGTCGGTGCCCTACAAGGCCTTCGACGGCATGCTCGAGGAGCTCGCCGCGCGGCTGTCGTTGCTGGGCGACGACGAGCTCACGCGCCTGTTGCCGGTGTGGATCGCGGAGCTGGCGCAGGTCTTCCCGGTGCTGGCGCAGAGCCCCGCGGTGGCCGCCCGGCTGACCGGCGCCGAGCCGGTGTCGGCGGTCGAGCTGCGCCGGCGCGCGCTGGCGGCGCTGCGCCAGCTGCTGGGCAACCTGGCCGCGCAGCAGCCGCTGGTGCTGGAGGTGGACGA
>Ga0154020_10005296_pt1 | contig 15258 bp, 11 predicted proteins | sample Klosneuvirus_201_FD_109709 | JGI IMG/M metagenome (GOLD analysis project Ga0154020, IMG submission 109709) | Active sludge microbial communities from wastewater, Klosterneuburg, Austria - Klosneuvirus_20160825_MG | ecosystem: Engineered > WWTP > Aerobic digester > Activated sludge | place...
GTCTTCTTTTTGGGGTTTATACTATTTTTTATAACCTTGCAAATATAATGTTCAGGCGGTATTGCCACAATTTAAATTCCAAGATTCTTTGAGTAAAAACACGCCAAACGGCACTTTTGTTTTAGGTCTGATGAGCGGAACCTCCCTCGACGGGCTGGATCTGGCACTTTGCGAATTTGGGCCGGAAGGGAATGGGTATACATTTAAGATCCACAAAGCCCTGACTGTGCCCTATAACAAACAGTGGAAGGCCAAATTATCTGAAGCACCGGACTTGAGTGCCGAAGCCTACTTTGCGTTACACGCTGAGTTTGGACGATTTATGGCCGCTGAGGTGCTGCGTTTTCTGGAGGGTGCTTCGCAAGAACCTGAATTGTTGAGCAGTCATGGACATACGGTGTTTCATCAACCCCAAAACGGCTTTAGTACCCAGTTGGGTTGTGGGGCTACTTTAGCGGCACTTACCGGCATTTCAACGGTTTGTGACCTGAGAAATGGCGACGTGGCTTTGGGCGGACAGGGCGCTCCATTGGTGCCAATAGGGGATAAACTGCTTTTTTCTCAGTATCAGGCTTGTGTTAACCTTGGTGGCATCGCTAACATTTCATTTGAAAATAAAAAAGGTGAGCGAGTGGCTTTTGACATTTGTGAGGCCAATCTGCTTTTGAACCACTTGAGTGAAAAGTTAGGAAAAGCTTACGATGAAAATGGTTCCATGGCACGATCTGGAAAAGTTGAACCGGGCTTATTGAGTGCGCTGAATGAACTCGAATTTTATAAAACGCAAGGAGCCAAATCCCTGGGCAGAGAATGGTTTGAGCATAGTGTTTTGCCTTTAATAAGTGAAAGTCAGGCTTCTATTGAGGATAAGTTACATACTTCGGTTGAACACCTTGCGATGACAATTGCTGAAACCCTGAATAAATACCAGATTAAAGAAGCTTTGTTTTCAGGAGGAGGTGCTTTTAATGGGTTTTTGGTGGAAAGAATTCAACACCACAGCTCAACAACATGTACAGTGGCAGACCCACTTATCGTCAATTTTAAAGAAGCCCTGATTTTTGCGTTTTTAGGCCACCTGCGATTGAATGGAAAAACAAATGCGCTGCGCTCAGTAACTGCTGCATCGAAAGACAGCATCTCGGGAGCACTTTACCTTGGCAGCAGCTGAACCCAGCAAGGTTTTTCTTTTGTGTTAAAATTCTTGCTGGTGTTGTTTTTTATTGTAAATTGATTCATCAAACTCATAGGCATGAAAAAATTTACCGCAATTGTTTTTTGTCTGATTTTATTGATGAGTAATTTCACTTCAAAGGCTCAATGTCTCCCGGCAACTGTACCTTATATTGAAAATTTTTCAGGGGTTACGGTTAACAATCAACTGCCCGCTTGCTGGGCGGTTAGCAATGCCAGCACTTGTCTAACGTTCACGGGTACGGGTGGATTTGCGGCGTTTTATTGGGTGCCTGCGGGCTCTAGTTACTTTTACAGTAAGGCTTTACAATTGAATGCGGGTGTGATTTATTCCGGGTCACTTTTTTATTCTACCCAGAATGGAACCGGGCCAACATGGACTAGTTTGGCTATGTTATATGGAACAAGTCAAAGCTCAGTTGGATTGACCCCCATTGCCAGCATGGGCACGGTTATTTCGCCGGGGTTTTCAGCCCTTAGCAATACGTTTACAGTGAATAGTACCGGAGTTTATTACCTCGCAATAAACGCACAAAGCACAGGAGGTTGTTGCAACTACTATTTAGCTTTTGACGATCTTTCAGTGACTATACCTTGTGCCTTGAATTCACCAACACTGACAGTAGGGGCAAGCACCAATGTGTTGTGTGCAGGACAAAGCGTGGTGTTGTTTGCCAGCGGAGCCGACACCTATACATGGAGTAATGGCACCAGCGGCCCTACTGCTACCATGACAGCAAGTCCTCTGATAACCACCACTTTTTCAGTGAGTGGCACTCACACCGCCAGTGGTTGCATTTCTACAACAAACATCCTGATTCCGGTGAATCCAAGTCCTAATGTGGGTTTGCTCGCCTCGGAGTATACAGTGTGTTCAGGAAACAATGTGTTGTTATCGGCTTTTGGAGCCAACTCATACAGCTGGAGCACCAATGTTTTAAACGTTAATCAAATTACAATTTCACCAACAGTGAGTGCAACCTACTCAGTGATGGGATCAAACAACTTTGGTTGTAAAGATTCGGCTTATGTGAACATTAGTGTATTACCACCACCTCTGCTAAATGCTATTTCAGAACAAGATAGTATTTGTGTGGGTCAAAGCGTCAACCTGATGGTACTGGGCGCTCAAACCTATACCTGGACCAATGGAACAACTTCTTTTGTTGGAAGTACCGTTCAGGTGAGCCCGAGCCTTACAACGGTTTACACAGTTACCGGTACTGATTCCCAGGGTTGTACCAACAGTTTGACATTGGTTCAAACAGTTGTGAATTGTGTTTTTGAGCAAGAACTAGTTGGACAGAATGGACTAAAGGTATATCCGAATCCGGTGTATGATTATTTCTACATTGAATTCAATGCAGTAGAAGAGATTACTTTGAGCATAATGGATGCAAGTGGACGGCCTGTAATGGAGCAAACCTTTGCTTCAAAAAAAATAAGCCTGAATACCGAAACATTGAGTCAGGGGTTTTATCATGTTAAAATAGAAACACAGAATAAAACACTTAATTACAAACTGATAAAAAACTAAAACGAGTTTATGCCTGGTCGTTTGTATTTAATGGCTGTGACAATTGTTCTTATGCACTTGGCCTGTAAAAAAGATACAATAGAAGCTGAGCCTGCACCTGCAACGCCTGTGCTAAAACATTATCCTGTCTCTAATGAACTTAAACACTGGGGACTATTTAAGGTTGGCACGTATTGGATTTATAGAACTGACAGCGTGCTTTCTAAATTTGATAGTGTTTATGTTACTTCTGTTACAAGTGCAACCAAGTCGGTTGCCTATACAGATGACACAACAGCTATTGTTGAGGAGATCGTTGTATGGTTGAATCACGGTCCGGGGTATTATTTTAGTAATTATTTCAAATTGACCTCTTATATCCGAGATGAGATTTCAGAGAGTTACAGGGGCGTTCCTATTTTTAATCTTGACACAACCCAACTATCGACTCAGTATGCCTCTGGAATTTACGCTAATCATACACTATCAAATTACAGCCATTATGGCGTAAATTATGGTGCTGTGAGAAATGTGGAGTGGCTCTATACTATTAATGCGCCTTCTCATCCCACTGCTTATTATAGCGGGGTGAACATCTGGAAAAGAAATGTGGGCATGATAAAAGAAAGTCACATGAATAACATGGGAAACCCTGTCTCTCTCATAAGAAGCCATGTTGTTCAATAGAATCGTGTTGAAGTTTTCTATCGTTTAAGGCGAACAATCAAATCGCCGCCATCAGCAAATTGATGTCTTTAAACGGTATGCTGAACAATTCTCCCAGGTATTGATTGGTGAGAATACCGTTGTAAATGTACACGCCATTGCGCAGGCCCGCATCTTTGCGTACGATGCCATCAAATCCACCTTCATCACCCATATTAAGTATAATCTGTGTAAAAATGTTACTTAAGGCATAAGAGGCTGTTCTGGCCACGCGGCTATTGATGTTGGGTACACAGTAATGAATGACCCCATGTTTACGGAAGGTGGGAGCAGAGTGGTTGGTTACTTTAGAGGTTTCAAACACCCCGCCCTGGTCTATGCTCACATCAATGATTACCGCACCGTTTTTCATTTCGCTCACCATTTCATCGGTTACCACACAGGGTGTTCTTCCACGCGTGGCACGAAGCGCACCAATGGCCACGTCGGCGGAGCGCAAGTGTTTTTCAAGTACTTTAGGAACAATGATGGAAGTAAATACCCGGGTGCCAAGTTGATTTTGCAAGCGCCTTAAACGCGAGGTGGAATTGTCGAATACTTTTACGGTTGCCCCTAAACCAAGCGCGGCTCTTGCGGCAAACTCACCAACGTTCCCGGCACCAATGATCACAACTTCAGTTGGAGAGATTCCGCTAATACCACCAAGTATGGAACCCATACCATTGTTCACATTGCTCAGAAGTTCAGCGGCAATGGAAATGCTGGCTCCACCGGCGATCTCACCCATGGCACGGATAACGGGAAGTGAACCGGCTTCATCGATGATCCAGCCAAAGGCCACACAGTTTAATTTTTTGGTAATGAGTTTTTTAAGAAAATCCTGAGGTTGTACGGTTAACTGAAGCGCACTGAACAGGGTTTGTTTGGGCTTCATCAATTCAATTTCATCGGCAGTGGGAGGCGCGATCTTAAAAATGGTGTCCGCCTTAAACACATCGTTGGGCGATTGTACAATTTCAGCGCCTGCTTCACTGTATTCGTTATCCTCAAAGTTGGCCGCCTTTCCGGCGCCAGACTGAATGACAATTCTGTGCCCGTTGTTCACAAGCAGCGCAACAGCATCAGGCACCAGAGCCACACGGTTTTCCTGGTAGGCAATTTCCTTAGGAATACCAATGTAAAGTTTGCCTTTTTTTCTGGCCACTTCCAGCATTTCTTCCTGAGGAGCGTAAGCGCCTTTTGTGAGGGAGAATAAAACTTCTTTTGTCATCACCATGATCTAAAATTAATAGGCAGGTCCTTTATAAACGGGTGCATTACAATCATCAACTTTTTGTTTACGCGGCCTGTAAGTAATTCCAAGGCGCAGTTCAAATGTTCTGTTCCTGATTTTTAGGAAGTCTTGTTTCTGCGAGATCACATCCGGGTTCCAGTGCCCTTCTGTGAACAAATAAAAACGCTCGGTGAGGCGTATTTCCCAACCTATACCAAGGTCGCCGCTGAACCAGAATTGTTTGAGGTTGGCACTATAGGGTGCAAACACCGGTGTGCTTTTTTTGAAAAGGTATTCCACTCTTACGCCGGCCATCCAATAGAATGAGCCAAAGAGTAGGGGGGTATACGATTTGGCGTAATTGTTCCATTGAATATAGGTGTATTTGTTTGGGCTGTACGAACCCGAGCGTTGCTCCATGCGATCAACAATCTCCATTTCCTGAGCGCCTTTGTTGGCATATTCAAGTTCGGTTTGCCAGCGTATTTTTCTGAAGAGCGAAAATTCGGCAAAGGCACCAGCGCCCCAATTGATAAATTCCTTGGAAATATGTGTTTGCGGGTAATACCATTTTGTGCCGTTCGAATCCTGAATGGTCACCGTACTCAAGTCATTTTTGTAGTAGTGCGCTGAGGTTAAGCCAGCGCCGTAAATGCCGGCCCCCTTGAATTTTATTTTTTGTGCAAGAGTAAAACCCGGCAGAAGTACGAACAGAATTATTTTAAGTGTATTCTGCATAGTCTAAACGCTCATGGCTTCTGCAGCCGAATGAATTTTTTTCACAAGGCCCTGAAGCACTTTTCCCGGACCGACCTCCACAAATTGTGTAGCACCATCGTTTACCATTTGCTGAACACTTTGGGTCCACCTTACAGGAGCGGTTAATTGAGCGATGAGGTTCTTTTTAATGTCCTCAGGGGAGGTGACTGCCGAAGCCGTTACGTTTTGGTAAACCGGACAAATGGGCTGCTTGAAAGTGGTGTTGGTAATGGCTGTTTGTAATTCCACGCGTGCAGGCTCCATAAGTGGAGAGTGGAATGCGCCACCCACTGGCAACACCAGAGCGCGTTTGGCGCCGGCTGCTTTTAGTTTCTCGCAGGCTATATTAACACCTTCAATACTTCCTGAAATCACCAATTGCCCCGGACAATTATAATTGGCAGCCACCACAACGTTGCCTGCTGCTGTAATTTCAGCGCAAATGTCTTCCACCACTTTATCATCAAGGTTTAAAATGGCTGCCATGGTACTGGCTTGTTTTTCGCAGGCTTTTTGCATGGCCATGGCCCTTTGGTACACCAATTTTAGTCCGCTTTCAAAATCAAGTGTTTTATTGGCCACCAGTGCCGAAAACTCTCCCAAGGAATGTCCCGCCACCATATCGGGCTTAAAACTTTCACCCAAAGTAGCAGCAAGAATAACTGAATGAAGAAAAATAGCGGGTTGAGTGATTTTGGTTTGTTTTAGTTCCTCCTCAGTTCCCGAGAACATGGTGTCGCTGATGCGAAATCCCAATATGTCGTTGGCTTTTTCAAAAAGACTTTTGGCCTGGGCATTGGTTTCATATAAATCCTTGCCCATGCCCGGAAATTGTGATCCCTGGCCGGGGAATACGTAAGCTTTTTTCATGGTGTTCTGCAATTGGTCTTAGAGAGGTAAATTTAACAGATATCCCCAAGAAAACAAACATCCGGGCAAGGAAGTAATCCATAATGCAAAGTTGGAAGGGCGATCAGGAAGGAAAGGTTCTGCGCTCTATAAATCCACCGCCAACAAGGTCGTTGCCTTCGTAAATAACAGCGCTTTGTCCAGGTGCTAAGCCACTTACCGTTTCGTGAAAGATTACGTCCAGTTTATTGTCGATGACATTGATGGTAGCCGGTTTTCCTGAATCCTTGTAACGTATTTTGGTCAGGCCCACAAAATCATGGGGCAATTCGGCATATTTGATCAGGTTAAAATCCCTCACACGCATGTGGTTTTCCAGGAGGTCATCTTTGTCGCCCAAAACAACGGTATTGGTTTCAGGAATGATCTCTTTAACAAATACAGGCGCCCCTAAAGCAATATCCAGGCCTTTGCGCTGGCCCACCGTATAAAATGGATACCCGCGGTGTTTGCCCACTTTTTTTCCTTTAAAAAAGTAATCCCCGCCTTCTACCTGGGCTTCCAGTTCTGGACGGCGGTGTTTAAGAAAGGCGCGGTAATCGTTATCGGGCACAAAACAAATGTCGTAACTCTCGCTTTTATTGGCCAAATCATGAAATCCGGCCTGCCGTGCCAGGTCTTTAATTTCTGTTTTTCTAAAGCCGCCCAATGGAAACATGGTGCGTTTCAGGCTTTCCTGGCTAAGGCCCCACAACACATAGGTTTGGTCTTTGGTTTCATCCAAACCTTTAGATACAACTCGCCTGCCATTTTCCTCTCTCACCTGAGCGTAATGCCCTGTGGCAATAAATTCGCAATCCAGCATATCAGCACGTTTTAACAAGGCATCCCATTTTATGTGGGTATTGCAAAGCACACAGGGGTTGGGCGTTCTTCCGGCCAGGTACTCTTCAACAAAGTTGTTGATGATAAACTCCCCGAATTCCCCGCGAATATCCAGGATATAATGCGGGAACCCGAAGTTTACCGCCATGCTGCGGGCATCGTTGATGCTATCCAAACTGCAACAACCGGTTTCGCGTTTGCCGGCGCCGGAACTGTTGTAATCCCAGGTTTTCATGGTAATGCCAATCACCTCATAACCCTGCTCGTGCAGCATCATGGCGGTTACCGAGGAATCTATACCTCCGCTCATGGCGACCAATACTTTACCTTTTTTGCTCATAAAAAATGTTCCGCAAATTTAGAAAGAAATGCAGCGAAAACGGTGCGTTATGCCCAAATTTAGGCTTTGATAACGTTAATTGAGTAGAAAAAGACTGTTATTTTGTCCCTAATTTTTTTGTGTTTGCAGAGGGACTTGCTTTTTTTACCGATGCTGGCTCAGGCGTTTTATTTTTTGAAAAAAAAGCATCTGTTTCTTTTTGTGAGGCCTGAACGCCGTTTTTATACAATTCCTTCTCTTTTATCTTCCCGTCCTCACTGCGGTAGATCCATGGGCCGTTTTTCAAATCCTTCTTAAAAAAACCATTGGCCACTTCAGCGCCATTTGGATAGTAATAAATGAATCGGCCCTCACGTGCTCCTAAAATGTATTGTCCTTTGGTTTTTACTTTGTTTTTTTCGTAGTACTCGGTATACGGACCATCTTCAAGCCCGTTTTTAAATGTTTTTATTTCTGTTACTGTTCCATCCGGTAGGTACACATAACTGGCCCCGTTTTTTTTGCCTTTGATATAGGTTTCTCTTGAGAGCATGGTGCCCATCTCATCGTAATAGCTCCAAACGCTATCCTTTGTTTCTTTATCGGAGTACTTTCCAAAAGCAGCCGGTTTACCATTGTAGTGAAAGTGTTTGGCATACGACGTTTTACCATCGGCTTTAAAATCGATGATGGCTTTTACGGAATCATTGCTGTTGTAGTACTTGAAAACACCAACAGGTTTATCGTCCTTAAAACGCCCCTCGTAGAGTAGCTTTCCGGTTTTCTCATCTGTTTTTTTCCAGTACCCTTGTTTTCTGCCTTGTTCGTCTTTTTGCTGGGCAAAAAGGGCAGGACAAACCATTACGAATAGAGCGAGGCAAAAGAATTTGAGTGTGTTTTTTTTCATACTGTGGTAAAGATAAGGAATTCAATTCTCCAGTTTGATCAACTTTTCTGAAATGAAATGAACTTTTGTTTGGGCGAGCCCCCTGAAGCGAGGCCTCTCAGTATTCACTGTATGCCTCTGCTTCAGGGGTCGCGCTTTCCGCTTTAGCCCGCTTAGAAGGCCAACAGCCGCCAAAAAAACATTGCCGTTGCGCGGTCTTTGTCCCGCCGGCCAAAGCCTGCGCCCGGCTGCGGCTGTAAGGCCTTCTGGCGCGGGGCTGCCGCTTCAATCGCTCTCGCAACCATGCGCAAAAGGGAGCTTCGCCTTAAAAACGCATGGTGTGCAATCCTATAATACCGCATTTCAAAAAAGTTTCACTTTGTATTTGGCTGCCATTTTTTCGATTTGTTCGTCGCTGATGCCGTGGGCGTTTTTTTGGAGGTGGTAATTTTCAACCGTGCATACAAAAATGCTGTATTTGAATTCGGAGGCGAGTTTAAAATACGTTTGTAATTCCCAGTCGAGTGTAAAGGTATTGTCAACGAAAATTTTCTGAACTCCTTCCTGCATGGCTCTCCTGCAATTTTCTTCGCAGGCCTTGTAAGCCAGGTGATTTTTATCAAATTCAAAGTGGTATTCTCCTGAAGTAGGATTTGTAAAATAATCGTCGACTGAGAAAACAGGCCAGGTGTTTTCAGCAAGTACTTTGGCCAGGGTGGTTTTACCGGCTCCTGGTAATCCACGAAGTAGAATCAGCGTTTTGTTCAAGTTCAGCTTATTTTCACACCAATTACACAAACATCATCCACCTGTTCAAGTTCCCCTTTCCACTTTTCAAACGCGGTTTCAATCTTGTTTTTTTGTTCAGCCATGTCCAGTTGATGGATGTTGAGTAAAAGCGCTTCAAATTGTTTGTATTTGTATTTTTTCCCGGCAGGCCCTCCGAACTGGTCGGCAAACCCATCGGTAAACGTATACACCACATCGCCTTTTTCAAGGGCAATTTCATTGTAAGTAAAGTCAACATGTTCTCCAACCCCTTTTCCTACAGGCATCTTATCGGCTTTACAGGTTAAGAGGGCATTGTTGCGGACAATGTAAAAGGAATTATTTGCAGCGGCATAAACCAGCTTGCGTTTAACAGGGTCCAGTAAACAAACCACAGCATCCATACCGTCCTTACTTTCTTCCTTACTGCCTTCCGGATTGAGTGATTTGACAACTTGTTCTCTCACCTTGTTAAGGATAAGATCCGGACGTTGGATGTTAAATTCGGTAATGGTTTGGCGAAGCGTGGTGATAAATAGCAAACTCATAAAGGCTCCCGGAACGCCATGACCAGTGCAGTCTCCGGTGATGTAAATAAATCCTTCTTCAGTAGGAATGGCCCAATAAAAATCCCCACTTACAACAGCTTTGGGTTTAAAAAACACAAAATGCTCAGGCAAATGTTTTTGCAACAAATGGTCACTGGCCAAAAGGGCAAATTGAATACGGCGAGCGTATTGTATGGAATCGAGGATCTCTTTTTGACTTTCTTCGATGATGTGGTTTTGAGTATCTAGCAGAATGTTCTTTTTCCTGATCTTGGAATAGGCCACAAAAGCTCCAATTAAAGCAGTGAAAACGATGCCAAGGATTAGGTACAAATAGTTTCTGGTTGTCCTGTAACTTTTGTTCTCTATCTGAAGCATCTCGTTCTCCTTTTCTTTTTTCTCGCTTTCGTACTTTTCCTGCATTTCATTGATTTGTTTTACAGTTTCAAGGTCGTAAAGGCTGTCTTTGTATTGTTCATATAGTTCAATGTAGTCCAACCCTTTTACAAAGTCCTTTTTCAAGAAATAGTAATAAGCATATAGCTTGGAAAGGGCTTCCTGATGTTTTTCAATTTTGTTCAGTTTTTCCAGGCGAATCAGTTCTTCCATATAAATCATGGCAGAATCCAGGTTTTTTTGATCCAGGTAAATGGCCGCCATGTTGCCAACAATACTCATATCCAGTAAGGGGTCCTGCATGGGGATAGCTTTGGCATTTTTCAGTGCTTCAAGCGCCATTCCATACTTTATTTGACTATTGTACAGTGTTGCGAGATTAACGTATGTATATGCAACCTGTGAGGGGACTCCGGCTTCTTCACCTGCAAGTAGAGCAAGCTTCATGTAATATTCAGAACTGTCGTAACGCTTTTGTTCTTTATAAACTATTCCAATACCAGCATAAACTGTGTGTAAATCTTTGATGTTGTCTTTATACTGAACGAGCGATTTTCTGAAGTACAGCAGCGCCTTGTCATAAAGACGAAGAGAGGTGTAAATGGTTCCCAAATTACTAAGATACACCTGCGAGCCCTCCTCAAATCCAAGTTCCGCCTCTTTTCTTAAACCTTCTTCGTAATACTTAAGCGCGGTTTGGTGTTCGTTGAGCATGTAATAAATACCGCCAATGTTGTTCAGGCTTTTGAGTTCTCCCTCTTTGTCACCTATTTTTCTTCGCATGGCCAAGCCCCTTTCGTAGTAGAACAAAGAGGAGTCGAATTCGGAAATGTAGTAGAACAAATTGCCCCTGTTGTGCCAAAATGTAGCCAGCCCTTTTCCGGGAGCCAGGCCTTTTGTTTCTTTTACGGCTTCCTGGTAAACACGTTCGGATGCTTCGTAATCGCCGCCACGAATGAGGAGTACGGCAATCTGGCTTTTCCAGGCCAGTTTTTCATCCATGTTGGTTGAGGCTGCAATGCGTTTTTGCAGGGAATCGATCTTTCGCTCAGTGGTCTGCGCAAGGGAGTTATGTCCATAAAAAAGAACAGCCAGAGCAAAGCAATATTTAAGCAGGCGTTTCACTGATACAAAGTATAAAAAATTCCCTCTAAAATAAAAACCCTGGCCCTTCTTGTTCTGAGTTTGTAAATTGTACATTTGAAACTTCATTTCTATGTCTTCTCCAGTTTTAACGAATGCAAAAGTACTGGTTACCGGAGGCGCCGGTTTCATCGGTTCCAACCTTTGTGAGGATTTGCTGAAACACAATAACAAGGTGCGTTGTATGGATAACCTGGCCACAGGCAAGGTACAGAATATCGATGCCCTGATGGAAAATCCGGATTTTGAATTCCTGAGAACCGACATCCGCAACATGGACGATTGCCACAAAGCCATGAAAGGTGTTGACCTTGTTTTTCATCAGGCTGCATTGGGTTCGGTGCCACGGTCCATCAAGGACCCTCAAAGCACACACGAGGTAAATGTGAACGGGTTTTTGAACGTGCTGATTGCAGCCCGGAATGCAGGTGTAAAACGATTTATTTATGCTTCCAGTTCTTCGGTTTACGGCGATTCACCCGACCTGCCAAAGGTTGAAGAGCACATCGGCAAACCCTTATCACCTTATGCCGTTAGCAAAACCTGCAATGAACTTTACGCGAACGTGTTTCACAAGGTGTATGGCATGGAAACCATAGGCTTGAGGTATTTTAACGTGTTCGGTAAACATCAGGATCCGGAAGGGGCTTACGCCGCAGCCATTCCTAAATTTATTAAATCACTTATTCAACACGAAAGCCCGATGATCAATGGAGATGGCACACATTCCAGGGATTTCACTTATATCAAAAACGTGATTGGAATGAACCATTTGGCTGCTTCGACAAATTCAGTTGAAGCATTCGGACACGTGTTTAATACAGCGGTAGGAGAGCGGTTTGATTTAAACAGAATGTTGCAACTGATCAAAACCAATTTGGCGGAATACGATGCGGAAGTTACGGGTATTGAAGTCAAGCATGGCCCGGAGCGGCAAGGCGACATCCCTCATTCTTTAGCGTCGATTGAAAAGGCAAAACGCATTTTACAGTATTCACCGGAATATGATTTCGAAAAAGGGCTCAGGGAGTGTATTTCCTGGTATTGGGAAAGTCTTTCGGCTACACAGTAAACCTTTCAAAACGGAATTACATATTCCTCCGATACTGCCCACCCACTTCGAACAAAGAATGTGTGATCTGACCCAGGGTGCAAAACTTCACCGCTTCCATTAAACATTCAAACATGTTGTGGTTGTGTATGGCCGCCTGTTGCAATTCCTTAAGGGCTTTTTCACCTTCTTCTTTACGGGTTTTCCAAAGTGTATCTCTTGTAGCAATCTGCGCTTCTTTTTCTTCTGTTGTAGAGCGGATGACTTCTCGTGGAAGAACTGTTGGGCTGCCTTTTGAACTTAGGAAAGTGTTTACGCCAATGATAGGATATTCCCCATTGTGTTTTAAGGTTTCGTAGTACAAACTTTCTTCCTGAATTTTGCTGCGTTGGTACATGGTTTCCATAGCGCCCAACACGCCACCACGTTCTGTGATGTTGTCAAATTCATGCAACACAGCCGCTTCAACCAGATCCGTCAATTCTTCAATAATAAACGCACCCTGCAATGGATTTTCGTTTTTGGCAAGACCCAATTCACGGTTGATAATCAACTGAATCGCCATGGCCCTGCGCACCGATTCCTCAGTAGGCGTGGTGATGGCCTCATCATAGGCATTTGTGTGAAGAGAATTGCAGTTGTCGTAAATCGCATACAAAGCCTGAAGTGTGGTGCGGATATCGTTAAAATCAATTTCCTGAGCGTGCAAGGAACGGCCAGAGGTTTGGATGTGGTATTTCAACATCTGACTTCTTTCGTTGGCCCCGTATTTGTGTTTCATGGCTTTGGCCCAAATCCTTCTTGCCACGCGGCCAATCACACTGTACTCAGGATCGATGCCGTTGCTGAAGAAAAACGAAAGGTTAGGAGCAAAGTCATTGATGTTCATGCCACGGCTGAGGTAATACTCAACAAAAGTGAACCCGTTGGAAAGTGTAAAGGCAAGTTGTGAGATGGGGTTGGCACCAGCTTCTGCAATGTGATAACCGCTTATAGAAACCGAATAAAAATTCCGGACATTATTGTTGATGAAATACTGCTGCACATCCCCCATCACGCGCAGGCTGAACTCTGTACTGAAAATACAAGTGTTTTGTGCCTGATCTTCTTTTAAAATATCCGCCTGAACTGTGCCTCTTACCTGAGCCAGGGTTTCTGCTTTTATCTTTTCATAGATGTCTTTTGGTAAAACCATGTCACCCGTAACACCTAGCAACATTAAGCCCAAGCCGTTGTTCCCCTCAGGAAGTTCCTTTTCATTGTAGCGCGGACGTTTGGTGCCTTTTGTTTTAAAAATGGCTTCTATTTTTTTCTCTACCTCAGCTTCTAGTCCGTTGGCTTTGATGTAAAGTTCACATTGTTGATCAATGGCCGCGTTCATGTAAAAAGCAGCGATAGTGGCAGCCGGACCATTGATGGTCATGGATACCGAGGTTTTTGGATCTGCAAGATTGAAACCACTGTACAGTTTTTTGGCATCGTCAAGGCAACACACGCTTACGCCGCTGTTCCCTATTTTTCCATAAATATCCGGTCGGTGATCAGGGTCATTACCATAAAGCGTAACGCTATCGAAGGCTGTGCTTAAACGGTGAGCGGGCATGCCTTTGCTTACGTAATGGAAACGTTTGTTGGTACGTTCAGGTCCGCCTTCTCCTGCGAACATGCGGGTAGGATCTTCGCCTTCACGTTTAAAAGGATAAATACCGGCAGTGTAAGGGTATTCACCTGGAAAATTCTCGCGCAAACTCCATTTTAAAATATCGCCCCAACCGCTGTATCTTGGAACGGATACCTTTGCAATTTGAGAACCCGAAAGACTTTCGTAATGGGTTTTAATTTTTAGTTCCTTGTTGCGGACCTTAAAAATGTAAAACTCATCGGTGTATTTTTTCTTTTTGCTTTCAAAACCTTCCAGCAAACTCAGGTTGTGTCCGTCAATATCGAGACTCAATTTTTTAGCACTTTCCTCAAGTCCCTTAACCAAACGGTCCTTGTCATCCATTTGAGAGGCCTTAATGGTTTCTATGCTACTGCGCATGCCCTGCAATTTAAGAGCCAGTTCACTCTGTTTGTTCGCCCACTCATCCAACTTGCGTGAGTTTTCAGAGATCTCACTCAGATAACGGGTGCGACCGGGAGGAATGATGTAAATTTTCTCACTCATCTCGTCGGTAATCTTAAAATTGGATTTAAGATCGCATTTCGTTTTATCAACTAGTAAATCCATCACCGCTTTGTAGAGTGTGTTGGTTCCCGGATCGTTGAACTGAGAAGCAATGGTGCCATACACCGGAATTTCACTATCGGCGGCATCCCATAAATTGTGATTGCGTTTGTATTGTTTTTTTACATCTCGCAGCGCGTCAAGCGCACCGCGTTTGTCAAATTTATTGATGGCTACAATATCGGCAAATTCCAACATGTCGATTTTTTCCAGTTGTGTGGCAGCGCCAAATTCAGGAGTCATCACATACAAACTCAGGTTGCTGTGTTCAATGATCTCCGTATCGCTTTGTCCTATTCCTGCCGTTTCAAGAATGACCAGATCAAACTCTGATGCTTTTAGAATATCAACTGCGTCTTTTACATATTTGGAAAGTGCAAGATTACTCTGACGCGTGGCCAGTGAACGCATGTAAACCCTTTCATTCCGGATGGAGTTCATTCGGATGCGATCGCCCAAAAGGGCACCACCTGTTTTGCGTTTGCTGGGGTCAACAGAAATGATTCCTATTTTTTTGTCAGTATAATCCATCAGGAAACGGCGCACCAGTTCATCCACGAGAGATGATTTTCCCGAGCCTCCGGTACCGGTAATACCAATCACTGGGGTTTTGGATTTTTTGGCCTTTTCTCTCAGGGGATCAAGCACCGCTTTACTTTCTTCATTGTAGTTTTCTGCTGCCGAAATCAAACGCGCGATGGCGTGATCGTTTTTTTCTTTCAGGTGTTTTACTTCTCCGTTCAGTTGATGGCCGGTTGGGAAATCACTTTTCATCAAC
>Ga0154020_10005297_pt1 | contig 15256 bp, 14 predicted proteins | sample Klosneuvirus_201_FD_109709 | JGI IMG/M metagenome (GOLD analysis project Ga0154020, IMG submission 109709) | Active sludge microbial communities from wastewater, Klosterneuburg, Austria - Klosneuvirus_20160825_MG | ecosystem: Engineered > WWTP > Aerobic digester > Activated sludge | place...
AGTTTATTTCTATAAATTGCAATCCGGCAGTTTTGTTGAAACAAAAAAGATGATTTTACTTAATTGAAAATAATATTTATCGGCTGGGATTCATTTCCCAGCCCTATTGTTTTAATTAAACAGTAGATAGAAAAGTCTTTAAGATTTTAAGTTTGTTTTATCACATCAAAAAACTTTAGTATTGCGACATTCATTCAAGAATCAAAAAAATAAACTCTTTAAAGCAACTACACTTTCAGAATTGTAAAATCATTACTGATTTTTATTTACAAAGTTTTCATATGTATTAATTCTAAACGACTATTTTACTATTTTTAATAGTAAGCTATTGTAAAAATTACATTTTAGTTGAAAGTGCTGGTTCGCAAATCGTAAAGCTGATAGATAAATTATTTAACATGAATCTTAAACTTTCCAAATTCGAAATTTAATATTTTATTCTGATGAGTATTTTTAATAATAACAAATCCAAGAATAATAGCAGCCAAGATTTTAACCTGACAGATTACGAAAGGAAATTAAGAGAACGCCATGATGAGTATAACCATCTTAAGGAAATTTTGCGTGGAATGCGTGCTGAAGTATCTAATCTAATGGACGAAATTAAAGATGTTACTGATAATTTAGTAAGAAAAAATGCCGAACTGTTTTTGTTAGAAGAGAGTATTAATGATCTGAAAAGAAGTTATGAGTTACTTAAACAAGATATTAAATATGAAGAAGAAACTTTTAATAAAGTAAATAGTGAATTGATCAAAATAAAAAGCGAATTAAATGTTAATATGCCGTTATTCGACAAGTTAAATGTTTTAAAAATTGAATATGAATCTGTTTTACTTCATTTGAATGCCCGTAAAACAGAATTAGAAAAAGCAAATAGCCAAATAATTCCTTTAAAGTCTGCTAATAATAAAAATAGTTCTAAAATTAATTTAGGGACTCAATTTATTAAGAACAAGAAAAAGTGTCAGGCGAAAACCAAATTAGGATCAAAATGCAAAAGGTATGCGGTTGAAGGTAGCTTGTACTGTGCTCGTCACCTTGCAAACATCAATTCAAATTAAGAAAATTTACCGGGTTAAGAAAATTTCAAATCAATCTTAATTACTCTAAAAAAAATGAATCGGATTCAGTAATAAAATGAATTTATTTAAAAACCTGAGAGAACCGATGAATGGATTTACTCATTTTATTGGAATTATACTTTCCATTATCGGAACAATATATTTAATAATCTCTTCCTTAAATCCATATAAACTTTTCCATCTCATTGCATTTTCTATTTTTGGTATAGGACTGATATTACTTTATAGCACAAGTACTCTTTATCACTGGTTAAAGTTATCAGATGCGGGTATTCTGAGAATGAGGAAAGCGGATCATATAATGATTTTTATTAACATAGCGGCTACTTATACTCCGGTTTGTATGATTGCTTTAAAAAATAATCTTGGTTGGACATTACTTTTTATTATCTGGAGTATTGCACTTGCTGGAATTTTGATTAAAATCTTTTGGATTCACGCTCCAAGATGGCTCTCAACGACTATTTATGTTCTAATGGGGTGGATGGCAGTTGTTGTAATAATACCATTGGTAGAAGTATTACAAATGCAAGCTTTAATCTGGTTATTTATGGGCGGTGTATTCTTTACAATAGGTGCTGTTATTTATGCTCTCAAAAAACCGGACCCATATCCGGGCATTTTAGGCTTCCACGAAATATTTCATCTGTTTGTTTTAGCAGGCAGCTTTTCACACTTCTGGATGATATACAAATACATTGCAATTCTTAATTAACAATCTCTGCTAAAAATTTATATTATTTGTTTGAGGTTCTATTCACTATATAAATATAAGAGCTCAACACAAATACAGAGATCAACTGAAAATAAAATGGTGTTGAAAAAAGTTTATCATTCAATAAAGCAAAATAAATTAGAACAAACTTTAGGAAGTAATAAATTACTTTACTGATAACAATGCTTATAAATAAAGTTGCAAATACGTTCTTTAATTTATCTTTAAGAAAGAAAAACAAACCAAGATTAATAATCAATTCAGTACTTAAAAGAAATGATTTTAATATTTGTGGATGGGATGAAATGAGAAATGAAAACAATGGCAATGTAATCGCAATTATATAAGCATTCTTTTTTGATGTATGAATGAGTGCAACTACTAATGCTATTCTCATTGGGTCAAGATAATAAATCGGAAATGCAAACAAATGAGATAATGCTGGCAAGAAATAAATCGATAACAAAAGAGAAAAATCGATCAAATAAGTTTTAATTTTCGATTTTATATCAATTACACTTAATGCTTTTTCCATTTCTCATCCTTCTTAATTATTACTGAAGTAAAAATATATTAAAACTGTCCAAGCTCAAAGAAAAAAAGTATATCTATACATTATAAACTAAATTGATTATTTTTAATTAAGTTATTTAAATATCATTTGCCAAGAGGTGTTATGCGAAGACGTGACTTCATCTCCAAATCTATTAAAGCCAGCTTAATTGCAGGTGCAGGACTTTCAGTTAGCGGCTACACAAATTTATTTCCATCAACTTTATTACCATTTGCAAGCGACTATGATTTGGCTGCTATAAAAGGCGGTGAACCTGATGCTATGTTTGATGAAGCAATCAAAGCGTTTGGGGGAATGACAAAGTTCGTGAAGAAGGGACAGACTGTTGTTGTAAAGCCGAATATTGGATGGGATGTTGAACCGGAAAGAGCAGGGAATACAAATCCGCTTTTAATAAACAGAATAATAAAACATTGTTTTGACGCAGGGGCAAAAGATGTATATGTTTTTGATCATACTTGTGACAATTGGAATAAATGTTATTCTAACAGCGGAATTGAGAGGGCCGTTAAAGATGCAAAAGGTAAAATAGTTTCGGGTGCAAGTGAAAGCTATTATCAGGAAGTTACGATTAAGCAAGGCAAAAAATTAAAAAAAGCTAAAGTTCATGAATTAATTCTTGAATCAGATGTTTTTATAAATGTGCCGATATTAAAACATCATTCCTCTGCTGATGTAACAATCGGAATGAAAAATTTAATGGGTAATGTTTGGGACCGTGGCTATTGGCATTCAAATGATCTTCATCAGTGTATATCTGATTTCACATCATTCCGAAAACCCGATTTAACAGTTGTTGATGCTTATTATGTCATGAAGAAAAATGGACCGCGCGGTGTTTCTAAAGATGACGTATTAACTTTAAAATCACAAATTATTTCCACAGATATTGTTGCCGCGGATGCTGCAGCAGCAAAATTGTTTGGTGTAGATCCTGAAAAAATTGATCATATCCGGATAGCAAACGAAATGAAACTAGGAACAATGAATTTGGATAAGCTTTCTATCTACAGAAAAATAATGTGATATATTGAAGCTCGCTTACTTAAGAAAAATAAGAATAGTTGTATCATTACTGTTTCTATTATTAATTGCAATTGTGTTTCTGGATATTACTAATATTCTTCCTTCTAGTTTAATTAGCTCCATTACTTTCTTACAATTTATACCGTCAGTATTAAAATTTTCAAATCTGTTAGTGCCAACTTCAATAGGATTTATTATAGTCCTTGTTCTTACTTTACTATTCGGCAGAGTTTATTGTTCAAGCATTTGTCCATTAGGAACATTGCAAGATCTTTCTTCCTATTCTGCTAAAAAGATTAATAAAAAGAAAAAATTCCTTTACACAAAAGAATATTCTTGGCTGCGGTATGCAGCCCTTGCTATTGTTTTAATATCAATACTGTTTGGGAATTTATTTTTAGTGAATCTGCTTGATCCTTACAGCAACACAGGAAGAATATTTGCGCAATTATTTAATCCATTATTAACGCTCTTAAATAATTTGTCAGCATTTACACTAGAAAAGTTTAATATTTATCTTATATACCCAATTGAGATTAAAGCATTTTATTTGATTAGTGCTCTATTTCCTCTGATATTTTTAACAATCGTACTTTATCTTTCTTATAAGCGGGGACGATTATACTGCAATACTATCTGTCCTGTTGGAACATTGCTCGGATTGATTTCAAAATTTACAATCTTTAAACTTAAAATTGATAAAGCCAGCTGCGAAGGCTGCGGAGTTTGTGCAAGGGTATGTAAAGCTGAATGCATTGAAAAATCAACAAAAGAAATTGATTTCAGTCGTTGTGTTGCTTGTTATAATTGTTTGGATGTATGTCCAAGTGATTCTATAAACTATCAGCTACTTAACCTAAACAATATTCAACCCGGCTCAGATGATTCTCGAAGAAAATTTATATCCAGATCCTCAGTGTTTTTTATCGGACTAACGACAAGTGCCTTGTCGCAGATAAACATCATTCCTAAAAAAGAAAGCAAGATAGCTGAGAAAAAAAATTCTTCAGTATCACCACCTGGATCAAAAACAATTGAACACTTTAATAACAATTGTACAGCCTGTCATTTGTGTATAACTGCTTGCCCGACTAAAGTCTTACAGCCATCAATTACAGAGTATGGGATATTTAACATCTTTCAACCATTTATGGATTACAAAACCAGTTATTGTAATTATGATTGTGTAGCGTGCAGTGAAGTATGTCCAACTTCAGCAATATTTCCTGTAACAGGGGCTCAGAAAAAAAATGTTCAAATCGGTAAAGCGATATTTGTAAAAGAAAATTGTATAGTCGAAACAGAGAACACAGCCTGCGGAGCTTGCTCTGAGCACTGCCCAACAAAAGCAGTAATGATGGTGGATTATAAAGGCAATTTAAAAATTCCGGAAGTAACAAATAAATATTGTGTTGGATGCGGAGCATGTGAGCATGCTTGTCCCACTAAACCATATAAAGCAATTTATGTGGATGGAAATCTTGTACACCAAACAGCTGAGAAAAAACCTACTGAAAAACTTGATCAAAAAATTGATTACAAAGAAGAATTTCCATTTTAGCTTGACATCATTTTACCAACTAAAAATTTAATAAAAAAATCCCTCACAGTAGAAGTGAGGGATTAAGTATAATTGAGCAGTTACTTAAAAGTGAACATTAAGAATAACACTTGCAGAACCAATTCCGAATCCAGAAGAACTTGGTCCTTCAACTGTTACGTTTCCTGATTTTGCATCGGGTTTTCCAAGACTTCTAAATCCAAGTGTATATTTTCCGCCAAGTGATAAACCTTCAGTGAAGTACCAATCAAAACCAAAATTTACTCCGGCGCCAAATCCTGAACCGGTATAATCAGTTTCTGTAGTAGTACCTTCTGCTGTTTCAGTTATATTTCTAGAATAACTTCCAAAATTAACATTTAATTCAACATAAGGAAAAACACTGTTTAACGCTTTGAAATGATAATTTGCATCAACAGCCACTCCAAATGTTGTCGATGAAGATTTAGTTTCATCACCATTTTCAAATTCTTGCGTAGTTGATCCTGTTCCAAAGTTAATCCTAAACCAACGGCGATTTCATTCGTAACGAAATATCTAAATCCTGCACCAAATAGATCCATATTTACTTCATCATATACTGAAACAGTGCTTACATGAGCAGGGTCAAAATTACTTTGAAATGGTGTATAACCGAACACAAAAGATTTTGCACCTTGCTTAACTTCTGGTTTTGGTCCATCATAACCGGAATTTACCTGTGCGAAGGATAAAGAAAACCAACAAATACAAGTGAAATGAATAACATAAATGTTTTCATATTGTTTTCCTTTTTTTTTTGTTTATGAAATAGTAATTAGAATTAAATTATTTGGCCCGAACTACTTTATGAATAACAACCATTATATCAGAAAGAACATTAGAGAGCTAAGATTTTATGCAGAAAAATAAGGCTAAGTTAAAATCTTACAGGTAAAATGGTAAAAATTGTATAACTGTATAGCGATAAAGGGAAATCAATTATTAGAATCGAATGGCATCTGAAGATTGGTTAATGAATTGACTATAATAAACAATGCCTTTATGTTGTTTTAAAAATGTGCTTAAATACAGAAATGATTCAAAAATAAAATCCGGAGTATTATGAATATACCAGTAATGCCTAAATCTATTATCTCGATAATTAATTACCAGTCTGATGCGATTGTAAGTAAACAGCTGCTTAAGAAGAACAACGGAACCGTAACATTACATGCCTTCGATAAGGATGAATCATTAAATGATAGTACATCGCCATATGATATACTTATCCATGTTCTGGAGGGTACTATTGATTTAAAAGTAAACGGTACTTCCAACTTAATTAAGGCAACTGAATATTTTTCTTTGCCCGCTAAAATCCCCTATTCGATTGAAGCAAAAGAAAAAACTAAGATTTTACTGACTGTGATAAAATGAAGTCCAGTGGTAGATTCTTTTTATTCAAAAAATAATTAGGATTTTAGATATTAGTATATTCTAAATATTAGCATCATCAGTAATTTGATAGCCGTATTCAGTTTACAGAAAAGTAGATTTTAAAAATATTTGTTTGTAAAATTCTATTTCCACCCTAATAAAAATAGAAAACTGTTCATATAATTTTAACAATTATCTTGGTATTGCTGTATTGCTAATTCTGCGTTCACTTAATTCTCTCAATAAACAAATAGCAATAATTTATAAAACCAAAATTAATGTTGATAATTTTATCATAGGGAATGCTGTAATTGTAAATAAAAATATTTAAGTTTCAGTATCGATAATTAATCAGACTATTTCGATAAATGAAAATTCTATCCGACTAATGAATAATTCAATTAATACATTTCTAATCATTATTAATAATCAGTGAGGATCTCATGAAAAAAATTCTATTTACGATCTTTGCAGTAATATGTTTTGCGAGCATTGGATATTCGCAAGTAACAACCCTTTGGGAAAAATCCGCAACTGCAGGAACAAAACCAGTATGGGAAACCGGAAGTTTAACACGTGGAATAGGTTATGGTTTGATTGGTGCAGATCATAGGCTGTATGTCGTCAGCAGAAGCACATCATATGGTGGCAAACAAATTTTTATTTACAATGCAACAAATGGTGATTCTGTTGGTATGCTGGATACAACAGGTTTAGCAGGCGGTACATATCCTGTTAACGATGTTGAAGTATCTACAGATGGAATAATATTCGTTGGAAACTTAACTACAAACTCATCAACCAGTGCATTTAAAGTTTATAGATATTCAACAGAAGCAGCTACTCCAACAGTGGTTATAAATTACACATCTGCTACTGGATATAGATTAGGCGATAAGTTCACTATTACAGGCTCCACCGCCGATAATTCTATTGTAATTTGGGCGGCTAATGCAGCTGCAACAGGTGAGGTAGTTAAATTTACAACCAGCGATAACGGTTTAACATTTACCCCTTCAATCGTTAATATTGGTGCACTTGTTAGTTTTGCAAGTGCATCTGTTGGTCCATTGCCAAACGGTGATTTTTATTTTAATGCACATGGAATGAATCCACAAAAATTTAATTCCACAGGGACATTAATCGGAACAATTCCAAATTCAGTTATGGGAACTTCTGGCAGTGCCATAAGATATTTAAATCTTTATGCAGGTAATGAATTTGTAGTAGCCAATGATCTTCTTGCTACTGTAAATAATGCTAAGATTATGAAAATCCCCGGTGGTGATCCTGCATTAGCTACTGTATTTGGTGTAACGCCAGTGTTAGGAACTACTTCAGCAGGTGGACTTGGGGATGTATCTATTCAAAAAATAAGTGAATTCCATTACAATATTTATGTGCTTTCAACGAATAATGGTTTCGGCGCTTATCAGGTTGATTTAAGAACACCTCTTGCTGGTGATTACTATATTCCACAAGGATCAAACCCACAAGGTTTTGCTACATTTGATGCTGCAATTACTGCTTTGCATACAGGTGTACCGAATGGAACTATAAACTTCTTACTGGATGCTGACACTTTACGTGCAAGTTCCTTTACATTTGATGCCGTTTTATATTCAAATAATGGCCTGGTAATCAAACCAGCAATTGGCAGAGATGTTACATTGATTGTTTCTGCAAGTGCATCAGTTGGTAATGGACCATTTATGATTGGTTTTAACAGTGGTTATGTTACTTTTGATGGAAGTAATAATGGAACAGACAGTCGTAATCTAACAATAACTACCGAACAAATAGCCCCAGTAGTTGATGTACCATTTTCATTAAATAATGCAAATGCAGACAGCGTTGTTTTCAAAAACCTTATGATTAAAAATATTTTTGCTGGTCAAACTAATTTTAGATACGGTGTAGTTGTTAATGATTTAGGAGGTGTAACGAATTTAAAAGTTGAAAACTGTCAGATTGGTACTGCATTAAGACCTGTAAGGCGTGATGCTCTTGCTCCTTGGGGTGGTTCTAGTACAGCAAACCAATTTAGTTTTGTAAATAATGAACTATATTGTGGTACACGTGGTGTTGCAACTATTTATCTTGAAAATAGTGAGATAATCGGTAATACAATTAATGTTTTGCCAACAACCGCGGTAAACACAAATAATTATATTCATGGTATTTACATCACTGGACATTTTGGAACTCTTAACATTAGTGGTAATTCTATAAACATTCTTGAAAAATCCAATGTTGCGGGCACTTATGTAATGGGTATTGCATTTGCAGGAAACAACAGTACTCCAGCTGATGTAATTAGTGTTGTTAACAATATGATTAATGTTGGTGCTTCGGATGAAACAGGAAGCACTTATGGAATAGGAATGCGTTCATCACAAAATATGGGCAATCTTAAAGTTTATTATAATACTATTGTAATAAATAATAATGCATCAACATTAACAAGTTATGCTGTTGGTAGTCATACAAATGGTACTGGTCCTGTTAATATTGATTTGAAAAATAATATTATTATTAATAATCATTTAGGTAATACTGGTTCATCAGCAATAGGATTAGTCCCCGTAACATCAGTGCTTACTTCAGATTTCAATGATCTGTTATCAAATCAGAATCTAGTAAACTATCAAGGCACCTTATATGCTAATCTTGCAGCCTGGCAGGTAACAACTCAAGATTTAAACTCAATTAGTAAATCAGTCAACTTTGTTTCAGCAACTGATTTACATTTAACAGGCTTATCTGTTGGTGATTTAGATCTTGCAGGTACTCCATTAGCAGGAATATTAACTGACATTGATGGTGATGTAAGAAGTACTACATTCCCATATATTGGTGCTGATGAAGGTTTAATTCCGCTACCTGTAGAATTAACTTCATTTAGTGGTGACTATAGTAATGGCAATGTTTTGTTAGTGTGGTCAACTGCTACTGAAACAAATAACCAGGGATTTGAAATCCAGAGAAAGACTTCTGCTGATTATGAAACAATAGGTTTTGTAAATGGCAGCGGAACAACCACCCAATCACAATCTTATAGCTTTACCGATAATGATGTTAATAGCGGAGTATACAGTTACAGATTAAAACAAATGGATTATGATGGAACATTTTCATATTCAAATGTTATTGAAATTGAAGTAACATCTCCATTGCAATTTGAACTCTCCCAGAACTACCCTAATCCGTTTAATCCAACAACTAAGATAAATTACAGTGTTCCATTTGATTCCAGGGTAATGATTTCTGTTTATTCAATTACAGGTGAATTGGTTATGGAACTTGTAAATGATAATGTTTCTGCAGGATCTTACTCAGTTTATTTTGATGGAAGTAATCTTGGAAGCGGAGTGTACATTTATAAAATGACAGCAGGCAGCTTTACCCAAACAAGCAAAATGATGTTGATGAAGTAATTATGTTAGAGGCGAAAAGCTAGAAGTTAAAAAGGCACGAGAAATCGTGCCTTTTTTTTATTAACAATAAAAGAAATCCGTAATCTATTTTAGCAAAATCATTTGTTTTGATTTTACAAAATTTCCAGATTCAATTCTATATATATAAACTCCGCTTGATAATCCTTTTCCATCAAACACTGTTGTATAAACGCCTGCATTAAGATGATCATTTATTAGAATTGCAACTTCTCTGCCCAGCATATCAAATACAGAAATTTTTGTTTGTCCTGCTTTCAGAATTGAAAAAGAAATTGTTGTACTTGGATTAAATGGGTTAGGATAATTTTGATAAAGGTTATAACCATCTGCAACAAAATCTTCATAATCCTCCTTAACAGATGTTGGAAATAAACCTGCAGGATAAAATGTATAAGCAATACCACCTTTGCTAAACCATGATTGTGATAAAGAAGTTTTATTAAATATGTAAGAGTATCCATTACTTTTTGCTGGATCGTGAACTATTGGTCTTCCATCACTTGTAAATCCGGCTAGCATTAATAAATGACCGGTGTACAAAGGTAATCCAACCGACATCGCGATACGTCCTCCATTTTCAAGAACTTCTCTTGCTTCGCTCCATGTTCTGTAGCGTGTTACAGCACCATCTAAACCAAACTCAGATGCGTTTTGCACAACTCTCGGCCAAATGCCAAACATATCAAAATATGGATCGTGAGTATCGAGCGCAAATTGATAGGGATCCACATCTATGTTATAACTTTTTAAAATCATTGAAACAGATGTTGGAGAACAAATATCGCCGCCAATAATAGGATCTACTCCGTATTGATATACAAAAGTTGTTGGGATAAAGATCTCAGCAGGATTATCATTAACGATTGCATTCATATCAATTAAACTGGTTGTTTGATTATCACTGACGAAAAAACTAAGACTATGTAAAGTCGGGGATGGCAGTTCCGCAGCAGTACGAGTCATAATCACTTTAAACTGCCAGGCATTTCTATATGAATTTAATTTCACATAATCGTAGTCAATATATCCACCGCCGTAAGAAGTAGCGCCATAACTGCTCCAGATGTTATTTTTCCAGAATCCGGCAGTTAACCAAGTAGACCAGCTTGCGCCATAAGGGAAACGCATTTGTACTTTAAATGAGCTGCTGGTATCAGGTGCCGTACCATTCCAGGACGGCAGACCATGATTAAATAGATACTGTGAATATTGTGGTTTAAGTATTGCATAACCGTCTGTTATTCCATCTTCCAACATAATACTTGTGCTGTCATCACTAAGTTTAATTCCCTGATTAGTCTCGATATTATAAAATATAGAATCAATCCTAAGCACATAATGCTGATCGGGGTAAGGTTGTGCATGGATCAAACAACTGAAGGAAAGAAAAAATAAAAAAATGCTTACTCTAAATACTGGTTGTTTCATAATACAGGATGAATTTAATAATAAATCTTTGTTACTGAAGTTCAAATTATATAAATATATCTCATCTTAAAAGGATGAATGGCTTTTTGAAATCGAATTTTGAATAATTATAAGGAAAAATATTTGTTGATTATGTCGGTTAGTTTGTTTTTATAATACCAATCATCACAGTTTCTCGATCAGATTCACTCGGCAAATATTTATAATATGATGTGAAATAATAACTAAAATCCAAATGATGTGTTTTTAATAGAATGTCGAACATTACTTTTTAATAATTGAAAAATTAATCGACTTTTTTGGCGTTAATATTGTCGCTGATTTTTTATAATTAAAAACATTTATCGGTAAAAAATTCCTGCTATCAGTAAACTTTAGCCGGCTATTTCAATCTATGATCAAAACATAATAAAAATAAAACTATTCCTGTTTCATTCAGAGATTTTTTTTTGTACGATAGTTGATTACGAGACAATCAAAGTTTAAAAGAAAAATCATGAATACAGGTCAATCTCTTTTTAGTATCGGTGCATTGTTAATACTATCATTAACCGTTTTGAAAATGAATAATTTTATTCTTGCAAACGATTCTGTAATGCAGGATTCAAAGCTTGCCATTCTTGGAATATCACTTGCAACATCTCTTATTGAAGAAGCCAGCAAAAAATCATTCGATGCAAACACAGTTGAAAATGAAGTAGCAGCCTGTAGTTTACTAACTAATTATCCATTAGGGCGCGGTACTGGTGAGATAGAAGATTCCAGCATTACATTTAATGATTTTGATGACTACGACGGATATGAATATCACTACGATTATCTACCTTCTGCTGAATATGATTTAAAATGCTCAGTCTATTACGTAAGCCCGACTAATCCTGAAGTAAAGGTTGGCTACAGAACATGGCACAAAAAAATGGACATCACAGTATCAAGTGAATCGATGAGAGATACTGTTAAAATGTCAACAGTCTACAGTTACTGGCATTTCAGATAAGGAATAAAAATGGGATTTAGTACTTTACTTGACATTTTAGGTTCAATCGTAATCGGCGGTGTTATGATGACAATAGCATACCGGATGAGTGACACTATAACAGAAAGAACTTATAATAACAGCGGTGAACTTACCATCCAGCAAAACCTGGCCACGGCAGCACAAATAATTGAATATGATTTTAGAAAAATTGGGTATTGTGCAAATTGGAACTTAATTCCTGATCCTACTAAGGCACTTCTTTATGCTGATACCTCGGAAATAAAATTTTATACTGATATTGATAACAATGGAACTGTTGATTCAATACACTATTATCTTGGACCAACTTCTGAACTCACGGCATCATCAAATCCAAGAGACAGACTTCTATACAGAGTATTAAATGGAGAAACACCCAAAAGTTCTAATCTTGGCATTACACAATTTGATTTGGTTTATTTTGATGCACTTGGCGATACATTAACTCCTCCAATCGGAATAAATGGCGGGATAACGTCAATTGAAATAAACTTAACTGTTGAAAGTACTGACGCATACGATCAGAAAATATCAAAAGCTTTTTGGAGACAAATAAGAATGGTCTCAAGAAATTTAAAAAACAGATAGGTGAACTATGGCTGGCAAAGCAACTTTTCTTGTAATAATTGGTTTTACTCTTGTATTTATGGTTGCCATAAAAAATTTCGGCCGTATCTCTACCGATTCAGTTGGAAATATGGTTACTTACTATACCGAAATGATTGCACATAATATAGCTGTAAGCGGTGCTAATCTTGCTTCTAATCAGATTTTTGTTGATCCAACATGGGATGATGGATATTCGGATGAACCATTATCAGGCGGCACCTTTGATGTAACTATTCAAATAATTGATGCATATAAAAATATCAGACAAATAACTTCAACAGGTTCTTATCACGGTTTAACAAGCACAGTAAAGGTAACTCTGTCTCCCAGTAAATTTTCTAAGTTTGCTTATTATTCTGTAAGTGAAGGCGGAACAATCTGGTGGACCGGAAGTGACACAGTTTGGGGACCATTCCACACACAGGATTACCTGAGAGCAGCCTATCATCCGGTATTTTTTGGTAAGGCCTCAAGTTTAAAATCACTGGTGTATAAAACAAATAAAACCACTGACAAACCAAATTTTCTTGGCGGATATGAAACCGGAATTAGTCTTCCAATGCCTACTGACGCTGTTGATAATATGGAAGCAGCTGCTGACGCTGGAGGATTAGAATTTAATGGTCACGATACTGTTTATATATGTTTTGCAAATGATTCCCTTAAGTATAAATATTCTTACGGAGCATCGTATAGCTCTCTTTATTTGCCGGATGCAGCATCTAACGGGATGATATTTGCCAAGAATGCTGTTGTAAGATTACAGGGAACTGTTAAGGGTCAATATACAATCGGATGTAATAGTACTACTTCTTCAACAGGTAAGGGTACAATTTATTTAGATGATGATATAATTTATGATAAAGATCCTCGACAATACCCAAACTCTACCGACATGTTAGGAATTTGTGCTGAAAATAGTGTGCTGATTACAGATAATAAGGTGAATAAATACAGCATCGATATTCACGCCTCTGTTTATTCTGAGAAAGGCGGATTTGGAGCAGATAATTATGACACAAGACCGATTAGCGGAAATATAAATTTACTTGGCGGTATAATTCAAAACACAAGAAAAGCAGTTGGTACTTTTAGTGGAACTACAATCAATCATGGATTTGCCAAAAGATATAAATATGATGATAGATTTATGCTGGCTTCTCCTCCTTACTTTCCAGGTACTGGTGGATTTGAAATAGTTTCGTGGTTTGAGTAGAACCATTAGATAGTTAATCTATTCTTCTAAAAAATAAAATTTGCATAAAATCATTTTTGATTTATATACAGTTTGACTATTGATAAAGTCGAGATTTCCATCCGTAATATCCGATAACTACAAATTATTAATAAATCGCTATCCGATATTTTTTTAATTCTTTATCCAGATTTTTCGCCCCATTTTTTATTTCATCCAGCTTAGACCAAAATCGGGCACTGTGATTGTGATGAACAGTGTGCACTAATTCGTGAAGAATAACATAATCAATTAAGTGTTCAGGCAATCGCATTAAATGAATACTTAAGTTTATATTATTATTCCTTGAACAACTTCCCCATCTGGATTTAATATTTTTTAAAGTAAGCTTATTGTATTCAAATCCAAACTTAGCTGATAAAACTTTTACTTTATCAGGCAAATATTGTTTTGCCTCAATTTTTAGAGCACGCTCAATTCCGGTTCTAATTGCAGATTGAATTTCTTTTGTATTAGTATTTAGTTCTGCTGGATATGTAACATTTATTTTTCCTTTAGATAGTCTTACAGAAATATTTTTCCGATCAGATTTTCTTAATTCAAGTTTATAATGTTTAGTGCAATAACCTGAGTATTCATTAAAAATAGTTTGCTGTTTTTCAAATTCCCTCATCTTCTTAAGATGCTGTATTATCCATCCTTTTTTCTCAGTAACCAATCTTACCGCACTGTTATAACTCATTCCAATTGGTATAGATACTCTTGCGCCCAAGAATGGTCTAACTGATATACCAAGATGCCGGGCCCTGCTGCTGTGCTTAAATAAAATTTCGCCAACGCCATCAATGTAAATTAATCTATCAGACATCTTTATTTGTATTTATTAAATGAATTTTCTGCAGTCAAACTTCAAGCAGATCCCTAGCAATATAGTTCTATTTGGAATATTTATTATGACGAATAATTGCCAGCAAACATAATCATATTTATAAATATGATTTGGATAATTTATTAAATGCATATACTTAATAAGAGATTAAATGTCATAATTATTTCATTTTGAATTACTAATTGTATTAAATGATAAAAAAAGCATTTCATCTATTTCAAAACATAATAATCCTAGATAATGGAATGTAAAAGTATTGTAAAACCCCGGTTTTATATCTTTTTATGCCTTAGTAATTAT
>Ga0154020_10005299_pt1 | contig 15249 bp, 15 predicted proteins | sample Klosneuvirus_201_FD_109709 | JGI IMG/M metagenome (GOLD analysis project Ga0154020, IMG submission 109709) | Active sludge microbial communities from wastewater, Klosterneuburg, Austria - Klosneuvirus_20160825_MG | ecosystem: Engineered > WWTP > Aerobic digester > Activated sludge | place...
AACATCCTGACGTGTAGCTGCAGAGTCAGCAGGATCATACATATACCAGCTCCAGTAAGTTGGACCATTGGTAGAAAGATCTATAAAACTAACAGTACCAAAACGTTCAACTTCATTAGTGTTTGAAGCAAAATCAACAACCGGTTTAGAGGTTGGGCTATTGATTGTGATACATCTTAAAACAGAGTCACGACCAAGGCAATTTTCGCTTTTTAAACGAACACATTTAGAACCAGCAGTTGAAAAAATATGAGTAGCGTTAGTTGAAGTATATTCGATAGAACCATCATCATTTACATCCCACTCATGTTTGATGTAACCTGTTTGGTTATTGTTTGTTAATTTAACAGGAGTACCAACAAATGCAGAAGCAGGCATATAAAAACCGGCAGCAAGACTTGTAGGATTGGCAAGGCTGATTGTGTAATCTTCTGTTTCACCATAATAGTATGGAACAGCAGTACCTGCAGGACAAGGAGTACCTGCGCTTAATGCATAAGAATAAGAAGAGATAAGTCTCATACGAGAAACACCTGCAGTAACACCGCAAGGAACTGTGAATGTGTTAGTTGCTAACGATCCACCAACTCCTGGTACGTTACTGGAAGTCATGGAAGTCCAACCTTTAGACATAAACTCATTAGATGTAAATGAACCGTCACGGTTTAAGTCAATCCAGCAATAAATGTAAACCGGAGAGCGTGTGTAACCACCAGTTGAAGTACCATAACTTGTACTGGTTTCCAATGTATATTTTGAACCACTGGAAAGTGTAAAGCTTGGTTTGGTACTCATCAAAGTGTAACCATTTCCACTTGAGTTTGTTGTGGTAGTGTTACCTGAGTTACAAGCATCGGCTGCTTTATTGAGCAGGTAGTTTCCTGAAATGTCTTTCAGATTTACCCTTTCAATAGGCCCATAATAATAATTGCTGTAAAGGCATCCATAATAGGAATAACCGGTACAATAAGATTGAGCATTAGTCTGATTGAAGGCCGAAGACCCAATCAAGCTAATAAACATTAGGATAAGCCCTAATAACTGATTTCTAAATGTAATTGTTTTTATCATATTCGTTTTATTATATTATTGTTTAATATACAGTTTTCAAACTTAACAAAACTGACAATATATTTGACTAGCTCTTTTTAAATAGTTCCAAAAGAATTTGACCTTACTTTCTTTTAAACATTTAAGTTGTTGAAAATCAATAGTATAAAAATTTTTTATGACAAAAAAATGATAAAAATTTAAGGTCTATTTAATGGAATTTGCATGGAAGTGAGTCTAAATTGAAACCAATGGTGCTTTTACCTTAAAAAAAATGGTTTTTTTAAAAAAAAACTTTTAACTGTTAGGCAGTAAAAAGTTGGGTAATACTTGAATTTTAGAGAGATTAATTCAACTTAAGCGCCCATAAATTTTGCAATACTATATGCTGCAATTGCAGCTATGGCACCTATTAATGCTACTTTGAAAGCTCCTTTCCATATAGGTTGACCGGTTACTTTACTCTTGAAGAGCCCAAATATGAAAAGTGCTATTAAAGTTAAAATTGCTGAATATTTTAATCCTGTTTCTGAGTTTTCATATACCATGTATGGCAGCAAGGGTATGGAACCACCTACGATATAAGCCAAAGCAATCGTCATACCACTTTTAAAAGGACGATTGGGGTTTGGTGTATTTAAATCAAGTTCAAATCGCATCATAAAATTAACCCACTTTTCTTTATCTTTCGATAATTCTATGGCAATTTCATCCTGAAGATGTTCGCTTAAGCCATAATCCTTAAACACATCTTTCACTTCTTGCATCTCCTTTTCAGGATAATTGTCAACTTCGTAATACTCTCGCTTTTTTTCTGCAGCAAAATGATTTACCTCTGCTGTTCCTGCTAAGTAACCACCAAGTCCCATAGCAATGCTTCCTGCTATTATTTCTGCCACCCCGGCTGTTACAATTGTAGCAGTAGATATATCGGCACCACTTAAGCCGGCCGCAAGAGCAAATGGTACTGTGAGTCCATCGCTCATACCAATTACCATATCCTGTACTGATTCAGAACTTTTAAAGTGATTTTCCATGGGGTAAATTGATTAGGATTTCTTAAATATTTTAAATTTTCCTAATCCCATTTTGTGCAAACGATACTGCACAGAAACCCACATGACGCCCAATCCATAGATGGAACTTCTCTTAAAATTGATTGAAGAGGCTTCTTCAAAATATTTTGTAGGGCAAGTAATCTCACCAATTTCAAATCCTGCCATAAATATTTGGGCAGTCATTTGGTTATCAAATATAAAGTCATCAGAATTGGCTTCTATGTTAATTTTGGAAAAAATTTCCTTGCTAAACGCTCTGTAACCGGTGTGATATTCCGATAATTTTTGATTTATAAGAATATTTTGAAATAAGGTAAGAAATCGGTTTGCAATATACTTATATAGAGGCATTCCACCTTTTAGCGCTCCTTTTCCAAGTATTCGAGATGCATATACTGCCGGATACAGCTCATTAGATATAATTCCAGCAATTGGAACTATAAGTTTTGGAGTGTACTGGTAATCAGGGTGTAACATAATAATTATGTCGGCACCTAACTCTAGTGCTTTTGCATAACAAGATTTCTGGTTCCCTCCGTAACCTCTGTTTTTCTGATGTCTAATAACATGTTTTATTCCAAGCGATTGTGCTGTTTCTACCGTATTGTCTTTGCTGGCATCATCCACCAGTACAACATCATCCACAATATCAAATGGAATTTCATCATAAGTTTGCTTTAATGTTCGTGAGGCATTATATGCCGGTAGTACCACGATCACTTTTTTGCCGTTAATCATCCGGCAAATTTAAATATAAGTATTAAGAGTAAAAGATTAAAGTGTATTGTTCTGAAATAAACCGAATAATTGATTGCAAAATTTTGTTAAATCTTCAAGCAAAACGCTAGTTAACTCAAGATTATTTTTTCTATCCAGTTTTCTGCAAAACTATAAGGAAGATAGTTTAGTGAGTTTACAGGTTTTGTAAGAATAAGATTTGCTTTTTTACCAATTTGTATGCTTCCCAGTTCGTTTTCAAGTTCAATGGCCGCAGCTGCATTAAGGGTAGCTGCATTAAAAGCTTCCTCCGGCAAAAGTCCCATATTAATACAAGCCAACGAAACGACAAATGGCATACTTAAGCATGGGCTGCTTCCCGGATTGTAGTCTGTTGCAATGGCTAAAGGCAATCCACTATCAATAATTTGTCTGGCAGGTGTAAATGGTATTTTTATAAAAAATGAGCAGGCGGGTAATGCAACCGGCATTGTATTTGAATTTTTAAGTTGGTCTATATCGTTTTGATTTAAAATTTCAAGATGATCTACAGAAACAGCCTTATTTTTAATTGCACATGCAATGCCTCCAATACTATTAAATTGGTTTACATGCACTTTTGGTTTTAATCCGCACTTGCAACCTGCTTCCAATAACATATCCATTTCACTCACAGTAAAATAATTGGTTTCACAAAATACATCTATATAGTCTGCCAACTTTTCGGTACCAATTATTGGCAACATTTTTTCAATAATTTGATTAACGTAACCTATAGAATTTCCTTTAAATTGGGGTGGTGTGGCATGGGCACCTAAAAATGTAATTTTTATGGGAATGGGCGAAACCTCCTTTAAACGGGAAGCAACTCTAAGCATTTTTAATTCAGAGTCTACATTTAAACCATACCCACTTTTTATTTCAATGGCTCCGGTTCCGCTTTCAATACATTGTTGCAATCTTGAAAAAGCTTCTCTAAAAAGATCATCCTCCTCCGTGTTGTTTAGTTTTAAGGCAGAGTTTAAAATGCCTCCACCTTTTTGCGCAATTTCTTCGTAGCTTAACCCTCTGATACGGTCAACAAATTCATCTTCTCTTGCACCAGCATGAATTAGATGTGTATGGCTATCAACAAAAGAAGGCAGAACTAATTTTCCTCTGCAATCCAGTGAGTCTTCAACAGCGGTCGGACAATCAGCCATGGGGCCAAAAGATTCAATTAACCCATTTTCAGATATTTGAAGCCAGGCATTGTTAATGCTTTCAAACACCTTCATATCTTTTCCCGATTTACGAGTTACATTTTTTAAAGTTATTCCGTAAAGAGATTTAATGTTTGTTAACAGTAATCTTGGGCGCATATTGGCTTAGCCTATGAATTTAGAATCCTATAGTTTTATTTTTTACGCTTAAAATCACCGCGTTTCCAAGCCTTTATAAATTCATTCCAGGCAATGGGGCTCAATATATTCATTGGTTGCATTTGTCCGGCATAATAAAACTTCTGTACTTGTTTTTGCATATAGTAATTTTGATTTTCCTGACCATCCATACTTAGCATTTCGTCGCGAAGAGCTTGTCGTTCCAGATTACTTCTAGCCCTTTCAAGATCGGAATCAGGAATATCCGTTTTTACAAAATACTGGTCAAATAATTGTCTGTCAGGTAGCGGACTAATAACCACCTCATCCAAGTACATTGTATCAGGGGCCATTAATTTTACCAAAGAATATTTGTAGCCTTTAAATGTATCAGGAATCTCAAAAATGGATTGTTTATAACCCAATAATTCAAAAACCAATTTTTCGCCTTTTCGAGCTACGAGTGTAAAATAACCATTGTAATCAGTTACAGTACCTCTTCGTGTGCCCGGTATGGTAATAACAGCGTAGGATAATGGTTGCAAACTATCGGCACTTAAAACCAATCCCGTAAATTGTATAAGATCATTGTCGGTTTTTGTTGCTTGTGCAAAGCTTGTACTCGAAAACATAAGAGTGCTTAAAAACAGAATGAGTAGTGATAATTTATTTTTCAATTTTATTTTATTAGAATACCTGTGATTATAGCCAAAACAACCCAATAGGGCGATGGGATACGAATTTTATATAACAACGTGCAAAGTACGATGATTGTTACCACATTTAACCAATTTACGGGATTTTGATTCACCAAATTAGTGTAAAAAAAATTATTTTCTTCCTTCCATTTCAAACCTATTGGTAAAAAGAGCAAATACGCAGAAGCGGCCACTAAACCGGCGGAGGTTGCAACAATGCCGGGAAAGGATCTTTGAAAGAAATTAAATTTTTTGATGCTATTCCAAACTGGAAATAGCCAAAAGGCTAATAGGCTTCCGGGTAAAAAGATGGCTGCGGTACCAATTACACAACCCAAGAGGTGACCCCATGCGCCTTCACCTTCCAAGGCCAAACCTGTTGTAAATGTTGCAATTGCAAAAACCGGCCCCGGTGTAGCTTGAACCAGCCCAACTCCTGTTATAAATTCTTCGGCCGTTATAAGATCTCTAAATTTAACAAACTGTTCAAATATCATTGGGAAAAGCACATTGCCTCCACCAAAAACAAGACTTCCAAATCTAAAATTATTCTCAAACATCAGTACGTATGGGTCACGGGTCAATTTGCCTATAATGGCAGAGGCAATAAAGAGTAACCCAAAGGCTAACAGATAATGCCAATTAAAGGTAAGTTTTTTTTCGGGGTAATAAATAAACTTCTTGTTAAAGAAATAGGATATCGATGCTCCGGTTACCAAAACAAAAGGAAAAATCCAGGGTGTTTTTATTATACTTTCAAGTGGGTGACGCAGCAAGGCGCATATAAAAAAGGCGTATAGTATTAGCCACAAAGATAATTTGTCTTTAATTAAAGGTATCGTCATTCGGATAGCTGCCACAATTACAAAGGATACCGCCAATGGCCGTATAAACCTTAATGTATGTAAAGCCTCAGAAGGTAAACGCGAATATAAAAATGACAATGCAGTCATAATAATAAAAGATGGCAAAATCCATACCAAAAGAGTTAAAAAACCAAGCATTGGTCCACCAAATTTATAACCTAGTGTAGTAAGGGTTTGCGTGGAAGAAGGACCCGGTAAAAGGTGGCAAATGGAATAGGTTTCAAGAAGCTCATTTTGACTGAAAAATTTTTTTTCGTGAACAAGTCGCTTGCTAAAAATTGCCAAGTGAACTTCAGGCCCTCCAAAAGCAGTTAATGAAATTTTAAAAATTTCACTTAAAAACAGCCGATGTCTGAATTTCTTTATCTTTGACCCCACAATCTAACAAAAATTTAAAGAAGCAATATTAACCAATTATGCGAATTGTTAAAAAACTGATTTTAAGATTAGCCGTCCTCCTTTTACTTGCGAACATTGTAACAAGTTGTAATAAAAAATACAGAGTAGAATCAGCGGCCATAGATTCACTTCTAAATAAAAATCAAAGGGCAATGAGCTATCTTAAGATAGATTTGATAACAATAAATGAAAGAAAAATAGAAATGGATAGTCAAATATCTATTCTCGTAAAATTTAAACCGGATAGTTCAGCGGTCGAATTCGAAATGAATCTTGAAAAATACAAAGGAATCAATAAGATTTATTCCCGATTTATTGCAAACTATGATGTTATTTTCAATAAGATCCGAATGAATGAAAGACAGTTATCAGGATTGAAAAATTCATTAATGGATGAAAAAATTAGTGGTTATGATTTTAAACTTGCCTTAAACAAGGAAACTGAAAGGGTAAACATTACATTAGCGGATGCTGAAACTTTTGGACATAAAATTTATCAATTAGAGCCTGATTATCAGCGACTAAGTAGTTATTTCGATCCATTGGTAGGAGAGGCGTTAAAAAAGTATCCGGAACTTAGAAGTCAATAAAACCAAAAGGTAATTTTAAGCGATCGAGCTTTCAATTTTACTATTCATTCGATACAAAATATTATTATGGTTTATATCTTGCTTTAGTCATAATCATATCGCTGTCATTGAGTAAAAGCATTTTTTCTATGCTCATTTCAGGGTTTAGTTCCATATACTTTTTTATAATTTGCCAACCAATATATGCTCCTGTTCGTGGTGCAGTTCCTGCGCCAAAACCTTTAGCAGTTGTAAATGGCCCATCACTAATATAATCTCTAATTTCGTCAGGTTCGGTAGTGTAAAGTGCTTTTGAATCGACAAGTGCAGCCCATATTTGGCTCTCATTTTCCTCAGCCCATTCCATTTGTTCTGAAGTGTAACCCATTTTAATGCTGTCGTCAGTCTCAGGTATAAGTGCATCTACCATGTATAGAATTTTACCTTCATGTATCATTTCGTCAATAAGTCTTTTAGAACTCATCGCCGTTTTTATCTTTTTTTCTGACATTGCTGTTAAAAGATCTCTCAACATATATTCCTTTCTCATCTTTCGTATACGATAATTTGGAAATTGGTCAGCTAAGTTATAAGAATGATAAACCTTAAAATCATTTCCAAGATACATATCCAAACCAATACCAATTTGATTTTTTCCTTCTACAACCGGAAAATTAACCACCAAAGGGGATAAAAATGTTATAAAACGTGGTATCGTGTCTTTAGGAAAATGATACTTATAATGCTTCATGGCATTTGTTAAATCCTTTTTAAACGGATCAAGTGTTGGAAAAACGGTGTCTGCTCTATTTTTAAGCCAAATACCAAAGTCGGTAACTGTAGTAAAATTTTTAATAATATTACTAGCTGCCTCCTCGGCTTTAACATCCGCCATGCCTGTAATTCCAGCCATAATTTGATACATATAAACAGGATAAAAATCAGGATATTTTTTTTCGAGTGCCAATACTTCCTCTGAATTAGCAGCATTAAAAAGATCTTGGTCAAACCTTAATAATTCAATTTTTGGATCAATGGATTCAATTATGGATTCATCAACTTTGCTCTTTTTCTCGTTCCCGCAATTTGTAAGAAAGAATGTGAAGCTCATTAAAATAAAAATCGGGAAAACTATGTGACTTTTTTTTATCATATTTGTAGTGATATTGGCAAAAATAACTTCATTAAAACAAACAACTCTTTAAACTTATAAACGTATGATAAAAAATTATATTCTGACCTTTTCATTGATCTTTTCATTTTCAATTTTGGCGCACTCACAGGAAGCGAAAACTGCGGATGATATAAGAAAAGCGGTCTTTGGGCTTAAGGTTACGTCTAATTTTTCATGGTTTAAAGCTGATTCTAGGAATTTAGAAAAAGGCGGATTAAAATTGGGTTTTGGTTATGGAATAATGGGTGATTATAATTTTACCAATAATTACGCGGCCTCCTTTGAATTTTTGGTAACCAAACTAAATGGAAAAATGCTCTTTAAGGATTCATTAACCTATTTAAAAGATGGAATTCCACAAAACAAATCCTTTGATGTTGAGTACGAATATTCAAATAGATATATACAGATACCGGTTTCTTTTAAATTTAGAACCAAGGAAATTGGGTATATCAAGTATTTTGCCCAATTTGGGTTAGCTCCTGCAGTTCGAATTACGTCGAAAGTTAAAATAAGTGGCCACAAACTACCTTGGCCCGAAGAGGATTTAAAAGGTATTAAAACTAATGATGAAGCAGATGATATTTTTGAACCTACAGAATTTAAAGATGATGTAAGTTTGGTGAATATTCCACTTATAATTGGCGGAGGTATTGAATATAATCTGAGCGAGAATACCTCTATTTACGTTTGTTTGAGGTATGAGAATGGATTTACTGATATTCTAAAACATAAAGAGACAGCAGTATTTAACAAAAATATTGGGCTTTCTTTGGGTGTCTTTTTCTAAAGATATAGGATTTGGAGTATAGGAGTAAATGTGAAGTGAGAAATCTTACAACGCTTATTATGCAGGTGTTTATTTAGTGAGTTAGGAATAAATGAAGTTAGCGATTTGTCAACTCAATTTCACTGTTGGTGATATTGAAGGAAATGTTTCCAAAATTCTTGATGCGTATCAAAGAGCAGTATCGGATGGCGCGGATTTAGCGGTGTTTTCTGAACTCTCAATTTGTGGCTATCCACCCCAAGACCTGTTAGATTATCCGCATTTTATTGAAAAATGCAGACAAGCTTTGCTCCAGCTAGCTGAAATAACCGGAGAAACAGCAATGATAGTAGGCTGCCCGCTTTTTAGTGAACTAAAAGAAGGAAAGAAACTTTATAATTCGGCAGCTTTTTTATGGAATGGAGAAATAAAAGAGGTTTTTGTTAAAACATTGCTTCCAACCTATAATATTTTTGATGAGTATCGGTATTTTGAACCAAATACAGTCTTTAAACTTTTGGAATTTAAGGGTTTAAAATTAGCAATTACAATTTGTGAGGATTTGTGGGACATTGATGAGCCAAGGATGTATAAATCTAGTCCTATGAAAGCATTAAAGGCACTTGGTCCCGACTTACTCATAAATTTATCCGGTTCACCTTTTAGTTACAAACATATAGTTGAACGCAGGGAACTCATGCGTCAAAATGCTTTATTGTATGATGTACCCTTATTTTATGTAAATCAAATTGGAGCCAATACCGATTTAATATTTGATGGAGGTTCCATGTTTATTGATAGAGATGGTGTTATAGCCGAAGAGCTTGAGTATTTTGAAGAAGATTATCGTTTAGTTAACTGGCAGCCTGATTTGGCATATTCCAGTCATAGTCATAATTATCACAATGATGATATTGCGCTGATTTATGATGCACTGAAATTAGGTTTGGTTGATTATTTTAAAAAATCAGGATTTAAAAAAGCAATTTTAGGTTTATCGGGTGGAATAGATTCGGCAGTTGTAACAGCTATTATTGCCGATGCCTTGGGTAAAGAAAATGTAATACCTGTAATGTTACCTTCAAGATTTTCATCGGATCATTCGGTTTCGGATTCGGAAAAATTATGTCAAAATTTAGGGATTGCATCCGAACAAATTAGTATTCATGAAGTTGTAGATGCATTTGAATCTAAATTAACTCCGGTATTTAATAATATGGCAAGAGGTTTGGCGGAAGAGAATATTCAAGCCAGAACCAGAGGGGTTTTGCTTATGGCAATGAGCAATAAGTTTGGATACATATTACTGAATACAACCAATAAAAGCGAAGCAGCTGTTGGATATGGAACATTGTATGGCGACATGTGTGGAGGAATTTCCGTTTTGGGTGATGTTTATAAAACCCAGGTATACGAACTCGCACGATATATCAACAGAAATGGGGAGGTAATTCCACAAAATATATTGATAAAAGCGCCCAGTGCAGAACTTAGTCCGGGGCAAAAAGATAGTGATAGTTTACCTGATTACGCTCTACTAGATAAAATTTTGCATTTGTATATCGAAGAGCTTAATGGTCCGGAGGATATAATTGAAAAAGGATATGCACCAGATTTAGTATATAAAATCATAAAAATGGTAGACAAAAATGAATACAAACGGTTTCAAGTTCCACCCATTTTGCGGGTTTCTGATAAAGCTTTTGGCATAGGCCGACAAATGCCCGTTGTAGGAAAACTTAACAGCTAAGATAATTTCCTGCCGAATTGCTTAATACCTTTAGTTTTTTACCTTTGTCAAATGATAAAACGAATAGCGGTATTTCCGGGCACTTTTGATCCCTTTACCAATGGGCATCTCGATATAGTGCAAAAGGCACTTCTACTGTTTGACGAAATTATTATAGCCATTGGCCATAATGCCAATAAAAAGCATTTGTTTTCATTGGAAAAAAGATTGGAATGGATAAAAACAGTTTTTGTAAATGAACCCAAGGTTAGAGTAGATTCCTATAGCGGGCTAACAAGTGTTTTTTGTAAACAAAATAATGTTGATTTTATTGTAAGAGGATTAAGAACCAGCTACGATTTTGAATACGAAAAGCAAATAGCCAGAGTAAACGAGCATCTGAACGTGGGTATGTTGAATGTTTTTTTAATAAGTGATGAGAGTGTTAGTTCGGTAAGCAGTACTATTGTTCGTGATCTTATTATTTACGATGGAGATTATCAAAGTTTTATTCCAAAAGAAATAAAGATTGATGTAAGACCTTCTTTATAGCAGGATACGTTTCGTATTTTATTGGATCAAATGAATTTGGGTTCATCCAGATAGCCATCTCAATATGTTCCTCCGCTTGAGGAATTAAAGGATCATTTCCCTTATATTCCATCAAATACCAGTATGAGGTTTTAAATACCCATGTATTATTTAGTAGGTAAACATGATAGGATGCATTTAGCTTTTGAATAATTTTAAGTCCTTTAATTCCGCATTCTTCCTCAACTTCTCTCATTGCACAGGATCTTTTGCTTTCACCTTTCTCCATTTTGCCTTTGGGCAAATCCCATAATCCAAGTCGTTTAATAAATAAAATGTGTCTTTTATTATTTAATACCACACCTCCTGCAGCTCTAATATGTTTAAAATGCGTTTTTATTTCTTTAATGATTGCGCTTCTGTCTCCAATCAAAAGACACTCAAATTGTTTATTGGAGAGAAACATTTTTACTACTGTTTCAATTTGAAACGAACTAGGGGAATGAAAAAATAGTTTAAATCCCGGTATCTCATTTTCGGAAATATGTATTTTGTTTTGGTTATAAAAGATCGTTTTCAAATGATTTGGACTAAAGTTTTAATTTTTTTGTTGGCTCATTATTTCATTTTATTAATTCCTTGTAAGTTTGCGGCATGAAGATGAACCCTGAAATTGCTTCAAAAGTAGCCCAATATTTATTGGAAGCCAAGGCCATTAAATTAAATCCGGAGGAACCTTTTACTTGGGCTTCGGGTTGGAAGTCACCTATTTATTGCGATAACAGGGTAACGCTTTCCTATCCACATATTCGAAGTTTTATAAAGCATTCATTGGCACGAGTGATATCTGAGCAGTTTCCACAGGCTGATATTTTGGTTGGAGTTGCTACTGCGGGCATAGCAATTGGTGCTTTGGCAGCTGATGAGCTGAATTTACCTTATGCATATGCCAGACCAAAACCCAAAGAACATGGTCTTAAAAATCAAATTGAAGGAAAAATTTCGAAGGATCAAAAAATTGTGGTTATCGAAGATCTTATTTCAACTGGTGGAAGCAGTTTAAAGGTTGTTGAATATCTTAGAGAAAACGGATTCGAGGTGATTGGAATGGCTGCTATTTTTACCTACGGATTTACTGTTGCCGAAGAAAATTTCAAAAAAGGAAATTGCCCTTTTATTACTTTATCTGATTATGATTATTTAATAGACGAAGCAATTAAGTCGGGTTATGCAACCGAAGTTCAATTGGACAGATTAAAGGATTGGCGAGTAAATCCTTCGGTTTGGTCTTAGCTTTATAGCGTTTTGCAACGATTGCCTATTTGCAATACTTTGTAATAAAATCTTGAGCTAAATTGGGACAGTTTTTAAAGGCCCTACAAGCATCGGATGTATTGCCCAGATTTATTTCAGCAATACCAAGATTATATTGGAGCAATTCACTGTCTGAATGATTTAACAAAAGAGCTTTATTAAGATCATCTCTTGCATTCTCATAATCTTTACTTTCTAAATAATAAATACCTCTGTCAAAATAAAGTTCAGGGTCGTTGGGATGGAGTTTTAATGCACTTGAATAATCTTGAATTGCCGCCTCAAATATGTTTAATGCTCCATAGGCCGAGCCTCTTTTTACAAATGCCATGTAATTGTTTTTTTCGCTTAAAAGATAAACGCTAAAATCTTCAATGGCCTTGCTATACTTGGAGGTTAATAAATAGTAATTGCCTCTTGTTAAAAAAAGTTCAATATTTTCAGGATCAAGTTCAATTGCTTTGGTTTGGTCAAAAATAGCCCCTAAGGTATCTTGAAGTTTTATTCTAACAGTACTTCTTGTAGCATAATCTGTTGAATTTTGTGGAATAAAACCTGCATATCTTTTCATATCAAGATCGGCTAAATCCTTCATGTTTAATTTGTTTAAGGTGTTGCTGCGTGCCAAAAAGGCATCTCGGTCGTCGGGTCTTAAACTTAAGTATTTATTGAAATCTTTTATTGCACTATTGTAATCGCCGGTCATGTAATTTATAAAACCACGATTAAAATATGCATCCGGTAAAGTTGGTTTAAGAAGTAGGGCATTGTTTATATCCTTAATTGCCTCAGGGTACGCAAGCAATTCGCCATAAACTGAACCTCGCCCCAGATAAGCTTCAGCAAAAGCCGGGTTTAATTCGATGGCTGAGGTATAATCTTTTATAGCCCCCAGCATATTGCCTTCTTCCATTTTGTCATTACCGCTTTTTACCCACTGTTCTGCTGTTTGGGCAATGGTATATTGACCTATAAGACTAAATAAAACAAAGACGGTGATTTTATTAAACATATTTTACCTAATTAACTTAGGCAAAGTTAAACTATTGATACTCCGAATGGTTTATCTTATGTGTATGTACATTTCCACACTTTAGCAAGTAATTACATATTATTGTACAATTATTAGGTATCATTTCAATGCAAACTAAACGACAGAGGCTTTTTATTATCTTGGGTGGATTTTTTATAATTAATGCCATTGTTGCTGAATTTATAGGAGTTAAAATATTTTCCCTTGAAGCAACCCTTGGATGGCAACAATTTAAGATTCCCCTATTTGGTTCAGTATTCTCATTTGACCTTACAGCAGGTGTTTTATTATGGCCTGTAGTTTTTGTAATGACCGATATTATTAATGAGCATTTTGGAGTAAAGGGAGTAAAGTTTTTGTCGTGGTTGGCTGCCGTATTAATTTGCTATGCATTTTTTATGGTATTTATGGCCATCATGTTAGTGCCCGCTGCTTGGTGGCCTGGCACTCAATCGGCTCAAGGTGTTCCGGATATGCAAGCGGCATTTAAGTCGATATTTGGACAAGGGCTTTGGATAATTATTGGATCATTAATCTCCTTTTTGGTTGGTCAGATTTTGGATGCCATAATTTTTCAAAAAGTAAAGCAAACCTTCAATAATAAAATGCTATGGTTACGTGCTACCATTTCAACCTTGGTATCACAATTTATCGACAGCTATCTGGTATTATTTATAGCATTTTACATAGGAAATAACTGGCCAATTCAGCGAGTATTAAGTATTGGAACTGGCAACTATATTTACAAGTTCATAATTGCCTTGCTCATGATTCCGGTTCTGTACTTGGTACATATGCTAATCAATAAATTTTTAAAAGGCGAAAAATCTGAGTAATGATAGCAGAACCGGGATATTTGTACTTAGTTAAAGCCAATTAGCAAAACGGAATATTTATGAATATAACACTTTATTTGATGACACAAAAAGGCTTTGAAGTTTTAAATGCCTTAGTAGACAGTAACCTTAAATCCGTAATTAGTGCAATAGTAGTTGGAAGAGATAAGAATATTGACAATGATTTCGCCGATGAGATTATTTCAATTTGCAAACAAAATAACATTAATCATTTAGAAAGAAATGAAGATTTTAAGGTTACATCGGATTATTCAATAGCAATTTCTTGGCGATGGTTAATACCGGATAATAGTTCGAAATTAATTGTACTACACGATTCGCTTCTTCCAAAATACAGAGGATTTGCCCCTTTGGTAAACATGCTATGCAATAAAGAAAACGAAATAGGTGTTACTGCAATATTTGCTTCGGATGAATATGATAAAGGAGATATTATTGCCCAATCTTCAACAAAAATAAATTACCCTATTAAAGTTTCACATGCAATTGATTTAATATCTAAAAATTATATAGATCTCGTAATAGGAATATTTACTGCTCTTAAAAAAGGAGATGAAATAATTGCAGTTCCTCAGGAGGAAAAGTTGGCAACCTACAGTTTATGGAGAGACGAAGAAGACTACATTATTAATTGGTTAAAAAATTCAGATGAGATTTTGAATTTCATTAATGCTGTTTCCAGTCCGTATAAAGGAGCAGTGGCTTATATTAATGGTCTTCAAAAAGTTAGAATATTAGAAGCGGAATTAGAAAGTGACGTACCAATAGAAAATAGAGATGTTGGTAAAGTGATTTTTGTTAAAAACAAACTCCCTGTAATAGTTTGCGGTTCAGGACTTATTAAATTGTTAAAGGTTGTTGATGATAAAACCCTTGAAGACGTATTGCCATTAAAAAATTTCAGAATAAGACTAACAGGCCGATGGAGAGGAATTTGAGATCTGATGTTATGAGTTTAGATGTTAGTACTTAGTTCTACTTTGTCAGTCATAAACATTTGGTAATTAGATAAATAAGTATTATTTTCGTTTCGAAAAAAAGTCGGGACGGTTTCTTACACCTAGAAGAATCCATCAAAAATCGACTTTTTTCGGAACCATTTAAAAACACACCATGAAACTGAA
>Ga0154020_10005300_pt1 | contig 15249 bp, 22 predicted proteins | sample Klosneuvirus_201_FD_109709 | JGI IMG/M metagenome (GOLD analysis project Ga0154020, IMG submission 109709) | Active sludge microbial communities from wastewater, Klosterneuburg, Austria - Klosneuvirus_20160825_MG | ecosystem: Engineered > WWTP > Aerobic digester > Activated sludge | place...
AAAGTATAATAGTTGAAAATCGATCTAATTCTGACTGAACTCCGATTAGATCTCTTACGAAGAAGTTCTTAAAGAGATACTCCTTAAATTTATAGTACCCTAAAGAAAAGGTTTCATCGGAATCTCCAAGAGTATAGATTACGGAATCGTAGGGTGTTTGGTAGAATGCTATCTTTACGTTCACATTTCCATCTTGAAGTTTTTTACGTCTTCAGCTGTAGGGACATTCTTAGCTAATTTAAGATAGGGACGCTCACTGGAGGATTTCTTAAGATCTTTCTTTTCAGGCTTATTCTCATCTCTTGATTTAGCTTTAGCCCAATGATCAGCCGCTTCTTTCGTTGCAAACGCCTTTAATTCTCCATCTTTATTGCGAGAGAAGAATTTGTCTTTATACTTGAAGTTATCGGGTAAATCATTCTTGTCTTTTGGAACTTCCTTGAGATCGGAATATAATCTCATATTCTTTAGTTTATCTGGAGTATCTTTTAGCGATTTATTCTTGTCGTCCGATTCAGAATGCTTATCTGAATCGATCTCATTATCAAATTTAGCAAGTTTCCCGCTTTGGCTCCGACTGTAATATTTACCTTTGTATTTCGCTTGCTCTCCAGGAGCTAGATTTTTAATAGTATCCTTAGCTTTGTCTCTCTCCGGGTCTTTTTTGGGATCTTCTTTTTTCTTTGGAGTTGAATCTTCAAGATCATCGTATTTAAGTTTGTTGTCTTTTTTATCCTTTTTAGAGGTGCCTATTGCTGATCCTAAGAACTTAGATTTACTAAGAGCATCTCGCCAAGAGATGTCGTCCTCCTCATTATCTTTTTTCGGATCTTTTTTATCGGTCTTGTCTTTCGGATCCTTCTCCTTGGAGGATTTCCCTGCACTAAAATCGTCGGCTTCGTCAATATCATAAGAATAATGAATTTCGCCTTTTTTATTTTTTCCTATATATACCTTATTCCCCTCACTATCCTCATGCGCACCAGATTCTCCCTTAGGTAGATTCTGAATCAGGCTCTTTGCCGCTTTTGGATCAGCAAAGATCTCATCAAACATCTCATCAGGAGATTTAGAAAGCTTATTTTTTGATCCATCTTTTTTATCAGAAGACTTGGAGTTATCCTCTCCATCCAGATCGGTCACCTTCTTAACATCTTTATTGGTAATCTTCTTGCCACCTACATGAGCGGCGTATTTATTCATGGGATGCTTTTCATCATCTTTAGCTTTATCAAATTGACTTTTCGCTTTCTCAAATTTGGAGGCTAATTTAGAGTTCTTATCTGCTTTATACTTGTTAATGTTTGAAGCGAGATAAGCAGCTACTGCTTTCTTATCTCCTTTCTTGAGGTGAATAGCATGTTTAACTAAATCTGCATCTGACATATCGTCAAATACAGATCCTCCTTTTAACCCGGTTTTGAACTGATTCCAAGCTCCAGTCTTTTTCTTGAGTTCCTTCTTGTCTTTTTTAATCGCTTTCTTGACAGCTCTTCGATCCTTACGATCATTATAGGCTTTCTTTACTGTGTCTTTAGCTTTTTTAATGCTCTGACCTATTTTGTTAAAGTCTATAGCTTCATCGTAAAGAGATTTTTCATAGAGAATAAGTTTGGCCACACTTAATTAGTTGGTTCGTCTTCCTGCAAATCTTCATCGAAGTCTAATACTTTAGATATGTGACTTTCAATTAACTTCTCAAGATGTTTCTCTACTTCAGTTTTCTCGTCAGAGAATAATCGAATTACTTCTTCTCGGAATGCTTTCGCTGAAGTGAATTTGTGATCCTCTGTAAGGAGTAAGGACTTCGGCGCTGGTTTAGTCGAGAAGTCTAGGTCGAGTTTAAAGAGATATGGAATATGCATTGTTTTATTATCACAATGCAATTCCATCAGTGTCGCGATAAGTAATCCGTAGAATACTTCTCTTACGACCGTTGGGCTATTGCCTGAGATAGCCGCAATCTTGTCGACTATATTTTTTTCTTCACTAGTTAGTTTCAATAGGACTCCACAATCGGTCTAAGTCCTATTAAAGCTTATCGTCGCGTTTCAGAACTTTATATTCTTCGGTCGATCCGTTTGAATCTTCCCTTAAACGCAAGCGAACAGTCTTGTCTTCTTTGAGTTTTTGGAACTCTTCAGTAGAGACAGCTTTACCGTTCACTATAATAGATTTTTCTTCACTCATTTTCTTCCTCCAAATTAATTTGATCTTCTTGAATTTTCTCTTCTTGAAGTTTATTACGTTTGTGATAGTAAGAGCTGAATTTATCATTCTTCAACTCTTTAACCTCGAATTCTTCCATCAGCCTCTTCAATTCCTTATCTTTGGACTCTTCTAGGATTCCAAGATCGAAGTTATCGTCGCGCATATCTGAATGGTAATAGTGTCGACTGCTGATTACGCCCTCACGGAGATGTTTCTTCTTACCCTCAGCTACGAATTCAGTGATTGCTTCTTTCAGAAGATTCTTATCTACTTTTTTAACTTGAACTCTGGACTCCGTGAGCTGCGCTTCTCCATCACCTTGTTCAGCTGCGGAAGCGCGAGCGTCAATAATCATCTTCACCCACTTGTCGATACGATCATCATCGTATGGCATTACCTGATACATGACCTGTTTTACGAGTTCAGGTGGAAGTACAGCAGATGAATCGCCAAGAACACGATTACCGAGTAAATCGAGGATTGAGTTTACCAATCCGATCAGGTCATTCTGGCTACCGATTATATCACGGTTAGTTTGACTCTCTGGGTAAGGCATCGTCAGAGTGAAGTTGATATCCTTGAGCTCGAATTCTCCGGATTGTATCATGTGGATCTTAACCGCTTGAGTTAATCCCTGCAGGAATACTTGCTGGATTCTGAAGACCAATCGAGCGAATGGTTTGAACTGCTGGATTAGACTTTCTCCGCCGTTGCCGAATACTCCACTATTGACATCCACGATACCGCGCGGCAATCCTGTTGCACGAATAAGAGCATTCTCCAACATCTCCAAGTCGCCGATATCTCCGATGTTGATATTAGGAGACTGAACATCGTATTCATAGAGACCTGCGATCTCAATCATCTTCTCGCCGATACCTTTGTTCTCTTTAGCGGTTTGACCCATCCCTGAGTTATCGAACTCTCTTAATAGTTCAAGAGCTTTGTTCAGTTTCTGAGTCGGCCCCATTACGTTTGTGAGAGTTAGTCTCAACTTCTCAATAGGGAAGTTTGCTCCCCGAGCTGTAACCATCAAAGTTTTTGCTGCTTCAAGTTGTCTGTACGGAGCTAAGCAATGAATCAGAGCTGGGATCCCGTAAGGAGTAAACGGAGATTTAGATGTGTAATTACGGAAGTGTACAAATCTCCAGGGAGGTATGATATTGTAACCTACTTGGAATCCGAAGAGATAATTTTTGTAGTAGGACTTGAAGCTATCCTCGTCTTTAATCTTATCGATCAATCCGTTGATACGCTCGAAGTTAGTAGACATCTGGTAGAGAGTTGAGTTGTGCTCATTAAGCTGTTTGTTAACTTCTGCTGGAGTAAATTCAATTCTTTCCTGCAGATCATACGGATCGATACACTTGATCTCTTCAATACCATGTTCGCCGAAGATCAAGATCCATCCAGCATCACCAGTCAAGAGGAAGTTGAAAATGGTATCTCTCGCTTTACTCTCTACGTTAGTCTCTTTCAAGAACTGAAGAATGAAGTCGCGCTGCTTAGGTTCAGCATCTACTCCTATGATCTGCATGTTTGAATCGGCTTGGAGCGCTTCATCACAGATCAGATCTATAGTACGAGAGATTAAGTCGGAGCTATAGTACATCTCTTCTTGGTCGTTGTAACGATTGAATCGATCTTCGAGAGTATCTCTATTTTCGTAGGCGTTATTTAGCCATTGTTGGAATAGCTGACGTACTTTAGGATCGAATTTTACTGGTACTTCTTTCGTGACATCCTTGCCGTATTGATTCTGTTGGGTAACAAAATCCGTGGGATAGATATGAGTGTTAGTTACTGGAGATTTGCGATCTCGATTATAACCTAATCTGAATATACTTTTGAATATGCCTGATCGTTCTTCCATTATTTAGCTCCAATGAATTCTTTAATAAGAGGATGTTTCTGATAGATATTTACAGCGGGTCTAGCTAACACGAGACTTAGCATGGGTTTAGATTTTGCATCCGATATGTAATACAAGAGATTAGATTCTATGATCAACCAATTTCCTATATATTCCCAACTGAATATTTTATTTTCAACCTTACTCTTTATATTAGTTAAATTTATGATTTTCCCTGTTGCTAGAACGGAATCGAAATCTACCATAACTCTCATGCGGTAGCATGTAAGTGTGTTGATATAATAGGAATTGAGTAATGCCTGATACGCTCTACTATCTTTGTCATCTTCTTGAAGACCAAGCATGATTACGTCTTTAACTCGAGCTTGAGAATTCTTCTGAATTGGGATCTTCAGAGGAGCGGCTAATTTATTGCCTTGAAATTGTACGAAGTAATCTTCTAGTTTAGTGGTCTTCTTAACGAACTCTCCAGCTGCATCTAAGTGATATACACTCTTGTTGTAATTGTTTGCATTTATCGGAGCGCCTAAAAATTCCATCCGATAATTCGTAATTGCTTGAGGATCCATATTCCGATCTGGATCGTTTGATAAATACATCTCCTTTACAGGCTGTTGTTGATACATCGACCACAAATCTTTGAAGTAGAACTCTCCTTTGATATTGATGAAACTCATGAATGGAGAATTATCATTCCCTGTTTGATTACGAGGCAGAGAATAATTCCCTATTTGATCAATAAAGAAGAAGTCTGATTGATTAGGCTGGTACCATATATCATCACTCTTGGTCTTAGAGATATTAATCATCTTGTATTTCTCGGATTCACCAAGATATTTGGATTTAGTCCCAGGGAAGTTATAGGTTTTAATGATATTCTCTACAATGGCAGAGGGTTCTCCTTTGTATGCCTTTGTCTTTAAAGAGTCCTGCTTAAAGAAATCCGAGATCATTACTAGGATATGCTTACCATTCATGGAATCTGAAGCAGATCCATCTTGAATTTGATTCTCAGACCAAGTGAAGTTATGAGAGATAAATCCGGTATTCTCATTTCCGAATTGAAAGTAGAAATCTAGATCCTCTATAAAATAAAGAGAGTCATGGATCTCTCCGGCGTCATCGTTCATGACCAGTGTAGCTGTAGGGAAATTCTGGAATATAGAGTCCTGAAACGATATGCTCTGAAATTTCTTCTTATTATCTGCCCGGAAAGTTAATCCCTCCAGCTCAGATATACATTCAAAGAGAAAAGCCACTATATTAATTAGTATGGATCCGCACTAATAAAGTTGTAGTATGCCTATTGATCCCTATGCAAAACGTCGTTCAGCTAGCTCTGCTGCGACTAGTGTCCCTGCTCCAAAAGTATCTACCCCTCCGCCTAATCTCAACGGTCAGATAACTCTAGCTCAGGTAGTAACCGCGTCTCGCTGGTATTATCGTAATATAGACAACAAGGAGAGGAGAGCTAATCGAGATATTACGAGTGCAAGAGTTAAGATGGTGAACAACTACACATACGATCCATCTACTCGCAGTTGGAAGCAGACCGGTCGTAATCTCAAGTTCTTATTCGAAGTAAGTTCGATGCCCAAGAGCTATAAAGCTGGACTACCTAAGAAGAGAAAATATCCTGTCACCTTTCTAATTCAGGATGTAGCATTAGGAATGAATTCGCCGTTTAGATGGAGGACAGGTAGTCTAAAGAAACCTATCTTCCCCGCAAAGAATGCCCCTAAAAAGAAAATTACTCCTCAAATGATTAATATTCAAAACGGAGTTCAATTAGATTTTTTCTTTAATCTTGAATGGGTATTGAGAAGTAAGGGATTACTGTATGGAGTTTGTTGGGCTAAGCGCCCTCCTAGAGTAGCAAATCCACGCAGAAGAATCTATTTTGATAAGCACGCTTGGTTCATTATGAAGAAAGTTTTAATTCCTATTCTTCTCAAGAAGCAGTCATTCTTCAGTAGATACATCGTCAATAAATAGCGTAAAGAAAGTTCGAGCATACTAATAAGCATGGATACAAAGGTTACCTTTGTTAAAGTTCAGCAAATTCAGATCAGGTCTAGAAAACTAGACAAGCTGTGTTTCATCGCTAAAAATTTATACAACGAAGCAAATTACCTTGTTCGGCAAGAATTTATCAAAACTTCTAAAATGAAATCTGAGGGATTAATCTCAAACGCTATTTGGTTAAGATACTATGATCTTGATAAACTCTTAAAGAAATCTGAAAACTATATCAAGTTGGGATCTAATTGTGGTCAAGAAATACTAAGATTAGTCGAAAAGAACTGGAAATCATTTTTCGAAGCAAATAAATCCTATCAGAAGAGTCCAAATAAATTTACTGGAAGACCTAAACTTCCTGGATACAAAGATAGAGAAGTTGGAAGATTTCTGTTATGCTACGCAGGTATTCATATTCAATACAAAAACGGAAAATTACGTCTACCTAAAACTGATATTCTAATCCCTTGCGCTCTAGACAAGAAATCAATAAAACAAGTCAGAGTAATACCTAGATTGGAACATCAGATGATCGAGATTGTTTATGAAATTCCTAAAATCGATAATTTATTAGATCCTAAAAAGAAATTATCAATTGATTTAGGACTCAACAATATGATTTCAGCTACAGATCATTCTGGAAATTCTTTTATTCTGAACGGTAAATCTCTTAAATCTATTAATCAATTCTTCAATAAAACAAAAGCTAAAATCCAATCTATTCTCGAACTCCATAATAAGAAGAAATCAAGTAAGAGATTGAACAGTTTGTCTCTTAAACGATCGAATCGGATCAAGAACTATCTTCATCATTATTCTAAATTCATCATTCAATATTGTATCAAAAATCAGATTCAGACTATAGCTATCGGATATAATAAACAGTGGAAAACATCCATAAATTTAGGTAGGAGGACAAATCAGAATTTCGTAAATATTCCGTTTAAAACTTTGATTGATCAGATTCAATACAAAGCCGCCTTAAATGGGATAAATGTCAAGTTACATGAAGAGAGCTATACGTCGAAATGCGACAGCTTAGCTCTAGAGAAACTTGGTAAACATGAAACTTACTTAGGTAAGAGAGTAAAACGCGGACTCTTCCAGTCCAGTTTAAAGAAAGTGATCAATGCAGATATAAATGCGGCGATCAATATTGGAAGAAAAGTATTCGGTGATTCTTTCGCAAGAGAGATAATTGATAGAGGCCTCTGCTTCAGGCCTACATTGTATAGAAATATAGAATGTCTCTCAGAAATGAGAGTTTAAGTGAATGGGCAAACTGTTAAGTTTGCCCATTCAAGAAGCACGAAACTGAGGAAGATTAAATCTTCTCGTCGATTACTTCTTGGTTACTTTCGCTTTTTGAGCTGCGATTTTTTTAGCGCGTTCAGCCATCATTGACTTTTCTTTGCTTCCGTTCTGGTCTCCAGTTTTAGCGTTTACCGCCCATTCTTCTTCCAGATCTTCAGCTGCGTCTTCTTCTTCGTCAGCAGCGGAACCTTCCTCTTCTTCAGACATCTCGTCTTCTTCAGAGTTCATTTCCTCTTCTTCGTTGAACCAATTTTCAACCATTTCGTCTTCAGCTTCCATTTCTTGCATCTCTTTTTCAAGAGCTGCTTCTTCTTGCTCCACTTCTTCTTTCAAAGAGCGGATTTGGCCAAGGAGCTTGTTAGCTTTTGCAATTTTTTCCTTCATGGATTGAGGCATTGCAGATTCCTCTATGGTTTCATCAGGAGTTTCTTCTGACCCCTCCACTTGAGCGGCCTCTTCTTCTTCGCGTAATTTGCTTTTTACTTTCATGTTTTTACTGTCCTCCTGTTGGATAGTATTTATTAGTTAGGATTTCTTTTACTTTAGGATGTTGAGCGGTTCGATATACAAGACCTACCCATCTCCTACGATTCTTGTTCATGTTTCTATGGATTTCTCCACAGCTAGAAAACAGTAAGATCAAAATCAGATATTTGATCACTTCTTACATGTTCGAGAGAAACATCTGAAATTTTCTCTCACTTGTTGCAGTAAATCCACCGTTCTGATCACAAGTACGTATAAGATCTGATATACAATGAATTAGACGCTCTTTATCCTGCAAATTGCGGATGCCAGATTGTCGAAGTCCTTTCTGTATGTAGGAGAGACCTTTCTCTATTTCAGGGATTGTCTCTGTTTCAGATTCATCATCGAATGTTCTAGGAGGTCCAAAATCAGGAGCCTCTTTCATTTTCTTCTTAGATTCATACATCTTCATTTTAATTTTCCTCGCTTGTGATTCTGTGATCCTTTGAATTCTCTGTGCAAATTCTTGAGGTTGTACCATAAGAGATCTTACGTTAGTGAGAATAGTATAATCACCTTCTTCAGGAGTCCCTACATAGGGATCGAAGAGTAAATCATACCAGACTGTAGCTGCTTCGAATCTTGCAGCGTAGATGTAGGCATCGACTTCAGCCGTAGGTCCAATTTTGAATTTGACCTTATCACCGATTGCAAATTGAGATGGAAATGTTTGACGAGATAGAGGATCCCCAAATGTTTTCGAGTCTTCAGATGACGGGAAGTTATATGGAGACTCGTAGAATTTCACTTAAGGATCTACTTGTTGCAGTTTCTTAACGTATGCAAGAGTCAGTTTCTCAGACTTAGCAGTAAATTTGCCTCGATTTTCGACATTGCGGAGTATGAGAGTAAGCATAGTAATCGCTCGGTCACGATCAGCCGTAGGCATCTTCGATTGCTTAAATATATTATTAAGCATTGTATAGACCTTAGTGCCACGGTCGTAGGGATCTTCTGAAGAATCAGAATCCTCTGTAATTACTAGATTACTTCCTTTTGTGCTTGCTTTTACAAATTCATAGATAGCTTTAGCGTCTGGATCTGTCGGTTCGATGTCCCAGCCACGATCATAACTGAAGATTCTCTTATTAGGTTGATTGGGTAGGCTAAGAGCACCTTTTATAAAAGGAACATCGCCATCATAGTTTTCATGAGGAATTACGAGAAGATCGTACTTGTTATCTCCTCGCTGAATCTTAGCAGAAGTCCATCTGCCATCATCTTTGAAATTTGTTACCTTAATATCATTAGATTCTTTTAATCTATTTTTGCTCTCATACATTTTCATAATATCTTTACTCCTACTTCTAATCCGTTGTCCATCATCAATTTCTTAAACATCTTAAGATCACAGGCTATTTCATAGATCCGATTTTTATACGACCGCTTACGACTGAGTATCTTGATGTTGTTCTCACTCATAACGTCTTCGAATCTAGAGATAGATAATGCAAGCACTAACGCTTTCATGCACCGCGACGGAAGATCTCAACTGCACGAACGTCAGCAGGATTCGATTGAATGAAAGGAATCCATTTCTTCATCATATCGAATGATTGACGAACTTTCTTAATGCCGTCCTGAATTTCTTGGTCGTACCATTTCTTCTCTTCTGGTTTAGCTGTTTCCTTTCTTTTCTCAGAAGAGCTGATCCGATCGATTTCGTAGCTCTCAACCATAGTTCTAGATACTTCTTCAAAGAGAGATTTCAGAACTATCGGATCACTAACGGTCTTCATGGCCTCGATGACTTCTTTCACTTTTTGAGTGTAGGTCTCGATCGCTTTCTGAGTAGTTTGATTTGCAGATTGGAAAGCAGCATTACGCAGATCACTCAATTTAGATTCAAGTCTAGATTTACCGGACAGGTAATATCCGGATTTGTCGTATTGGCCGCCTCTTCTACCTAAGCCTTCCCATTCGTTTCTAGGTTGGCCTGCTTTATCTGACCAGGGAGGAAGCGGCTCAGTGCTGTATTTTACATTAGGATCTCTTTCTACAGATCCAGACTTAGCGACTATTCTGTCCTGTTGGATTTGCGCACTAGAATCTACCAGATTGAGATCTAGGATATAAGCACGATAGGTGATACGATTGATGTTCTTGCGGAGCATTCTTTCAGCTCTGTAAAACATAGTGTACTTCTCACGATTAGCTATTTCCTTCTCCATGACTATTTCTTGTCCGGCGAAGTTCTCAACAGTGTCGCCTTTCTGTAGTTGCTCGAAAGCGGCATCAAATAGAGATTTGTTGTACTTGGTACTGTAGTTAAGTGCTTGTCCTCCAGATTCAGCGAAGAAGAGCTTGTATTTAGGTTTGTCTAACTGAATGTTTTCCAGATCTTTAATCTGGTCATTAAAATGTGTTTCGGCTACCACCTTAACAACGTATAAGCAAACATAGTTCGGATCTTTTAAACGAGGATCTCTTGTCAACTTGATCGGATTGATCTTGCTGAATTTGCTAAAGTCCGTAGTTTGGATATTGACTTTTTTAGCTTTAGATAGGTAGCGAGAAAGCGCTACTAAAGACTGCTTACTTACTGAAGCGAGAGGAACATCATAAGTTTCTTCGAGCTTAGAAACTGATTCATAGAGGTGAGAATAACCAAGGAGTTTTTGCATACTTAATTAGTTGCAAAACGCGGTGCTTAAGTGAATCTATACACACGCATGTCGTAGCCGAGTTTCTTAATAACTGTGCCGCCGAATCCATGAATCACTGCCATCCAGATTATAGAGTTGTAGCCAAGAATATAGTACGCGAAGTAGATCAGGATACCAAGTAAGAAAGTATTCTTAACTAGTAACCAGTTTGGCAGATGACATACTACGGAGAAGAATATAGTGGCGATTACATACGAAGATAAGTCGGCATTATGGATCATGAAATGCCATGGAACTAGACTTACCACATAAAGAACTATGCACTGCTGTACCATAGCCCAGATGAAATAGAACGCGAAATCCTTCAGAAAGCTAAGCTCAAACGCGGAGAGCTTGAAATCTACGTAGATGTACTCTTTCTGCTCTTTACGGTAGAGATGTTTACCGTAGAAATATATCCCTACCAACACTCCTACAGAGTAAAGAATATTGAGTATCGACGTAAACGCGCTTAATTGTGTTTTGATAAGTTCCATCATTTTCCTATTCCTGCTCCAAGAGCTGCTCCTGCTAAGATTGATAATACACCAGTAATTAAGACTTCTTTCCATGGGAATCCATCGGGCTTCTGAATGATCTTGAATGTGTTACCCTTGAATTCGCATTTCTCTGCTCGGAGGTCTAAGAAGATATCACCGATCAGAGAATGACGTTTGAAGGTCACCTTCACTGTATCAGTATCAAATGTACATGCAATGATAGTATAGTCCGCTCTCAGGATAGCCTCCAAAGATCTGGAGTCCTCCATCACTCTATCGAATGCTTCTACCTTCTGAGCAGGTACCCAATTAGGAGCAGCAGATAGAGCGTAAATAGGTAGGATAAGAGTAGCTATAATTTTATTAACCACCAGTCCATCCTGCTTTATAAGTTGCGGAGGTGACTTTTTCTATATCATTCTCAATCTTTTTAAGAATTTTCAGACCTCGTGTCGTATTAGATAGTTGATCTCTCATAGACACATCCCAAGAATGGTAACTGCCATCGAATGACATCCAAGTTTTAATTATAATATCTTGCCCATGAAATTCGAGTGCAAAGTTTATCCATGATTTTTGGACGCCTTCATAACCTTTTTGAATATACGCTATTATATCTTCATCTAGTTTATAGACATCCTTTAGAAATTTCTGCCAAGGGATATTCCAGAGTTCGATATATTCCTCTTTTAATTTAGATCTTATCGACCCATATTCTTTTAGTTTTTCCATATTAAATATCCTTCTCCAGTTGTTCACGATCCGACTTAACGCGATCCGCTTCTTTCAAATCCTCTTTCTTGTTGGGATTGACTATTGATCCGTGTACTTCAACGGATTTGGGTTTGAGCATATCATAGATTTTCTTACCTACGATAACTCCGACAATAGCGAGTAGAGCAGCTCCAATCCATTTCAGGGCTGATTTTATCTTTTCCCACATACTTATTAGTTCAGGGATTGTTATTCAATCCCAAGGGTAGCTCTAACTTATACCCCTCAGTATGTGAGAATATCATCTTATCACAGAGGATCTCTTTACCTACGTAAGGATGTTGACCATTACGACGGCGATACCCTTTTTGGATGTAGGCTAGTGTAAGATGAGGATTGTATTCTGAGTAGGAGCTCTTCACTTTGAATTGTGTTCGGAGGAAAGAATTAATTCGATGTAGATCTGGAGATTCTACCTCTACTTTGCAAACATCAAAAGGCTTAGTATCATCAGAGAAATAGGAGATCTCACCAAGGTATAGGCGGAACCTACGATAATTAGAGAGATGCCTGCGAATAGCAAAATAATCAGCTTCATTGGATAACCCGTAACAAACCGTAATGTGAGGTTCGTTTTCCCTTCCATATTTGTCGATCTTTTTAGTATATGTAGATCCTAACATATTGTACGTTTCTTCACCTATGATCTCTGAATAGATAATCCCATCAGGGATCATCTCCTGGAGATGCATAAAGGAGTAATCTTTCTCACGTCCTACGTTTAATTGAACGCTGTGGTACTTGTAGGAACGATCAGTCTTTTCTTTAAATGATCTCATGACTGCTATCGCTCATAGATTCTGATTGAGCGGAAGAACCTATAATGTATTGAACTTGCTTAGCTAGAGATCCGTAAACGGTTCGACTGGATCCATTAGCAGCTAAATCAAACGATTGATCTTTACCCGACCAATCTTCAAGTTCATCTACTAAATCCAGGATAATTGTACGGAGAGCATCTCTCGTAATGGGGATTCTCATCTCGTTTGTCTTAGCTGCCATGTGAGTTGCGCTAATCTTTAAGCATTTCAATCCGGATGGATCATATTCCATCCCTACAGTAACTCCGCCATTATTTATATGGAGATAGGTTTCTTCTTTGAGAGGCTTGATAGACTCGTAGAGTTTCATAGCCTAATCCTTTAAGTCTGGGATGATGTCGTTAATTTCTTTAATGATCATTTTTATTTTGTTGACGCTAGAGGAGTCTTTTCGATTATCTCCATCTCGATAAGCTTCCAACGCTTCCAGAGCAGAGGAGAGCGAATCCATTGCTTCATTAAAATCACTGTATAAATGACTATTAGGAGCTTCTTTGAGAGAAGCTATCTTATTCTTCTTTGATTCGTACATTTTCATTTTACATCACTCCTAGTGAAAGTTGATTTTTATCGAAGAGCATATATGAGAACTTCGATTTCTTTTTCTTGCCTTTGTTTGAACGAGTAATAATTCCGATGAACTCATCCCAGTCACGGCGAGATTGAATTACTTGACAACCGTAGCTGTAAGTAAGAATCTTCTCGCTGTCTTTACCAGAATAGTTAGAAGAAGCGCAATGGCAGTTAAGACCATCCCACTTGTCTACTTCTGTTTCGTCTGCTTGTTTCTTACCATCTCCGTTCTTGTCTTGCCACAGTCTCTGAGAGTTGCCCAGCGCAATGAGAGCAGGATCAATGATGAATTGTGAACCATCTGCGCGTTTTGGACCCTTATGAGCGCCTAACACCCAGATATCAATTTGAGGGCCAAGAGCCATGTGAGATGCTCCGCCGATATTGGTCTGGGTCTTGATAGCTTTCACACCTGGGTCAGTCGTCCCTCTGTACGCTCGGACGATCTCTTCTCCAGATGTAGGATCTACATAGCAAACTCCGATGATGTCGTCAAACGAGTCGCCGAGAGGATTTTCTTTGTTACGGATACCGAAGATGTTAATTTCATCATCCCAGATTCCGCCGTATTCTGCATACGCTTCTCTTAGGATTTGAGCATAATTAGTAGCTTCTACTACGGAGCCGACTGCTTGATTTGCAGCAGATCCTATAATTCCACCAGAGCTAACCTTAGTGAATAAGTTTTTGATTAATGCAAACATATTACGCTTCCTCCGAAGTTTTAGCAGTTCCTTTCTTGGTAACTTTAGGTGCTTCGTTTGTAGTTCCTGTTTGAGTTGGCAAGACAGGCTTAGCTAATGAAGCGTTTTCTTTCCAGCCGTAAACCGCGAGAGCGCCGAAAGCAAACAGATCCATAGAAGCGGATAGAGTAATAATTACTGCATCAGATACTTTTGCTGCCGACATAATAGCCGCGAAGTGATATAAAGGGAAGAAGATGAGTTTGATTTTCTCAATCACAGATATCGAGACAAAAATAAACGCGTAGATTTTTCTTGAGGATGGATTTCCAACACTATCTGTATAGAAGGTCTTAGCCATTCCGTGTAGGAGATTCATCAGGTCTCCAAGTTTAGACCATGCAAATAAGCAGATCTTATTGAAATATTCTTTTATCATACTTTATTAGTTGTATTTATTATAGTTTTGTTGTGAGGATATACAATCTTAATAAGTCGGAATTAGAGACTGAGATAATAAATCATCTTGTTTCTAATTACGAGAAGATCAGAGCAGAGTATGAAAGTTGTCCTGCGCATTTGATCTATGACTATATCCATACTCGTCATAAGATTTTCCCTTCTCATAACGACTGGAAGACGATAGGAGTCTTACATAAGAAGCATCCTGAATGGCAATTAAAAACGGAGAGTCAATTCAAATCTCTGTCGACGTTATTTACAAATCCCAGAATTTGCCGAATAGCCTTCTCTGTTACTCATCCAGGTTTGACAATTCCTTATCATCAGGATTCAATCAATAAGAGAACAAAGCGGATCTACTTTGTAATAAGGAGTGAAGATAATAATATGTTGAAAGTTAATATCTTCTGGGATAAGCACCGAATCGAGCTAAAAGAGAAGGACATAATTCTCTTCGATCCAGGCCGCCAATATCATTCATCTTATAATAGGGGATCTTCAATTCGATCCGTACTGAACATAGATTTTATTGATAACGAGTTTTAACGAAGAACTCTTGACCAGCTATTCTCTGTTTATTGATTTCACTGATTAGTCTACCTATCTTTTTCAGAATTATCTTCTTGTCTGATTTGTGCTGATCAGGTTGATTGTATAAGGAATGTTTATACGCAGTTAGCTTACTGTAAATGCCGACAGGAACATCTCCTTGTTTGCGACGTAGATAGATCTCAAATGATGGTAAGAAATCGAATACTGGATCAATCGCTTTGATCTGCGATTGAATCATTTGAAGATCCGTGCGGTAATTGTCAGATTGTATAAGCTCTTGGAGGATATGATGGA
>Ga0154020_10005301_pt1 | contig 15245 bp, 21 predicted proteins | sample Klosneuvirus_201_FD_109709 | JGI IMG/M metagenome (GOLD analysis project Ga0154020, IMG submission 109709) | Active sludge microbial communities from wastewater, Klosterneuburg, Austria - Klosneuvirus_20160825_MG | ecosystem: Engineered > WWTP > Aerobic digester > Activated sludge | place...
CTCAGTCGGTGGTTTGCCGATGGACGAACGGATAAAGGCCAGCGTACCAGGGATCCAGAAAAATTGTAGACGAGATCTTTTGAGTCGTTTCGCGTCTGGAGAGAACCGCTTTCTGCCAGTATCTTTCCCTTGACTCGGCCGACACTCTTGTATCGAACCGTATCGACGCATTCGTCACAGTCTGTGCAATCGAGTTCGAGTACATCGATGTTCTCCGTCAATTGGAAACACGCTGCCACAGAACGCACATGCAACACCTGAACGCAGAATGACTGAAGATGCGTTGCCGAGTAGATCACCCAGTCAGTGCCATCAGCGTCCGTAATTACCCCTCCAATCCCGACCTCAACCGAGTTCTCAAGCATCGACAGTCGGAACACTTTGTCTGCCGGGTGAACGCCGGCCTGCGGGTTCACCGACGAGATCTTGATGCCGCTTGATCGCGCGTGATAGAACTCGGTCTGCTCGCCGCAGTAATCCAGCGTGACATTCTCGTAGTCACAGAATGCCGTCAGCCAGTCTTCGCAGGCACATAGTGTGTCATCACAGCACGACTCGGACAGCGAGTCAGATACGGAGTGGCTCATCGCTTGTACCTCCGCTGCTCACGGACTGTCGGAACGCTCACGCATGTGCTCCCAACGCACACATGCGGCTTGACGCACGGAACATGCACAAACTCGTACAGCTCATCCGATGGTCCGCACTTTTTCGACTTGTACAGATCCTGGTACACTTTCAGGACGTCAATTTTCGCTTTCAGGCCCGGAGTTCCGTCTCTGGTAGTGTCGCCTTCCTTCCAGATCTGCGCATCGCAGGACGCAACTGCGATCGCTTCTGCGAGATCACAGATTTTCTGCTCCAGCTCTTCGCATGAAAGGCAGTCCGACACTACTAGACCTCCACGAGATGCCTATGCGTTCCGCTGACAGGAGACTCCATAACGAACTGGGCGAAGTCCTTGTGCATCTCTGATTCATCGATCGGCTTGCACAGCGGCCAAATAGCTTCCAGGTCGCTTAGACATCGCGCCGTTTTGTACTTGAAGGACTCTTTGTAGATATCCTTTGCATCGGACTCTGTTATTTCAGAGTCCGATTTAATGATCTTCGTCATGCCGCCAGGCATTCGCATTGCCCAGATTTTCGATTTTCCAGCCACAATTCACTCCCTCGTTAAACGACCAGAGCGGCGACGATCACTCGCCGTCGCTCTGGTCCACTCGTTGGTTGTTTTACCAATTACGCAGATTCAGACTCTGAACCTGTCATCCACACTGCCTTCTGTGGATCCTTAACCCATGCGTAACCCTTGCTGTAACTGTCATACCGGGCGACGATGCGTTTCTTCTGGTCGTCTGAGCACAGCGTCAACCGCTTTACTTCAGGTCGGACCTGATATGTCCATCCCAGGAACTCAGAGAGATTTCCGAAGAAGATCCACTCGTTCGCCTGAGCTGCGGTCAGACTGTATCGCAGCATAATCCGCTGAATCAGCCTGATGTATGCGACTGGCTGGAACGTCATGCCGTTCGCAATTGCCGGAGGCATGTAGTAGTGAATCGTGTCACCTGATCCTGGGCATGTCGAGTCCTTTTCAACAGACGTCGCATTCAGGATCGGATTGATACGATCTCGCGTTCGCTGGCTCGTAAACACGTCGAGACCGTCAGTGTCCATTGACATCGGACGACCATGGACCATGTCGGTCATGTCGTAGAACAGATTCTTCACAACCTGCAGGTCTTCACCGCAGACCAAAGACTCAGCAGTTGCATTGACCCATGGACCGCTTGATCCATCGTCAAACACCGTACCGTAACCACTGTCGTAGAAAATGTCGTAATCGGTGTCCGACCGGTTCCAGGTCGTGTTGTAGCCGATCATAGCGTCGATCAGTTTTTCTTCCTTGTACAGGTCGTGTGCGTCCTTGATGTTGGCAACCTGCGTCATCAGGTATCCGTTTGGATCCTTGCACATTGCTTCGCGAGTGAACGCAACACCGAGACCTCCACCTTTCCCGTTCGGGTGCTGCAACCAGTCGGTTGACATCCCGTAGTCGGGAGCAGCCTCAAGTTCGCACACTTCGTGGAACTTCATGTCGCTGAATGCCCCGAAGTCCTTGTAGGACTCTTCGCACTCGCCACGACTTGAAGTACCGACCTTAGCGCTGATCTTATACTGCTCACGAGGGTTCTCGCGCAGTGTGTTCCGGATGACAGTCTGTGCCATCTTGTTGAACGTGCCGCTCGTGATAATCGCTTCCATCGCGTCATCACTGACTCCGCGCTCGCCGGCTTTCCGACGCCAGTCAGCACCGAAGTCCTGCTCCAGGCAAACCGTAAGGTCGATGTCGGATGGCTTAATGGATTTTGCTTCCATTGCACAGTCGATCGACTCCAGCACTTCGGCTTCGTTGTGCTTCTTCATGTCGCGAAGCAGCTTCTCGGTTATTTGGCGATTAGCCATGTCTCATATCCTCATAAAATCGACACACAAAACTAGTTTATGACTCAGTAATGAGACACAATTTATCCGATCAACTCGACTTCGGCATAAGCAACTGCGTCAGGTCCGGAACTCTTCACGGCGCGGAAGACAATATCATTTGACGTCGTTGACAACTGAATCGTGTTGTTGCTCAACAGGTTCTCACCGGCAACTTTACCGAACGTGAATCCCTGCCCAATCACCCATGTCGTCGGAGCGTCGGCTCCGTCAACATCGACGATCTTGTACGCACGTCGGAACGAATTACCAGTGCGTTTCCATGCCACCGGGATGCAAGTCGGAGCGTCGTTGCAGGTTCCTGCATCAGCGTCGATCTCCTGCAGAGCCACACCGACGAACTTGGCTGCGGCTGCAACCTGAGTTGTGGTCAGGTCACTGCTCCATGCCTGATCCGTCTGGATCAACGCGGCCTTCAGAACGCCTGTTGAAGAATCTGACCCGAGGAAGTCCCCAGGACAGATATCGACCAGCGTGTCAGGCACTGTCAGTATCCGAATGTCGGCGTCGCCGGGAACATGTCCATACTGATTCATCACATCAAGGCAACGTGGCATTTCATTCACTCCAAAACACAGGGGATCACAAAACAAACCGGAATGTCCGGGGAGTCGTTATCTCTTCAGGCCAAGCGATTCGAAAATGTCGTATGGCTTCGATCCAGTTGCAGGCTTGCGACCTGGTCGATACGCCGGCTTCTTTTCTTCTTCGTGCTCTTCCTTGACGGGGACTTCTTCCTCGTCTTCTTCATCCGGAATTTCAACGAGCATCGGAGACAATTTCGACAGAACGCCGGCAAACTTCTTGCGGGTGTCTGCCTTCATCTCGCAGGCACACTCGACGATTTCTGTGAGCAGTTCAGCCTCAAGTTCGACACCTTCAAATGCCTTGCCGATCTCTTCGGTAACGTCTGCCTTCAGTTTCTCGGCGGCACGCTCAGATTCCAAGGCATCAAGCCGAGCCTTCAGGTCAGCAGCTTCCTTTTTGGCAGCGTCCAACTCTGCCTGTTCTGTAACAGTCTTGCTGTTGCTTTCGAGCAGTTCTTTCACAAGCTCAGGATGCTTTTCCTGCAGGTCTTTCAAATTCATGATCTCTTCCTCAACTTGATGCTCAAAAATTCCATCCGTCGTCCCCGGTCGTGTTACAACGTCCAGTGAACGCAACATTTCAATGGACTCAACAACCTGATCTCCGGCTTTATTCCGGCGACCATTATCAGCGTATTTTACCGAAGAGTTGATCGACATGCCAAAGGACTTCGGTGCGTGCAGCACGTCCCAGATGAACTGTTCAGCGACTGGATTCTTCGGATTGAAGTGAATGTCGCCGAAGTGGCCCTTGCCTGGGACATGCTCAATTACTGATCCCACAACACCGAACTTGTCACGGTAAGAACGTGGCGTTGTTGCCGTCGGAGGATGGTCGATGTAGATCGCCGCGCCGGACAACAGTTTCTTCCCGGACTCACGAACACCCGGAGTTTCGTAGTCCCGGCGATTCTTCGAACGAACACCGAGTAGCTTGACGCCACGAATGATGCCTTTTTCGCGATCGATGCGATCTTCGGCGATTGCCTCGAAGGCGTCTTCCTGCGTTTCAAGGACATCAGTCATTTTGTTGTTCCACCGTTTTTCGGTTTCTTCTTTTTGTTACATGCGCACATGTTGAAATCCCTCTTTCATCGTTTGTAAGAACGACTTTACTTATCTGCAACTCATTTCTTCGTAATTTTCTCCGGATTTCCTTTCGACACTCCTTTTTCCTTCATCGGATCCGTCTTTTTCTTCGTTACCGGGCCTGGAAGTGATGCTGTCGTCGCAAGGCTGCTACCTTTGGGTAGCTCCAATTCACTCTTCAGTTCAGACTGCCGCTGGGCCTGCTCAGACTCGCGGTCGAGTTTCTCTGATGCGAGCCACGTCTTTCCAGAGAGTTCTCCGCGATCCCACAGCTCCTTCTTGAAGTCGAACTCTTCCGCCCGGTTCCTCGTCTGAACTTCCGGCGGCTGAATGTGCAGGACGATATCGTCGATATCGTTGTCGCTGATATCTTCAATGCCTTTTGATGCGGCGAACCGAAGTGCTTGCATGAGGATGACTTCGTCCTCAGCCTTCATTTTATGCTGTTCAAACTTCATGGCCTTGAAAAACGGCCCTTCAGAGACCAGCGTTGAGGCGAAGTTCCCTTCACTGACGTTAGCCGTCAGCATGAACTCAGGCAGTTTCATGCCGGCCGCACAGGCGCGAAGCAATGCGACGAGAACCTCGATCTGGTTGCTGTTGCCGGCACCGGTTTCCGGAAACTCGTACTTCACTGTTCCGGGGACCGTGACGACAGATGCAGAAGGAAAGTCGAATGTTTCCTTTTGCCCTGCCGATCCTCCGCCTGTCTGCTGTGATGCGAGCCAGCTCCTGACCTGGTCGGCTCCCTGGCTGGCGTTTATCGTCCGAATTGCACCGAACGCAGCCTGAAACGCCGAAACACGCATCAGATTTGCCAGCAATTTCTTGGCGAAGATCATTTCATCGCGTACAGGCCAGTATAGCGTTAGTCCGCGTGGGTCGTTTCCGAGGACATTGCGTTTTCTGTGCTGAACTGCTGTGTTCGCTTTGAGCTTAGAAGGATCCGGAACGGCTCCGAAAGCCGAAACATACTTCAAGTCCGGATACCAATCGTTTTCCACGAAATAAGCGACCGGTTTGTATCGAATGTCGTTCGTTCGGCGGACTCCGAACAGATCAATGAATGGCTTCGGGTTCGGATTGTCGCCGGGATCCGCGTCGAAGTATTCTGACTTCGAGTCCTCCTCGATGTCCGTCGGTTCTGCGAAGTACACCCGCAGAATCCCGTCGTCTTCGTAGTGCAGCAGGTCGAACACTTCTCCATGCCGGTCGCACCGGTGGCTGACTTCTGACTGCCGAAGGTGCCAGTTGTTCTCTTTCATCCACTTTTCAAGGAAGACAGAGACTCGCTTGACTGCCTTGTCGTTCGGTGCGTCCTCGTTCTTTGGCTTCACTGTGACGGAGTGCCCGGTGTCGGCGATGTAGTACGACCGGTTATCCTTCGCATTCGCGCCCCAGCATACTCTTGACAGGCTGTCTCCGAGTACCATGACGCGGTTTACGTCGTCGATCGTCTCGTACGGCTCTCCTGCACCGTCCGGAGAGTTATCATCGTTCTCGTTCGTCCCGGAGCAGCTCTGGCCAAGCTCTTCCATTATGGTTCTGGCGACTTTCATCGCCTGAATATCGTAAAGTTCAGTTTCGACAGTGAATGACGTGTGGTCTGAGTGACCGTTGATACGATTTCGTGTCTGCATGCGATGTTCTCCTGCAGACAAGATTACGGTGTTTCAGCGGAATTCGCAATGCAGTTTTCAGGCGAACTGACGCCACCAGATGCACTCTCCGCGAATGAAATGCCCATGCAATCCAGCGTATGGGACCACGAACATCGTCTGATCGCAGAGGAACGATATTGTCTGGATCATAACGAAGACTTTGTATGCCGGGTCTTTTGATGAGCATGATTTGCATTTTTTAGGCATCAGATTCTCTTTCCGTGATTTTTGCTGAATCCGTACTTTACTTCCGCTGCCTTTCGAGCTGAGACAGCCTCTTCCTTTGTGTTGAACCTCCCCAGATTTATTTTTCTGTAATTAACATGGATCGCTGCGTTCCACTTATTTTCACTCTTTGAAAAATACACTCCTGTGTGTCCAGAAGTGTTAGACATGCTCATCTTATTGTTCTTGTTGTTTTTGCTATGAGGAATGTCTCGTAGATTTGAAATGCGATTGTCAGATCGGTTTCTGTTCTCATGATCAATCTCATGCTTCGGAACTGTTCCGTGATAAATTAGCCATGCAACCTGATGGCCTGTTAGATGGTTCCCAAACACACAAATTTGCGTGTACCCTGCAGTGCATTTCGACCCCTCAAACCACCCTTCAGCACATCGCGTGTTTGGCCTTTTCTTCCAACGAAACAATCCTGTTAATGGATCATACTCCAAAACAGGCATAATCCTGTCTCGAAACAACACCGCCTCTTCAGCACTCATCGACATGAACTTCATTGCATTCACCAAATAGAGAAAGCCGCAGCCCCGATCAGCAAGAATCAAGGCGCGGCTTTCAATTGTCGGGTTTCCCCGATCTTCAATCCCTCTTGCTAGAGACCACATCCATGCATCTTAATGCACATCGACCACAGATGCAAATTCAATAAAGATCTTCGAACAAGTAGTCTTTCCCTGAACAGTCAGGACACAGTGTAAACTCAGCGCCGTGCAATGTCTGAACAGTCCATCCATCCAGATGCAGTTTAATCCTGTCGTCGTCCCGTCGCACGAAGCACTTGCTGCACTTCGCGATGAGCAGTTCGTGCGGATTGTCTGTTCGACGGAGAATGAGATCTTTGTGCAGGATCATGATCGTTTACTCCAGAACACAGTCGGCTCAACATCTGACTTGATGTACAGCGGATGCTTTGGCTTCCCAGTCTTTGTTTTCCCGAGACACCTAACCTCAATGATGTCTTTCATCCACATTAACGACACCTCGCGAAGCTGATCGCAGTGGTTACCCCATGCTGCAATTACGATTCCACCGCGATCTGCTGCTTCCTGAACTACTGACTTCAACGATGCGTTGTTCTCAATTCCAATCGGATCCAACGCCTTCTTCATGTCAGAAGGATCCGTCGCCCGAAATGCATAGGCATTCACCATCACAAGAGACCCCATGCCCCATGACTTGGCAAAGTTAATGCATCGGCGTATCGTTGGGTCATCCTGTGTTGCGTCTGCCGTGGACGGATTCAGTCCAATGAAGACGCACGGCGGCAAAGCGTCGTCCCAGATACGACGTAGCTCGTATCGGTATTGCTGGCATTCTGATATGCGTGCGGTGGTGATCATTTCGGCTTCCTCAGTTCTTCGTAGTATCGTTCCAGGTGTCCTGGCAACTGCTGCGCCATGTCGAGACTGTCGGGACCATCATCATAAACCCCTTTCCTGCTGACCCCGTCCCATGTTCGAAGCTGAGACAGAAGCAATGCCGTTCCGGGGTTGTCCACGAATCTGAACTCTCTTCTTCGTATCGGCCCGTCGAGCCTTCTGATCCTCATCTCTTTCTTCAACATATCCTTTATCGGAATGATGATCCCGCCTGAACGCAGGTATTTCGACAGAGCGTAGTCCGAATGATCGGCCGCATACTGCATGATCAGATTGATAAAGATCTCCTGAAACTGCAGAGCCTCAATCCCAATAAGGTCGCCACTCCTGATCTTGTGGTGATCCTGCTCGCAGAATAAATAAAGATCTTCCACAATCTGTCCAGGCGGGCGTCGTTTCATGTCACAATCGACGTACTTCAATTCCGACGTTTGAGCGATGCATGTGATTGCAGAAAAATCTCCCTCCTTCTGAGATTTGCCTTTACTGCCATCGATAGAGATCATCCGCACAACGTCGTTTGCGTGCCGTGGTATCGGATACTTCTCAAGAGGAATCACAACGTCCACGAAGCACTCTCTGTCCCACTCTGTCTCAGTTTTCGACGAGGCAAACCAGCAGCCGTTGAGAAAGCGTTCCCTCTCCTGCTGCGGCAACGCCATAAGTCTCCTTCGATACTGCGGATCGCTCTTCATCAAATGAGAGTTGTCGGTAAGTTTTGAAGGAATGAATGTGAATGATGTCGAGATAACTTCTCCGCTTTCATCGACGACCGGCTCATCATGCCACTCCAGAGAAGCGTCGTTCTCTCCAGGAACAAAGTGGCGTATCACCCCAATCTTACTCTCATCAGGATATCCGGTATCCTTGTCAAGCCAATAGTGAACCATCTGAAACAAGAACGAATCAGCATCAGGATTCGCGCTCAACCGCATCGTTGGTTTTATCCCTGACTTGCTCCTGCAACGACTCCAAAGGAAGAGTATGTTCTTCAAGCTGAATGCCGCTGCTTCGTCGATAGCAATGAAGTCGAACTGACTCCCGAGAAACTCTTCAATGTCACGTTCGTACTGCAATGTCTGAAGTGCGAGCTTGCCGCCGCTTGGGAATAACCATTCTGATCTGGTTTGATTAAATGTGGCTCCCAGTGGTGCGTAAAGCTGTCGCGAAAGATCGAGGAGTCCACCGGCCTGAACGAGTTGCGGGAAGGTTTTCCTGAAGGCGCATCCTCTGAATAATGGTTGTGCGTACTTTCCCTGAAGATGCCTCAGTGGATCCAGAAGAAGTGCGTGGGATTTTCTTTTATGTCGCCCGCCGATGATTATCGACGGGCGAAAAGACCTCCGCCTGCAGCTCCTCCGAACAGTACGATGTCCGCTGGTGATGTGAGGAGTGCGTATTGAGTTGATGAAATTTCCATTATCGAATCTTTCCGTGGTTCATGTGAAAACCGTTCTTTTCGTCTTCAATTTTTCTTGCAGCAACGGCTTCTTCTATCTTTTCGAACAATCCAATACGCCTTGACTTACCGTTGATGGTAATCATCGCAAGCCATTTATCTCGCTCTTTGTAAACTCCATTGAACCCAATCTCGACGTTGAACTTGAATCCACATTCGTCGCATTCATACTCGCCGCTGTCGTCTTTATGTGACCCACTGGCGTCGTATTCAGTTTTGCACTTTGGGCATTCGTAGTCACTCATCACTCACCCTCCATAACTTAAAAACCACTGCCGTCGCACTTGATTTCACCACGATCTCAGAATGACTGACTTGCCACACTTCGGACAATCGATCCACTCGTGCCCATCTGGACCACCGCTGTAGTCTCTTCCGCTGTACTTCTTCACTTCGTTCGGGATGTACTCAAGCAGCGAGCCGCATGATTTGCAGATTATTCGTTTTACTACGCTTGGATCTGGTGTCTCATCGATGATTTTCACCACGATATTCCTCCACAAAGAAACCGTCTGCGTCGTTCTGGATAAACTGTTCGTTCTTCATCAGTGTTTGGCCGTGTGGTCTCCAAATCACGCGGTTATCCCGAATCGCAATCAGATCCACCGGCGTGCGTTTCGGTTGCAGCACTGGCGGTGCTGGCAAGTCGCGGCGACGGCAGCGGGCTTTCCCGCCTCGTCGGCTTAATAATGTTCCATGCGACTCGAACACATCAACCCAAACTCCGCCATTCGAACTCATCTGATCGACATTCTTCCGCAATACATGCTCCTGGTCCGTGATCTCGACCCAGTCGTCCGGGGATTCAACAGCCGCAGTCACCAGCGGCACGACATCAGCGGTAGTATCTTCCGGATTGTCCTCAAGCCATCGCCTACCCGCCAACGCCGCATTCGCCGAACTCATATCTCCGTCATCAGGGTCTTCATTGAGCCACGTCAGCATATCCTCAATCACCTCCCGCGCCGGGCGATTGTCCGGAACACGTTCAGCGGCGATTGGCTCCGCAGGATTCACTGCTGATGGGTCGAAACGCTTCACCCGCTCGATTGTTCGCTCTGCTATTTCTTCTCGGGTCACAGCAGGCTTCACGCGGGCGATGGCTTCGGCTTCGGTGACTTCGATCAGGTTACCTGCTTTTAATGCCCCCTGTAGCGACACATGCCAATCATCTGATTGCAGGGTTGGAACTCCTGACTGGTGAGTAAACACAGTTCCGTCAGCCATTCTGCTAAACGCAAATGTCAACGACTCATCAGACCAGCGATACCACTTCGGCCACACTTCCGCAGGCGGCTTCCTGCGGCGGTAGGTGACGAGATCAGATCCTCTGTCACCAGCACAAATAGTATTCCACCAAGTGCCGTCGCCGTGTCTCGCCTCATCGCCTTCCTGCAACACCGCCCTTTTCGGCAGCAACTCCCAGCCTTCGCCGGGATCGATTGGTGAGGGTGGTTGCCAGTCCCAGCCGGTGCAGCGTTGTTCGTGGTGCCAGCCGTCGAAGTTCCAGTTATGATGAATCCATCCCTCTTCTGCCTCAACTGTCGACCTGCCAGTGTGTGTTGACGGCAACACAAGAACGCGGCTGCCTCTTGAACTGAACCACCATTCGCCTGGCTGCGGAGTTTTCTTCTCATCACTCATATTTCACCTCCTGCTCCCTGCGTACCGCCCCTGGGCATCGTAGTAACGAGTTGCCCCTCCCGAGGTTTCGGCACGCCCATAAAATAATCCTTTGGAGTCATAGAACCGAGTTGTATTTCCAAACATGGAACTGCGACCTCTGAACGATCCATTCGAATCGTAAAAACGTGAAGCTGTCGATCGCCCTGCAAAGGACCCACTCCGATCGTATAAGCGTGCCGAATCTTTTGAGGAATCAGCACGCCCCGCAAATCGCCCCTGACTGTCATACAAACTGGTCGTCGAATTGCTGACACTGCTGCGCCCAGCAAAGTAACCATAGCGATCGTAGTAACGAACTGATCCTGTGACGTACGGGAACTTCTCACGCGGATTGTCAGATGCGAACGCCGATGATGCAGCGAACAGTAGACACAGCAGTAATCTTTTCATGGCTTCACTCCATCACGTCAAGTTTGATGTTCTTCATCTGATGAGCGACCGGCGATTCGCCGTACGGTGACGCAGGGATCGTCAGTCCTGTCACGCTCGCCTTCGGGCCTGATGCAGGTCGGCCTTTAGACGCCGCTGTCGGGGCGGTGAGCAGGGCGAACACAGTCTTTCTGGCCTGGGCCTCGCTGTCGGCGTCCGTGACGTCGATCTCGACGGTTACTTTGAATCGGTAGTCGGGCATTGTGGGGGTTCCTTCTGTTGGTTGTGAGATGTGTGTGACAGAACGTTCAATTGGTTCGCTGTGTGTTCCCGTTCCCGTCGAGACTGACGGTTGTGTGGCGTGGAGGCGATTGAATTACAGATATTGTGTTTGGCGAAGGCATTGGACACTTTGTTTTCTCAAGAACCATCGCTTGTGCGTAAATCCACGTCTCTGAATTGGGATGCGAAATACAGACACCACCACTCAATTGCCACCCATTGGCAATGTGGTACTCGACCTCTTTCGTGAAGTCTCTTCTATTTGGCTCGTGGACTACTTTGTATTGCATTATGGTAATGTAGACGAATTGTTGTGGAATTGGAAGTCTTTTTGTTGGTTTTTTATTTTTGGCGAGGGAGGGGGTTAATATGCCGATCCCCTCATCCAATATTTCGTCGAAAGATCGTCCCGACGTCCTCAATTGAGGACGTCGGGAACGTCGTTCTCAGCCGATCACCTGGACAAATCCGCTTGCATCAGCGATAGCACGGTCCCGCTGTTCCGTTGTTCCCGCCTTTAGTCGCAGTCCGCAGATTCTGCCATAACCGGCCGAAGTCGGTCCAGGGTCGAGCATACGCAAGTCAGATTCGTCGCCATCGTAAACCTCGAATGCATGGTCACTGCCTTCCAGCCGGTATCTCTTCGGCAGTCGCTGCCGAAGTGCTGCATTTCCGGCGAAGCTGCCGCGCTCGGCGAAGCACACCGACACATTGAAACCTGCGTTCAACAGTTCAATGCACCCTGCGCCGTTCGTTCCTTTCCAGGAGTATGACAGTGCATAGTTTACCAGCGGTCTCCTGCTCAGAATCGCAGTGTAGTCATAGAATACGACGTCCGGGTGCCGTTGTGGCAATTCGCCGTAGGCTTTATGCTCCCAGGGGATATCGCTAAAGGCGTTCAACCGAACAGCTAGTGTTCGTCCGTCCGATTCCTCGCGAATGCGCGCTGCGAGAATCTCGGCGTTGAGTTGCGACAGGAAGCCCTTCCGGTCTTCCTGCAAATAGAGTGTTTTCCGCACCCGCGCTTCCATCACGCTTCGCCAGATCGCGGCCATGCCGATACCGTCGCCGCCGACACATGCCGATTCACATGAAGGTGTCGAGCTTGGGCAATTCGATTTTCCGGTTCCGGCGTAGTCTGCCGGGGAAAGGGATACGCTGTAAACGGCATATTCCGTTTGTTTGTGCTCCGATTTCCGCAGCTTCGTTTGATAACTTGCCGGTGTCAATAATCTCATCGAGCACCCCGTTTCTGTACTATGCTGGAGACGTTTGAGAAGTGGTCTGCCTTCCGTGTTATCACTCCATCGACGTCAATTGAGTCTTCGCAATACAAGGCGAATGCAGTTCCGTCGGCATAGTTGAGGCCGAATTTAATTGCCCGCCAATCCGACTTGAATGTTTTGAAGTCCTCAATGCTAGCCAGATGTCTGCGCCAAAACCGGTCACGGCACAAGAAAGCGCCGTCGGATTCGCGTTTGACAATCCAGCAGACCGGTGTTCGTTTACTCATTGCATCATCCTTCAAAATGCCAAATTGAAAAACGGCCGACACAATGCCGGCCGTTTTGAGCGGTGTCTATGTGACGACGATTGTCTGCGTCGTTTCAATAACGAACAGTTCAGAATCCATGAGTCCCGATTTCACGTGGGCGCTGAATGTCGCCGGCGCGACATACTCCGGAGTGCGTTCCTGGAATTTCAGACCGTGTGATCGGCACCATTCGACGGCCGTCTCGTCGTCGCACGTGCGCTTGATCGATTCGATGAGTCCGGGTCGCAGCGTTCTCACCTGGGAACCGACTTTGACGGCGCGTCCGTCTCCGATCTGCTCCAGCACATCAGGCTGGATCAATTTTAGTTCCGTCTCAATTGCCTTGAGACGGACTACCAGCGTTTTCGCCTCATCGCTGAGGTTAACGAAGTTCGTTATTGCTGCGGTTGAACGCAAATTTGATGAAACCTGGACCATTTTGAATCTCCTGTGAACATTGTGAAAATTGAAACGAAGTTAAATTGTGAAGCTACTCTTCGATTGTCCCGACGTACTCCATGTAAAATTCATGATCTTCCATAACGACTACGCTTTCCCCCGACGCGCGTCCAATGTTTGCTTCTGACTGTTTTTTGTAATCACCGTAAACTCTGCAAGCATCGACGGGATTATTGCACGTGTGAACGGTTCCGATGTTTCCCACGATTACTTCATATTTCGGCATTTCTATTCCCCCCCTGCGAACATTGCAAAAAAATGGATCGCCTGCAAACATTGCAGGCGATATCTGAACTACTCTTCTTCGCGCAACACGTCCAACATATCGGCCACTCTTTCGGTCGCCTCAATTGCCAGATATCTTGAATTAAGCTGCCCTTCGCTGTCGCAATCTTTCTCTGCGATGATGTTTTCAATCGCAAGCTCCAGCGTTATTTCAAGTGATTCGATAAAAGTCATGCACGCTCTCCTTGAATCATCGTAAATACCGAAACGCCAATTCGTCGTTTTGCAGTTTCCATGCCAATCATGCAAAAAACGGTTTTGCCAATGTTTTCGGCGTTTGGCAGTTTAGGCTACTGTATTATTATGCAGCATATTGTATCGGAATAATACACTCAATTGTTGCAAAATGCTACAGTCAACGGCGGGATCCGTACTGTATGTAGTGTCGAGCTGCTCGACGATCCCGGCGGACGCAGACGATCCCGGCGGACGCAGACGATCCCGGCGGACGCAGACGATCCCGGTGCTGCTCGACGATCCCGGCGGACGCAGCCGATCCCGGTGCTGCTCGACGATCCCGGCGGACGCATCCGATCCCTGCCGGTCGGTCGCCGGACCGACCGATCGGTCGCCTACCGATCGGTCGGTCGCCTACCGATCGGTCGGTCCGCCGCCTGGGCCCGGCGACTGGGGGCGGGCTCGCCGGCCCAGCAGGTAGAGCAGCGGCGGCCCAGCAGGTAGAGCAGCGGCGGCTGTCAAGCAGCAGGTAGAGAGCCTCAGCGGCTGTAGCCGTGCTCTGCAGCAGCAGCTAAACGCGCAGCGGCTGCATGTTTCAGTCGTTTGAATTGACCAAGAAACTTACGCTTCCCATCGATCCAGATGCGAGCTTGCCATGTTTCTGAAGGTGAATGCCACGAAACACCAACAACACCGCTTCTGTTGCGTTTCCCCGGTCGCTGGTTCCTCTGATTCTGGCTACGTGTGCCACATCGAAGATTCTGAATTCTGTTGTTCAGGCCATCACCGTCTCTGTGATCCAACTCACCCGAAGGCCAGCAGCGGTAGAACAAGAGCCACGCGATCTGATGTGCTCTCAGCGTCTTCCCAAACGCATACACGCGACGATACGACGTGTTCCTGTTTTTCTCGACTCGACCAGCAAGAACTCCAGACTCCTTGTCCCACAGCTCACCGGTATCAGAGAAGTATGCGAATCGCTCATTCGCCTGCTCAAACGTAATCATAATCACCTCCAGCACCAAGTGTAGTAGGTGCAGCATGAAGTGTCAAGCAGGATTAAGCTTGACAACGCTTCGACGTTTCGCTGTAATGCCGTTTCCGCGAAACGACGTTTCACTGAATCGTCGTTTCATCGGATAGGAGAAACGGGGTTTCTGATGCTTTTATCCCCGGAGCCACGTCGCCTTGTACTGGCTTTCCCCTTTGTCCCCGCACGCGATGGACGCGCCGAGGTTTGTCGTCGGTTTCACCGATCACATCAAGTTGTAAAAAACACCACACACACCGAATCCAACAAACCGCCCTTCCAAGGCGGTTTTTTTTCACTCAAACCAACCATTTCACAGCACAGTGAAACGCCTCACCCCGCTGAAACTTCGCTGCCATTCTCCGGCAGCACGAGGATCACCTGCGGCCCGTCGTTCTTCTCCGGATCACCAGACTCAGCCTTCATCGCTGCGAGTTCGACCTGGACATGCAGCTTCTGATATTCGAGGTTGATCTGCTGCATCTTGAGCGACTTGTCAAC
>Ga0154020_10005302_pt1 | contig 15244 bp, 12 predicted proteins | sample Klosneuvirus_201_FD_109709 | JGI IMG/M metagenome (GOLD analysis project Ga0154020, IMG submission 109709) | Active sludge microbial communities from wastewater, Klosterneuburg, Austria - Klosneuvirus_20160825_MG | ecosystem: Engineered > WWTP > Aerobic digester > Activated sludge | place...
TTTTTTCATTGGATCATTTCAAGAATTGTTAGAAGGTTTTGGTTTCCAAGCTAATTTTTGGACCATTTCAGTTATTCTTCCTGTTGGAATTTCGTTTTATACTTTTCATGGATTGTCCTATGTGATTGATATTTATAACGATAAAATTAAACCAGAAAAAAATATAGTTGACTATTCTGTTTTTGTTAGTTTTTTCCCTTTGCTCGTTGCCGGACCAATAGAACGTGCCACTCATTTATTACCGCAAATTCAACGCGAACGCCATTTTGATTACACAAAAGCTGTTGATGGATTGCGACAAATACTTTGGGGATTATTCATGAAAGTAGTAGTAGCAGATAACTGTGCTGTTGTGGTAAATCATGTTTTTAAAGACCAAGAATCATTAAATGCAGGTTCGTTATTAGTTGGAGCAGTATTTTTTGCTTTTCAAATCTATGGTGATTTTTCAGGATATTCTAATATTGCTCTTGGAACTGCACGATTATTTGGTGTTGAATTGTTACGTAACTTTAATTACCCTTATTTTTCTAGAGATATTGCGGAGTTTTGGCGTCGTTGGCATATTTCTTTATCGTCTTGGTTTAAAGATTACTTATACATTCCACTTGGCGGAAGCAAAGGCGGAATGTGGATGCAAGTTAGAAATACAATTATAATTTTTGTAGTCAGTGGTTTTTGGCACGGTGCTAATTGGACATTTATTATTTGGGGTGCTTTGAATGCACTGTATATTTTGCCTTTAGTGGTTTTTAAATTGAATAGAAACAACACCAATATTGTTGCCGAAAATTCAATGTTACCATCAATCAAAGAAGTTATTCAAATCATAATTACATTTATTCTAACTACAATTGCTTGGGTATTTTTTAGAGCAGAAACGGTTACAGAAGCTTTGGTTTATGTTGTTAAAATGTTTAATTTTAAAGCATATGGCTTTCCTCAAGTTGATTTAAAACCATTTATTTACATATTCATTTTACTTTTTGTAGAGTGGATTCAAAGAAAGAAAAAGCATGGTTTAGAATTATCAAATGTTAGACATGCTTATATTAGATGGATCATTTATCTGTTAGTCTTTATTTTGATTTTATTTTTTGGTGCAAGTTCTGATTCATTCATTTATTTCCAATTTTAGATGAAAAAGTTTATACTACGACTTCTAGTTTTTTCAATACTTATTACAGGTATCATATTGTTTTTATTAAATAGATATGCTGGATATGTAGATTATTTCTATGGTAAAGTTTCTTCACCAGCACAATCTTCATTAATCATTGGAGACTCTAGAAGTTTTCAAGGATTGCAACCAACTGTGTTTAATCAAAATTTGAGTACTACATTTGATTTACCAATGTATAATTTTAGTTTTACGCTAGCTCAAGTTTCTTATGGCGAAAGCTTATTGAAAAGTATTAAATCAAAAATAAATCCAGATACTAAAAACGGATTGTTCATTCTTTCGGTTCATCCTTACATACTCTCACAAAGAGATAAAGATGATTTTGAAAACGGAATTTATTTTGAAGAATCCTTTCCGCCAGGTAATATGAATTATGTAAACATGAATCCTAATGTTGAATATTTTTTCAAAAATTATGAATACTTTCATTTCAAGGCAATCATAAGGAAAAATTCTATTGTTCATGATGATGGATGGTTAGAAGAAACCAATTTAACCACTGATAAAACAACTTTAAACGATTGGAAAAACACACAATTAGAATTGTATGGTGGATTTATTAAAAAATGGAAAAAATCAGACTATAGAATTCAAAAGTTGAATGAAACTATAAAGTTTCTTAAAAATCATGGAAGAGTTGTTTTAGTTAGAATGCCGAGTAGTGATGCTATTGTTGCTATAGAAAATAACTATTGGAACGATTTTAATCTTCAAATGAAAAACGTTGCTGAAGAAAATAAAGTTCAGTATCTCGATTTTACAACTAACATGAGTTCTTTTCCAACCTATGATGGCGTTCACCTAGGCAAATCTGCTGGACAAAAATTCACGAAATCGGTTTGTGATTCAATCCTAAAATATAATAAAAATTGAATACGTTAGTTCCAATAGAGTATTATACTACAATATATTATAATATTTTGTTGTTAATACTTTTGTTTTTTTTTATATCTACTTATAGAGAGGAATTATCTAGCAAAGCAAACCTAAGTGGTAAAAATGCTTTAGGTGTTTTTTTATTAGTATTTGTTATCGCTTATATTGGTTTTCGTCCCATCGATCCCATATTTGGAGATATGACTACCTATAGAGATTATCTTGAGCGTTATGCTAGTGGAGAAGACTTTCTAGGAAATGAAAATGATTATATTTTTCAAGTTTTTATGAGAATTTGCGCCAGAAATGCAACACATGAAATATTCTTTTTCTTGTGTGCCATTCTATACATTTATCCGCTTTATTCTGCTAGTAAAAATTTATTCAAAGAATACTGGTTTTATGCTTTCTTAATGCTAGTTATATCATTTTCATTTTGGGGTTATGCAGTAAATGGTATTAGAAACGGTATTGCAACTACCATTTTTATTTATGGAATTTCGCAAAAAAATCGACTACTAATGTTTCCTTTAATTGCAATTAGTTACCTTACTCACAACGCAATGATGATTCCTGCGGCTGCTTTTTTACTAGCATTTTCCTTGGATAGAACAAAATGGTATCTTTTTGGATGGTTTTTGTGTATTCCATTATCTCTTGTACTTGGTGGTTCTCTAGAAATCTTTTTTTCCGATTTGGTGGAGTCAGAAAGAACAGTAGGTTATCTAACGGAAACTGATGAGTTTTCAGATCAGTTTTCATCTACTGGTTTTCGATGGGATTTCTTGCTGTATAGTATGAGTGGTGTTTATGCGGTTTGGTATTTTATTATAAAGAAAAAATTTGAAGACAAAACATATAGCTTAATCTGCAATACTTATTTGATTGCCAACGCTTTTTGGATACTAGTTATTAGAGCATCTTTTAGCAATAGATTTGCTTATTTATCATGGTTTTTAATGGGAATCGTTATCATTTATCCTTTTTTGAAAAGGAAATTCTTTAGCGAACAACATAAACTTATGGGAAGATTAATTTTTGTTTATTTTGCATTTACTTATATTATGAATATTCTAAGAGGAAATAATTAAAACCATGAAAACACTTACCGTTTTTACCCCAACTTTTAATCGTGCTTATTGCTTACATCAACTTTATGAAAGTTTGGTAAGACAAAAATCTACTGATTTTTTGTGGTTAATTATTGATGATGGTTCTTCTGATGGAACTGATGAACTAGTGAAATCTTGGCAAGACCAAAACTTGATAGAAATTAGATATGATTATAAACCAAATGGTGGAATGCATACGGCTCATAACAGAGCTTATGAGTTGATTGATACAGAACTTAATATGTGTATCGATTCAGATGATTATGTAACTGATGATGCAATAGAAAAAATACTCTCATTTTGGTTAAAGAATAAAAATCCAAATGTTGGAGCAATTTATGCACTCGATGCTACGAAAGACGGATCAATTCTTGGCGATAAATATCCAGATGATTTAATTTCATTTCAAGGTTGGGGTTGTAAAATTGTAATCTACAATGAAAATAAAATTCATAAAGTGGTTGGTGATAAAAAATGTATTGCGGTAACAGCTTACTTAAAAAAATATCCACCAATCCCTGTTTTTGAAGGCGAAAAGTTTTATTCCTTGTATTGGAAACAGCATTTTCTTGAACGTGATTATACCATTCTTATTCTTAACGAACCTGTTTGTATAGTCGAATATTTGCCCGATGGAGCAAGTATGAACAAATTCAAGCAATATTTTACCAATGCGAGAGGTTTTCAGCATATGAGAATTATGTTAATGAAAATTTCACCTACATTCAAGCTTCGTTTTATGGAATGTATTCACTATATAAACAGTTCAATAATATTAAAAGACAAACATTTTTTTAGTAAAAGCTCTAATAAGTTGCTAACGATTCTTGCCATTCCATTTGGAATTGTGCTATATTTTTACGCCAGATATAATTATGACAAGCAATTAAATTTAAACAAAAAGTAAATCATGCTCATCAGTGTCATAATACCTGTTTATAACGTAGAAAATTATATCAAAAAAGGAGTAGAAAGTGTTATCAATCAGAGTTATACCAATTTTGAACTACTTCTAGTTAATGATGGTTCAAAAGATAACTCACCAAAAATTTGTGATGATTTTGCGTCAAAAGATAGCAGAGTAAAAGTACTTCATAAAATAAATGGTGGCGCATCCGATGCTAGAAATCAAGGAATTTTAGCTGCTAAAGGCGATTATCTAATGTTTCTTGATTCTGATGATTATTGGGATGATAATAATGCTATTCAAAAGGTTGTCAATAGATTGACGGAAAGTAAAGATGTTGATATTCTATTATTTTATTGGAAAAATATTAATTTAAATACTAACCGAACTGAGATTTCAAATAAAAAATACCAAACAGAAATATTCAAAAATGCAACGAAACCCGAGGTTTTAAAAAGCTTATTCGATACAGGTTTATTTTCTTCTTCCGCTGTGATAACAGTTGTTAATAGAGTGTTTATACTCCAAAACGAGCTGTTCTTTGTGAAAGGTATAAAAGCTGAGGATGTTGATTGGACTCTCAATGTTTTTAAACATGCCAATAAAGTTGATGCAATAAACGAAGATTTTTATGTTGTTTTGCTTAACAGAGAAGGAAGTGTGACTTCTACTGCTGATGTAAAGAGTATTGAAAGTATTTTGTTTATTCTCGATAAATGGTGTCCTGAATTTATAACTAAAAACGACCCGTTAAGTCATCTTTTTTTAGGGCATCTTTCGTTTCATTATAGCACTTGCTTTGTAATTTATCCCAATTTATCCAATACCGAAAAAAAATTCGTGAAAAATAGATTAGAAACTTATAAGTTTTTATTTAAACATATACAAAGTAAAAAAGCATTTTTGGTCAAATTTATAATTACTATTTTTGGAATTGAAATTGGCACTAGATTGATAGGAATGTTTTTTAAAATTAGAAAAAAAACAAGATAAAAATGAATAAAAACAATAAAGTAATTGATTTTTTGCAAGTTTATAGAGCTATTGCTGCATTGATGGTAGTAGTTTTTCACATTTGTTTAGATTTGCCTTTTTATTTTAAAAGAGATTTTGAAAATTTGCAATCTATCACGGCAATTGGAAAATTTGGTGTAGATTTTTTCTTTGTTTTGTCGGGATTTATAATTAGTTACTCCTATTTTGATAAAGAAATAAAGTTTAAATCATATGTTTTAAATAGATTTTTGAGAATATATTTACCCTATCTTCCGATAGGTCTGTTTTTATATTTTGCATATACTTTTTTACCCCAATTATCAAATGGAGCAAGAGAATTTAATTTTTTAGCCACATTTACTCTTTTACCCGTTGGAGAACCATCATTATCTGTAGCATGGACATTAATGCATGAAATGCTATTTTATGCAATTTTTGCTATTTCAATGGTAAATGTCAAATATTTTAATAGGTTTTTATCAATTTGGATGATCTTAATTGTTTTGTTATATTTTACTAAAATACAAACCACAAGTGTATATCTAGATTATTTTCTCAAAGTTCTATTTTCACCTTACAATATAGAATTTGTATTAGGTTACATTTCATTTCTTATCATCAAAAAGAAAGGCGAAATTAAAAATGCTTTGTTGTATGGAGTGATTTTAATTGTGATTTTTATAGTTTTAAAATTAGTTTATGTTCAACTTGACTATTTTGTGTTAAATTTAATTTTCTCTTTTTCATGTATGTTTTTTATTTTTTTTGCATACAATTCCATTTCAGTCAAGATTAACAAATCTTCATTAATAATGAAACTCGGTTATGCTTCTTATTCTATTTATTTAATACATTTACCAGTTCAAGCAATCTTATTTAGATTAATACCTCATAGTAGTGTGATTATTACATTTACAATTATTATTACAGTTGCTGTTTTTGTAGCTTTAATTTATTCTCATTTTTTTGAAAATAAATTCTTGTTTTTATTAAAGAAAAAATTAATCAATAATTAACGATTTTTCAACTTTTAATAGCATATGTGCGGAATTAATGGTTTTCTATCTAAAAATGGTCTGAATTCAGTTGATGAAAAACTGAAAAAAATGAACCAAAAAATAATTCATCGTGGTCCAGATGAAGATGGTTTTTTCTTTGAAAGTAATGAAAATGTTTCAATTGGTATGGCAATGCGACGATTATCAATTATTGATTTAGCATCAGGTAAACAACCAATTTATAGTCAAGACAAACAAAAAGTAATCCTTTTTAATGGTGAAATTTATAACTTCAAATTATTAAGAGAGGATTTAATTTCAAAAGGTTATACATTTTATACTTCTTGTGATACTGAAGTGGTTGTCAACCTTTATGATTGTTATGGAGTAGAAAGTTTTTCAATGCTCGACGGAATGTTTGCATTCAGTATTTATGACAAATCAATTAATAAAATTTTTATTGCAAGAGATTTTTTTGGTGAAAAACCATTATATTATTTAAGTAATACTACTGATTTTATTTGGGCATCTGAACTAAAATCGATTTTAGAAGTTTTACCAAGCAAACCTGAAATTAACCCAACGGCTCTAAATCTTTTTTTGCAATTAACATATATTCCAGCACCATTTACTATTTTTAAAAGTATTCATAAGCTTGAAGCTAATAATTATATTACTATTGATTGCAAGGATTTTAGTTTTTCAATAAGTCAAATCAATCATAACTTTAAAACGTATTCTAATCTTTCGAAAAAAGAAGCAACAACAAAAACTCATGATTTAGTTAGGGAGAGTGTAATTTCACGTTCAATTTCGGATGTTCCATTAGGAACATTTCTTTCTGGCGGAGTTGACTCTTCAATTGTTTCTTTATGTTTAGCTCAACAATCTGATAAAAAAATCGAAACTTTTTCAATTGGTTTTGACAAAAAATCGTTTGACGAAACTGATAAATCACAGCAAGTTGCAAAACTCATAAATAGTAATCATCATGAGTTTGTCATAAGTGAAAAAGATTTAGAAAAGAATTTATCTGAAATCATTTTAAATTTTGATGAACCATTTGCAGACTCATCAGCTTTAGCAACTTATATTGTAGCTAATAAAACTCGTCAGCATGTCACAGTAGCGTTGACAGGTGATGGTGGTGACGAAGTATTTGGCGGATACAACAAATACTATATCGGAAAATTAAATAACAAGTATACGTCAATCATCCCAAAAAGTATTCATAGTGGAATTGAGAAAATAGGTAACACAGTTTTAAAAACTTCAGAAGATAATAGAGGGAAAAGATTTAAGGCAAATCGACTTTTGAAAGCCATAAATTATGAAGGTGATTTTTACTATAATATTATTTCATTAGCATTTCAAGAAGATGAAGTAAAAGATTTTTTACAATCAGAATACTACAAAAGTAAACCGCTAGAATATTATAAAAATTTTATTGGCAACAAAAACAAAACATTAACCGATTTTAGAAATATAGACAAGCATTTAAGTCTAGAAGGAGATATGCTAGTTAAAGTAGACAGGACAAGTATGTTAACTTCTTTAGAATGTCGTGCACCGTTTTTAAATAAGGAAATTTGGAATTTTACTAATCAATTACCAGAAAATTATTTAATAAACGGTTGGGACAAAAAACATATTTTAAAAGAAGCTTTTAAAGAATATTTTCCAAAAGATTTTTTAAATAAATCTAAAAAGGGATTCGGAGTTCCGGTTGGTGATTGGTTAAAATCGGATTTGAAAAACGAATTGTTAAGTTTTGTAGAAGAAAAATTTATAGAAAACCAATCAATTTTCAATTATGTGGCAATTAATAGATTAGTTTCCAATCATATTTCAGGAAGGATTGATAATACTTTTAGAGTTTGGACTTTCTATTGTTTTCAAAAATGGTATGTGAATTTTTATGGAAAATAAAAAAACGCTCATCCGAATCACAACAGTTCCAATTTCACTTGAAAAATTACTTTCAGGGCAATTGGAATATATGAGTAGTCACTACAATTTAATAGCCGTTTCATCTGAAAAAGAAAATTTAGAAAAACTCGGAAAGAAAATAAACCTACCTGTTTTTTTTGTTAACTTAACACGACAAATTACACCAATAAAAGACTTGTTGGCGCTTGTGAAAATGTATTTTTTTTTCAAAAAAACAAAACCATTTATAGTACATTCTCATACTCCAAAAGCAGGAACAATAGGAATGTTAGCTGCAAAACTCGCAGGTGTTCCAAATCGTTTACACACAGTTGCTGGTTTACCTTTATTAGAAATTGGTGGAAAAAAAAGAAAACTGTTAGATTTTGTTGAAAAACTAACTTACAGTTGCGCAACTAAAGTTTATCCAAATTCATTGGGTTTAAAAGATATAATAATTGAAAACAAGTATTGCAAAGCCAACAAATTAAAAGTTATAGGAAACGGAAGTTCTAATGGAATTGACACTTCGTTCTTCAATCCAGAATTGTACTCTTTTGAAAATAACCAAGATTTAAAAGCAAAGTTAGGAATAGAACAAAACGATTTTGTCTTCATCTTTGTTGGAAGATTAGTAAAAGACAAAGGAATTAATGAGTTAATTGCTGCTTTTTCCAAACTTCAATCACAACATAAAAACATAAAGCTTTTACTAGTAGGTGATTATGAAACCGATTTAGATCCACTTTCATCAGAAACATTAGATGAAATAACATCGAATTCATCAATAATTTCAACTGGATTTGAATATGATGTTCGACCTTATTTCGCCATTAGCAATGCCTTAGTTTTTCCAACTTATCGTGAAGGATTTCCAAATGTGGTGATGCAAGCAGGAGCAATGAATTTACCTTGTATAGTAACCAATATAAATGGTTGTAATGAAATTATCATTGAAGGAGAAAACGGAATAATTATTCCCGTTAAAAATGAAAATGCTATTTTTGAAGCCATGAATGATTGTATTCTTAAATCTGATACAATACAAAGAATGAAAAAAAATGCACGAAAAATGATTGTGTCTCGATATGAACAACAAGTAGTTTGGAAAGCAATTTTTGAGGAATATCAGTCCTTTGAAAAAAATAATCACTAAAAAATCAAAATGTACAAACATTTTTTTAAACGAGTTATAGATTTTACAGCATCACTAATTGGATTTATTGTAGTGTTGCCTTTGTTTGTTCTAATAGTATTATTTTTAACAATTGCCAATGATGGAAAGCCTTTTTTCTTCCAAAAACGTCCAGGAAAAAATGGTAAAGTATTCAGAATAGTGAAGTTTAAAACTATGAATGACAAAAAAGATAAGGATGGAAAGTTACTTTCTGATGAAGTAAGATTAACTGCAGTAGGGAAGTTTGTTCGAAAAACTTCATTAGATGAAATTCCTCAGCTTTTAAATGTAATTATTGGAGACATGAGTTTAATTGGACCAAGACCATTACTTACGGACTATTTACATTTATATAATGATTTCCAAAATCGTCGACATGAAGTAAAACCCGGAATAACAGGTTGGGCGCAAGTCAATGGTAGAAATGCCATATCATGGGACAAAAAATTTGAATATGATGTTTGGTATGTGGATAATATTGGTTTTTTACTCGACTGCAAAATAATTTTAAAAACAGTTCAAAAAGTAATCCAAAGCGAAGGAATAAATGCTCAAGATGGAAATACAATAGAACCATTTAATGGATATAATTAATGAATAATATACTAATAACATCAGCTGGACGTCGTGTTTCTTTGGTCCGATTTTTTCAAAAAGAATTGAAAAGCGTTTTTGCTGAAGCAAAAGTTTTTACTACAGATGCAAATCCAGATTATGCTTCAGCATGTCGAATTTCGGATGGGTATTTTAAAATGCAACGCGTCACCGAACCAAATTATATCGACGATTTGCTACAATTAGCGATAAAAAATGATGTTAAAATTATTGTTCCAACCATTGATACTGAGTTACTTATTCTTTCTAAAAACATTGAAGTATTTAAGTCAAAGGGAATAGAGGTCGTGATTTCGGATTATGAAATAATGAAAATATTCAGAGACAAGAGATTAACACATCAATTTTTTGAAAAATATGGTATTAATTGTGCCAAAGAATATTCTAAAGAAAATTATCAGTTACCTATTTATATCAAACCTTACGACGGAAGTAGAAGTGTAGATAACTTTATTATTACAACTCAAGAACAATTAACCGATTATCATTTTCAAAATGACAAACTACTATTTCTTGAATACTTGGATCACAAAAAACATACAGAGTTCACTATTGATTTATACTATGATAAGAATTCGGATTTAAAATGTTTTGTTCCAAGACAACGAATTGAAGTTCGAGACGGCGAAGTGAATAAAGCCGTAACAAAAGACGCATTTTTTATACCAGAAATTTGGAAAAAAATGCAACATATTGACGGTTTTCGAGGTTGTATAACGTTTCAAGTTTTCGTTAATTTAGAGACGCAGCAAATATTTGGAATAGAAATAAATCCTCGTTTTGGTGGCGGTTATCCTTTGAGTTATTTAGCAAAAGCTAATTTTCCTAGATGGATTATTCAAGAATATATGATGGAAAATCAAGGTGTTGAAGTTTTTAATGATTGGGAAAAAAACTTGATGATGCTTCGATATGATGATGAAATTCTAATACATAATTTTAATCACTAAATGACTAAAACTGTTGTTTTTGACCTTGATGATACCATCGTTAAAGAAATTGAATACCTCAAATCGGCATTTAATTCGATTGCTAAATATGTCGATATTAAAAACGAAACTCTTTTCGAACAGATGATGGAATGGTATTTTGATAAACAAAACGTCTTTCAAAATGTTATTAATCAATATCAAAACATCGAAATTCAAACATTAAAAAATATTTACAGAAATCATTTTCCAAATTTTAATTCACAATCAGAAGAACGAAATCTTTTAATTGATTTAAAAAATAAAGGATATAAATTAGGATTAATTACTGACGGATTTTCAATTACACAGCGCAACAAAATCAAAGCTTTAAACATTGAAAATTTATTTGATTTAATTATAATTTCAGAAGAATTTGGAAGTGAGAAACCAAATAAAAAAAACTATGAAGTTTTTCATCAATTCAAAACAGATGATTACTACTATATTGGTGATAATGTTAAAAAAGACTTTGTTATTCCAAATGAATTGGGTTGGAAAACAATTTGTATTTTAGATGATGGAAATAATATCCATAAACAAGATTTTAATAAAGAAGTACTATATTTACCGCAGATTAGACTTTCTAATCTTTTAGATATCAATCTATAATTTAAACACATTATGTTACGAAAAATTGTTCTTAAAATTTTAAAAGCTACTGCAAAAGATATAACTATCACGCATCACTATACTCATAAAAAATTCATGCTTAATTCCTATAACCACAAAGGTTATTGGTATCATGGAAAAAAACGTGAAGAAGAAACCGTTGCCATGTTCAAAAAATGGATTTCTAAAGATAATTATGTTTTAGAAATTGGTGGTCACATTGGATATTTTTCAACTTTTTATGCTGATTTGGTTGGCGATAAAGGTAAAGTTGTCGTTTTTGAGCCGAGCAATGAAAACTTGAAATACCTTACTAAAAATATAGATTTTTTAGATAAAAATTTAAAAAGTATTATATCAATTGTTCAAAAAGGCGCAGGAGATATTGTGGGAGAATTAGATTTTTATATTGATCCAATTTCTGGACAAAACAATTCTTTTGTTAAAGATTTTGATGGATTTAAAACGAGTAGAGCACATTCAGCAGATACAAATGTAGATGTTGAAGTGCAAAAAGTACCTGTAATTACTTTAGATAGTTTTTATGAAAATGAAACTAAGTTACCCGATTTTGTTAAGATAGATGTTGAAGGATTTGAATGGAATGTCATTCAAGGTTTTAAGCAAACTATTGAAAAAGCTAAGCCGAACTTAATGATTGAAATTCAGAGTGATGAAGATAAAATAATAAACTATTTCAAAGGAATTGGTTATGTGATTTATAACGATAAATTAGAGAGTATAAATTCTATTGAAGATTACAAAAGAAAACGTAGTGCAAATATTTTTTTCAAATGGGGACAAAAATAGAAGATATTTTGAAAACTAAAATCTGGCTTTCTTCACCACATATGGGTGGAAATGAACAAAATTATGTTAAAGAAGCATTTGATACCAATTGGGTTGCACCACTCGGCCCAAATGTTACAGGTTTTGAACAGGATTTAGAAAAATTTCTCAATGAAGATGTACATATTGCTGCATTAAGTTCAGGAACAGCAGCGTTACATTTAGGATTAATATTATTAGGAGTGAAGGCTGGTGATGAAGTAATTTGTCAAAGTTTTACTTTTTCGGCATCAGCCAATCCAATTTTATATCTTGGCGCAACACCAATTTTTATCGATAGTGAAATAGAAACCTGGAATATGTGCCCAATTGCGCTTGAAGATGCAATTAAAGATAGAATTTCAAAAGGAAAAACACCAAAAGCAATTATTCCAGTTCATTTATATGGAATGCCATATAAAGCTGATGAAATAAGATCAATCGCAAATAAATATAATATTCCAATTCTCGAAGATAGCGCAGAAGCTTTGGGAAGTCATTATAAAGGAAAAATGTGTGGAACATTTGGAGATATTGCAGCTTTATCATTTAATGGAAATAAAATTATTACAACTTCTGGTGGTGGAGCTTTGGTTTCTCATTCAAAAGAAATAAAAGAAAAAGCTGTTTTTCTAGCAACACAAGCAAGAGATAATGCACCACATTACCAACATTCAGAAATTGGATATAACTATAGATTGAGCAATATTTCAGCAGGAATTGGAAGAGGACAAATGGAAGTGCTTCAAAAACACATCAATTTGAGAAGAGAAATGCACGACTTTTATGTTTCTATTTTTAAAAATAATGATGCAATAATAGTGTTTGAAGAACCAAATTCGGACTATTTTTCTAATCATTGGTTATCATGTGTCACTATAAATTCTGATAAATTAGGAAAGTCAAGAGAAGAGGTTCGACTTGAGCTTGAAAAAGAAAACATAGAATCAAGACCACTTTGGAAACCAATGCATTTGCAACCAATATTTAAAGATTATCCATATTATGGTGGAAAAATTTCCGAGACATTGTTTGAAACTGGTCTTTGTTTGCCTTCAGGTTCAAATTTGAAAAACGATGATAAGAATAGAATTAAAGAAGTTTTTGATAGATTTTTTTAATATTTATATTTAAAAATGTCTTTAATGTTAATTTTATCTTAAATTTGTTAGTCGAATAGTTTTATATGGGTAACTCTACTTTTTCAGAAATAAAAAATAATATTCTAAGTAAGCGCTTTAGCAATATTGGTTATTTACCAAGGTGGATAATATTTGCTATTGATGTATTTATTGTAATAACAGCAATTATAGTTACTTATGTTATTCTAGATAGTTTATCGGTTGTTTATACTAGTCAACTTGAAAGACCATTTCGGGCAGGAATAATTATTTTTGTTAATGCCATGTTTTTTCTTTTTTACAGAACCTACTCTGGGATTATTAGACACTCAACTTTTATCGACGGAGTTAAGTTATTAGTTGCTACAACATCTTCTTATTTATTTCTGTTAACGGTAAACTATTCTCTAATTTTCTTTTTCAAAATAAAGATTTTTTTATCGACAAGTTTATTTATCACCTACGTAATTTCATTTTTACTATTGTTCTTGTTCAGAATTTTAGTTAAAAATTTTTTCGAAAAATACCTTCAATCTGATGATAAGATAAAGCTTGTGAAAGCTGTGATTTATGGGGCTGATGCAAATGCCATTTCCGTTGCAAATGCACTGAGAACTGAGAAGCCATCACGTTTTAAGTTGGTTGCTTTTATTGATAAATTCAAAAAAGTAAAAACTTCAAAAAGTATTTTAAATCTGCCGATAATTAATCAATCAAAAAAAGTACATGTAATATTGAGAAGTCTTGGAGCAGAAGCACTTATTATTGCAGAAAAAAGCTTGTCAAAAGAAGAAACAATTGCCATTGTTGAAGAATGTTTAGAATATAATTTTAAAGTATTTACAGTACCACTAATTACAGATTGGGAAGACCAAAAGCAAATTTCAAATCAATTAAAAAACTTTGCAATTGAAGACTTACTAGAAAGAAAACCAATATTATTAGACAATCATGGTATTTCTTCTCAAATAAAAGGGAAGACAGTTTTAATTACTGGTGGAGCAGGTTCAATCGGAAGTGAGATTGTTAGACAGGTAATAAACTTTGAACCTCACAAAATTGTCATTCTTGATCAAGCCGAATCACCTTTACATAATCTAAAATTAGAAATTTCTGAATTTGCTGATAAAATAAAAATTAGAACGGTACTAGCTGATGTAAAAGATTTTGTTGCTGTTGAAAACGTCTTTAAAAAATTTAAACCAGATTTTGTTTATCATGCTGCTGCCTATAAACACGTTCCATTGATGGAAGAAAATCCATCACAAGCCGTTTTTACCAATGTTATTGGAACGAAAAATTTAGCCGATTTATCAAGCAAGTATTTAGTAGAAAAGTTTGTTTTAATTTCTACTGATAAAGCTGTGAATCCTAGTAGCGTTATGGGTGCAAGTAAACGAATTGCAGAAAAGTATGTACAATCATTGAATTTTTATTTAGCAAATTCTAAAAGAGAAAATAAAACAAAATTTATCACTACAAGATTTGGAAATGTACTAGGTTCTAATGGTTCAATAGTTCCGTTATTTACAAAGCAAATCCAAGAAGGTGGACCACTTACAATAACACATCCTGAAATTATTAGATATTTCATGACAATTCCAGAAGCATGTCAGTTAGTGTTAGAAGCTGGTGCAATGGGACAAGGTGGAGAAATTTATATTTTTGACATGGGTAAACCAGTAAAAATAATTGACTTAGCCAACAAAATGATTCGTCTAGCTGGTTTCATTCCAGATAAAGAAATTAAAATTAAAATAATTGGATTAAGGCCAGGTGAAAAACTATATGAGGAATTATTAAACGATACTTCAAAAACGCTGACAACCCACAACGAAAAAATACTGATTGGACAAGACATTTTTGATAAATTTGAAGAGGTAGATATTTTGGTAAATGAACTAATTGCCACTTCGAAAAAA
>Ga0154020_10005303_pt1 | contig 15243 bp, 11 predicted proteins | sample Klosneuvirus_201_FD_109709 | JGI IMG/M metagenome (GOLD analysis project Ga0154020, IMG submission 109709) | Active sludge microbial communities from wastewater, Klosterneuburg, Austria - Klosneuvirus_20160825_MG | ecosystem: Engineered > WWTP > Aerobic digester > Activated sludge | place...
ATCGAGTCACACACGCTGCGATTGTATAAGTGCTGCGCCTCGCAGAGCTCGAATGGCGTTGGCAGGGGTGGCACGGACGTCCTCCTCAGTGGCTGGCGTGGCACCGATGCCGCCCACGGTCGGAAGTGGTGACGTGATCGGTCCGGGCGTGCATTGGAGTTCAGTGTACCACGCCGCGGGGGTGGGGGTTGCTCGGCGGCCGGCGTTGGGACGGGCGCGGCGGGGCTCTGGGACAACATGGAACCACGGCGGCTGAGCGGGAGGAGCAGCCCCGTCTCGGCACGGAGCTCGCCGAGCGGCCTTCCGTGGCTCGCGCGGAGGGCACCTCCATGCCACACCTGCCGCGACTTGCGGTCGCCGGAGCCGCGGGAGGAGTTGCGTTGGGCGAGAAGGCAGGCCGGAAGGCTGTTCACTGAGGAAGAAGGCGGAAGAGGAAGAGCGAGACTCGGCACCCGCCGCGACGGGCCGGTCTGGAGACCGGCCCCACCCACAGGCGGCCCCAATAGAAAAGGAAAAGGGCCCCGGCGAGTGCCGGAGCCCTTGGGGGACGTTAGAGGTTAGCGTTGTGGGGCGTGCTCAGGGGCAGCCGCCGCCGCCGACGGCGTTGATGAGCGCGGTGACGTCATCCTGGTCGACGTTGCCGTCCTGGTTGAAGTCGGGATCGATACCGGCGGGGTTGGCTCCGCCACCGATGACGTTGATGAGGTAGGTGACGTCGTCCTGATCGACGTTGCCGTCCTGGTTGAGGTCAGGGTCGCAGCCGCAGGCGGACTCGATGGTGAGAGTGCCGGTGCCGGACTGGTTGTTGAAGCCTGAGACGCGGATGAGGTAGGTCTCACCGGCGGTCTGGGGGAAGGAGATGTAAGAGAGGAGGGTGAAGGCGCAGGGCCCCGCGGGGGCGTCATCGTTGCAGATGATGGAGGTGAGAGAGCCGCAGGAGCCGGAGAACGCGTTGATGACGGTGTCGTAGGCCGAGCCGCAGGTGTACATGGTCGCGGTGCCGCTGCATGGTGCGGTGTAGGCGAACCAGACGTCGGGGGAGTTGGTGGAGGCACCGCAGTTGCCGGGGCCGTCGACGGTGGCGCAGAGGGTGGAGAAGGGGTTGGCGCCGACGATGGCGGTGGAGGCGTTGGCACAGCGATCGTTGATCTGCTGATCGATGGTCAGGACGTAGGCACCCGCGTTGCTGCTGAACCCGGCGACGCGGATGTAGTAGGTGGTGCCGCTGGTGACGGGGACAGAGAGGTAGGACTGGAGGGTGAAGGGGCAGGCGCCGTTGTTGCCCGCGTCGTCGTTGCAGGCGATCTGGGTGAGCGACCCGCAGGCGCCGGTGTGGACGCTGATGACGGTGTCATAGGCGGAGCCGCAGGTGTTGAGAACGAGGTTGCCGGTGCAGGGCGCGGTCCAGCGGTACCAGACGTCACGGGAGGACCCGGAGGCGCCGCAGGAGGCGGTGCCGTCGGTGGCGGAGAAGGTGGCGGGGCAGGTGTCGCCGGTGTAGGTGCCATTGGTGACAAGGGGCGCGTTGGCGCAGGCGTCGTTGCTGGGGGTTGGCATGCTGAGGTTCATGGTGAAGGTGCCCTGGCCCTGGGCGAACCCAGCGACGCGGACCTTGTAGTTGGTGCCCGCGACAACGGGGACGGAGAGGTAGGAGGTGAGGCCGCCGGGGCAGGGGCCCTGGCCGCCGTTGTCGTCGTTGCATGCGATCTGGTTGGCGGTGGTGCCAATGCAGGCGGAATGGACGGAGACAACGGTGTCGAGCGCCGAACCGCAGGTGTTGATGGCGAGCGTGCCGGTGCAAGAGGGGGTGAAGGAGTACCAGACGTCGAGGTTGGTGTTTCCGCGGCAGGAGTCCCCGCCGTCGGCGGTGGCGCCGACGTTGGTGCCGTTGACGGTGCCAAGGCCGATGGCGATGGCGTTGGCGCAGGCGTTATTCGCTGGCGCGGCGAGGTTCGCCGCGGAAACGGTGAGGTTGTACATCTGGGGCACGGAGTGCGCGCTGTTGGCGAAGACGCGGACGAAGAAGAGTCCCGCGGGCACGGGGATGTTGATGATGTTGAGCGTGTTCCCGACGGCGACGTTGTTGGTGTGGATGACGGTGGAGCCGTCGGAGGCGATGATCGACGCCGAGAGGCCGGCGATGGCGACGGAGTTCACGAAGTTTCCGCTCCCGCACTGGGGGCTGGAGTCGTAGTTGAGCCCGGTGGGGACACAGTTGATGGAGACTGTGGTGGCGGAGGTGAGGTTGAAACGGTAGAAGTCGCTGTCGCCGGAGACATCTACGGCGGTGAGCGCCGCGTTGCTGACAGCGGGCGCGGGAATGCCGGAGGGGTTGCTGCTCCCGCCCGGGGCGAGATTGCCGAGGTTTGTGGCGGTGGCGGCGGTGTTGTTGCTCTCGTATGGGTCGCCGTAGAGGTTGGTCACGCCGCGGATGTCGTCGTGCTGGGGGCCGTCAAAGCCGGTGTTGAGGAAGGGCTCCATGAGCTTGGTGCCGTTGGTGGGGCAGACGTGGAGCATTCCGACGCCGTGCCCGTGCTCGTGGAGGACGGTGTTTCGGAGGAAGACATAGGAGCCGGTGTTGTTGCCCCAGCTCTCGCTGGAGTCCAGGACCATGTCCCCGCCGAAGCCGGGGTAGTAGTTGTACGCGAGGGTGCCGGAAGCGCCGTCGATGTTCTTGGCGCTGATTCGCACGTCGCCCCGGAGGCCCGCGGCCCCGTTGGCGCCGCCGTTGCCGAACGCCGCGCCGTCATCCCAGGCGTTGCCGTTCCACTGGATGCGGGTGTAGCTGGTGCCTGTGAGGGCGGCCCAGCGGTCGAAGCAGGCCTGGAACTGGGAGATCCAGAGGGCGCGGTTGCCGCCGAACTTGCTGTCCATGCTGGCGAACAGGTTGCTGGGGCCGGCGCCCTCGCCGACGCCGTTGGGGATGTTGGTTCCGTCCGGCACGAAGCTCCAGGTGATGTTGACGGGGGCGCCCGCGGCGCCGGGCCAGCGGCTGCCTTGCTGGTAGAAGTTGTTCAGCGCGTTGAGGACCGAGCGCTCGATGGCCTCCATGATCTCCGGGCTCGGGGGCACGGCACGGTCAAAGCAGAACGCGAGCTCGCCGCGGTCTGCGGGTGTCTGGGGCAGGAGCGTGGAGCCGGAGTCGGGGACTCCGCCGAACAGTGTCGGCATCTGGCCCGGCATCTGGCCCGGCATCTGGCCCGGCATCTGGATGGCCCCCGTGCGTAGGAACAGCGACGTGCGAGCATCGTCCTCGCCCGCCCAAGCCGCGAAACACGCCAGCGGGAGAACTCCCGCGGCAACCCAACCCCTGCGAATCTTCATTTCAAACCCCTTCTTGGTGCGACGACCGCGCCCGCGGCGAGCCCAGAAACAGGCCACGCCACAGTTCGACCCGTTACACCGCTTCCCGAGTCCGACCAACCCCCGTTTGTCCCCTCCCGGGGGGAGAGTCGGCGGACCCCTCACGAACCCCGCCAGCGTGCCCGTTGCACCCGGCTCCTAGGTTGCGGCGAGTGTACCGGGATGGGGGAATTCACACAAGATAAAGTGGCGGGGGCTCACCTGAAAACCACCAAACGACGGGTGAACTAGCCCCGAAGCGCCAGCGCGACCATCAGTTCCACGCCTGTCCGGATGGCGTCGTCGTTGAAGTCAAAGTCCGGCTGGTGGAGCGTGGGAAAGGTCGAGGCACCCTTGGGCCGGAGCCCCAGGAAGAAGAAGCACGCCGGGATCTCCCGGCCGTAGTAGGAGAAGTCCTCGCCCCCCATGGTGGGCTCGGGGGCGAGTTCCACGCGGGATTTCCCGAGTGCGTCTTCGGCGATCTGGAAGAATCGGGTGGTGGCGGCCTCGTCGTTGACCGTGGCGGGATAGCCCTCGTGCCAGTCGATGCGGGCCTCGCAGCCCATCGCCCGGGCCGTGTGCTCGACGACGGCGAACAGCCGCTCCTTGGCAAACTTCTTGGTCTCGGCGCGGAGGGTCCGGACGGTTCCGATGAAGGTGACCTGCTCGGGGATGATGTTGTCCGCCGTGCCGCCATGGATGGCGCCGACGGAGACGACGATGGAGTCCAGAGGTGAGACGTTGCGCGAGGCGATGCTCTGGAGGGCGGTGATGGCGTGGGCCGCGGTGAGGATGGGGTCGCGGCCGAAGTGCGGGTAGGCACCGTGGCTCTGGATGCCCTTGATGGTGATGCGGAAGTCGTCGGTGGAAGCGAGGAGGGGCCCGGGCCTCGTGGCGACCTTGCCGACCTCGAAGGTGGGCCAGCCGTGGAGCCCGTAGATGCGTTCCGGGGGCAGGCCGAGCCCGCCGGCTGCTTCGCCCTTCAGGGCTCCCTCTCGCACCATGAGGTCGCCGCCGCCGCCGCCCTCTTCCGCGGGCTGGAAGACGAACGTCACTGGTCGGCTGCGTGGCATCTGTGCGAGCACGCGCGCGGCGCCGATGAGGATTGTGGTGTGGCCGTCGTGGCCGCAGGCGTGCATGACGCCGCTGTTGGTGCTGGCGTAGGGCTTTCCGGTGGCCTCGATGATGGGGAGGGCGTCCATGTCCGCGCGGATCGCCACGCCCCGCGCGGTGCCCGTGGTCGCGGGCAGGTAGCCCAGCACGCCGGTGCCCTTGGCGAAGCCCCGCTTGACGCGGACGCCGACGGCCTCAAGCTCTCGGGCCACAAGGTCGCTGGTCCGGCGCTCTTCAAAGGACAACTCAGGGTGCGCGTGCAGGTCATGGCGGAGGGCAACCAGGGACGGCAGAAGGCCAGCCAGGACGTCCTGAGTCTCGCCGGGCGCGGTCTGTGTCATGGGCATTCCATAGGGTAGGGGGGCGTTTCCTCTGGCCCGATCCCGGTTACGCTTCGCCCGTGACCAGCCTCGCACCAGTTTCCGCGGCTGTGGCGCTGGGGTCCAACCTCGGCGACCGGGCCGGCACCATCCGAGCGGCTCTCGCGCGGCTCGGTCGCCTCCCGGGCACACGGATGCTTCACGTGTCGGACCTCTTTGAGACGCTCCCCGTCGGGCCGGGGGAGCAAGGGCTGTACCTCAACACCGCCGCGGTTCTGGAGACCTCGCTCTCACCCAAGAACCTGCTTGCAGGGCTGCTGGAGATCGAGCGGGCGCTGGGACGCGATCGCGCAGCGGGCGAGCGGTGGGGGCCCCGGGTCATCGACCTCGACCTTCTGCTCTACGGCGGGCTCACGCTCGATGAGCCCGGCCTCCAGGTCCCGCACCCGCGGATGCACGAGCGGGCGTTCGTGCTCGTGCCTCTTGCGGAGGTTGCGCGGGACTGGGCCGTCCCCGGGACCGGGCGCACGGTGGGAGAACTGGCGGGCGGTGCCGACGCCCGGGGGATCGTGCGCTTGGGCCGGGTCTGATACCATTCCCGGCATGCCGGGACTTGGCCTCATCGCGACCGTTCTGCTCCTTGCGGCGTGGCAGCCCGAGCCCGGAGCGCCGCTTGTCCGCCCGGCGTTCGCGGCCCAGCCCACCGTCTCGGCGAGGCAGGCCATGGAACGGCTGTGCGCGAGCCACCGTGCGGGGCCGGTGGCCCAGTCGGTGCGGATCCGCACGGTGTCGCCCGCGGGGAAGGAACGCACGAGCCGCGTGACGGTTCGCACGGCCGCGGAGCCGCGGACGATCGGCGTGTCGCTCGGGCGTTCGCTGCGTGTGTGGGCCTCGGGCGAGGAACTGCTCGCGGTGACGCCGCGCAACAAGCTCGTGTACTTCGAGGCCACGCTGGCGGAGGGCGTGAGCGACCGCTCGCTGCGCAAGACGATTCGGGCGGTGCCTGTGCCTCAGATCGATCTCGCGCTCGGCGCAGGGCCGGTTCAGGGCGAGGGGACTTGGGCGATCACGCTCGCGCCCTTCGGCGTGCTCACGCTCGCGGACCAGGCGGAAGAAGCGGGTGCCGAGTGGATCGTCGCGGCGAACGGTCCGGCGGGGCCGGCCGAGATTCGCATCGACAAGACGACGGGGCTGCTCCGGCGGATGATCGGGAGCGCTCCGAGCGCCGAGGGCCCGGTGCGTGTGGACCTGATCTGCCAGCCCATGACCTCGGACGAGGCCGAGTGGCGGCTGACCCGCGAAGGCCGCACGCGGGTCTCAACCCTGGCGGAGTTGAAGGCAGCGGACGCCGAGGTCGGCCCGGGAGCCGCCTTGCCAAACCTGGGCCTGATGACGCCGGAACTCATCGCGTTCTCATGGCGCGACGCGCGGGATTCGCTGCTGGCGGGGCGTCCACTGCCCCCGGACACGCGGGTGCTGACGGCACTGGTCCTGTTCCGGGCCGGGTCGCCCGAGGGCTCCGATGGCGCGGTGCGCGCGTCCGGGGTGCTGAATGCGTCCCGGAAGGACATGGACCGCCGCCGGTTCACAGGAGAGGCCGGCTTGCCCGCGCTGGTGGCACGGGCGGTGGCGGTGCTGGAGCTCTCGGAGTTCACGCCCGCGCGGCCGCGAGACCTCGCGGCGGAGTGGGAGCTCTTGGGCGAGCCCCTCCTCTGGACGACGTCCGGTCAGGCGCTGATCGACCGCTTTTCGCCCGGTTCGCCGGGCGTGGTCGTGCTGGTGGACGACGATCAGGTGGTGCGCGGGGTGGCGGCCCTTGACCCCGCGGGGCAGGATGTGGACGCGGTGCTCGCGGAGGTGCGGGCGCTGGTCGAGGAGACCGCGACGGACCCTCGTTGACCCACAGCCCGGGGGGCCTCCGGACCCTGCCCCGGGGCACGCGGGCCCGAATCTGGTTAGACTGCCGCTTCCCGCCCCTCCGGGCCGGCGCGTGTCGAGCCCGGGGCGCGGCTTGTGAGGGTGTCGCATGTCCGAACCTGGCAGCACGTCCAGCGTTGGCGCCGTCTCGCGCCTGAGCGTCATGATGTTCCTCCAGTTCTTCGTCTGGGGGTCGTGGTACGTCTCCATGACGGGGTTCCTGAACAAGGAGGGAATGGGGGGCCTCACCGCCGCGGCATACTCCGTGGGCCCCATCGCCGCGATCATCGCGCCCTTCTTCCTCGGGCTCATCGCGGACCGGTTCTTCGCGACAGAGCGCGTGCTGGGCGTGATGCACGTGGTGGGCGGGGTGGCGCTGTGCGCGATCCCGTACCTGGCCAAGGGCTATGACGCCGCGACGGACGGGTCGGCGTTCATGCACCCGGCCATCCTCATGATGCTGGCGCACATGCTGTGCTACATGCCCACGCTGGGGCTGACCACCAGCGTCTCATTCCACAACCTCCCGAACCGCGAGAAGCAGTTTCCGCTCGTGCGTGTCTGGGGAACCATCGGCTGGATCGCCGGCAACATCGCCGTCAGCTATCTGCCCGGCAAGGACCAGTCCGCGTACCAGTTCTTCATGGGCGGGGGCGCGGCGGTGCTGCTCGGGCTCTACTCGTTCTCTCTTCCCCACACGCCCGCGCCGGCGAAGGGCAAAAAGGTCTCCATCGGCGACATCGTGGGGCTCGATTCGCTCAAGCTCCTCGCCAAGCCCAGCTACGCCATCTTCATCATCTGCTCGTTCCTCCTCTGCATCCCCCTCGCCGGCTACTACGCCCAGGCCCGCAACTTCGTGGAGGCCACCGGCTCGGTCGTGAATGACTCCGCCGTCTTCACCATGTCGTTCGGTCAGATGTCCGAGATCTTCTTCATGCTCGTCATGCCCCTGTGCTTCGTGAGGCTGGGCGTGAAGTGGATGCTCGCGGTCGGCATGCTCGCCTGGGTCGTTCGCTACGGCCTGTTCGCCGGGGCGTGGGACGACAAGGTTACGTGGATGGTCCTTACCGGCGTCATCCTCCACGGCATCTGCTACGACTTCTTCTTCGTCACGGGCATGATCTACGTCGATCAGGCGGCGAACAAGGAAATCCGCGGCCAAGCGCAGGGGTTCCTCGTGCTGGTCACGCAGGGCCTTGGCATGTTCATCGGTGCCCAGGCGTTCGGGTGGCTCGTCGGGAAGTTCACCACCCCCGGCGTGCCGCCCCTGAAGGACGTGGTGGCGTGGAAAGACGTCTGGCTCTGGCCCTGCCTGTTTGCGGCGGGGATCATGGTGATCTTCGTGCTCCTGTTCCGAAACCCGAAAAAGCCGCAGGAAGCTGGCGCCTGAGACCTGGCGTCAGATGGGCTTGTATTCCGGACCCGGTTTGAGTTAGGCTACACCCGTTCGAGCTCGCACCCCCGATTCCCCGATCCCCCGATCCAAGGAAGTTGCCATGACGAACCACCCGACCGAAGGACAGTCTCGCCGCTCGTTCCTTTCCAATGCCGCGCTGGTTGCCGGCGCCGGGGCCGTGCTTGGCACGATCACCACGCCCCGCGCCGCGACGGCCCAGCCCGGGCTCGGGGCGGCCCCCAAGGCCAAGCCCCGCGTCGAGCTGAAGGAGGGTGAGACCATCCGCATGGCGGTGATCGGCACCGGCGGGATGGGCACCGGCCACGTCGAGTCGTTCCTGGCCCTCAACGCCGCGGGGCGTGAGAAGGTGCACATCGTCGCGCTGGCGGACGTGAACGACCTGCACGTGGAGCGTGCGAAGTCCATCTGCGACAAGAAGCAGGAGGGCGTGAAGGTCGACACCTACCGCGACTACAACAAGCTGCTCGAGCGGGACGACATCCACGGCGTGCTCGTGGCCAGCCCGGAGCACTGGCACGCGGACCACGGCATCGACGCGCTGCTCGCGGGCAAGGACGTCTACCTCGAGAAGCCCATGACGCTCAATCTGCCCGACGCGATGCGCCTCCGCGCCGTGGTCAAGGGCAACCCGGACATGATCCTGCAGGTCGGCACCCAGTACGCCGCTCAGCCCAAGTACCTCGAAGCCAAGAAGATCATCGAGTCCGGCGAGATCGGCCTGCCCCTGTGGAGCCAGATCGCCTATTGCCGCAACACCCCGGCGGGCGAGTGGAACTACTACGGCATCGACAAGAACTGGAAGCCCGGGGTCAACCTCGACTGGGACGCCTGGTGCAAGCCCATCGGCAAGCAGGAGTGGGACCCCAAGCTCTACATCCGCTGGCGCCGATACCGCAAGGTCTCCACCGGCATCGTGGGTGATCTCCTCGTTCACGAGATGACGCCCTTCTTTGTCTCTCTCAACCAGTGCGGCTGGCCGGTCCGCGTCCACGCCTTCGGCAGCCACATGGTCGACAAGGACATGGAGAATCACGACCAGGTCAACCTCAACATCCAGTTCGAGTCCGGCCACAACATGATCGTCGCCGGCAACACCAACAACGAGAACGGCTTCGAAAAGATCATCCGCTGCCAGAAGGGCAACATCTTCCTCAGCGGACGCCACTGCGTCGTCCGTCCGGAGCGCCCTTTCGAGAAGGACATCGAGGAGAAGACCGTGCAGTGCCCCGACGTCGGCAATGACCAGGACCAGCACCGCGTCAACTGGCTCTCGTGCATGCGCACCCGCAAGCAGCCCGACAGCAACATCGACCAGGGTTCCAAGGTCATGGTCGTCGTCGACCTCGCCACTCGTGCCATGTGGGAGGGCGGCGCCTGGTCCTTTGACCCCAAGACCATGACCGCCAAGCGGGGCTAGAGGCCCCCGGTTATGCCAGCGCCCGAACCCACGCCCACGTGTCTCGCCAGAGAGGCCATGGGCACGCGGTTTGAGTTCGTCCTGAGTGCCGCGGATGGCGGCCCCGACGAGGCGTCGCTCCGCGCCGCCGGTGACGAAGCACTGGATGAAGTTTCCTCGCTGGGCGAGCGTCTGAACTGGTTCTCCGCAGGGAGCGTCGTCTCACGCCTCGCCGCCGCCGCGGGTAGAGAGCCGGTCCGCGTCGCGCCCGACGTGCTGAGGCTGCTCGAACTCGCGAGGCAGGTCTGGCTCGCCAGCGGCGGGGCGTTTGATCCGACCATCGCGCCGCTGCTTCGCCTGTGGGGGCTGCGCGGACCGGCCCCCGCGACGCCGCCCACCGACGAGGCCATCGCCGAGGCTCGTGCGCTGGTCGGCTTGGACAAGCTCGACCTTGATCCGGCCACCTGCAGTGCGCGGCTCGCCCTCCCGGGCATGTCCATCGATCTTGGAGCCATCGCGAAGGGATGGGCCCTCGATGTCGCCTCCGCGATGCTTCGAGCCGCGCGCGTGCCCCGGGCGCTTCTGCACGGCGGGACGAGCTCTGTGTGCGCCTGGGGCTCTCCGCCCGGGCAGCAGGGGTGGGGGGTCCGCGTGGCACCGCCCCCGGGGTCGAGCGCTCCGCCGCTCACGATCAGGCTTCGTGACGCCTCGCTGTCGATCAGCGCGCCGCACGGCCGCACGGGTCTGGAGGGTGCGGGGCATGTCATCGACCCACGCACGGGCCGACCCGCGCGTGGATCGGAGTTGGCGTGCGTGCTGGGCCCGGGCGGCGCGGAGTGCGATGCGTGGTCAACCGCGTGCCTGGTGCTGGGGGAGCGTCCCCCGGGGCTTCCCGAGGAGTGGACGACCGCCCTGCTGCGGGCCGGTGTCTGGGACGTGGACGGGCCGCTGGCCCCAGGCGTGGCGCAGGGGTAGGCAGGGGGCAAGACTTTGCCGGGGACACTCCCTAGATTCCCGGTCAGATTGTGAGGAGCACCGCATGGCAGACCTGGACCGCCGAACGTTCCTGACCCACGCCGCGGGCGCCGCCGCCGCCATGGCGATCTTTCCTGAGGTCCTTCCCGGCGCCGTCCGGATGCCGCAGGGCCCGCTGCCGGTGGGGATCATCGGATATGGCCGCCAGGGCCGCCGCCTGACGGTGGAACTGCTGGACAAACTGGGCGACGCCGCGAAGGTGGTGGCGGTGTGCGACACGTCGGATAGCCGCGTGCAGTCGGGCGTGGGCCGGGCGGCGGGGTCGCAGGGATTCGCGGACCATCGCGCGATGCTGGACAAGGTGAAGGACCTGAGCGCGGTGATCATCGCGACGCCCACGCACGAGCACAAGCAGGTCGCGCTGGACTGCATCGCCGCGGGCAAGCACGTGTACTGCGAGACCCCGCTGTCGCACACGGCGGAGGACTGCCTGGCGATCTCCCGTGCCGCCCGCTCGGCCAAGGCGGTCTTCGCGACGGCGCTGGAGGGGCGGAGCAACCCGATCTACAACCTGGCGCGGAGTTTCTACCGCACGGACGCTGTCCGCGACATGGTGTGGCTCTACGCGCAGTCGCAGCAGAAGACGACCTGGGGCCGCAAGGGCGACTGGTGGCTGGACCCGGCGGTGTCTCTGGGTCTGCCCGGCGAGATGGGGCTGCAGCAGTTCGACGTCTTCCACTGGTACCGCAACAGCTACCCGGTCGCCGTGGAGGGCCGCGGGGCCATCCGCCTGCACAACGACGGGCGGGAAATGGCCGACACCGTGCGGTGTCTCTTCCGCTGGGCGGACGACGTGGAGCTCACGTACGTCGCGTCGCTGGCGAGCTCGCTCGGCGGGCGCTACGAGACGTTCCACGGCGTGAACGCGTCGATCAAGCTCGCGTGGTCCCACGGCTGGATGTTCAAGGAGGCCGACTCGCCCCAACTGGGCTTTGAGGTCTACGCAAACCGTCAGCAGTTCCACAACGACGAGGGCATCACGCTCATCGCCGACGCGACCAAGCTCGCCAGCCAGGGCAAGCTCAAGGAGGGCGTGGGCCTGCCCTACTCCCCCGCGTACTACGCGCTCGCCGACTTTTTCAGGGCCATCGCGGAGGGCAAGGCGCCCGCGGGCACCGCGGCCGACGCCGCCCGGTCCACGATCGTCGCGATCGCCGCGGCGGAGGCGGTCAGGACGGGCAAGTCCGTCGCGATCGATCCAGAGGTGCTCCGGGGGGCCTGACCGATGAGCGAGTTCAAACTCCGGGCGCTGCCCGGGAGCGTCCGCCTGGGCCTTGTCTGCCTGTGCCTGGTCGTGCTGCTGGGCCTGGGCGCGTCGGCGACGCACCTGCTCTGGCACTACGAGAAGCGCGACGAGCGCGCGGGCTTCACGTACGACGACATCGCGGGCGCATACCACGGCGTGAGCACCGTGGCGCCGCTGCGACAGGCCCTGGAGCGGGGCCACCCCGAGTCGCTCGCCAGGCCCCAGCGCGACGCCCTGCTCGACTGGCTGCTGGGCAAGGCCGACGCCACAGGCAAGCGCCCAGGCACCAACCCGCGCGTGAGCGACGAGTACGACAACCCGGACCTGGGCGACATGGCCCCGGCGGAGATCATGTCCCGCTCGTGCGCGGAGTGCCACGCCCGCGCCAACGCCTCCAAGAGCGCCATCGCCCGGACCTTTCCCCTGGACACGTGGGACGACGTGCGCAGCATCTCCATCTCGCGGGATGTGAAGCCCACCGACCCCAAGAAGCTGGTGATTTCCATCCACGCGCACGCCCTCAGCCTGGGCTGCCTCTCGCTGGTGCTCTCGCTCATGCTCTGGTGGACGCGCTGGCCCCGGGGCGTGGTGGGGGGCGCCATCTTCCTCACCGGTGTCGGGCTGCTCGTGGACTTCGCGTGCCAGATCCTGGCGAGGCAGTCCGCGCCGCTGGTGGCGGGCATCATCGTGGGTGGCACGGCGTACAGCGGGCTCTCGGTCCTCACGGTGCTGGCGATCATCACGGACCTGCTGCTGCCAAAGCCGCGGGGGGCGTGACGGCTACGGGCAGTTTCCGCCCGCGACCACGCCGATGAGGGCGCTCACGTCATCCTGGTCGGCATTGCCGTCGCTGTTGAAGTCTGGGTCCGCGCCGGTGGGGTTGGCGCCGCCGCCGATGACCGTGATGAGGTACGCGACATCGTCCTGGTCCGCGTTGCCGTCCGCGTTCACGTCCGGGTCGCAGGTGCGGGGCACCCAGGCCGGCGCGTCGATCGTCTGGGGCGTGCCGGGCCGGAAGAGCCCGAGCGTGGCGCTGCCCATCACGGGCGGCAGTGGGCTGTCGAACCAGAACGTGTACATCGTCCCGAAGCGGATCGCGTTCGCCGTGGGCAGTTGCGAGTGCGTGTGCGCGGCGCGCCAGGACACGGCGCCGGCGTTGTCGAAGACCCAGTCCGCGCCGTCGATGGTGTCGCCGCTGTGGTAGTCCACATCGTTGAAGCCGGGCGAGTGGGCCCCGGGGCCGGCCACGCGCAGGCTCGACACCCCGCGGTGCGAACTGACGTTCTCGATCGCATAGATGTACCGCCAGCCACCCGGCACCTGCATCCCGCGGCTGGCGAGCAGCACCAGCCCGTCGTCCGGCACCCGCACCTGCGAGACCTCGACGCTCGGGTCCGGTTCGTTGGGCCCAAGGCCGTCGTCGCGCCAGGCGTAGATCGCGGCCCGCCCGGGCCACACCGCCCCGGACGCAACGGGCTGAGCCGTGGCGGGCATGATGTTTGCACGCCGGTAGGTCGCGTTGTTCTCCCTCGCTCCCAGCGTCTCACCGGGGTGCACTACATGGGCCTCGAAGTAATACCGCGCGCCGGTGTCGGACATGTCTTCGAGCGTCGCCTGGCAACGCTTGAAGATCGCGTTGCCGGTCGGCCCTTGGGGGTCGCTGAAGGGAAATGGGAAGTCACCCGTCGAGGCGTTGACCTCGCCGCGAGGACCGAGCCACGACTGCGCGGCGTTGGCGCTCGCGGACGTCGTGTCGTAGCACCCCGCGCCCAGGGCCGCGCCGCCCACACCATTGCAATCCCCGCACTGGTGCGCGATGGCGAGCGATGGGTGCCTCAGCCACGAGACGCCCACCTGCTCGAACCTGCCCGCCACGAGGCGGTAAACCCCCAGCCCCCACAGCGGGTGCTGGTTGGTGGACGCGACATACGCCGCGTCTCCCGGCCCGGCGTTGCACACCGAAACGCCCGCGGCGTAGGCGACCTTCCCATCGGCGTACCCCGTGAGCTGCAACCCGGGTAGGTCGGTCACGACGAGGTCGATCGGCTGCGCTGAGCACGCACAGGCGCACGCGAGCCCAGCAATCGCCGCCCGCGCTGTCAGCCCTCTTGACGCCGCCCGTGACTTGTCCATGGCCACCCTCCCGTTCGAGCCCCGCGCCGCACGGTGTTGTACGCCTCGGACATGGCCGGAGTTTCGGACGGAGCCTCGCTGCTACGAAGCCCCGGCTGGCGTGGCACGACCTCTCCCCTCCCGCCGCGCCAGTGCGACCCTGAATCCACTCGGGTGCCGTGGTTCGGCGTCTTCGCCGAGCCACGCCGCGGCGGGTTGGGCGCGGGCGCTTTCACGGACACCCGCCTCCCGCGATGGTGTGGACGAGGGCGAGCAGGTCGTCCTGGTCTTCGTTCCCGTCGCGGTTGTAGTCGGGAAATCGCCCGGTCTCGTTGCCGCCGCCGGCGAGGACGTTGGCGAGGTACATCACGTCGTCCTGGTCGACGTTGCCGTCCCAGTTGAAATCGCCGTCGCAGTAGGGGACGTCGGGGGGTTGGATGCGGAAATAAAGACCCGTCTCGCGGTTGAAACTCTCCGGCGAGTTCATGCTGCCAGCCGACCAATCGCCTGAACCGAACCACGGGAACTCGCCAATCGCGATCCAGTATTCACCCTCCGACAGGTCACCCTCCTGTCCGAAAAACGGGGCGTTCAACGGATCGGGGTTGTCCGCCGGAGGAATGTCGATTGCCGCCCTTGGATCCTGAGCACCAAAGCTGCACTGAAACACAGGTCGCTCAGAAACGTGCCTCGCGGCAGCGACCAGGTCGCCGCGATCGTTGAAAATGGCAAAGGCACCGTACCGCATGAAGTACCCGACAAACGTCGGCTGCGCCCAGATGTCCACGAAGCCCTGCGGCCCCCCGGACGTCGTAGGCAGCACGATCCTGAACCACCGAATCTCATTCCCAGAACGAAGGCGAACCGGGACTGTGAAGGCCTCGGCGTTGGTGCGCACTCCCAAGTCCACGTAGTCCTCCGGCTGCGCATGGACTTGGGCAGCCGCGATGAGGCTGCCCACGCTCGCAAGGGCGCATGCTGAGCGGATCAGGGGCATCCGGCACCCCCAACATAGGAGACCAGATCGGCCACGTCGTCCTGATCGACGTTGCCATCGTGGTTAAAGTCCGGTTCGACGCCGCACGGGACGGGATCACCTGCGACCAACGCGATGAGCGTCGCTATATCGTCCTGGTCCACGTTGCCGTCCGCGTCCATGTCGCCATCGCAACAGTCCACGCAGTCGAGCACGACCGAGATGACGACATCATCTACGCCCCCATCGACGCCGCCTGGCTCGGCACGACCTCTCCCCTCCCGCCGTGCCACTGGCGTCGCCGGGCTTTGACGGCGTCGCCAGTGCGACCCTGAATCCGCTCGGGTGCCGTGGTTCGGCGTCTTCGCC
>Ga0154020_10005305_pt1 | contig 15237 bp, 10 predicted proteins | sample Klosneuvirus_201_FD_109709 | JGI IMG/M metagenome (GOLD analysis project Ga0154020, IMG submission 109709) | Active sludge microbial communities from wastewater, Klosterneuburg, Austria - Klosneuvirus_20160825_MG | ecosystem: Engineered > WWTP > Aerobic digester > Activated sludge | place...
ACAGTATGGTGACTCAGCGGAAACCAACGACACGCCCGCAACGGCGACTCCGTTCGGCAACGTTCCTGACGGAACGACCACGCTGAACAATATGTCTATCGATGATAATTCTGACCAAGACTATTATGCATTCACCGTCCCTGTCAATCGCCAGATTACGATAACTGCAAGCCCCGTTGGCTTCTTCTTTGATCAGTGTGCTCAGACTGGCCCTTGCACTTGCGCGGCAAGCGATACGCAGCGCACCTCTGATGACGTAAATTTATCGCTTCGACTTTACGGCACAAATGGAACTACAGTGCTTGCTGAAGCGAGCGCAAATGGAGCTGGGGCCGCAGAGACGATTCCTAATACGGGATTGCCCGGCGCAGGCACGTTTTATATTCGTGTTTACCAAGGGACCACGAATGCTATTCAGTTGTATAACCTCAGCTTCACAGTTTCACCTTCAATCGTTCCTGTCGTTACGCTAACTCAACCGAATGGCGGTCAGAGCTGGGCTGTTGGTACAATCCAGACTATTACATGGACATCGGCCAATGTGACAGGCAACGTGAATATCGAGTTGAATAGAAGCTATCCGGGCGGAGCGTGGGAATCGCTATTCGCCAATACTGCAAATGACGGTACGCAAGCTTGGACTGTGACAGGGGCCGCGACCTCTTCAAATTGCCGTGTGCGCGTGACAAGTATCAATTCGCCGACTGCAACTGATGAGTCCGATGCGAACTTCACTATTATTCTCCCGACAATTACTGTTGTCACACCAAATGGCGGCGAAGTGATTAATGGAGAACTGCTCCAGTCGATAACTTGGAACTCTTCCAGCGTGACGGGCAATGTCAATATTGAATTGAACCGCAACTATCCGGCAGGTTCTTGGACTCTTTTGGCTACAGTGCCGAATGTTGGGGCGAATTTGATCTTTGGGCCGCCTGCAACGACTGCCGCGCGAATCCGTTTGACATCTGTCAATGAACCTATTGCAACAGATATTTCGGATGCAAACTTCACGATAGCCATTATCAACGATCCGCCAGTTATTGTGCATGACGAGCATGGTGACGTTCAGGTGGGCAATACAACGTTCACGGCTAGCGTTACTGATGATGATGGCCCCATCACGACAACACTTTTTTATCGGACAAGCGGAGGTGGAGCATTTACTTCACTTATCATGCCCGCGACCGGAAATCCCGATGAATATGCTACCTCGTTTGTGACCGCAGAAGGAGCATACGATTATTTCGTTCGCGCAACGGACGGAGCCAACACGGTAGAAACTGACACGTTCACATTTGACGTAGAAGATTGTCCGGCTGCAATCGTGTTTGACGACGGCACGGCAGAAGGCTACAATTGGGCGAACGAGATTCCATTCTCGTGGGCTGTAAAATACACCCCGCCGGCTTATCCGTTCTTGCTATGCGGATTCCAAGTTGCAATTGCTAAATTCAATCCGGACAGCTTACATTCACCGATTGCTGGGCGCGTGATGTTGGCTGACGGCAGCGCAGGATTGCCGGGAACGGTTGTGTTTAGTGAAGTAAGCGGCTCTGTTGGAAACGTTGTTGGTGGCTTGCCGAATGGTCAAGTTGCATGGGCAACGGTAACAACACTTGACGCGCTGGGCGCACCCCTCGTTCTTGGACAACCATTCTATGTTGCGGTCGACAATCCAGTGCTTGATAAGTACGAAGCTTTTGGACGAGATGATAATACGGCAAGTACTAACAGCTATTTCTATGATGGATGCGATTCCGTATGGTATGCTGAAACGGATCTTGTCCCAAATGCTCAAGGTGGACAACGAATGATCCGTTTGCTCGGCGCATCAATTCCCGCACCAACGGAACTCGTAATCTTACCAAGTGGAAATGACGTAATCTTGTATTGGGCTGGTTCAGGCGCGCCATATTACAGGGTTTATTCCGCAACGACGACGGGCGGCCCGTTCACCGTTTTGGAAGGCTCGACGACTTCAACTTCGTTTACGGATATTGGAGCATTTTCGGGCAACGACATTAAGTTCTACGTCGTTGTTTCGTCAGCTACACCGTAGGCTAATCTCGACAACCTTTAAGGCCCGGCTGCCCGCCGGGCCTTTTTTCAGCCCAAATCGTATGAATTTGTGAGTAGAATTTTATATCATATGATAGTGAATGAGCGACCTTTCTGCCAATACACACGAGAGTCCTAAGAAACTTATTTATAGTATCTTAGAATAGTGTAGGCTTCGGTGGCTCATGCATATCATTTGGAGCAATGCCCTCTCAAGAGAGGCATTGCCGCTTGCATTAACTGAATTCTAATCAAATAATCCGTTGGAGGCATAGTCCCGTGAAACTCCTAAGGTCAAACTTCTTTGCAATTGTTGTCTTGATTGCCTCAAGCAGCACATTTGCTTCAGTTACAACGATCATTTCGTATTGCGGCTATGAAAATACACTCGGTTGCGGGTGTGAACAGGGCAGTTTGGTACCTTTTGCTGATGGCACCGCTTCGTGGTGCGTGTATTGGGATCGTGAAGCTAATGGCGCGGATGATAGCGATGAACCGATTTGTGTTCATGACACCGATCCCGGTTGTGCAAACTACGCTTGCGCTCCAGTCAATGGCGAAGCTATTTGTGGAATCGCAGGCAATTTTGCAGCTGAAACTGCACTCTTTATCAGGAATTTACCTGAACCGCCGGATCAGCCAGTGTATTTCATCAAAGTGAGCGGTCAAACGTGTTGCTGGGTTTCCGATACATTTCGTCTGGCCGACGGATTGAGTGATGTAAATTTGCCGGACGGAGCGTTCCATTGTGTTTCTGCGGCATGCCCAACAGGAGTTGCACCCACCCCCCCGACGAACGTTGTAGTATCTGATGATCTATTTTGTTCTGAGGTTTCCGTAACTTGGGAACACTCAGGTGAGAACGTATCGAGTTTTCTTGTTTCATGGTACAATGATGAGACTGAATCTTGGGTTTTGGCACAATCAGTTTCCGGAGTTGATAGTCAGCTAATCGTCCCAGTGTGCATTGATGGAGAAGTCCAGATCTCTGTGCAATCCGTCAGTGGCACTCAAGTGTCAGATCGAGTGACCGGGGTGGGGCGCACGTTCTTGCGACACTTTGACCCTGCCCAGCCGATTCAAGTCCAACCCGATGGTGACGCATTGATTCGGCTTACCAAACCACCGCAAGGTCAATCATGCGATGCCTTCCTATATTTTGACCTCTACAGCGGCGGAACATTCCTGCAGCGTCTTTGTGAAGTAACCGGCACGGACCAACTCACCCTTCTGGAAGTTACTTGCACACTCCCTGCGACTGTTCCCAATCCGAGCTGCTCAATCGTTATGCGAGATTCAGCCGCTTCACCTATTCTTAACGGCTGTGTATTAACGGACACTGTTGTGTTTGACTACCAGACAGACGCGAACGACAATCCCGAGCTTCCACGCGAATTTGCTCTGAAGCAGAACTTCCCGAATCCGTTCAATCCCAGCACAATGATCGAGTTTGCAGTTCCTTCAGAAGGCAATGTTGAGCTTTCTGTGTTCAATCTTGTCGGGCAGAAGGTCGCCACACTTGTAAATGATAAAGTTGCGCAGGGTCAGCATGTTGTGGAATGGAATGCTCAGGCCGCCGCGACCGGAATGTACTTCTATCGCTTGCAGATGGGTAATCAGGTTATGACGCGAAAGATGCTGTTGCTCAAGTAATCCGGCACTCTACTAAGAAACAGAAAGCCCGATGCGATTGCATCGGGCTTTTCTTTGTTTACAAGTTCTATTTCGGTACTTTGACGCGCCGCACAGGTTCTGCGATCTTTATCTCCGCATTGTAAGTAGAATAGTCGAGCGCGACCGATTGAGCGGGACCTTCATCAAAGGGCAGGTAAAGGACCGTGCTTGCATTTGGAGTCATAAACTCACCGCGCTTTGGTAGTGTGAAGTCCTTAGTCCATTGACAAACGTCACTAATTCGAATCTCGTCAAGCCATCCGTCAAAGGCGCGTGCGGTGTTGTCTTCACCGAGTCCAGTACCAACAAAAACAGGCTTGCGCGTGATGTTCAATGTTGTGTTTGTCTGAATAGCTGTAACAAGTTTGCCATCGACGAAGAAGCGCAATAGCTTTCCGTCTGATGTTACAGCGACATGCTGCCACATCCAGAACTTAATTGAGTTTGCTTCAGATAACTGCCAGCCCGCTTCTCTGTTAGGGCGAAAGCCAATGCGGCCTTCGTCCGATAAATAGAATGTTAAGCTGGACCCTTCCTGATCAAGGATTCTGCCTCGTCCTCCCCCACCCTGCGAGCGCGGGCGCACCCACGCCTCAAACGTATAGAGAGAGACTCCATTGAGAGATTGAATGCCCGATGCATAGTTTAGAACTGCGCCGGAAGACTTGCCGTCGAGATCGAGACAGTAGTTCGTATTCGGTTGTGCTGCAAGCGCAAAGGTGCAAGCGGCGCAGAAAATGATGACTTGCCGCAGTATCACTCCTTAGCAGGCTCCGCAACCGGGACAAACTTTGCTTTTAGCATCGGACCAAGATTGGCAATCTTGTCGGCTTGTGAAAGAGGAATACTCTTTTCTTCGGCGATCTTGTCAAAGAACAGGTCATCGTCACCTCCGGTCAAGATCATCAACTCATTTGCATTCTCCGCGCCGATACGATTGAATACGTCAGACAACGCACCGCGACGATTCTTACCGCCAATGTGCATGGCAAGAATTGGAATCTTTTTCTCTTTTGCAGCCGCGAGCAGATTTGAGATTCGCGCGGTCTCTTCTTCGGCGCTTACTTTTGCAGCGCCAAGTCCTTTGCTCGATCCGCCGAGCACTATAATTACGGAGCCTTTGCCTTCAAGATCAGCGGCGGTTGCCAGAGGCTTAAATTCAAATGCAATACTGTCGCGCGTGAGTAGTGTCTTGATCATCTGCGGATCGGCGCTTTGTCCGCCGCTTGTAAGCAAAACAGGCGTGCGGAAATCAGCCGCTTGAGCGAGCGTTACTAACGAGATAGATAGCCATAAGATCCAGAGTGTTTTCATCTTTGACTTTTCTCTAATGTAAGGTTGCGTGAGGATGTGAAAGGTACTTGCCGAGTTTGTTTGTCTGAAGCTCGTCGTAAGTCGGCAAGCCAAAAAGCTCAATCGGCTTATTCGTGTTTAGTATCGTGAACGACGACACGAGCTTTTGCAGACCAGCGAGATGTCGACCTACTCGCACTTCGAGCGGAATTCCGTTTTCATCGTAGGGAACGCGCGTCATATCAATCTTGGCGGCGCGCACATAAATGGGATCTTTGCCGGACAGGATTACATCTTGATTGGTGCGACCGCGCAAGCGGCCCTGAATCACATTGGCGGATTCCATCAGCGTGGCGAACGCTCGCGTGTGGTCACCAAGTTCGCGATGAGATAACCCATGAAAATTGGGCGGTGACGGTTCCAAGGCAAAATCGAGACCGTCAAGCTGCAATTCTACAACTGCGTTTGCTGCGCACTCCATTGCTCGCTCGTGCGCGACAATGGCATTGATGACCGGGTATTCGAGCGAGGCTTCATGCAAATCTATAACCAAGTCCACTTGCTCTTGCTCGACCAGTTGGGCGATTGCGTGGGCAACTTCTTCGGTGAAATAGCCTGATTCCCGGCCGGGATAGCACCGATTTAGATTACGGCTGTCGGCACCCGAAAGTTCCTGACCTGAGGGGTGGTGCACATAAACTTCGGGATCAGGCCATTGATCAAGTGGATTCGTGTAACGGCTGCCCATGCGGAAGCTGCGCAGTCCGTTGCTTGTTTCAATTGCAAAATGCTGTGGATGCGCTTCACCAGGCAATGTGTGAGTCAATGCAGAACGGTTGGCGCGCGGGATAACTAATGCACGTCCACGAGTGATTTGAAGATTCTCGATGAGCAAATATGCTGCAACGTAGCTTGCAGGTTCGTCGCAATGTGTGCCGCCAAGAACCAGAACCGTGCCGCCGCTTTCTTTCGCTTGAAACTCAAATATATCAGTGTCGCCGCGAGTTCCTTTCAAAACCGGAAAGTAATCTGAAAGTGTGCGCTTTGCCGTCATTGCAATCGACGGGTAGAGCGGCTCGTCAATATGAGAGTTTCGAAAACTCATACCCACGTAGCCGCATGCTGAGAGCACGAGCAGGAGGAGAATAGTTGCGCGCAGTTTACCGTTCATTTGAGGAGAAGGACTCGCAAAGCGAGTGGGATCAACACTACGGCCGCAGAGAGTTGTTTGCGCCAATCATTGGACGAAAACAGTTCTCGTGCTGAGAGCAGCAAAACAATCGCGGCGATTAGCCAATAGATCCAAAACAGCATGGCTTAGATATGTACCAATAGTTTGGCGAGATCGTTGGCGAAATAGATGATCAACAGAGATAAGCCAACGGACAGAATGACCGGCCATGTGCAGTAGCGGAGGATACGCGCCGTGCTTGTTTCGCCAACTACAGGACCTGCGAGCAAAACGGCCAAGCGCGTCGGGGGCATAAAATCGCCGACGGATGCAAGCATTGAAAGCGCTGCGGCCACGAGAATGTTGTTGCGATCAAGCAGAGACAAGAGAATCGGCACGCCAAGCACGACGCTGGCACCGTAGGCCGATACGCCTCCGAAAAGCGGCACTAAGACTGCCATGCCAAGATAGAGTTGCCAATCGGGAAGCGAAAGCAAATTGATGACGATCCACCCGCGTGCGCCCGAGAGCGTGAGAACTTCAATAAATGCGCCGATACCCGCAAGTAAGGCGAGAATTGACAAAGACTGTGTGATGGACCATTCGGCAGCATCTTTGATCTTGACTTTGTCCCCAGTGAAAAACCCTAAGGCGGCACAAAGGATAAAGATCAACGGAATGCCAAGATAAGGAACAACCCAAGGTGCAAATTTCTCACCAAGTAATAATGCTGTCAACACAATTATCGGGAGAAAAAGTTTGAAACCGTGCTTGTCGTAGCGCGACTCAGGCAAGACGTTGATAGCGTTACGCGCGTCGAAGTTCTTAAAATAGCGGCCCGCAAGTAGAAACGCCGAGATGATTGCCAGAGGAAAGGTCATCGCCAAGAGCGGCAAATCAAAACCGATGTATGGCATATCCACACCCGCACCGATCAACATCGCACAGATGTTGACAGGAGGAGCAACCATGCCGAAGAATGCGCCCGTCGCGATGAATGCTCCGGCAACTGCGGACGGCGCTCCTGCGGCAAGCAAGAGTGGTGCTACCATTGCTCCGGTTGTCAATACGCATGGTGCTGTGAGACCCGTGAACATACCGGGAAACATCACAAGTAGCATCAACAAGGAGACGAGTAGGAACGGCCTATTTGCAAACGTGCGCACAGCCCAAACGTTAAGCGTGCTGAGCGCGCCCGAGCGTTGAAAGACCGCCATGAAAAAGAGCGAGGTGACCACGATCAACATCGGATCGAGGTAGAGCATCGTGCCTTCTACGATGTAACGCAAGCCAAATCCGTTGCCGGATGCTAAACTGCCAGAAAGTGCCGAGAGAATTAGAGATACACCGGTGGGAATGCGCAGGAGAAATATTCCACCGCACAATACCGCAATCATCAAGAGCAGCGTAGCGCCTTCGCTCACGGAGTCTCCACAAAGTAGACGGGCGACGAACCCAAGCGTGGCAACGGCGAAGGATCAATCGGGATGCCGGCTTGATTTGCGAGTTCTTCCACATGCAAAAGATTTAGAACGGGAACTCCGCTGTGCAGAAAATCAAAGACCATGCCGCCGGAAGTCGTTGAAACATTGCGCTCCCAGTCAGCGCTTTCAGGACGAATGAAACCGCCGGGCAGTTCTCGACCTTCAGGTCCTGTGCCGAGCATCAGGTGATTGCCGCCGACGTTGATCAACAACGAATAGCTCTTCGGTTCGCCAAATAGCTCTAACCGCTCTTCGTATTGTGCGCGCTTGTTGCCGGATTCAAGCAACGGATAGTCAAGGCGAGCGCATTTGCGACGCAGCGCTTCAATGGTTTCGGAAGCGAGTCCGCCTCCGATGTCACCTGTGCCGCCGAGAGTCACTAGATCGCTGCGGCGAGACAAGATTCCTTCACGAACGAGAATGTCTTCGATGTCGATCCAGGTAAGTTCAAGCTGATTTGCGCCGTAGCTTGAAGAGCCGAGACTTGCTACTCTGAAGCAGGGGATTTCCAATTGTTCGAGCGCGCAAATCAGAGCGAGGTTCATTCCGGGGAATGACCCTGTCATCGTTACCAAGATGGAGTCGTCTTTTGTCAGATTCTGCTCGATTAGTAAGCGAATGAGGTAGGCTGCGAAATCAGGATTGGTGGCCGTGCGTTTGGCGGTGAGGTATCCTGTCGTGGTTGTAAGCGGAGTGTAATCTTCGCCAACGATACCCGTGCGATTGATATCGTCGTCAGTATTTACCAAGCCCAATCGCACTTTCGTCAGATAGATTTCACGCTCGGCACGCTGCATTTTTTGTGCGGCGGCGAGCATGAGTTCATAGCTCTTGTGCTGTTTGGCAGCAAGCGCAAGTGAGCCACACGCAAACACGGCAATAAAGCACAGAATTACAGTTTGGCGCAGCGACATAAAACTTTTAGTAGCCGTCCGCGGCTCCGTCACGACGCGGGTCAGAACTTCCAATCATGTGCGAACCTGAATCAGGGAAATGAATTGCTTGAACGCCTCCAAAGTAGTTGCTGATCGGCTCAGTTGCGTAGGGCTTCCACCCTTTCGTGGCGAGTGAATCAAGCGTGGCTTGCGGCAAGCGCTTTTCGTAAACGAGATTTACACCTGCGGGAAAGAAGCGCGGCAAATCGAGCGCTTCGTTCAGCGGCACACCAAACTCGAGTACAGCAAGAATGACCTCAACCATTGCGGCCGGAATGCGCGGACCACCGGGTGAGCCGATGACAAGCACAGGCTCTCCGTTTTTCAAGATGATCGTTGGAGCCATGCTCGAAACGGGTCGGCGGCTTGGAGCAATGGGGTTTGAGCTGGTTGTGTCGCTATTGAAGTCGGCAAGATGATTGTTCAACAACAAACCGAGTTCGGGAACCATTACGCCCGATCCGAAGAAGTAATTTAGTGATTGCGTAATCGAAACCAAGTTGCCATCTTTGTCCGCGACGACTAAATGTGTTGTGTTACCGGGGCCGAAGGCGCGAATTGAATCGAGCGGCGCGAGTTTTTGCGGCACCGTATCGTTGGGCAGCGAATCGCGAACTTGGGCGAGATAGCTTGGTGACAACATCGTGTCCACAGGGATGCGAGCGTAATCGGGATCCCCGAGCCAGAGCGCGGCATCGGTGCGAGCTTGACGAATCGCCGTGGAAACAGTGTGAATATACTCAGGAGTCAACAATCCCATGCTTTTGATATCGTAAGCTTCGAGCAGCTTCAGCGTTTCCAGCATGACCAAACCGCCGCCTGCTGGAGGTGACGTGGTGATGATGTCGTAGTCACGATACTTCACGCGCAAGGGTTTGCGCTCAACGGGCTGGTAGGCATTCAGGTCAGATTCGGTGACCTGTCCTCCGTGAGCTTTTATGGTTGTGACGACTTCGGTGGAATATGGAGGAAAGTAAAAGTTCTCCAAGCGGGTCTTGGAGAGAAAGCTCAAGAGTTTACTCAAGCGCGGTTGCGTGATGCGAAAACCTGCGGCGGGCGGCAAGCTGTCTTCCAAAAAGATTAAAGCTTGCAGAGAATCTTTCATCAGATCTTCGACGTGCTCGAAGATGATGGCGGCTTGCTTTTCGGAAATCAAATAGCCCGTATCAGCAACGGTGACGGCATCCGCGAAGAGATCGGGCATCGTGCGCGTACCGAATCGGCGATGCAATTGCTGCCATCCTGCGGCGGCACCGGGGACGAGAATGGCCGTGCCTCCCATGCGTTGCACGAGATTTAGCGTATCTTCAGGCTGAAAATAGACGGTGCGATTCAAACGCTTCGGTGCACGCTCCCGGTAATCGAGCATATAGACTGAGTCGGCGGCTTTTTCGTAATAGAGAGCGAAACCGCCGCCACCAAGACCGCTGGCGTGGGGTTCTACTACGTTGAGCATGGCTAATGATGCAAGAGCCGCATCCATCGCGTTGCCGCCTGAGGCGAGAACTTTTCGTCCGGCAGCTGCGGCAAGCGGATGCGCGCAAACGACCATGCCGCTATCAAATGAGGTAGCTGTCGCGCGGGCAAAGGTTGTGTCTACCGGGGCCACTACTGCGGGTGCCTCGACTGCTGGAGGAGTCGTTGAGGCGCAACCGAACAAGACGACAGAGATCAGTCCGATGGCGGCGATGTGGCACACGCGCCTAAGGTAAGGGGCGACAATACTTAGAATTCTCATAGACCTTAAATTAACAAAAATCAGAACTTAAAATCAAGAATAAGGGAATTTCGATCAACTCTCCTGAGTAGAAATCTCGATTAGGTTTCTTATCGGCCATTCAGCATTACTTATGTCGTTGTTTTGCTTACTTCAAGATAAAAAGAAGGCGGCATTCTGCCGCCTTCTCCCACTCGCTTCCCTTCCCTCATCTCTACTCTCGCCTTCTGTTTAGAGTCGCGTATCTATCTTCATTTTGGGCACTTGACGTTACGCTGCGTCTTGGAGTGCTTATGATTTGGATGAATGCATATGGATCCATCATGCCAAAATGTAACTCAAGCACGGTCTCTTGTGTAACAAGTCTTCCTTCGTAATAGAACATGCCATTCCCGAAGTATTCAATCCCCCAATATAGGGGGTAACGATTGCAGTTGTATGTCATTTCTTCCTCACATTCGGTGGTTTGTGCTTGGTTTCATCTACTAAAATGAAACCACTCTTGGGTTTTGCCGTTGGCGGGAATCTTTTGTCCTCGACCAATGTAGTTTCCGTACCTCTGGATTTGTCAAGGTACTGCCCAGATGTTGGGACTGGTTGCCCTGGTTTGTAGGTTTTACTCATCATGCTTTCCTTTTTGGTGTGAATTTTTTGTTCTTCTTTACGTCACTTGTCGTTCTAGGTGGGCTTCGAGACATTTTCAACTCCGTTCTAAAATGAGAGGCTCAATCTTTTACTGCTTCGTATTTGAAGCGATTTTTGAATTGTTTTTTAACAGCTTAAGTTAGCAGCTGCTCCTTAATGAACTCAGGCTTGTCGACAAAGAGTATTGCTTTCCATGGTACATTAGGTTATTTTGCATACATAAACGCCCAGACAGAGCCGAGAGGCCCCGCTTTCTGCTAAAGGAAGTCTGATTTGGAAGTTGTAGCGGTGATGTAGCTCCCCCGACCAAGGTTTCGCTGCATTGCCGCGTTCTTTTTTTGGAGAGGCCTGCCGATTGGCGAGCCTCTTTTGTTTCTTTAGCTACATCCGCTGGTGCCGCCGCAGTTGGTGCACTTCAGGCAGGTGCCGTTTCGGACCATCGTGAAGCTGCCGCATTCGGAGCAGGCGTCGCCTTCGTAACCTTGACGGCGCGCAAGTTCGATCAATTGCAGCTTGCTATTACCGTTTAGGTGTCCGTTCGTTGAGGCGGTTTCGGCGTAGGCGGCTTGGGATGCATGGGTTTGCGTGTGAGCTTCTGCAGTTGCCACAGCAGAAGGAGATGCATACGACGGAGACGAGTGGGTGGTGTCTTCTTCACGGTCGGCCTTCTCCTCAATGGTATCATGAGCGATCGGAACGACTGCGGCTTCGCCCTCGAGACGCTTGCCGCCATTAATGGCATCACTGCGGGACGTTTCAGTGTGGGCATCGACGACGTGTGCGAGATCGTGACGATCCAGATAAGAGATCGCGAGTTCGCGGAAGACATAGTCAATGACTGAAGTTGCATATTTGATGTGATCGTTGCCCCCAACTGGGCCGTTAGGATCGAAACGCGTGAATACAAATGCGTCCACATATTCATCGAGCGGCACACCGTGCTGGAGACCGAGGCTTACCGCGATGGCGAAGCAGTTCATCAAGCTGCGGAAGGACGCGCCTTCCTTGTGCATGTCGAGGAATATTTCACCTAACGAGCCGTCTTCGTAGTCACCCGTGCGCAGATAGATTTTGTGGCCGCCGATGCGGGCTTTTTGCGTATAGCCGCGACGGCGATCGGGCAATCTTCTGCGACGAGTTTCGTAGATGATTTTCTCCACCGCTTGTGCAACTTGACCGTTCTCAAGCGTGGCATCTTCCTCCAAACCGAGTGAGGCAATCCCGAAGTCATCGGCAGTTGAGTTGAGCGGTTGCGAGAGTTTCGAGCCATCTCGATAGAGCGCAACGGCCTTCAGCATCATGCGCCAGCTCTGGTAGTAGGCATCCTTAATATTCTCGACTGATGCGTGACGCGGGAGGTTGATGGTCTTGGAGATCGCACCGCTGATAAACGGTTGTGCCGCGGCCATCATCTTTAAATGAGCGAGCGGCTGAATATAACGCTGGCCGTAGGCTCCACACTTATTCGCACAATCGAAAACTGGCAAGTGTTCGGACTTCAGATGCGGCGCCCCCTCGATGGTCATGCGGCCACAAATGTGATCATTCGCCTGACGAATCTGCTCTTTGCTGAAACCTAATGCAATCAACAGATCGTGACCGGCTTCGCGCAAATCACCATCAGTAATTTTCAGACGGTCACGTATGACATCTGCGCCAACTACCCACGGAGTGATTGCAAAATTGATGCTGAATGCACCCTTGAGTTGCACTTCGATTTTGTCGAGCGCTTCTTCGGGCAATCCTTTAGCGCGCAAGGTATCGCGGTTGATGTGCGGAGCGCCGTCGAGCGTGCTCGTGCCGGAAACGTACTGCGTAATCTGGCGAATCTGGCCCTCAGCATAGCCGAGATTCTCGAGCGCAATCGGCACACTGCTGTTGATGATGCGGAAGTAACCGCCGCCAGCGAGTTTTTTGTATTTCACCAGTGCGAAATCAGGCTCGATACCGGTGGTATCGCAATCCATCACCAAACCGATTGTCCCCGTTGGCGCAATTACTGTGGCTTGTGCGTTGCGATAGCCGTTTTGCACTCCGAGGGCGAGCGCCTCATCCCACACATCGCGTGCGGAATCCGCAAGATACTCAGGACAATGCGTAACGTCGAGCGCAACCGGCATTACAGTCAAGGTTTCGTACCCATCAAGCGTTCCGCCGTAGGCAGCGCGGCGATGATTGCGAATGACACGCAGCATCGGTTCATGGTTACGCTGATAAGCGGGGAACGCACCTAGTTTGCCAGCCATCTCAGCTGACGTTCGGTAGGATTCACCCGTGAGAATTGCGGTCAACGCGGCACACCAAGCGCGGGCTTCGGGGCTGTCGTAGGCCAAACCCATGACCATCGCAAGCGTGCCCATGTTGGCGTAGCCTAATCCGAGCGTGCGATATTCGTATGAACGACGGGCGATGCTCTGCGAGGGGAATTGCGCCATCTCGACTGAAACATCGAGTACAACGGTCCACAAGCGAATCGCATGGCGGTACGAATCAATATCAAAGGTGTTCTTCGACGTGTCGAGGAACTTCATCAGATTTAAGCTGGCGAGATTGCAAGCTGTGTCGTCCAAAAACATGTACTCGGAGCACGGATTGCTTGCATCAATCCGACCGTCAATCGGGCAGGTGTTCCACTCATTGATCGTCGTGTCGTATTGGATCCCCGGATCGGCGCTGGCCCATGCAGCTTCGGAGATTTCATTCCAGAGGTCACGCGCACGCAACGTCTTCGTCACTCGGCCATCGGTGCGGGCCTTGAGTTCCCACTTATCGTCGCGCTCGACGGCCTTCATAAACTTATTATTGAGACGAACTGAATTGTTGGAGTTTTGTCCGCTTACCGTTTGATAGGCGGCGTTATTCCAATCGGTGTCGTAGGTATCAATTCGCATCTCGGTGTAACCCTGTGATGCGAATTGCAGCGTGCGATGTATGTACGGGTCAGGAATGAAGTCCTTGCGCGCGCGCAGAATCGCTGTGCGCAAACGAGTGTTCAGTTTGGGATTCAGGCGTGAATCGGTCGGAACGCTTAAGTCGTGCGACGCCTTGAGGATTTCGTTCAGACGCGCTTCGCAAACTTTGGAACCTGCCACAAGAGCTGCAACCTTCTGCTCTTCCACCACTTTCCACTGTACGAACTCTTCGATGTCCGGGTGATCGGCATCCAAGCAGACCATTTTGGCGGCGCGGCGAGTTGTACCGCCTGACTTGATTGCTCCTGCGGCGCGGTCGCCGATTCTCAAGAAGCTCATTAGGCCGCTTGAGTGTCCGCCACCTGAAAGACCTTCCTCTTCACCGCGAACCTTGGAGAAATTCGTGCCGGTGCCGGAACCATACTTAAAAAGACGGGCTTCACGCACCCAGAGATCCATGATTCCGCCTTCGTTGACGAGGTCATCATCAACGGACTGGATGAAGCAGGCGTGCGGTTGTGGGCGTTCGTAGGCGTTTCTGGAACGCTCGAGTTCGTTCGTCTTGGGGTTTACAAAGTAATGTCCCTGCGCACGGCCTTCAATAGAATACGCCCAATAGAGACCCGTGTTGAACCACTGGGGACTATTGGGCGCACAGAATTGAGCGGCAAGCATATACTGCAACTCGTCAAAATAGATACGAGCATCGTGCTCGCCATCGAAATAGCCGGCCTTCCAACCCCAGTAGGTCCAGCAACCAGCCAGTCGGCGGAATACCTGCCGCGAGTCCCGTTCACCACCGAAGCGAGATGCCTCAGGCATTTTGTCCAGAATAGACCAGTCAGGCTCATGGCGAAGCAGCCATTCGGGCACGTCCTGTTCCCAGACCGGTCTGGAAGCCATTGGTACGCCCGCCTTGCGCAGGTATTTCTGTGCGAGCACATCAACGGCCACCTGTGACCAGCTTTCGGGCGCATACACGTCCTTAGCTTCGAACAGGGTCTTGCCTTCGGGTGACGTTAGCTTGGACGCCCACGAAGTAAAGCGCAGGTCCGTGTAGACGTCTTGCCCTTCACGGGTAAAATGGCGAGTAAACTTCAAAACCTGCTCCTTGGTACTAATTGATCTTCCCTGTCAATCCTAACCTCCCGCGTTCCACCCCAAAGTACCATACTCGCAAGCCTCTCCATCCTGAGCCAAATACCTTATCTATACATAGGTCGAAAACATGACCACAACATCTGGTGGTGCGTTGTTGGGGCCGTAATATAGGGTCAGGGTGGCCCGTAGTCAAGTGATTGAACAATCATTTCTGAAGATTTATCCACATCACAATTCCCTGAAA
>Ga0154020_10005306_pt1 | contig 15236 bp, 14 predicted proteins | sample Klosneuvirus_201_FD_109709 | JGI IMG/M metagenome (GOLD analysis project Ga0154020, IMG submission 109709) | Active sludge microbial communities from wastewater, Klosterneuburg, Austria - Klosneuvirus_20160825_MG | ecosystem: Engineered > WWTP > Aerobic digester > Activated sludge | place...
CCGATAGAAGTTGCGCAGTAAAGTCGACAAGCGCAATGACCCGCGAGTAGTTCATGCGAGTTGGACCAATGACTCCGAGCGCTCCGAGTGGCTTTTCATTGGGACCGTAGCTGGCCGCGATCACGGACTTGTCCGCAAACTCTGGCACCGAGGTCTCCGCGCCAATGAAGACCTGGAGTCCCTGCGCCGCTTCGGTCTGTTCGAGCAGTCGCAGCAGCAGGCGATGATCCTCGAGCGTGCGGAACAGGGCTTTGAGGCGATCTGGCGTCGGTGGTTCGTCTTCGCTGAGCACATGTGACAGCAGATTGGCCTGCCCCGTGACCAGCACAGACGGAGGCAAGTTCGGCAGTGCTTGCGCCGACATCCGCAGCGCCAGCTGAGCCAGCGCATCGTAACGAGTCCGCTCCGCCAACAGCTCTTTCTCGACCAGCGAGCGCACTTCCGACAGCATCCGTCCGTCGAGCAGCGTATTGAGATAATTGGTGATTCGCTCGAGAAGGTCGCTGGCAATCGGCTCGTCGAGGGTCACCAGCTTGTTGTGGACGCGCCCCGAGGTATTGACGAGGACCGCCAGCACAGCGTTGTCCTTCACTCTCACAAACTCGATGTGCTTGAGGACGTCGAGGTCCACTCGCGGGGTCATCACCACCACCGTATGCGTCGACAGGTCCGACAGGATCTTGCCGGCCTCGCGCAGCACGGCATCGACTTCTCCCGTCGAGAAGCTGTAGTGACTGGCCATCTCCTCGCGATCTCTCGGCGACACCTGACGAATTTTGAGCAGCGAGTCGACGAAGAAGCGCAGCCCCAGATCGGTCGGCACCCGGCCTGCCGAGGCGTGCGGCTGACGAATCAGGCCCTGCTCCTCGAGGTCGCTCATCACGGTACGGACACTCGCCGGCGACAGATCAATGCCGTAGCGACGGGTGACGGTGCGTGAGCCGACGGCCTCGCCGGTGGCCAGGTATTCCTGGGTGATGGCGGAGAGGATCTTGCGGGCGCGGTTGTTCAGTTCCAGCATCGGAAGGACGATGGCTCTTCGGCAAGCAGTATACTGCGTGGAATGTCGGTCCTAAAAGCCGCAGTGGTTCAGCTCTGTTCGACCCCGGATGTGGAGCACAACCTGACACGCGTCTCGACGTTCTGTGAGCGCGCGCAGCAGCGGGGGGCCGAGCTGATCGTGTTGCCTGAGAACTTTGCCCTCTTGTCTCCCGACGAGCAGGACAAGTTTTCGTGGACGGTGCGGCTGAAGCACGGCGAGGCGGGCTGGTCTGGCGAGGGCGTGATTTTGGAGCGAATGCAGGCGCTGGCGCGGCGACTGGGTGTACACCTGGTGCTGGGCGGACTGCCCGAGGCTGGGCGCACAAAGGAGCGCGTCTTTAACAGCAGCGTCCATCTGGGCTCCGATGGCAAGATTGCTGCGGTGTATCGCAAGATCCACCTCTTCGACGTTCACTTTGCGCAGGCGGCCACCAGCCTGCGTGAGTCGGCCTCCGTCGAGTTTGGCGATATCGAGCAGTCCATTGTCAGTCCGACGCCGTGGGGCGGTCTGGGTCTTTCGGTCTGCTACGACGTGCGCTTTCCCGAGCTTTATCGTCGACTGGTCGCAGCGGACGCCAAGATGTTGTCGATTCCGGCGGCCTTCACGCTCCATACCGGCAAGGACCACTGGCACGTGCTGCTGCGGGCGCGGGCAATCGAAAATCAGTGCTTTGTCCTCGCGGCGGCGCAGCAGGGGCGGCACAGTCCGACGCGCCATACCTACGGGCACAGTCTGATCGTCGATCCTTGGGGGACGGTGCTCTGTGACTGCCCTGACGGAGAAGGCGTCGCGGTGGCCGAGCTGGACTTTGACTCGCTGGCGCGCATTCGTAGCGAGCTGCCGGCGCTCAGCCACCGACGAATCGGTGTGGAAGGGTAGCCAGTGGCAATTCTTGGCGCGGGCCTGCTCGGAGCATTCCTGCTGGTCTTTCCGCCGGCGGTGATCGTGGCCACCGATCGGGTAGTCGAGGTCGCAGCGGCGACGGCAGAAGTCCAGCTGGAAGCGGGTCTTGAGGGTGAGATTCGCCGGCTGTATGTGAGCGGCATCGGTGAGATCCGTCGCTACAACCTGCGGGAGGCGCTGCTCCAGGTCCGCAAGGCGCGGGCGCTGGCCTATCGAGAGCTGCTCCATGGACCGCTGCGGGGCACGCTGCCGAGGCGACACTTTGTTCGGATTGCCTATGTCGAGGGCCAGCTCCAGCAGCTCCTACTCATTGAGGATCAGCTCAAGCTGCGGGCCGATCGGGGCGGCGAGCAGGCGGCGGCGGTTCAGCTGCGGGCGCTGCTGCTCCACAACGTGTTTTTGGCGCTGCGGGGCTTTACCGGACAGCTCGACATTGCCTTTGCTGAGCGGGTGCTGCTGGCGTATCGAGAGGCGCTGGCGCAGCGCAGTCGCTTCAATCGCGAGGTCCAGCTGGGCATGGCGGCGATGCTGGCAGAGCGCGGGGAACTGGCCGAGGCACGGACCGAGTTCGCGAAGCTGCCAGCGAGTGAGCTGCAAGGCGATGGACTCGACTTGGCGGTCATTTATTACTATCTCTCCGTCGGTGATAAGCGGGCGGCAGTAGAGCGCTTGCTCGAAGCGGCTCGACGAGACACCTGGCAGCACGGGGCCCGCGAAGGCAGCTCGCTGCGGGCGTCGCTGTATCGGATGAGTGACTTTGATCGCCTGCGCTCGCATCCGCGCTTCATCGAGATGGTCACGATTCCCGAGGAACAGACGACTCCCTAGGACAGACTCGATCGCATCGCTTTCGTCGGTGATTACAGGAATCGAATGCAGCGCGGGGCGTCATCGCTGTGCAGGACCTTGCAGGAAGCGCAGGCTTCTTTGCCGCGCGGATCGTCGCAGGTGGCGCATTGTTCGAGGGTGAGCACCGCACACTGGAACTCGCGGCCTAGCTCGGCGATGAGCGCGAGCTTGCGCTTGAGTCCCGCGATGTGTCGGGTCAAAAGCGACTGCAAGGCCAGCGCCGACTCCTTCGACGGATTGGTCTGCCGGGCCGCGAGCAGCTCGCGAATCTCCTCAAGCGAAAAGCCGCAGGCGCGCAGGTCGATGATAAGCCGCAGCTTTTCAAGCTCGCCGATCTGAAACAGCCGGTGTCCTCCCGACGAGCGCTGCGCCGATGAGATCAGCTTCTCGGCTTCGTAGAGCCGGACCGCACGCGGCGTGGTTCCCGCGCCATCGACCATCGCTTTGAGGGTAATCAGCTCGCTGCTCTTCTCGACTTTTCGGCGTCGGCTGGCGCTGCGCCTCGGTGGCAGGGGCAGCGACGTCAGCTCCTCTGCTGCACACGGAAATTCCTCGGCGCAGTGCTGCTTTCTTGAGCCCTCTTCTGCCATGACGGTATCCACCAGCCTCGCCGACCATTTTTCGAGGCGCGTCGGACATTGTCAAATCGGGTCGGGCTGTCGCTAGGCCCGAAGCGCCGCGACGATAGCTGAGCTGATTGCAAAAAACGCGCTGGCGAGTCGAGCTGCGACGCTAGATCGACTGGAAGTCGTGAATCAGCGCCTGCTTCTCACCGGCGCGACGCAGCGCCAGGTCAATCAGGTTGCTGAGCAGCGTCTGATACGGCAGCCCCGAAGCCTCCCACAGCTTTGGATACATGCTGATCGAGGTGAAGCCGGGGATGGTGTTGACCTCGTTGAAGAAGAACTGGCCGCTCTTGCGATCGAGGAAGAGGTCGACCCGCGCCATGCCCTCGCATTCCAGCGTTGAGAACGCCCGGCCTGCCCACTTCCTGACCTCGCAGACTTGCTCGCTGCTGAGAGTCGCCGGCACCAGCAGCTCCGCGCCGTTCTCGTCGAGATATTTGGCCTGGTAGGAGTAAAACTCGTGGCGCGGGTTGATCTCGCCGGGGATGCTGCACTGTGGCTCGTCCGTCGGGCCCAGGCTCTCGAGGACAGCGACCTCGATCTCGCGTGCGTCGATGGCCTTTTCGAGCAGCACCTTGCGGTCGAAGCGCAGGGCATCGCGCACCGCCGCATCGAGGTCAGACGGCTGCTTGACCTTATGAACACCGACGCTGGAGCCCGAGCCCGATGGCTTGACGAAGCAGGGATAGCCGAGCACGCGCTCGACCTCGACGGGGAGCTGCGCCGCTTGAGCCGGGTAAGTGCGACCGTGGACCGTCAGATACGGCACCACCGGAATTCCCGCCAGCCCCGCGAGGCGCTTGGCGACCTCCTTGTCCATGCCAATCGCTGATGCGAGCACGCCACAGCCGACATAAGGCACATCGGCCAGCTCGAGCAGACCCTGGAGCGTGCCATCTTCACAGAACGTGCCGTGCAGCACCGGGAACACGACGTCGATCGTCGGCAGGGGCAGGCCCATTCCTACCAGCGTCGGGTTGTCGACGGGAATGAGCATGCTCCCTTGGCTCGACGGCGGATTGGGCGGCAGCACGACCTGCGGCTGGTCGCGAAACACTGGCAAAAGGCGCGCGCCCTTTTCGATCTGCGAGATGTCGCCAGGATGCCAGCGACCATCCTTGTCAATGGCAATCGGAATGGCGACGAAGCGAGCCGGGTCGAGGTTGCGCAGCACCGAGGCTGCCGACTGGAGCGAGACCTCGTGTTCCCCCGACCGACCACCGTAGAGAACGGCGACGTGAATCTTGCGTTGCTTAGACAACTTCACCCTCGGAGCGCTCTAGTGGAAGCGCGGGACTTTCTCAACGTCGAGCTGCTCGAGCGCAGCGCGAATCACCAGCGACTTATTGGCCTTGCTGTAGCCTCGCCGCTTGAGTTCTTTGACCAGCCCCTCGAGCCGCTCGATGTCTTCGTTGTAGAGCGAGATACAGACGACTTTGTAGTGGGTCGGACGCGGCTTCTTTTCAGGAAGTTTTCCGACGGGTAAATCGTGAATCGCTTCGTCTTCGCTCTCGCGCTCGGGACGATAAAATCCCGTTGCCAGGATGTCGTCGACGGACAGCGGATCGCTCTGGAGAGCCCGCGGGCTGCTGGATTTGCCACTCATCTGCCGGACTCCTTACTCGAGCGACACGGGCTCCATGATCGACGGAGAGGACTCACGAGGTCGGGACGTTGCCGCGGTGCTGGCCGGCTCCCGTCCGATGACTCGCTCGACGAGCCGACGGTAGTCCTCAGCCCCCGGCGAGTCCACGTCGTACTCGAAGATGCTCTGGCGATGACTCGGGGCCTCGGCGAGGCGCGTCGAGCGGCGCACCGGCTCCATCAGCTTTTCTCGGAAGTGGCCACGCAGCGTCTCCAAGGCCTCACGGGCCAGGCGAATGCGCGAGTCGAAGAACGTCGGCAGCACGCCGGCAATCCGCACCGAGTGACCCAAGTGCCGCTCGATGTCCTTCAGCGTCTTGAGCACCTGCTTCACTCCGACGAGCGACAGGTAATCACACGACACCGGAATGAGCACTTCGTCGGCATAGGTCAGCGCATTCTGATTCAGCAGCGACAGCGACGGAGCACAATCAAGGATTACGTACTGATAGCGGCGATGCGCCAGCCCCATCCGCTGCGACAGGACGCGGTCGCGATCTTGGTCGCGACGGGCCAGCCAGACCTCGGCGGCAGCCAGGGTTGCATCGGCAGTGATCACGTCGAGTCGTCCACGCACCGGGACCGCGACCTCTGCGGGATCGGCACCGTCGACGATGACGTGATAGAGGCTGCGCTCGCCCTTGATCCCCAAGCTGGCGCCGACGTTGCCCTGGGCATCGGTATCGATGAGCAGCGTCTCGAGGCCACGCTCGGCGAGACCGGCTGCCAGGTTGATCGCTGTCGTGGTTTTGCCGGTCCCGCCCTTTTGGTTGAGGATGGCGATGCGACGGGCGCGCTTGACCGCGTGGCTTACCTCCCCGAGTGCCGCGCGGCGACAGCTCAGTTGGCAGAAGTACTGCCGTCGAGGGCCTTCGCCAGCAGCCGCGGGCAGGGTCGCGACTTGGTAGGCATACTGCGGGATGAACCGCTCTCCGCAGGTCGTGCACGCTTCGTACATGGGCCGATTACACGACCCGGCTCACGCGGGCGCAAATTTTTCACGCCGACAAACCATCGACAGGCCCTTGCCAACGCAGGGGTCGATTTGCCAACCTCCGCCACCGTGACCTTCTTAGCAAGCGATGTGGCGGTTCGGATCTATGGCTCGGCGCTCGGCGCATTTCCCGGGGCTGAGTGCGTTGGCATCGTCGAGGTAGCAGGCGAAGCGGCGCAGCACCTAACCAATACAGCAGTCCTTGTGCCGCGTATTTTGCCCTGTGGTGAGTGTGCTGCTTGTCGGCGTGGCGCTGTGCTGGCCTGTGCGCAGCAGCGAGCGCGACCGGGACGACCGCAGCCTTACGAGGTGGTGCCGGCCCGCTACGTGCTGCCGCTGCAACCACCGTTTGTCGATGCCATTCCTTCGTCGGAGACACTCTGGCGTTTCGCGGCCTTGGCCGATGGGCTGCTTTCGCCGTATGCCGGACTGGTGCGCGCCGGCGTCTCTCCCGGCACCGTCTGTGTCGTCCTCGGGCAGGGTGTACGAGCGTCGCTGGCGGCGGTCGTGGCCGAGGCGATGGGTCTTTACGTGGTGCAGTTTTCCGCCGAAGAGCAGAGGCTGCTCGATCCGGCGGCAACTCGACGACGGGTCGCTGACTTGGCGACGGCGCAAGGGCTGTCCATGGCGGGCGCGGCGATCGTCGAAACGGTGGGGAGCGATGCGGCGCGAGCGCGGGCGGTGCTGATGGCCGAGCCGGCAAGTGGTGTCCTGCTGCTGGAGCGGGCGCAACCCTTCGACGGAGAACACGGTACGCTACCTAGCGAGCCGGCGGGTGGCCCGCAGCTTGTGAGCCTCGCGACGCTAGAACATGTTGTGGCGATGCAAGCGCAGGTGATTGCCGTGGCGCCGCATCCCGACCTGCTCCCGGAGCTGCTGGCGCTGTGCGGGCGGGCTCGCATCGACCTGTCCATTCACACCCGAGCGGTTGCCGTCAAGGACGTGGATTCCGTGATGGCGGCCCGTCGTGCGGGTCAAGACGTCGACCTGCGGCTGCCGATCGTCACCTTCGATACCAGCGATTAAGTTGCGCAGAGGCCCAAGATCAGCTGCTCCATGATGCGCTCGTCGTCGAGCTTGGAGAGCTTCAGCGTCCGATCGGTGTGAAAGATCGCCTCGTGCATGGCCTGCACCCGCGGCAGCTTTAGTCGGCGCGCTTGATCGAGCAGCTTGCCCGCCACAAAAGGCATCACCCCGAGCGCGCTGGCGATCTCACTGGCGGACGGACGACCGCTCGCCAAGAGGTCGGCGGTCTGCCACAGCTTCATGACATGTCGACTGAGCAGCGCCAGCAGCTTCAGCGCCGGCTCGCGCTGCATCAGCATCTCCGACAGCAGCGCCAGCGCCGACGAGCGATCCGCTGCCCCGACCGCATCGATCAGCTCGAATACGGAGTGCTGGCGGGTAGTGACCACCACCTCTTCGACGTCGCGGACGCGAATCGGCTGACCGACGGGAACATAACAGCACAAGCGCTCCAGGGCATCGGCCAGCTGTCCGAGGTCGGGACCGATCTCTTCGGCCAGCCGCGTCGCCGTCCCGGACTGAAGCTCGACCTGCAGCCGCTTGGCTTCGCTCTCGATGAAGCCGGGCAGCAGCTTCTCGCTGAGCGGCTCGAGCTTGAGCAGCAGCCCATGCTTCTTAAACAGGTTAAAAAAGCGCAGCCGCAGATCGGCCTTTTCGGCGACGAAGCACAGACAAGCTTCCGGGGCTGGCGCTTCGACGAACTTGCTGAGAGCCAGAAGCTCGTCGGCGGTCAGCTCATCGGCGTCCCGGACCAGCACCAGCCGCCGCTTCGCCATCATCGGCAGCGTCTTGGCGCAGGCGAGGATCTTGGCCGGCCCGGCCTCCTTCGCGAACAGCTGATCGTAGTTGAAGTCACGGGTCGCCGGTTCGAGCACCGCGGCTTTGATCGCCTCGACGGCACGGTCCACCAGGAAGCGCTCTTTGCCGCACAGATAGATGAGCGGCGGAGCGTGGTTCGCGAGCGCGCTGGTCAGCGGGGAGAGCGGGTCTTGAGTAGAAGACGGCGTCGCCATGGCCGCCGACTATAGGCGAGCGACGCGCCGCTGTGTCAACGTCTACTTCTTGCGGCAGCAACGGAAGCAGTCGGTGTTGGTCATGTTGGTGACCGGGTCGACGCAGACGGTCATGGCCTCGGCGGGGCAGTTTTTGTCGGTCTCATAGTTGTCCCCGCACGAGTTGAGGGTGAGTGGACCGATTGCTGGGCACAGCGCCTTGTAGTCATCCTCGGTGAGCCAGACGCCCGTGGCATTGGCGCAAGCGCTGATGCCACCAGCGACGCAGAGGCCAAAGCGGCACTCCATTCCACCTGGACACGGATCGCTGCCCTGGCAGCGGAATAGCAGGCGCGAGACGTCCGGGGCGTAGCAGCTGCTGGCGAAAAACAGGCCGCTGGCGATGATGAGCGTACTGAGCAGGCGGGGACGAAGTTGGGACGTGCGCATCAGAACCTCCCGAGGACGAAGGCGCCGGCCCCACCCGGTCGGGGCGCGAGGGCGAGCGACAAGCCGGTGTTACCCTGGGCGTAGTAGATCCCGGTCCAAATCACGCCGGCAGCGAGCGTAGCTGCTCCAATGGCATCCAGGGCGTACGCCGCCGTCGCCATGCGCTGACCCGAGGCCTCGCTGTCCTGAAGCTCGGTGGTCCACCACTTGGCGCGGTTGTCGGGGTTGGTGATCAAGTGCGACTTGGCGATCGCGCCACCGCCGAAACCGATCCCCATGATGAGGAGGCCAGCGCCCGTGCCCATCAGGGCGAGAGCTGGCCACGGTGGCAGCGACGCCTTGACGGTGCTGGGTGGGTTGTTGCCACCTTCGATGGCTTGAGCGATGCGCAGCTCATCGATCTTCTGACGAGCCTTGTCGAGGTCGGGGGCGTTTTGACAGTTGTCGATATACGCCTCCAGATACCCGATTGAGTCGTTAAATTTACGTTGCTTCTCGGATACCAGAGCAAGATTTATCAAGAAATCCGGAAGCTTGGTCAAATTATATGCATTCTGAAAATCAGAACGGGCACGATCCCATTCCTTAGATTCCCAATAAATGACCGCGCTATCGTAGAAGCGCATCGCTTTTTCTTGATCTGTCGACGACACGATGGGCGGAGTCTTGCACTCATCCGCGCGGCGCTCACGGCGCTTGTGTCGACGAGCCTCCGCCACTCCCTCGCCGCCCAGGAGGAGCAGACTGGCCATCCCGAGCCCCAGCAGTCGCACCCAACTCGGAAGCACTCGCATCCTCGTCATTCCCATGCCTCAAATATGCTTATTGGTATTATAAAGCGGTAATTTGTGGACGAAGCATGTCATTTCAATGCCGGGCGCGAACGTGGGATGCCAGAGTCTATCGCGCAGGGTCCGGTGACGACGCGTACGTGCTGCCTAGCGGGCCTTGAATATTGACCGCGAGCCCATCGTCCACCAAGGCAGAGTCGTCGGTGGACGAATCAGGACTGTGCCCGTCCTTGTGACTGTTCGGTTCAGTGGATAATTGTTAAACGGCGCACTTATGCGCCCGACCCACAAAGGAGTCAGCCTATGAAAATTCAGAGTCTCGCTGCGATGGCCTTCGCCCTGCTTGCCGGCTGCGGGCCGTGGTCCTCCACTCGTCACCAGTGCACCGGCTACAACTGCGGGTCGACGTGGACTGGCGGTGGCGGCCTTCCCACCACGCAGTATTCGACCTTTGTCATTGACGCTGGCGCTGCCATCCAACTGCCGCAACGGACGCTCGGTATCACCACCAACGGTCAGGGCGACTGGGTGCTCGCCTGGCAAGGCGACGCCTTCGCACACCAGTTCGAGGGCGCGATCACCTGCGCACCGGGCTGCCAGATCGCCTACGCCCGCTTCGACAACGCGTATCCGGGCGACAGTGCGACGATCACGGCCCAGGACCAGATCATCTTCAACGGCGTGACCAATGCGGCGGTTCCGCAGAACCTGCTGTTCCGGATGACCCACGAGCCGGTCACGTTCGACCTGCACATTGATGGGCAGCCGGCGATCGGTGAGGTGGTGTACGCGTCTCAGGGCGTGCTGTCGACGACCGACTCCATGCCGTTCTCTCTGGTGTCGAGCAACCTCGCCTACAGCGACAAGATCGACAAAGCGCCGGAGTTTGTCTCGAAGCCGCCCAAGGATGGCGTCGAGCGCGTGATTACCGTTTCTGCTCCGCCGGTAAGCTCGACGTCAGTGGATAAGTAGGCCCACCGCTCTTGGCAATTGGCGCGCCGTGCCCGCCCCGTCCGGGAAGGGCATTCCACAGACGCGAAATAATGAACGCGCCGAGGATGGCGAAGCCGAGGGGCATGAACGGCCAGACCTCGAACTCAGAGCCGGGAAGGCCTGGCTGCTTGAAGCGCTCGAGGAGCTTGCCGATCCCCGCGCCCGCCAGCGCTCCCGCCAGATATTGGGCGCCATCGAAGAGGCCCGCGGCGGTAGCGACTGCTTTGCGACCACCGAAGTCCATCGAAGCTGCTCCACCGACGAGCGAGTGAGCGCTCTGCACGAAGAACGACACCGCCACCAAGACCATCGCCGCGCCCCAGGCATTGTGAATGGTGCCGCGCAGGCTCAGCATGCAGGCCGCCATTCCGAGAAAGGCGATGAAGATCACCGGTGCCCGTCGAGACTGGAACAGCCGGTCAGAGGCATTGCCAGCGACCAGTCCGCCCATTACCGCAGCAATAGGCATCGCCACCGAAGCAAACTGATAGGGTCCAAACGAACCGAGCGTGCGCGCCGTGACTCCGAAGACCGCCACGATATAGCGGGTGTACCAGTGGTCGATCGAGTGACGCACCAGGCCAATGCACATCGACGACAGCGCAATGATCCATGGGGCTCTGCGGGCGAACACCTTGCGGAGGACGAAGCCGATCGTGGCTTCGGCATGGGCTTCCTCGGGGCTCTCGTCGCCGGTGTCAAAGTCGCCGTGACCCGCTTGAGCAGGCGTGTTCTCGACGCGGAAGTAACAAAGCACCCACATGATGGTCAGACAGACGGCGGGCACAAAGAACGCGTACTGCCACGGCAGGACGCGCAAGAGCAGCGGCAGCAGCGTAAAGGCGAGCGTGCGGCCCGTCTGGATCATGATGCCGAAGATGCCGGCGAACTTGCCGCGCTCACTGACGCGGAACCAAGCGGCGTTGATCTTGACGATCGAGAGCGCACCGAAGGACTGGAAGTAGTGGTTGCAGGCCCACAGCACCGCAAACATCGCGATGACTGAGGTGTTGTTCATGCCCGCGCCTAGCTCGGCTTGAGAGACCACCTGACCACCCACGACGACCGCGGGCTTCAAGATAAGCAAGTGGCACAGGCCGAACAGCAGGTTGAAGATGGCGGCGCCGGCGGCTCCGATGAGGATCGCGCGCTTGCCGCCAATCCGGTCGGCAAGTGGACCGTTGAGGAAGACCGCGCAGCCATAGGTCGCGAGTCCGGCGCTCAAGATCGAGCCGTAGTCGGCGTGGCTCCAGCCGAACTGCTCGGCGATAGCGGCCTGCACCGCGCTGAAGTTGTACCGGCTCATGTAGAAGAAGCCGTACATAAGCCCGAGGAAGAACCAGTTTTGGAAGCGACGCAGCCGGAACTCCTGGGTGAGAAGCTCGGCTGAACTGGCGCTCGGTGGCTGGGGATCTGGCCCGGGCCGCGGGGCAGTAACCATGGCGATGCCATACCACAGCAAGCTTGCGAAACGGCAGGGGTTTTTTTGCCGAGCACGCTATAGTGCGGTCGCGCATCGTTCCCTACGTGTCCGACCACTGTGGCCGTCGCAGTGGTACTCAGTCCAATGCGCTAAAGAGGCCTCCATGCTGTCAAACGCAAACTCGGATCTTCCTTGGGAGCAGCAGGCGCTGCATCTGGTTATCGAGACGGTGCAGGAGGCTCTGCACGAGAAGTCTCCGGCGGAGCAGCAGTCGCTGCAAATGGCGCTGATGACGCTGCGGGGCTTTTTGGCCGCGTCGCGTCTGACCCAGGAGGAGGGCGGGACCAACTGGGAGCCGTTTTTGGAGCCGATTGCTCCATCCGATATGGCGCGGATTGGCGCTTGGAGCCAGACGCTCCGCGACCGTCGAGAACAGGCCTCGCTGAGTCGGCACAAGCTGGCCGAGCTGTCGGGCGTTCCCGAGGGGGCTCTACAAGCGCTCGAGAGTGGCACCTATGCGCCGAGCCAGATGGCGCTGCTGCATCTGCTGTCGGTGCCGGAGCTGGATCTCGAGACGCAGTCGCTGCCCTGGGAAGCGAGCGCGTCGGACCCCAACCTGGCGCTCAACTGCTGGCTGGCGCCGGGCTTTGACCCGGTGAAGATGATCAAAGATCTGGCGCTGCAGGTGAATGGCCACGGCGGTCACATCGAGCAGAGCTATCTATATATGGACCATATGAGCGCGGCTCACTGGTGCGCGATCGCGGAGCAGAAGGACTACGACGCGATGCAGTCGAGCATGCCGCTCGAGAGGACGGCAGGGCGGATCATTCGCAGCAATGGTCAGTGTGGTCTCGATGTGGTGGCGCTCGGGCCGGGCAGCGCCCGCAATGAGGTCCGACTGGTCAAGCAGCTGATGACGCAGTCGGGGCATGCCGATTTGCGGCTCTATCTGCTCGATATCAGCCAGCCGCTCCTGTCGGTGGCGTATCGACATGCCGCTGAGGTGCTCGCGGATCACGGCGGGGCGGTGTTTGCGATTCAGGGCAACTTCCATCACCTGCCGCGCTACGGACAACTGCTCTACTCGCCGCGGCGGGCGCATCGTCGACGGATCATCACGATGCTGGGCCATACCTTCAGCAACCTCGAAAACGAGCTGCGCTTTATGCGCAACAGCCTGTGTGGGTTTGCGGCGGGCGACCTGCTTGTGATGGACTTCCGACTGGCCTACGCCTCGTCGGGCGATCCAGAGGAGATTCGTCGCAAAGACCCAACCTTTGCGGTCCGTCGCAAGAGCGACCTCAGTCAGCGGCGAGACGAGTTTTTGGCCGGACCGTTCAAGCGCTACGGGGCCGATCTGGCGGACGTCGAGATCACTCCGGCGCTGGACATGAGCTGTGCGGTGCCGGGCAGCTACGGCGTCGATCTGCGGGCGCGAGTTCAGTCCGACAGTGGCGAGCGCGAGTTCTCCGTCTATTACAGCCGGCGCTACGAGCCACAGCAGCTGAGCCATGCGCTCCGTCGCGAAGGCTGGGACACGTTGGAGACTTGGGAGTACGGCGGCGAGTCGAGTCCCTGTCTGCTCGTTTTGCTCCGCAAGATGAGCTAGTCCGACGGAGCGCGATCCGCTGACCGTCGTAAACCCAGTCCACCCAAGGAGGGAGCTATGCGGAGCTTGCTTGTGGTTTGTTTGGCGCTTGTTCTGGGCTGTGGCAGCAGCGACGATGGATTGACGCTGCCAAGCGGCGCACCCTTGCTTCAGCTGCCAGTCGGTCAGGGCACCGTGACGGCTGAGCTATCGCCGCGAACGGCTGGTCCGCTCGACGGCAGGCCGTACCAGTACAAGGTTCCCAGTCGGTACGACAAGACCAAGCCGACGCCGCTTTTGGTGATGCTGCACGGCTTTTCGGCGAGTGGCAGCCTCGAGGAGCTATATTTGAACATCGGTGCGATGGCCGAGTCGAAGACGTTTCTGTATGCCTTTCCCGATGGTACCCAAAACCCGGTGGGGCTGCGGTTTTGGAACGCGATGGAGTGGTGCTGCAACTTCTTCAAGTCGAGCGTCGACGATGTTGCCTACGTAAACGCGGTCATTGCCGACATGCAGAGCCGCTACAACGTCGACCAGAAGCGAATCTTCGTCGTCGGTCATTCCAACGGTGGCTTCATGTCCCATCGCGTCGCCTGCGAGCTTTCCGACAAGGTCGCGGGTATCGTCAGTCTCGCCGGTCAGCAATGGAACGACCCGACACGCTGTCAGCCGAAGCAGCATGTTCCGATCCTGCACGTGCAGGGGACACTCGACGCGGTGATTGGCTATTTTGGGATGCCGGGGATGTATCCAAGCGCGCGTGAGACGGTGCAGATCTGGGCGCAGAAGAACGGCTGCGGCGGGCGGCTGACCTATTCGGGAGAGAATCGCGATCTCGATCTGCTGCTGCTCGGTGCGGAGACGAAAGTTGAGAAGTTTGCCGGCTGTCCGAGTGATGGCCCCGTCGAGCTGTGGACGATTCAGGGCGGCGGTCACTTGCCGGTGTTCAACTCGTTCTTCACGTCGTCGATCTACGACTTCCTGATGTCACATCCGAAGCCTTAGCCGGTTTTGCCGCTACGTCGGGTCGGGCTTGGGCGTGGTCTTGCCACTCGGGGGCAGCGCCGGCTCGTGGATGTACTCCGTCGGAATGTCGCCGGTCAGGCTGTCTAGGAAATTCGCGATCGACTGGGCGTCGGCCTCGGCCAGCTCTCGTCCGAGCTGGTGAGACGCCATCAGCTTGACCGCGTCGGTGAGTTTGTCCACCGAGCCATCGTGGAAGTAGGGCGCCGTCCGCGCGACGTTGCGCAGCGACGGTACCTTAAACATGAACTTGTCCGCGTCGTTCTTGGTGAGCGCCGCCCGACCGAGATCCGTCTGGTTCGGCCAGGGCTTGACCGCGCCAACTTTCTGGTAGGTGGTGCCGCCGAGCAGTGTGCCGCTGTGGCAGGCAACGCAGCCGGTATCGAGGAACTTGAGGAGGCCTGCCTTCTCGACATCGTTGAGCGCGCCGATGTCACCGGACAGGAACTTGTCGAATCGCGACGGCGTCAGAAGTCGTCGCTCGAAAGCGCCAATGGCTGCCGTCGCATTTTTGATTGTCACCGGCTGCTTGTCGGCGGGGAACGCCTTCTTGAAGGCTTCGAGGTAGCCGGGAATGCTCTGCAACACCGCTTCGGCCCGCTTGTGGTCGGGCAGCGCCATTTCGACCGGATTTACCATCGGTCCGCCGGCCTGCTCCTCGACATCCTTGGCGCGGCCGTCCCAGAACTGGGCGATATGGCCTGCCGCCTGATACACCGACGGGGAGTTTCGTCCACCGAGCTGTTTTTTGTGGCCCTGCGAGAACTTCTTGCCGTCGACGCCGTAGTTGGCAAGGTCGTGGCAAGAGTTACAGCTCACATCCTGGTTCTTCGATAGCCGCTTGTCGTAGTAGAGCTGTCGTCCGAGTGCAATCTTGTCGTCAATC
>Ga0154020_10005307_pt1 | contig 15236 bp, 19 predicted proteins | sample Klosneuvirus_201_FD_109709 | JGI IMG/M metagenome (GOLD analysis project Ga0154020, IMG submission 109709) | Active sludge microbial communities from wastewater, Klosterneuburg, Austria - Klosneuvirus_20160825_MG | ecosystem: Engineered > WWTP > Aerobic digester > Activated sludge | place...
GCGTTTTCTTCCTTTGTTGAGTATTTCATTCTAAAATTCCAGTCTTGCCTGTACGCTTTCGCCACATTTCGAACATGTTTTTCGTCAGTTAGCGAAAGAAATTGTTGTTTATCGCAGCCAATGCGACTGAATGTCGGCTTGTTAAATCTTAAATTAAACGCTGTTAGTAAACTGTCAAGAAGTGTATTTGAAAGCAACCTGCCTCTGTCCTTTGTTAGATGCTTTACTTTTCGGGTTGCCGTGACCGGCTTGCAGGTGTTTAAAATAGATATTCTCTTGTAATCCACGACAGAGTAGTTTTGAGACTTTCTGTCAAAAGCAATTAAATAGAGGTCCTCCGTACCTGTTGTCGTCCCTTTTTTGTCGAAATGATAGTAACCAGAGGAGCTGCTTATTGAAATAGTGTCAACCGGAAAGCTGCGAAAAACCAATTGCTGTCCAGAACTTGTCTTGAAAATAAGAAGTCCCAAAGCTATTAGTATGAATTTTATCACTGTCACGAAGATTCTGTCATGTTGGTGCGGGTTGCCGCTAACGTTTGGCCAACTGGCGCTGCCGCCATACGGATAACCAGTCGGAAGTTAAAGATAGGAAATTCGTCTGGATGTTAAAATAGTTGATGCGCCGCCGCCACAATTGTCCCCGCGAAGCGACCTTAATGAAAACAGGCGGCGCTTACGAGAAGCTGTCTCTTGTCCGCGGTGGCGCCAGTTGGCTGTTAGGCTTCGTTTTTACCTAGCAGTTCTAAGTCTTTCTCAAAAATAGTCCAGCCGTCTATGCTTTTTATTTCGGGAAGTTGCCCCTTTTCACGAAGTCCCATATACACAGAGTGAATAAGTCCTTTTAATCCGTTTTCAATTCTCTCCGCTTCAGATAAAAAGTCTTTACACACCTTAATGCAATGTACCGGATCACGATAAGGTCTATTCGTAATTGGTTCAGGTTGTAAGATTCCATGAATGATAAAATTCCTAGTCTCGATAAAAGCGTCCAATCTGTCCGGCTGGATAAAATTTAGTTCATTGAATATTTTTGCCAAAGAACCAAGAGTCTTTTTGCGAATTATTTTGCCTTGTTCATTATGCTCTAAAAAAGATTTTATTGAAACTGAATTTACGCGCTTGTCAGTGAAAAGTCCAGCGCAAAGAGCGACAAGAGATTGTAAAATAAATTCAATTCTTTGAGAAGCGAATAAACACAAGCCCATTTGTCTGAAGAGTTCATTAAACTCTGTGTCGTCCTTTTTGCTCATACTAACATGTCCGGTCGTCCGGGTAAAAATGGAGCCTAACGTTTTGCGGCCTTGCCCAGTGCCTGTCGTCCGCAATGCTAAATATACGAACGTCTAACGAGATGCCAAAATACCCCAGAATACAGGCATTGGGCAAGACCGCTGTTAGGTGCTGGTTTTAAAAGTCTGTCCCAATAAAATTTATACAGGTCATTGTCGAATTATCAATTTTGTCCGTAAAAGTTTTGTATGATTTTGACGTTTTTTTTGATTTATATTTTATTTCAAAATTCTCATAAAACGTCCCTGATTCAACTTTTATTTTAACTATAAAGTCATTTTTAGAAGTCTCAGTAATTTGTACGTCTGTAATAATATAGGTGTGAGTTGGAGCGTCTAAATATTTGTCGTGTGGAGTAGAATAGTATGTCACTAAACCAGCTGCGTCTTTTTTTGTCAAAGGTGTCCCAATTATAACTGATTTTGGAGCGATGTCAATAAGTGCTTTAATATTTAAAGTGTGTTTTTCAAAAACACACTTTATAACAGAGTCTTTGGAATTTTTTAAATAAGCAATGTAATACTTGTCGTCGTCAGTGTAATAATAGAGTGTCTGGTTGCTGTCTAAACGGACATTTTGCAAAAAAATATACTTGTCAAGATTACAGGGTTTTTGTCCAAGTAATTTTGATGTCAGAAATATGACTATGATAATTGTCCTCATAAACTTGCACCTAACGTTTTGCGACTACACGCCGTTTTTTGCTATTGTCCACCCACGCATTTGAGCGTTAACACGCAAAAAATGGAGTGTAGTTGCTGTTAGCAGTAGTGGTTCTTTGTTCGTCCGTCATTTAGATAGTTTTAGAATTTTAAATGCTCCTTGTCCAACGATGAAAAACACAATTGTCCCTACGATAAGGTCAGGGTATTTTGAGTTTGTCAAGTAAACAAGTCCGCCTGCTACAATTACTCCAAGATTTACAATTACGTCATTTGATGTGAAAATCATACTTGCTTGCATATGTGCTTCTTTGCTTTTACTTTTTTGCAGTAAATACAAACAAAGTCCGTTGCCAATTAGTGCAAGAATTGAAATAATTATCATTGTCTGAAATGCTGGAACTGTTTCAGTCCCAACAAATCGTCTGATAACTTCAATGAAACCGAAAACGGCAAGTGTCAATTGAAAATAACCTGCTGACTTTGCAATGTTCTTTTTTCTTGTCATTGTCCCGCCAACTGCAAAAAGTGCAAGTCCATAAACGATGCTGTCAGCAAGCATATCCATACTATCGGCTACAAGTCCCATCGAGTTTGAGATAAAACCTGTCGTAAGTTCAAGTGCAAAAAAGAAAAAATTAATGACTAAAACTTGCCAAAGCAATTGCTTTTCTCTGTCGGAGTTGTCGGTTACTGTTGTGTAATTGTCTGCTGTAACGCTGTCAATAAGTGAGGTGTCAAATTTTAAGTTGTCAAGACGATGAAAAATTTGGTCGTAGCTGTCGGTGTGAAAAACAGTCAATTGTCTGTTAGCAATGTCAAAGTCCAACGAGTTGATGTTTGTCAAGTCGGCAAGCTTCATCCGTATCATTTGCTCTTCGGATGGGCAGTCCATTTTGGATATTTTAAACGTTGTCTTTAGCATTACTTTTTCATTAGCAACAATTTTCTCCTGCTTGAATTGGTGGACATTTAACTGTCCCGTAACTACAATAAACACAACAGTCGCCTTGCAATGGTTTCAGTCGTGTTTTGCATTTTTCGCACTCGTAGAAATATACACAAGCGTCAGTCGGCATAATTTCAGTTTTTTTGTGTCCGCAGTCTGGACACGTCAAGGTTGATTGTGTTTCAACGGTTTTTCCGTTGTAAGTTGTGCAAGTGTCGCAAGTTCCGTTCATTTTGTTTCGTTTATAATTCCAAATTGTCGCTATGAGAAGTCCGAACATACCAACGTAAAGAAAATATGTCCAGTAGTCACTGTCGTTTATGTGATAAGCGTAAAAAATTAAAAGTCCGCTCGGAATAGCAACCATTAAAGGATACAAGCAACGGTGTCTGCGGTATGAAATGTAAAGTCCGCCAACTGATACTAAAACCATTGTTTGGAAAATCCACATTGTCCACCCACCGAAAAGTTCAAAGCTCCCAAGTCCAAGTGCAGAAGCTGCAAAAGCAAAAAGAGGAAAACAGCAAGGTGAAAATATTGCTGTCAAAAAAAGTCCTGCCGTGCCGAACTTGTCAATGTTGTCTTTAAGTTTAATTGCCATATTTCTTTAATAAATACTGTTTATTGAATTGTCTATCGTTGTCTGTTGGAGTCGTCCTACCATTACTGCTAACGTATTGCGCACAGGCCTTGTGCCGCCGTCCGTGTTTTTAAATGTACGAATGTCCTCCGAAACTTACAAGGGCGGAATACGCGGCATAAGGCTTGTGCGCTGTTAGTGCCTCGTTGCGTGTTGTCATGTTGCTGCCAAGTCATTTTGTGCTTACAAAGAAATTGTCTGTACCGTCTCTGTAGCTGTCATTAAATACAACTTGAGATTCGCATAGCAAAATTCGACCGTATAAGAATTGACTTGTCGTGTCTAAAGATAGTCCCAATATACCGCTGTCAACTATTTTTAACCGCCAATTTCCTTGAGTTATTATTGCTGAATTTTCGACTACTGTAAACTTCCTATCAGATGTAAAAGTTACAACTACTTTTTTGTCGGCCTTTTTGGTAACTAGCTCGGATGAAGACTTAGTCCATTGCCAAGAACCTATAAGTTTGTCTGCAAGTTTTGTGGAGTCAAAATTTTGTGAAGCATTACAGTCCCAGAGTCCTTGAATGTCGTTTTTAACACTAGTGTCTTTTGTGCAGGATTGAAAGACAAAGAGGATTGTCAATAATGTCCCGAATATTATAGTTTTTTTCATCATTGTCATTTTCGTTTGTCCGTCAGCAATGGGCACTAACGTTCCCCAAGCAGGGCTTGTGCCGCTGTCCGGATATTTAAAAGTACGAAAGTCAAACCGAAACTACAAAACCTAAATTCGCGGCATAAGCCTTGCTTGGTGTTAGGCCCTCGCCAAGCCACGTTTTGGTGACGTCCTGACGTCACCCGTTGATAAGATGATTTATTTTAATGAGGTCTTTTTGTTAGAACTTGCAGATAACAAAACGTTATCAGGATTTCCGTGCGTCTGCTTATTGAGAAGTGAAAATAACCAAACGTTATACGCAAGTTTAAAGTCTGATGGTGTGTCCGGATAAAGAAAGGTGATTTCCTTGTCTGATGTCTGCCTGTGCGTTGGCTTTGTGTGTGGCCGAGCGTCGTTGCGCGGTCCGGGCGAAAAAACAAACTTACCGAGAAGCTAATGAGTTAAGGTCTTTCTGCGTTATGATGTCGAACCGAAGTTTGTTTTGAAGGCGCGTGCGGTCGCTGTGCGTGTCTTTGTTTAAGTTGTTGTCCTGGCTTGGTGGGGCCTAACGTATTGCGCACTGCCGCCGGCCCCATTTCCCGATGCCGCTGGTTTTTAAATGTACGAATGTCCACCGAGATTTTAAAATGGCAGACGTGCCGCCGCCACTACTGTCCCGCCGAAGGCACCGCATTATTAAACAGGCGGCGCATCGCGTGATGTTCTGTCCGGGCTGGCCGGCAGTGCGCTGTTAGTGGCTGATGCGGTACCGAGTCCGCTCAAATAGGAATTTTATTTGTCGATGTCAATTTAAGAGTGTCTTCTGTCCACCGATAGATCGACACAATTTTATATTGTTCCTCTGAATCATTAGGATTAGAGAATTCCGTCGAGATAATAGCTTGAGTCTTTCGGTCAACGGAAATATTTGGAATATTTACTGTCTCTTCGTGTAGTTTTAGAGACTTGCTGTCAGCGTCGAATGTCAGAACATAACCATGCGAGTCCGCAACTCTCACTGTCGTATAGAAATTAACGTACAAGTCAGGAATACCGTCAAAGTTGAAGTCTTCATATTGTGTCCGAAAAAATGCTGGCGAGAACTCATAGATAAAGAGTCGGCCAGGAGCGCTTGTTGCAGTCCACGCATTGTTGCCCTTTTCGAAAACGAGAAATTCGATCGTGGTGTCGTTAACGGAATATAGAGCGATGGCATTTTTTGAATCCTTAAAGTACAAATTGCCAATATTAAAATATAGCAGCTTGTACGGTTTCATCTCCCCGAGAAAGGAAATATAATTTAGTGAATCAAGTCCAACAGACTCTTGGGCAAGTCTCTCTACCGAGTCCGCAAGTCCGAAACCAGTTGTTGCAGTGTCAGCAGAACGGTTAGCGTCGACAGTGTCAGCAGAGCGGCAACAAGCCAATGAAGTCGTCAAAATCAGAATGGTAAAACTCCTCATTATTAATTTTTTCATGTCCAGATGGTATGTTCAAGGATGTCCGCCGCATTTGCCACTAACGTTTTGCGGCTAGGCGTCCGTTTTTTTGCTAAGTCCAAATATAACATTTGACCACCACTGCGCAAAAAAAATGGCGACTAGCCGCTGTTATAGGTTGCCAGCCACACAATGCTTGAGTTCAGAAGTCGTCCTTATATTTTTTTACAAAGTCAAGATTAAAAGATTCAAGGTCGTCTTGGTACTCATAAAATTTTTGATCAAGTTCGTCCCAAATTTCATTTGCGGTGTCCTCAATTTGCTCAACACATTCTTGTCTTGTGTCGCTGTCCTTAGGTACATTTTTGTCGGGGAACTGGTCAATAGCACTCTGCAATATGTCTGCGGTCTTATTTGCGCCGATTGCTTTTAGAGATAATAGGGTTTCATGTGCAAATTGTCCACTCGAATTTACAAAATACTGATTGAAGCCCCCGTTATTAATTTCACGTTCCAGATTTTGATTGAAATAAAAAGTCCTCTGCGGGTCCGAAAGCCCGTCAATGTTCTCGCCCCATGCGCATAATTCGCAAATGTAATTGTCCAGTTTGATGATACTGTCATTCTTGTCGTCCGCATTTAGCAGCTTGTCTATGTTGTCGATTTTGTTCATGTTGGGTTGTCCTGGCTGGTTACCTATAACGTTTTGCAAATTTGCGAGCGTTTTTTGCTTGTCCAATTTATACATTTGAGCGTTAACCCGCAAAAAATGGCGCGAATTTGCTGTTATAAGCTGGCCTTTTGTCTGTCGAAGTTGTAAAGTCCTTGTCCACTGTGAGTTTCGGTGTTGTTGTCGAGTTAAGATTGGGTTTGTTTTTGTCGGCTGTGGGTAGCGGTTTTAAAAATTTTAGAAGGGAAGGGAATTTTAAAAAATAATTTTTCTTTTGGTGGCAAAGGTGGAAGCTCTTTTGCAATTTTTGGTCTGTGCGTTGGCTTGTGCGAATTGCAAATGTGCTTACACCTGTGGGTTGGCTATTTGTTGTCATTCCAATAATAGCTGTCTGGATAAGGTCGTTTGCCGAATATTGCTGTTCCAATACGAATTATTGTTGAGCCTTCTTCTATGGCTGTTTCCAAATCGTTGCTCATTCCCATTGATAACTCGTAAACAGGGAAGTCTTTTTCTAACATTTGTATCTGAATGTTCTTTAGTAATTGAAAGCACTTGCGAACTTTTTCTGTTTCCGCAGAAAAAAGTCCGATGGTCATTAAACCTTTAATGTTTAGTCTGTCAAGTTGTTTAACTTGTTGAGCAAAAGTCAAAGTATTTTCGGGTGAAACACCAAACTTACTTGCTTCATAGGAAGTGTTTACTTGAATAAAAACATCTATGGTTTTATCTTCAAATTCCAATCTACTTTGTAATTTTTCAGCTAAATCTAATCGGTCAACCGATTGTATGCAGTCGGCATATTTCGTAACTTCTTTGACTTTATTAGTTTGAAGATGACCGATAAAATGGGTTTGGTGTGGAGTATTTTTCAGTTCTTCATATTTATCTTTTAGCTCTTGTATTTTATTCTCTCCAATTAAGGTTTCTCCTGTTTCAATTGCAGTAATAATATTTTGAGCCGAAACTGTTTTAGTTGCTAATAGAAGTTTAATTTCTGCGGGGTTTCTGTTTGAAAATTCTGCTGCTACTCTTATTCTATACTTAATGTTGGCTATGTTTTCAATTATAAAACTCATAATTGTAATTCGTGTTCAGGGCAATCTATTCTTAATTCGTTGTCGGCTAGTTTACTTTTAAGAAGTTTACAGTAATGAACACCATTTTCAAGTTGGTAGTATGTGCAAGTAAAACACATTCTTTGAATGGTAATGATACCTGATTGGTTCAAGTCATAAATCAATTTCAGCAATCCATTAAGCATTATTGTTTTTTGTTCCTGTGTTAGTTTTTCAATAGGCTGTTCTATTGAAGATGCAAAAAATGATGCTTTTTTAGCTATTTTTTTTCCTTCATTGGTAAGTGAAAGGGAAAAACTTCTCGTGTCTACAGGGTCTGTTTCTTTAGCAACTAATTCTTTTAAAAGTAACACTTTTACGCTGTCGCTTATTGTGGCTTTGGTCATATTAAACTCATCAGCCAAATAACCCACTTTGCATTTTTCCGAAGTGTGAAAGTGAATGAATATCAAAATTTGTATTTGAATAGGACTTAATGAGTTTTCTTTGCTTTCATTCCATAATAATACTCTGAATGCTTCTGAAATTCGTTCCAAAGCCACAACAATACGACTTTCAATTTTTTGGTTTTGCTCGTTTAGGTTAAAAGAAGAATAGTTCATTTATTTACAATTTTCCATTTCAATGATAAAAAATCCTTTTTGTTTGATTTCTGCTTCCCATTGGGACCGCACTGATTCAATGTGGCAAAATCTACATTCTTTTGATGTTAAGGGTTGACCTTCTTGTCCTTTGGTTTTTAAATATTCTCTACCATAACCGTAAATTATGGTAGTATCTTTAATTTCTTCTGGTGCGATAATGTCGAAGTGCATTACGTTGCCGTCTTTTTTTGTTACGTAGGTGTCCCAAACTGCTACTTTCATTGTTTTTGTTTTATTGTTTTGTGCGTTTGCGGAAAATGCAAACAGAATTATAATTAATAAACTTAAAGCTCTCATTTTACTATTGCTTTATTTAAAGAAATGCACTGCAAAGATAGGAATCCTAACTTAGCAAGGCAAATAAAATTACTTTACTTTATAGGGTAATGATAAATTACCACTTGCTACTGAATACACTTTATAAACGCCAAGCAATGGTTTGTCGCCACTACCGTGTCCACCTTCTCCGCCTGTATTCACTTGCATATAGGCTGTAACTCCATCATAAGAAAAATCTGTTTTATGATTCATCCGATAATCGGGAACAACCACTTTAATAGTATTTCCTTTTGTGATGACCTGAAAGCCTGGTGAATCCATATACATTGGCATTCCGGGATTGGTTGGCGGTAAAACCACACTCGTGTCTTTTGGGTCAAATTGTTTTACTGCCAAACCACCTTCCACACGTTTGTCTTCGGTTAAAATTACCCAATGCGGATGCCAAATAATACCGTCATTCGCAAAATTTCGGTCTGTGTTTTCATCCCAAAGCGGTGTGTCGTCAAAGTCAGGATGCGAAGTTAAGGCAAGAGCCACTATGCCTTCGGTATCGCCAAATCCAACATCAGTGGGTTTCAAGGAAGTGGGGAATACGTAGCCCAAAACAGGTGCCCCGTTTAGCTGTCCTGCTGGCGATGGCGTGGTTTTACCTGCTGTTCCTTTTACGGTAATTTCCCAAATAGTCGCACCAATTTCAGATGAGTGTTTTACGCTTACTTTTTTGATTTGGAAATCATCATTGTTGTAGTTTCCGCATTTGTCGCAGGCATAGCTTTGAACTGCGAAAATCGAAAGTCCTAGAATTAGAAATATTTGTTTCATTTTTTTGAAATTTAATGTTTTGAAATAAAGTTAGAAGCCCTAAACAAAATTAGGACTCCTAACTTGTTAAGTGAAATTTTTTAACCTTTTACATCAGCCATAGATGCACCAAAGTTGATGTGCAATACATTGCCGTTTGGTGTTAGCAACGCTGGAACCGATTTTACACCTGCTTTTTCAGCTTCTGCAATTCGATTACGGTCTTCACCAATGTGAACGATTTCTACATTAGTTGCTCCAATTAGGTTAACGATGTCGTGCTCTGCACTCACGCATACAGGACATCCTGCGTGATAGAAAATTGATTTTGCCATTTCTTTATGTATTTTATTGTTGTTTGGCATTATTGCCGTTGCAAATATAGTAAGGAATCCTAACTATACAAATTTATTTTGAAATTATTTTTTACTTTTTCTGTGTTAAACCGCAAATAAGGCTTCTAACCATTATTTTCCACCAAAAGTATAACCTAAGCTTATGTTAAATAAAAACTGAGTTCCAGCAATGCCGATATTAGATGCCTTCAACGTTTCGTCTTGATTCGTAAATTTATTGTGATAAGTAAACTCATTATTCTCTAAACTACTGCCAATATTTGGCCACCAACGTACACTTGTGCTTGTCGTTATTCCTTGCAGCCAATTGTCTTTTTTACTGAAAGGCATATACCGATAGTAAGCTCCAAGACCTAGGGTGTAGGTAGAATATGATTTAATCATTGTGTTTTCGTTTTGGGGTTCTCCATCATAATATACTTCCCATTTATGCCACTTGGGTTCAATTCTTATATCAAAACTTGAAGTTAGTCGATATCCAATACCAAACCCGGTTGAAAAAGGCAAATGATAGGCCAATTGTTGATCTTTAGCATCACCCACCATTGTGCCACCTGACATATTCAATAAAAAGCCGTGAGAGTAGTCAAAGCTCATTCGTTTGCTGAAATAAGTGACTTCAATATTGCCACCATCCAACACCATAGGTTGTATCAAACCTGCCAATACACTGAAACGATTGGAATAAGCAAAATCATTTCTCTCTTTGTTTTCTTGTCCAAAGGATGTGTTTACTATGCATACAAATGAGGTGATTGATAAAATTGATTGAATTAAATATTTCATAGTACTAAAATTTTAAATTGAAATACAAAATTCGTTCAGCAAGTTTGCTTTCTACTGAACATTTGTTAAGAAATACGGATTGACTATTTTTTCTTTCTCAATCGGCTGAGATGCTGTGGAGAAATACCTAAATACGATGCCAGATATTGCAAGGGAACAGTTTGAAGAAGAATGGGATGATGTTTCAGAATAAATTTATATCGTTCTTCGGCAGAGTTGTTTAAAAAGAGTGCTATTCTCCTTTCCATTAACATAGTTACATTTTCGGCTGATTTTCTACCAAATTCTTGCGTAATGGGTATTTTTGAATACAACATTTCGAGGTCATTTTTTTCAATCACAAACAGCTCGGTAGGAAGAACAGCCTGTATGTTTTCAATAGAGGCGTTACCTGTAGAAAAACTTGAAAAAGAAGTTACAAACTCATAGGGGAGAGAAAAATAGCAAGTGGTTTCTTCTCCTTTGTCGTTAGGGTAATAAATGCGTAACATTCCTGATTTTACAAAGGCAACCTGGTGGCAACGTTTACCAAATTCCAAAAAATAATCATCCTTTTTTAGATTCAAGGGTTTGAACAATGAAAGCATAAAATCAAGCTCGGGAGTTGAAATTGAAATAGTGTTTTGTATTATTTGTTTGAGAGATGACTTCATTAATGTAATTACAAAGTTAAACCAATATTTTTACTATCGTTTTGTTCAAATCTGACGAAACTAACAATTGACAAGAAAGCCGTATTTGGGGTTCGTCTTTATATCCAAATCTTTCAAGTGTTACGGGTTCATTCCTATCTTTTATTACCGAACTTCCTTTCAATCCGGTTGTGTTCACAATGCAAGTAGCACACCTGCCAAGTCCGCCACATTCACCAAAGCAATCAAGATACATTTTGTCTTTTAGCAATTCCATTAAATTACGATACTTGCCATTGTAAGTTTCAATGATGTGTTCTGTCCCATTTTCAAGAACGGTAATTTTAATGGCACTTCTCGTTATTCCCAAAACGGATCTGATAGGTTTTCATAAAAACTCTTGTCCGAACTATCCATTTCTATCTGAAGAAGTTGTTCGCTACTGGCTACTTTTTCTATTTCATTAAACAGCACCCTTTCTTCAAATCGGATATGCTTTTCCAATTCTTCTTCAATTAAACTGATGGTTTTGGAAAGGTCATCTTCATTTTCGAAAAGACGTTTCAACCTTCTGTGCTCGGCAAGTGCTTGTTTCACCAACTCATTTTCATTTCCCAAAACAGGGAAAACATACATTTCTTCAATTTCAAAATGTGGTTTTAAATAGCTGATCCAAAACCAATCCAAATACTTTTTTATCCTTTCAGGTTCCGCATTAAGTGTAATGCCTTGACGAATCTTCCAACAGAGCAATAAGCCGTGATGGTGGTCACGGCTTAAAGGTTTGAGTGATTCGTTTCTTTTAATGGGTTTCATTGATTCTATTTTAACTCTTATTCAATATAATTACCTAAATTACCTACGCCCGACCTAATTGATGCAATACTTTAATATGTGACAGTAGGGCACTTCCAAAACTATTTTGAAGATTATATTTAATCCCAAATTCTTTAGCCGTGCTTTCAACTATTGGAGCAATATTTTTATAATGAATGTGACAAATATGCGGGAATAAATGATGCTCAATTTGAAAATTTAAGCCACCAACAAACCAACTTAAAACAATATTATTTCTTGCAAAATCAGAGGTTGTATTTACTTGATGAACAAGCCATTCTGTTTTAATATTAGGTGCTAAAGGAGGCTGAGAAGCTCCTTCAACCACGTGAGCCATTTGAAAAATAAAACTCAAAACGATACTTGCCACCCAGTGCATTACAAAAAAGCCTAGAAAAATTTGAAAAAAGGAGAAATCAGTTAGCCACAACGGCAATCCGAAAATTATCGCAACATAGATAACTTTTCGAAAGAGCATTTTTAAAAATTCAAGGTTCAGTTTTTTGTTTTGACTTTTTACCAATCCAGATTTCTCATATTTATGAAGACCAGTGAAATCATTGAATAATTTCGACAGTGTCATTAAGCCATAAAATACAAAAGCATAAATAAATTGGTATTTGTGATATTTTTTGAGTGGTGAATATCTAGACAAACGAATTGGCCCTTTATCGTTAATATCTTCATCAAGTCCGGCAATATTAGTGTAAGAATGGTGTAAAACATTGTGCTGAATTTTCCAATTTAGGACGTTACTACCCAACAAATATAATGTTCCAGCTAAAGTTTTATTAACCCATTCTTTTTTTGAATATGCACCGTGACAAGCATCGTGCATCACCCCCATTCCCACTCCAGCGATTCCAATACCCATTATAATACACATTAATAATGCGGTGATACTGTTAAGTTTGAGGATTAATATTAGCACAAAAGGAATTATATATAAATTCAATAAAATAATCGTTTTAAAAATCATAGCGGCATTTGCTTTAGTAGAAAGGCTATTTTGCTTAAAATAATCACTTATTCTTTTTTTAAGAGTAATGACAAACTCTTTTTCTATTGAGTTTTGACTTGAAAATTTTATTGATTGCATCTTTTGTTATTTATTTCTAATACTTCTTTTTAGTTTAATTGTTTTTCAAGCTCAATTGCCTTCGGAAACAAAATATTGTTCTCTAAATGGATGTGCAAGTGCAAATCGGTCTCAAACTCTTTAAGCAAAGCAAATGTTACTCGGTATGTATTGCAGGCATCCGTTGGAGGTGTGTAGTTGTCGCTCAATGCTTCTATTTTTCTGAACCGTTCGCCTTCGGCAGTGTGTTCGTGCATCATCATTTGAATAGGATTTTCTACTGTGCCAAAATGTGGTGCATCTAACTTCGTGTTTTCTTGTTTTGCTTTAGCCATTTTGCGAATGAAAGGAAACAAAATCAATTCTTCTTTTTTCATATGTGCTGCTAATTCACCGGCAGTCGCATTAAAGTGTTCATTGATTTCTAATAGTTCAGGATGGCGGTCACCGTGCACTCGGCAAATTTTGTCGAGATAGGGTTTTATTTCTTGCGTTTTGTCTTCCACATATCTGTGGTGTTTCTTTTCGATATAATCTGCCATAAGGTCTATTGGCCAAGATTGATAGTCGATGGCGCTTTCCGAGGTTGCTTTGTTTGCTTCGTTTAAATCTGTTACTACTGAAGTAGCGTCAATTTGTTTCGCTTCGCACGCATCTTGTATGGTACGATTGCCTTGACAACAAAAATCAATGCCATATTTTTTAAAAACGGAAGCAGCACGGTAATCCTGTGCTACCAATTCTCCGATGATGTTATTTTCTTGAATGTTCATATTGTTATGTTTTAAATGTTATTTATTATTTCCCCAATTGGTTATTTCGTCATTGTTCCAAAGCGTTGGGAAAAATTTACGCTGTTGAAATTTAGGATGCAGATACTTTTTCCATTCACTTCCACCTGTTGCTGCTTTGTTTTCGCCTTTAAGGTCGAGGTAATGTTGAGCGGTTTCAAGGTGCACCAATGGCCAAGCCACATTGTACAAATGGTCAAACTCTTTCAATTTAGTTTTCAGTGCTTCCGAACAATTTTGCATATTCAACACTTTATCTTCGAGCGTAGAGCCTTTCGTTTTGTTTGCCATTGCAATTAATCGGTCTAAATACTTCTCTTCAAACTGTATAAGTGTAAGTGACTTTTTACCTGTTTTTCTATTCAAACCTGCATCTTTCCAATAGATGTGTTCAAAAAAGTCGGCTGTTGAAGGATTGTTTGGCAATCTGGTTTTACCGTCTTCGTTGATTAGGTTTTCCAAACGGGTACAATAAATCTCAATCAAACGAAATGTTACCGATTGAAAACCACTTGCAGGCGTTAAACTGCTTCTAAAAGTGTTGTAATCGTCATAGTTCATTCCGTATTTCATTACATCAAAAGAACCAATAAGCATATTGGTGTAGCGGTTCAATCGGTCTAATTTTTCCAACCAAATGGTTTCATTAAAAGGCTCATACACCAATTGTTTTATTTCGTGAACCATCATTTTCAGGAAGAGTTCAGTTACCTGATGATACATTATAAAAATTTCTTCATCCTTAAAATTGGTTCTAGGTTTTTGAAGAGAAAGGAGTGTATCGGCTTCCACATAATCCCAATAATTAATGGGTTTTGCGTGAAGTAATCCTTTTAGGTACGTTTCGGGATTTTCGCCCAATTGCTGATATTTTGTTTCAATATCATTGATGATTTGTTCTTTGCTCATATTGTTGTGTTTTTAAAAAGTGTTAAACCAAAAATTGTAAGTCCTACTACTTTAACTACTTCCATTCCTACATAATAAAAATGAAGGTTAGAAGACGGAACGAACTGCCTTTGAATATGCAATTCAGCTCTAGCATCCAAAGCTGGTAAAAGCCAAAAAGTTTGTATTAGTAGAAGAATAAGAGGTATGACAAAAGATAGATTTTGCCATTTAAGAATTTCAGAACTATTCCAAAAAATGTTGATGATGATAACCAAAGCAAACACCCATTCAACTTTGTTGAGTGCATTGAAAACAATTCTACCTATCCCTAAACCTAAAGGAAGATTTATGCCCGGAGCACGGAATTTGAGCCAAGCTTCCATAAAACTAATGGCACACACAAAACCAATCCAAAGGAATGTGCAGATAAGAGCTATGGGCATTTTTACAACGGTCATAGGATCGGAATTGACGGATTGTTTTTGTAATACTCAATTTTTGAATGGAACATTTCTGCCATTCGTTGCCCTTGCCATTTCATACGTTCTGCTTTTTCCCCTTCAAAATTTTCATCTACCGTTTCGTAAAAGAGTTTTAGCCATTGGTTGAAATGCTCAACGCCAACTGGTAGTTTTGCGTGGGGTACAAACGGACTGCCGTGATAGGTGTGTTCATCCAACAAAACAGTTTGCCAAAAGCGGTACATTTTTTCTAAATGTGCAGGCCAACGGTCTTGAATAACATTATTAAAAACATCTTTCAATTGTTCGTCTTGTCTAACTTTACCGTAGAAACAATCCACTACC
>Ga0154020_10005308_pt1 | contig 15235 bp, 2 predicted proteins | sample Klosneuvirus_201_FD_109709 | JGI IMG/M metagenome (GOLD analysis project Ga0154020, IMG submission 109709) | Active sludge microbial communities from wastewater, Klosterneuburg, Austria - Klosneuvirus_20160825_MG | ecosystem: Engineered > WWTP > Aerobic digester > Activated sludge | place...
GTGGACCAAACATCCCCGGTTGTGCTCGAGTCGTCGTCATCACAAGCTGTCCCTGGTAGCGCAGGTCCTCCGGCCGCACCCGTGCAATCGATCAACTGGCCAACACATTGGCAGTTCGCCGACCACTGGTCATTGCCCGTGGCAGAGTTTGCATCATTGCATGGGGTTCCCGGTAGGGCTGGACCATTCGCTACACCTGCGCAATCGAAGACCACAGGGATCCCCACGCAATTGCAGTTGCTGTTCCAAACGTCGCCCGTGGTGTTCGCATTGTTGTCATTGCACGGCGTGCCGATCAATGCTGGACCACCCGCTGTGCCTGTGCAATCGATCAGTTGGCCAATACACTGGCAATTCGAGTTCCACTGGTCATTGCCCGTGGCCGAATTCTCGTCATTACATGGCGTTCCAGGTAGGGCCGGACCATTCGCGACACCTGCGCAATCGAACACGACCGGAATTCCCACGCAGCTACAGTTGCTGTTCCATACATCGCCCGTGGTGTTCGCATTGTTGTCATTGCACGATGTGCCGATCAATGCTGGACCACCCGCTGTGCCTGTGCAATCGATCAGTTGGCCAATACACTGGCAGTTCGAGTTCCACTGGTCATTGCCTGTGGCCGAATTCTCGTCATTGCATGGCGCTCCAGGTAGGGCCGGACCATTCGCAACACCTGCGCAATCGAATACAACAGGTATTCCCGCACAGTTGCAATTGTTGCTCCATACATCGTTGATCGTGTTCGCGTTGCCATCATTGCACGAAGTACCAGGGGTAGCGGCTCCGTTGGCAACTCCGAGGCAGTCAAAAACAACAGGGGTCCCTGTGCAGTTGCAGCTGTTGCTCCATACGTCGTTGATCGTGTTCGCATTGCCATCGTTGCACGAAGTACCGGGGTTGGCAGCTCCGTTGGCTACTCCGAGGCAGTCAAAAACAACAGGGGTCCCTGTGCAGTTGCAGCTGTTGCTCCATACATCGTTGATCGTATTCGCGTTGCCATCATTGCAGGAGGTACCCGGCAGGGCCGTGCCATTCGGTAGACCCAAACAATCTTGCGTAACAGGAGTGCCAGCACAATTGCAGTTGTTGCTCCATACGTCATTGGTCGTGTTGGGGTCACCATCGTTACAACTTGTTCCTGGCATGGCAGAACCATTCGGTACACTTAGGCAGTCAAAAACCACTGGTGTTCCGGCGCAGTTGCAGCTGTTGCTCCAAACATCGTTTACCGTGTTCGCATTGCCGTCGTTGCAGGAGGTGCCGGGCGTGGCAGTTCCGTTGGCAACACCGAGGCAGTCAAAAACCACTGGTGTTCCGGTGCAGTTGCAACTGTTGCTCCAAACGTCGTTGATCGTGTTCGCATTGCCATCGTTGCACGAAGTACCCGGGGTGGCGGCTCCGTTTGCAACCCCGAGACAGTCAAAAACAACAGGGGTTCCGGTACAGTTGCAACTGTTGCTCCAAAAGTCGTTGATCGTGTTCGCATTGCCATCGTTGCACGAAGTACCCGGGGTGGCGGCTCCGTTTGCAACTCCGAGGCAGTCAAAAACAACAGGGGTTCCAGTACAATTACAACTGTTGCTCCAAATGTCGTTGATCGTGTTCGCGTTGCCGTCGTTGCACGAAGTACCGGGGGTAGCGGCTCCGTTTGCAACTCCGAGGCAGTCAAAAACAACAGGGGTTCCGGTACAGTTGCAATTGTTGCTCCATGCATCGTTGGTCGTACTCGGGTCGCCATCGTTACAACTTGTCCCTGGCATGGCAGGACCATTCGGTACACTTAGGCAATCGTAAACCACTGGTGTTCCGGTACAGTTGCAATTGTTGCTCCATGCGTCGTTGATCGTGTTCGCATTGCCATCGTTGCACGAACTGCCAGGGGTGGCAGCTCCGTTGGCAACTCCGAGGCAGTCAAAAACAACAGGAGTTCCGGTACAGTTGCAATTGTTGCTCCAAACGTCATTGATCGTGTTCGCGTTGCCATCGTTGCAGGAAGTACCAGGGGTGGCAGCTCCGTTGGCTACTCCAAGGCAGTCAAAAACAACAGGGGTTCCGTTACAGTTGCAATTGTTGCTCCAAACGTCGTTGATCGTGTTCGCGTTGCCATCGTTGCAGGTAGTACCCGGTGTGGCGGCTCCGTTGGCAACTCCGAGGCAGTCAAAAACAACAGGGGTTCCAGTACAGTTGCAGCTGTTGCTCCAAACGTCGTTGATCGTGTTCGCGTTGCCGTCGTTGCACGAAGTACCGGGGGTAGCGGCTCCGTTGGCTACTCCGAGGCAGTCAAAAACAACAGGAGTTCCGGTACAGTTGCAGCTGTTGCTCCAAACGTCGTTGATCGTGTTCGCGTTGCCATCATTGCAGGAGCTACCCGGTGTGGCAGTTCCGCCTGTAACACCCAAGCAATCCGGCTGTGCTCCCCCAGGAGCAGTGGCCATTGCACCGAGTGACAAATTGTAGTAACTCCCACTGTAATTCGTCTCCAATTTCACGGCACGTACCATGTATTCCCGCCCGGATTGATAAGGAATGGCGGGATCGGAATAGTTCGTCGTCGTAACAGGTGTGGTGGTAAGACGGGTAACCACTCCAGTGGCCGGTTCGATCTGGTACACATGGTATCCTAGTACAGTCTCGGTGGATGCCGTCCAACTGAAAGCCGGGTGCCCACCGGAATTGCTGATCACCAGCGAGGTCGGTGGGGCAACCATTTTCATGCGCAGCGAGGGGTCACCCATCAAATTGATGTGCGTGTGGCCAATGCTGGACTGCCATCCATCGTGGAGCGGGGCATAAACACTCGTGTTGTTCATGGACACCATGGTGCTGTATCCGATGTTGTCGCCCATCCCCATATGGTGGAAATACCACGTAGGAATTCCGGACCAACAGTTGGTCAAGGCATCACCGCGTGCGATCAACGCGCGGAGGTAGTTGTTCTTGTTATCGAAGTCCTCGTAATAGCTGCCCAAGCCCATATTGAAGACACCACCCACAGTGATCGACGTGGCCAGTTCCGAAGTGATCGCAGCATTGTCCTGACCTATGAACAGCCATAAATTATTCTGGAAATCCAACAGGCCACCTGAACTGCAATTCGTCCACAAGTAGCTTTGGTTATTGACCATGGATCCGAACGAAGCACCGTAAGGAGGTAGTTCCGTGATGTTACTGTTCCCAACCAGTGGTGCAAGGTTCCTCCATCCACCTGCTGCGATCGGGTCCGCTACCCATTGAAGGTTATCGAACTGGAGACCGCGGGCAGTAGGTGACCACCCCTTAAGCTTGAAACTGTGCGCTTTGTTCAAGTAGTTCTTAATCAACTGCACCTCAGAGGCAGAGAATGCGGGCATGTCGTACATATCAACACGGCCAACTTGCAGTTCGACAGCACCAGGGAACTCGCTTTGATCGAATTTCCCATCGCCCGGTACATTCCAATTCTCTTGACGGTTCGAAGAGGTATTGTTCACGCTGTTGTCCGTCCAGGAACCGTTCATTTCTGCATAGTAGCCGTCCGTCGGCCGCGCACCATAAAATTCCGTGTGCCCATCAGGCATCGTGTTACCGCTGTATGGAACAGGCACGTGACCAACGATATACACGGCCTTCACATTGGTAGGATCACTATTGTAGTGACCTTGAACGATTCCACGAACACTCGACACCGAGGCGTTGCGCGCGACATCATTCCGTAAGACGGCCCAACCATCGGCACGAAGGTCTTGGGTCAGTTGGCCCAATTCCGTGACCAACGAAGGAGCCAAGGTGTTATCCACCAGAAGAACTAGCTTACCTCGATAATCTGTAGGTGCCACCTGAACACCTGTGGCAACATACCCAGTGCCTGTCTTGCCTCCTGAGCCACGCACTACTTTGTACTCGTAGTAAGTGCCCACTGTAACACTATTGTCCGTCCATGTTGTCGCACTGGCCGAAGGACTCGCGACGGAAGAGCCCCAGCTTGTGGCATTCTTCAACTTACGATAAACCGTAATGGAACTGGTGCTTGAAAGCGCTGTCCACGAAAGTGTAATGCTTGCAGGGGAGGCTTGCACGGTTGCGTTCAAGCGAACAGCAGCTCGTTCCGAACTACTTTGAGCCATGACCAAGGAGGCCACGATACTCAAGAAAAGGGTAAGAAGACTGCGTGCCATTTTGTTCCAAGTTGGAGAACGATCCGACCTACCATCTTGCTTTCCTTTGAGTTCCGACGGCCAGGCAGTGCACATCGGAACGAAAAACAAGAACGGATCGGTTGGTCCGTTTATCGAAATACTGCGTGCTAGGGTTACATCAGGACCGGGAGACGGATTTCTTCAAGTTGTACTCGGTCCTCACAGTGAGCGTGTCAAAAGCCTGAATACCAGACTGGAACTTGTCGCGATCAAAGTAATTTCCTTGTTCAAGGCCGCGAAAGTAGAGGACCACACAACGCCGCGCCAGTATTGTGGATAACCTTTCGAAATGCTCTAAACCTTGCCACTGCCCCACTTTGCACGTCCAATGACCTATTGTAACCCACCAGATCACCAGAAGTTGTGAACAACGTTAACGCCGAGCACCTCAAATATTTCGCCCAATGCTTATTTTTATCCGACGGATCATCATTTTCCAGAGCCGACGTCCAATGAATTCGTTACGTATGTGAACATTCCGACGAATGGAACTATTTGCCTGATGGATCCGTACCAGAACATTCTCCTTTTGAGGGTTATGAACATTTACGATCACTCTATGGTTTGGTCCGAAACCCGGACCTTTGACTCTAACGCATGAAAGTAGCTGGACCAATTCGCTCCGTCTCTGAATTCTTTGAGCACACCGCCTCGGTGCATGGTGAAAGGATCGCCCTTCAATTTGAAACCGATGGCGTTTCGTATTCAGCGCTAAAGGAACAGGTCGAAAGCCTTGCCATTCTCATCTCCCCAATGGTCTCGGGTGAAGACCGGACGGTAGGGATCTGCTTGGATCGCTCACCCGACCTGATCAAGTCCGTTCTGGGCATTCTTAAGGCCGGGGCCGCCTATGTGCCGATCGACCCCACCTACCCTGCCGAACGTATTTCCCTGATGTTGGAGGATGCGGCCCCGCCGGTCGTGATCACCGACAGGGCACACGCTCACCTTTTTGTTGGTTCACAAGCGAAGGTCCTTCTGATCGAAGATCTGCAGTTGAACGAACCCACAAGTGGAACCGACATGATGCTCCGGGAAACCAGCCCGGATGACCTGTGTTACGTCCTTTTCACTTCGGGCAGTACTGGAAGGCCGAAGGGTGTTGCCATGCATCATGCACCGTTGATCAACCTGATCAACTGGCAGTTGCGCACATCCGTATTGAACGAAGGAGCGAAGACATTGCAGTTCGCCCCGATCAGCTTCGACGTTTCCTTCCAAGAACTCTTCACGACGTTCGCCCAAGGCGGGACCCTGGTCCTGATCACCGACGAAGATCGATTGAACAGCAGCCAACTCCTACGGAAGATCATCGCCGAAGGGATCAACCGCATCATTGTGCCTTTCGTGGCACTCCAATACCTGGCCGAGGCCGTTCAGCGTACCGGAGAAGTGCCGACCTCTTTACGGGAGGTGTTCACCAGTGGCGAGCAGCTGAAGATCACTCCTGCGATCACCGAACTATTCAACCAATTGCCTGGGTGCCGTTTCTGTAACCAGTATGGACCGACTGAAGGCCATGTGGTCAGTGAACTTGAATTGAAAGGTGATCCCGATCTGTGGCCCAAGCTGCCCACGATCGGTCAAGCTATCGATCAGGTCAAGTTGCTCATCTTGGATGATTCCATACAACCGGTCCAGAAAGGAACGGAAGGCGAACTTTTCTTGGGTGGAGCTTGTGTGGCAAAGGGCTACATCAATCGGGATGACCTCACCGCAGAGCGCTTCCTGAATGACCCGTTCACCCCCGGAGGGCGCTTGTACCGAACTGGCGACCGCGCTGTGGAATTGCCCGACGGCAACATCGACTACAAAGGTCGAATGGATGGTCAAGTGAAGGTCCGCGGTTACCGTATTGAGCTGGGCGAGGTTGAAGTGGCCTTGGAAAAACACCCACTCGTGCAGCAGGCAGTAACGACGGTGCGTGAAGATACCCCCGGTCTTAAACGACTGGTCGGGTACTTTGTGGCCACGGAACACGTTTCAACCAACGACCTACGTAAGCACTTGGCCGGTTTACTTCCTGATTACATGGTGCCCAGTGCATTCGTAAAAGTGCCGGAACTACCACGTACCCCAAGTGGGAAGATCGACCGCAAGGCATTGCCCGCACCGGATATCAAACGGCCGGACCTGGATGTCCCGTACGCACGTCCCACCTCTCAATTGGAAGAAGCCGTCGCTGCCGTTTGGGCTGGTTTGCTCGGCATTGACAAAGTGGGCATCGATGATAATTTCTTCGACCTCGGCGGCAACTCCCTGCTCAGTATCCAATGCGTGGCCCAATTGGAATCGCGCGGTTTCGAGCTCCCGATCGTAAAGCTCTACCAACACCCTACGATCCGCGCCTGTGCTGTATTTTTGACTGGAGGGAACAGTGGCATTTCGCCCGCCGAAATGGCCCGCACACGCCAAGCCGCGATCACCGAAAAACGACGTAGTGAGATCGCCATCATCGGCATGAAAGGGCGATTCCCCGGTGCTGAGAACGTGGAAGAACTCTGGCAGAACCTGTTGGACAAAAAGAATGGTGTGTCAACGTGGACCAAGGACCAATTGGATCCAAGCATTCCCGATGCCGTTAAGAACGACCCGGATTACGTTCCGGCACGCGGCGTGATCACCGATGCGGACAAGTTCGATGCTGGTTTCTTCGGAATAAACCCCCGTGTGGCCGCCTTGATGGACCCCCAGCAACGCGTGTTCATGGAAACCGCTTGGGGCGCATTGGAAGATGCCGCGTACGATCCAGCCCAATTTGACGGGTTGATCGGCGTCTACGCCGGGATGGGCAACAACACCTACTTCACCAAGAACGTGATCGGCCACCCCGAACTGATCGAACAGGTAGGCGAGTTCCAGGTGATGACCGGCAATGAGAAGGACTACATCGCCACGCGATTGGCATTCGAATTCGACTTGCGTGGACCTGCCCTTAGCATCCATACGGCGTGCAGTACATCGCTCGTAGCGATCTCGCAAGCGTCGAAAGCACTGCGCGATGGCGATTGCGACATGGCATTGGCGGGCGGTATCGCGATCACCGTGCCGATCAACAGCGGGATCATCTACAACGAAGGAGGCATGTACAGCCCCGATGGCAGCACACGCACCTTTGATGCCAATGGAAAAGGGACCAGCTTCAGCGATGGAGTGGGGATTATCGTTCTGAAAAGATTGGAGGACGCCATTCGCGACAACGATCACATCTACGCCACCGTAAAAGGCAGCGCGCTGAACAACGATGGCAGCGAAAAAGCAAGCTTCACAGCACCTAGCGTTCGCGGCCAAGCCGACGTGATCGCCATGGCCCAAGCCGATGCAGGTGTGCAAGCCTCAGAGATCACTTACGTGGAAACACACGGTACCGCCACGCCGCTTGGCGACCCCATTGAAGTGGAAGCGCTCACACTAGCGTTCAAGGACAGCGAACCATCAAACAGCAGCGATCCACATTGGTGCGCCATAGGCTCCGTTAAGAGCAACATAGGCCACCTTACCGCTGCTGCCGGTGCTGCTGGCGTGATCAAAACGGCACTAGCATTGCAAAGGGGCATGATCCCCTCCAACTTCGGATTCGAAAAGCCCAACCCCGCGATCGATCTGGAGAACAGCCCGTTCCGTGTGGCCAATGAGAACATAAAATGGCCACGGGGATCCAAACCTCGTGTCGCTGGGGTTTCTTCCTTCGGAGTGGGTGGCACGAATGCTCACGTGATCCTGGGCGAAGGACCTTTACCGGTGCCCTCGGGAAAGTCACGCGAGAAACAGGTCTTCCTCCTTAGCGCCAAGTCCAAAGTGAGCTTAGATGCCATGACCGAGAACCTACGCACGTGGTTGGAAAAGAACCCCGAAGCTTCCTTGGCAGATGCGGCCTATACCCTGAAAGTCGGTAGGCGTTCCTTCAAACACAGAAGGGTGATCGTGGGCGGTACGCACCAAGAGGTGATCGATGCCATCGCGAGCAAGGATACCGCATCCATAACCACACGTGAATTGCACGATGCAGCGCCGGGCGTTGTGTTCATGTTCCCCGGACAAGGTTCGCAATACGTGAACATGGGACGCGACCTCTATGAAAGCGAGCCCATTTTTGCTCAGCATTTCGATGAATGCATCAACCTATTCAACGTTGAACTGGGCATTGATCTAAAGACGATCATCTTCCCGGCAAAAGGCAAGGAGGATGAAGCCGCCGAACAGTTGAAGCAAACGGTTTACACGCAAGCGTCGCTCTTCACCATGCATTACAGCTTGGCCAAGTTGTGGATGCATTGGGGCATTGTACCCGAGGCCATGATGGGCCACAGCATCGGAGAGTTCGCAGCCGCTTGTTTGGCAGGCGTGTTCTCGCTGAAGGATGCCGTTACGCTGGTGGCGAACCGCGGCAAGATGATGCAGGCGCTGCCCAACGGTTCCATGTTGAGCATCCGCGCCGCAGAAGCGGATATCGCTAACCGCTTACCGGCCAGTTGTAGCATCGCGGCCAACAACGGGCCGCAATTGTGCGTGGCCAGTGGCCCGCAAGAGGCCATTGCAAAACTGCAAGCCGAATTGGAGAAGGAGGACATCAATTGCAAGTTGTTGATGACCAGCCATGCCTTCCACAGCCCCATGATGGACCCCATGGTGGTGCCTTACGAGCGCATTGTGGACAACGTGGTGCTGAACGCGCCGCGCATCCCGATCATCAGCACGGTCACTGCCAATTGGCTGAAGGATGACGAAGCCACTTCAAGCGAATACTGGAGCGGACATCTTAGAGCAACGGTCCGTTTTGCACAAGCCGTGAAGTTCGGGTGGGAACAAGGTGATCGCGTTATGCTCGAAGTGGGTCCACGTAACACTGCAACAACACTCGCGCGGCAACAAAGTGCCGATCCGAAACGTCAAGTCGCGTTATCCTCTTTGGGTTCCGAGGCAGGGAATGGTGCCGAGCTAGCCGCCCTGTTGAAAGCCGTAGGTGGGTTGTGGCAAAGTGGTGTACTGATCGATCGCGATGCATTCTACGAGCGCGAAGTGCGCCATAGGATCTCCATGCCGACCTATGCCTTCGAACGCGTGCGCCACTGGGTGGATCCTGTGGCCGATGGTGGTCGTGCCATTGCCTCTACCACGATAGAAGCACCCGTGCCGGAAAATGCCGATTCCAACCTCTCACCCAAGGAGCAATTGATCCAACGCATCAAGACGTTGTTGGAGGAAAGTTCAGGTCTTGAATTGGCCGAAGCCAGCAACGAGGAGACCTTCCTGGAAATGGGCTTGGACTCGTTGTTCCTGACCCAAGTGGCCACCTCGCTCAGCCGGAAATTCGGTGTGAAGATCTCCTTCCGCCAGTTGAACGAGCAACTTGCCAACTTGGACAAACTGGCCGATCATTTGTTGCCGCATGTGCAGGAGACATTAGCAGGGACAGGTGGCAAGGTGCAAGGAGCAGGAGCAGGTAGCAAAGTGCAGGATGCTGGATCACCTGACCCTAGCATCTCGGCCTATGAAGATGCACCGGAACTGAAGAAAGTGTTCGGTGCGCAGGCGCGGATCGTAAAGGAAAAGGTGGACGACTTCAACCCGGAACAACGCGCGTGGTTCAATGCTTTCGTGGATCGCTACGTGGCGAAGACCGCCAAGAGCAAGGCCTTCACCCAAGAGAACCGCAAGCAAATGGCGGATCCTCGTGTGGTGACCGGTTTCAAACCACAGACCAAGGAACTCGTGTACCAAGTGGTCGTGGACCGCAGTGTGGGGTGCCACCTGTGGGACCTCGATGGCAACGAATACGTGGATATCCTTAGCGGCTTCGGCTCGTCCATGTTCGGGTACATGCCGGAATTCATCAAGAAGGAATGCCACAAACAGCTGGATGCCGGGATTGAGATCGGGCCCATGCACCCGCTGGCGGCCGATGTTTCCAAACTGCTCTGCGAACTGACCGGTGGTGAACGGGCTGCCGTTTGCAACACCGGTAGCGAAGCCGTACTGGGTGCCATGCGCATGGCCCGAACGGTAACGGGAAGGCATTTGATCATCGCCTTCAGCGGTAGCTATCACGGGATCAATGATGAAGTGATCATCCGCGGTAGCAAGAGCAAGAAGAGCTATCCCGGCGCACCCGGCATCATGCCAGAGGCCGTGGAGAACATGCTGATCCTGGACTACGGCACACCGGAAAGCCTGGAGATCATCAAGCAGCGATGCCATGAAGCGGCTGCCGTGCTCGTAGAGCCGGTGCAAAGCAGGCGCATGGAATTCCGGCCGGTGGATTTCCTGCGCGAAGTGCGTGCTATCACCGAGCAGCATGAGACCGCGTTGATCTTCGATGAAGTGATCACCGGGTTCCGCATGCATCCCAACGGCGCACAAGCCCTCTTCGGGATAACCGCGGACATCGGGACCTACGGTAAGGTGATCGGCGGCGGCTTGCCCATCGGTGCCATGATCGGTAAGAGCAAATGGATGGATGCCTTGGACGGTGGCGATTGGCAGTTCGGTGATGACAGCGTTCCGCCGAGTGGTGTCACCTATTTTGCCGGAACATTCGTGCGCCACCCACTTACCATGGCAGCCGCGAAAGCCGCATTGGTCCATATGAAGGAGGAAGGTCCAGCGTTGCAGGAACGCCTCAACACCACGACAGAAGATATGGTGGTTCGCGTGAACGGCCTCTTCGATAAGTACCAACTCCCCTACCGATGGGTGAACTTCGGAAGCGCCTTCAAAACGAAGTACGACGAAAGTGTGAACTACACCGAATTGTTCTTTTTGTTGATGCGTTTCTACGGTGTACACGTGCTCGACTTCCCGCACTTCATTACCACAGCGCACAGCAAAGCGGACATTGAATTCATCATCGCCACCGTGGAGAAGACCTGCGTTGAATTGCGCGCATCGGGCTTCATGCCGGAGCATACCTACCCGATCGAGATCGTGAACAGTACCTTGAACGGGCATACACGCAAATGGAGCGAACGAGTGATCAGTGCAATGGAACCTCCAGTGCCCGGCGCACGTATGGGGCGCACACCGAAAGGACTGCCCGCGTGGTTCGTACCCGACCCCGATCGCAACGGAAAGTACCTGCAGCTGGAATCTGAAGAACAATAGCAAAGACCCTCCCAAACGCTTGCCACCAAGCGCCTCGATATGGAAAAATTCATTCCTGAAAACCGCTTCACCCCGGTCGACTTCGATCCGTTCCACGGACCGACGATCGAACGGATCGTGCCCACTACCGAAGCACAACGCGAAGTGTTCATCGCCTCCAGCATGGGGGCCGAAGCATCATGCGCCTACAACGAATCCGTTTCGTTGGAACTGAAAGGCGAATTGGACAAGAACGCCTTGGAAAGTGCGGTGGCGACGCTTGTGCAACGTCACGAAGCTTTGCGCGGTTGCATCAGTGCCGATGGCTTGCGCGTAATCATTCAAGAGCGTGATGACATCCGCATGCGCGACATGGACCTGTCCGGAAAATCTTCCGCGGAACAACAACAGGAACTCGCGGCATTGGGAACCACGGACATGGCCGCGCCGTTCGACTTGTTGAATGGACCTGTGCTTCGTATGGTACTGGTTCGCTTGTCGGAAACGGAACACCTGTTGCGTATAACCGGACACCACGTTCTAGTCGATGGTTGGAGCCTAGGCATCATCATGGCCGACTTGAGCCAACTGTACAGCGGAAAGCAACCCGAAGAGGCGATCCCATTCAGCGAATACGCGCTGGCGGTGATCGACCATGCGAAGGGTCCGGAACACGATGAAGTGGAAAGTTATTGGCTCAACCAATTCAAAGGCACATTGCCCCGCTTGGACCTACCGGTGGACAAGCCTCGCAGTCGCTTCAAGACCTTCAACGGCAAGCGGATCGATGTAGAGGTGGATGCCGAATTCACACGCAAATTGCGCGAACTTGCGACACGTAGCGGATCCAGCTTGGTGACCACATTGCTCACCGCTTTTGAATTGTTGATCTACCGCATCACGGGCGATAGCGACCTTGTGGTAGGTTTGCCTGCCGCCGGCCAGAACGACTTCAGCATGAAGGAACTGGTCGGGCATTGCGTTAACCTGCTCGCTCTGCGTAGCCGCGTAGATGACGACAAGCCCTTCATCGATCACTTGAAGGAACGTCGTAGTGCGATCCTCGATGCCACGGACAACCAGAAGTACACCTTCGGAACGTTGGTGCGTAAATTGAACGTGCCCCGCGAAGCAGGCAGGATCCCGCTAGTGCCCGTGGTGTTCAATGTGGACATGAACATGGATGATGGGGTGGCCTTCGATGGTCTGCAACACCGCTTCATCAGCAACCCGCGTTCCTACGAGAACTTCGAACTTTTCCTCAACATTACCGGTAACGAGGACCGGTTGGTCATGGAGTGGAGCTACAACACGGACCTGTTCAGAGAAGGGACCGTGCGCCAATGGATCAGTGACTTCCACGGTTTGTTGGAACGCGCACATGCAGCACCATCACAACAGATCGGCGCGTTGCTCTCTGCACCGCACCATGCCACCGATGCTCCTCTCCCACCAACAGAATGGTCCGGTGGAACGGAAACCTATCCACACGTTTCCATGGACGAGCTGTTCGAGACGATGTGCGAGCAGTTCCCAACGAACATCGCCGTGGAGATCCTGGACTCAAAGATCACCTATACGGAGCTACAGAAGGATGTGAATGCACTGGCCGCAGAACTGGTACAGCGCGGTCTCCAACAAGGCGAACCGGTGGGGATCTGTTTGGACCGATGCATCGGTACGCAAACCGCCATGTTGGCCGTGTTGAAGGCCGGTGGTTGCTATGTTCCCTTCGACCTGTCCTATCCAGAAGAACGGATCCAGTACATGTTGGATGATGCCAAGGTGAAATTCATGCTAACCCAAGCGCACCTTGTGGACCAATTGCCGGGGATCGCGAAGAAGGCGATCATGCTCGATGCCATGGGACGCCTTCAGAATGGAAAGACAAGTGCTCCGTTGATCACAGAGCGGAAGCACACGGCGGAAAGCCCCGCCTACATCATGTACACCAGTGGTAGTACCGGCGAACCCAAGGGCGTGATAGTGCCACACCGGGGCGTGGTGCGATTAGTGCGCAACCAGAACTACATGCAGTTCGGACCTGATCTGGTTTTCCTGCAAATGGGAAACCTTTGTTTCGATGCCAGCACCTTCGAGATCTGGGGTGCCCTGCTCAATGGCGCCAAACTCGTTGTGCAACCGCAACAAAAGCCAACGCTTTCTGAAGTTGTGACCACGTTGCGGAACCACAAGATCACCAGCGTGCTTTTTCCAACGGGCCTTTTCAATATGCTTGTTGATGAGCACCTGAACGACTTGCGCGGATTGAAGAACCTGGTAACAGGCGGCGATGTGATGAGTCCTGTCCATGCGCGCAAAGCGCTGAAATTGCTTGGACCGGGCGTGATCGTGAACGCTTATGGACCAACCGAGAACAGCGTCATCGTGACTTGCCACGCTGTTGACAATGAAAGCCAATTGGAGACCACCGTACCGATCGGCAAACCAATTTCCAATACGCAAGCCTACATCCTGGATGGGGCCATGCGCCCTGTGTCCATTGGCGTTACGGCCGAGCTCTATGCCGGTGGCGATGGCGTTGCATTGGGTTATTGGGGGCGAAAGGAATTGACCGAAGAACGGTTCGTACCAGATCCCTTCCGCAGTGAAAAAGTAAAAGGTCGTAGCCCAAAACTCTACCGGACCGGTGACCTTGCGCGCTGGCTGCCCAATGGCACCGTGGAATTCATGGGCCGTGCGGACAACCAAGTGAAGTTGCGCGGATTCCGGATCGAACTGGGCGAGATCGAAGCCGCCATGGAACATGCGCAGCTGAAGGATCGCGTGGTGCTTTGCCGCACCGATGCAAAAGGCCAAAAGCAATTGGTGGCCTACTTAGTACCGAAGGACCAGAACGAACCGGAGGAACGAACGATCACCGCCGTCCGAGATCAACTGCTCGAAAAAGTACCAGCCTTCATGGTACCGTCGTCGTTCGTTGTCTTGCCTGCGTTCCCCTTGAACCAAAGCGGCAAGGTGGACCGCAAGGCCTTGCCCGCACCCAGTACAACTTCGCCCTTCATGCGCACCCAACATGTAGGTCCACGCAGTGCGGCGGAGAAGGACCTTGCCGCGATCTGGAACAACGTGCTCGGCACCAACGACATTGGCATCCACGATAATTTCTTCGACCTCGGCGGGCATTCACTGCTGGGTATTCAGTTGTTGGCCAAGGTTGAACAGCATTTCGGAATAGCGATCCCATTGAACAATTTGTTCTTGGCACCCACCGTGGCCGAATTGGCGGCGCTGGTGCAAACGGATGTGAAAGTCATCCCATGGTCGCTCCTAGTGCCTATTCAGCCGGAGGGAAGCAAGGTGCCGCTCTTCTGCATACACGGCGATGAAGCGAACAACTTCCTTCCCAAATATCTCGGCACCGATCAGCCCTTCTACGCCATTAGCCATCAAGGCGACGACGGCCTGCCGATCAAGAATCGCACCGTGGAGGACATGGCCGCACACAGTATTGCCGAGATCCGCATGGCGAGACCGCACGGGCCGTACATACTTGCCGGATATTCCTTCGGTGGTATTCTGGCTTTTGAGATCGCACGCCAACTGGTGCAGAATGGGGAAAGCGTTCCACTGGTGATCCTGCTGGACACCTATGCTCCTGAGCCGTTCGCTGAGGTGATGAGCGCAGAAGAAAAGTTGCATGGACCAGCGAAGAAATTGGTCATGCGTGGCTTGGTGAAATTCTACCGTCTCCAGAATGAACCGCTTCCACCTTGGCTTCGTAATTTCAGCGTGATCGATACATATGACCGTGCCACCTATGAATACGAGATGGTGCCCTACCAAGGGGAGGTGACCATGATCAGGGCTGAAGGTTCCCCTGGTGCCGTTGACAAAGGGTGGAAGGATTACACGAAGGGCAACATGCAACTGCGTCACTGCCCGGGTACTCACTTCTCCATGATCACCGAACCTCATGTGCAAGTGGTGGCCCAACAGATCGAACTGGCGATCCA
>Ga0154020_10005309_pt1 | contig 15234 bp, 13 predicted proteins | sample Klosneuvirus_201_FD_109709 | JGI IMG/M metagenome (GOLD analysis project Ga0154020, IMG submission 109709) | Active sludge microbial communities from wastewater, Klosterneuburg, Austria - Klosneuvirus_20160825_MG | ecosystem: Engineered > WWTP > Aerobic digester > Activated sludge | place...
ATACAGCAGCTCGTAGATACTGGTAGGAGCCAGTCTCTCTCGGCAAAACTGCGACCCCGACCGAAACACATCCTCACTCTGCGGCGCCTGCCCAAGCGACATCCCCGCATCCGATCATCTCTCCCTCACAAAGACAACAAAAAACACCAGTCACCTAGGAGCCTGTTGGAGTAATTGGTGAAAAGGGATCGACAAGGTTTGGGCGACGTGATCTATAGGTGGGATGAAGACGTATCGGAGTTACCAGCCTCGGCAGGGGTTTCTGTTACCGCCGAGTCCGCTTGACTGGTTGCCTGAAGATCACCTGGCTCTGTTCCTGATGGACACCGTTCAGGAACTCGACCTGTCTGCGATCACCGCGTACTACGAACGGGAGCGGCGAGGATTCCCTCCGCACGACCCGCTGATGATGGTGACGCTGCTTTTGTACGCGTACTGCGTCGGGGTGCCGTCGTCGCGCAAGATCGAGCGGCGAACGCACGAGGACATCGGCTTTCGCGTCGTGGCCGGCAACACGCATCCCGATCACAGCTGCATCAGCGAGTTTCGCCGCATTCATCTGGCTGCGCTCAGCGGTCTGTTTGTGCAGGTGCTGCGGCTCTGTCAGCGGATGGGACTTGTGAAGTTGGGAGTGGTTGCGCTCGACGGGACGAAGCTCAAAGCGAACGCGTCTAAACACAAAGCGATGAGTCTGGGACGAATGAATCAAGCGGAGCAGGAACTGCAAAAGAGAGTGCAAGCGCTGCTCGCGGAGGCGGAGCAGACAGACTCCCAAGAAGACGCTACACACGGACTTGGTCGTCGAGGAGACGAGCTGCCGGAGGAGCTGCGGCGCGCCCAGAGTCGGCTGGAACGGATTCAGAAAGCCAAGGCGGAGTTGCTCGCGGAAGCAACCGCGCAGCAGCAGGAACAGCAGGAGTCCGCGCAGGAGGACGCGCAAGTCGCTGCGGTCCTTACAGAGATGGAGCGAATCGAGGTCGCGCAGACGCTGACGGAGGGAGCGAGCGCAGCGCCGTCTGTCCCCGAATCCTCAGACGAGCCGAAGCCGCCGCGAGGACCGGGAGGACTGCCGAGAAATCGAGTGCCGGTTGGCAAAGACGGACAGCCTACGGACAAGGCGCAGCGCAACTTTACCGACCCGGAGAGCCGAATTTGCAAGACGCAGGGCGGCTATGTGCAGGGCTACAACGGACAGGTCGTGGTCGACGGAGGGGAGCACCAGATCATTGTGGCGCAGGGACTGAGCAACCAGAGTCCGGATGCGGAGTACTTTGTGCCGATGATGGACCGCACAATCGAAGGGACCCAGGCGGTGCCTAAGGTGGGGCTTGCCGACGCTGGGTACCTCTCGGAACGGAACCTGTTGGGAGCGCTGAGCCGGGCTCTGTCCCGTCCGCTGTAGAAATTCAGGCTGAAAAAAAGATGGCGGCTCAAGTCTCCCCGCGAGGATTCTCGGGGTGCTTACAGACAGGAGCCACCGATGCGAGACACTACAAGCAAACACAACCAAAAGGAAGCCGTTCAAGAGCTGACGATTACGCTGCCGGCCGTGGTCGCCACGAGCCTACAGGAGCTGGTGCATACCGTCGGAATGCATGCGCTCGAGGCGCTGCTCAAGGCCGAGCAGACTGCGCTGTGTGGTCCGCGCTATCAGCATGATCCGCAGCGTGCCGCCAATCGCCACGGTTCGACTCCGGGCGAGCTGGTCTTGGGCGGTCGGCGCGTCCGGGTGCGCAAGCCGCGCGTGCGTTCGGTGGATGGTCAGGAGCTGAAGCTGCCGACGTGGGAGCAGTTCTCGAACGAGGATCCGCTCGACCAGCGCGCCACCGAGCAGATGCTGGTGGGAGTCAGCACGCGGAAGTACGCTCGCTCGCTGGAGCCGCTGCCCGATGACCTCGACTCCTTCGGAACCAGCAAGAGCGCGGTGAGTCGTCGTTTTGTCAGACAGACCTCTGCGCAGGTCGAGGAGTTCCTTCAGCGTCGGCTGGATTCCCTCAAGCTCTGTGTGCTGATGCTCGACGGAGTTCATGTGGCAGAGCATGTCCTTTTGGTCGCAGTAGGAATCGATGAGCAGGGCAATAAACACGTGTTGGGAATGCGCGAGGGAGCCTCCGAAAACGCCGTCTCCTGCCGTGAGCTGCTGTGTGATCTGCGCGAACGCGGAATGCAGACAGAGCGCAGTTTGCTCGTGGTTCTCGACGGAAGCAAGGCTCTCAGCAAGGCCGTGCGCGAGGTCTTTGGGGAGCGCGCACTCATCCAGCGCTGCCGCGTTCACAAAGAGAGAAACGTCACCGAGCAGATTCCTAAGGAGCTGGTGCCCAGCGTCCGCCACACGATGCGGCAGGCCTACGCCAGTCGCGATGCGGTGCGTGCGACCAAGCAACTTGAGAATCTGGCGCGCTCGCTGGAAGTCGAGCATCCCGGTGCCGCCGCGTCGCTGCGAGAAGGACTTTCGGAAACGCTGACCGTGATGCGACTGAGGCTTCCAGACGAGCTCGTGCGCCATCTGTCCAGCACCAACCTGATCGAGAATCTGATTGGGAGTGTCCGCAAACTCAGCGCGCGGGTGCAGAATTGGAGAGACGGACAGATGGCGCTGCGCTGGACCTGTGCGACGGCGATGGATGCCGCCAAGCGGTTCCGGAGACTCAAAGGATACCGAAGTCTCCCCTCACTCATCAAAGCCCTACGTGACCACGACCGTCACTTAGGACTTGCTCCCGAAACCCAAGCAGCATAGGAATCAACGTGCGCCGCCTATCCTTTTTCAACAGCCTGAGGGACAGCGCCGCTGAGCCGTGGCATCGATGCGTACATCGCACCGGGACGGATGCCGCACGGAATGGACAATAGCTCGATGGAAAAGGAAGCGGATTCCCGCGCCAAAGCGGAGATGAAGAGGAAGCTCAGTAGTCCGGAAGGGGAGGCGCAGTACCGACGGAGAAAGGCGATTGTGGAGCCGGTGATCGGCCAGATCAAGAATCGCGGATTGGGGAGCTGCTGCTGCGCGGACTGGACAAGGCGGAGGGTGAGTGGGCGCTCATCACGCTGAGCCACAACCTTTTGAAGCTGCACAAAGCTCGAAGCCGGCCCGCCAGCCAACCGCGGCACCCTTGCGGTGTGAAACCCACTGTCCGCAGCGCTCCCAACACCCGCCGCTCGCCTCAAATCTTCCGAGCAGCTCGTCACTTTCTCCGAGTCTCCTCCCACTCCACCCCAACAGCCCGCGCCGCCTAACCCACAAAATCATTACGTCAACGGGCTCCTAGTGAGTGGGTGGCTCGACATTTTGAATCGATGGGAATGGATGTCATCGTCGCGGATCCGAACTTTGCGCCGATGTATGCGACTCGCAGTAAGAAGCTCAAGACAGACAAGCGGGACGCGCGGTGTCTGGCGCAAGCGTGCAAGCTCGGGGCGTACAAACTGGCGCATCGACTGAGCGATGAGCAGCGACGGAATCGGATGCAACTTGATGTGAGACAGACGCTGGTCGAGACAAGGACGAGGCTTACGAATCAGCTCGGATCGCTGCTGCTTGGGAGTGGGTATCACGTAGGAACGGGGGCAGCAGAGAACTATGTCCGAAGACTTGAGGCACTGAGTCTGCCGTCGGAGTTGCGCGGGCAACTCGCGCCGCTTGTGAACATGCTGACTCCGCTGAACGAGCAGATCGATGAGCTGGACAAACAGATCGAGCAGAGAGCAGACGCAGAGCCCGATGCGCAGAGACTCCAGAGTATTCCGGGAGTCGGACCGGTGACGGCGCTGATGTTCTTGGCAGTGCTCGACGGAGCAGCGCGGTTTGATAATGCACACTCGGTGATGAGTTACCTGGGACTTGTGCCGCGAGAATTTAGTTCGGGAGAAAAGCAAATGCGCGGTCACATCACCAAGGCTGGGGCCTCGCGAGCAAGAGCGCTGCTGGTACAGGCAGCACAGACGATGATGAGGGTGAAAAAGCCGCAGACAGAGGCGCTGTGTAAGTGGGCAGAAGGCATCGTACAGTGTCGAGGAAAGCGAATTGCGATCGTGGCGCTGGCGAGACGACTCGCTGGAATCATGTGGGCCATGCTAAGAGATGGAACGGAGTATTCCCAGAGGCCCGTAGGGAGTCCAAGCCAGCGAGTCACAGAGAGTATGCAGAGACTCCCAGAGCGTTCCGTACGAGCGCAAAAGGAAGGACAGGCGGCGTAGGAATTGAGGCGCTGATAGACGGGGACAGACCAGGATAGGAAGCGTAAACACCGACGAAGCGACGGTTTGTACGAGAAAAGCGAAAAGGAGTCACAGCGCGGCGGATTCCTGGACCCCTATCGAGGGTCGTAGTATAGATTGCGCCTGACTCCCTCCGAATCTCCCCATGCGCCGGTGAGAGAGACTCACCACCAAAGAGCGCGGACAGAAGGCCGAGCGGACCTCGAACAAACGCAAGCAGACAGGGTGCGAAACCAACCTTTCGGGCCTGAGCATCAAGTGGAGAGATGTAAAGGGAGTTGCTTGCACAGAGCAGACGGAAGAGCAGAAGCATAATCAATCGCGGCGTGGCGCCCTGCCCACAGGCGATGCGCGTAGTGGCTCCGATGGAGGCAACCGGACGGACCGCGAGCGCGAGTGAGGGCGCTATCGGTCCGCCCGGTTGCGACGCGCCTGTGGACAGCGCGCACGAGCGCTACTGCTCCGCCCGAATGAACGCTACTGCGCAGAGGCAAACCAGCAGAAAACCAGAAAATACCTCTTGCACGATGGGGGCCGTTTCACAGAAGGAATCCGGGGAAGGCGCGAGATTGGGATCGAGATGGCTTTGCGGACAGCCGCATGGGGGCCGTTTCACAGAGGAATCCGGGGAAGGCCGAATCTGTCCCTGGTTGTCCCATGTGTCCCGATGGCATGGGGGCCGTTTCACAGAAGGAATCCGGGGAAGGAGCGGCACCAGGTTTTGGTAATCGGTCGGATGCGGCAGTATGGGGGCCGTTTCACAGAAGGAATCCGGGGAAGGTCGGGACCCCGGGCGACACAGACGCTTTCGGGAGAAGTATGGGGGCCGTTTCACAGAAGGAATCCGGGGAAGGTGATGAGCCCGACCGGCAGCACACCCATTCCCACGCCGTATGGGGGCCGTTTCACAGAAGGAATCCGGGGAAGGAGTCCACCGGATCCGGTATTTCACTGCGAAGGTCACGTATGGGGGCCGTTTCACAGAAGGAATCCGGGGAAGGGCTCGGCCTGCTGGGCATGTTCCAGAGTCTCCCCCGCCATTATGGGGGCCGTTTCACAGAAGGAATCCGGGGAAGGATCCCAACGCCTGCACCACAGTCAGCGACAACAGCGCCATTATGGGGGCCGTTTCACAGAAGGAATCCGGGGAAGGCGCTGGAAGCCAGCACTGCTGCTCGTAAAGGCCCACACATTATGGGGGCCGTTTCACAGAAGGAATCCGGGGAAGACCTGGACTTGACCGGCGATCTGCTCGCGGTTGAACACATTATGGGGGCCGTTTCACAGAAGGAATCCGGGGAAGCAGGAAGACTCGCGTTGCGAAGTCTGGTGGGCCATCATTATGGGGGCCGTTTCACAGAAGGAATCCGGGGAAGGAGCCACCATGAAAACGACCGATGAGGATGAGTGGGCGATTATGGGGGCCGTTTCACAGAAGGAATCCGGGGAAGGCTGAAGTCAGAGCATCGCATCGCAGCGTTTTTGGTATTATGGGGGCCGTTTCACAGAAGGAATCCGGGGAAGAGGACGGGGGCGAAGTCCTTGCCGCGCAGGGGTTTGCGAGGGGGGTTGCGAGCGATGGTTGTTTTGGGTCGGCGTTTTACACCTCGTGAGCGGACCCTACTTTGGCAAGTCCTTGGTAGTCAAGGACTTCGAGCCCGCGAGCGGTCCTGCATAAAATCGCCGCACTCCATCGCTCGCAACTGGCTTCGGATGAGTGTGCTTCATCCGTTTCTTTCGATGCTATGTAAGCCGAAGCGGCGTCGGCCACCGCGACCGGGTTTTCAGAGAGCCGCTCACCGGACTCGGCGACCATCGCAGAGCCGCGTGCAACAAGCAAGTCCTTCCCCGCACAGCGCGCGCCGCCTCATCCATCGGTCGCTGATCGATCAAATCAGGAGCGGCACAAACTGTCCGAGTCCGTAGTGACAGCCGTATCCGAGCAGCAGCGGCCCCGGCACAGCTTCCGCAAACTCGATGCGGAATCCATAAAATCCCGTCGTCAGCTCATCGTTCCGGCGCTGCCGCTTGCAGGCCGACCAGGGAGGACTCTCCCCGCTTGCCAGTCCCTGCGGCCCCTCCGTTCGCTCGATGTGTCGCGGAGTCGGCAGTCCGCGCAGCCGCAGCTCGCGCAAAAGCTGATCCTCGGGCTCATCCCCCCGCTTGCGATGACGCGGCAGCACAAACGGAGTCCGCGACGCAAACACCGCACTCCGCTGGCCAAGTGGCGAGCCAGTAAGACCCGCCACCTGCCCCACGCCACACAGCGTCACCGTGATCGGCTCCGCGTCCCCCGATTCCCCCACCACAAACGGAGGCAGATACCGCACCGCCAAGAGCGCCGCCACCTCCAACGGAACAAAGCCCGCCGGGGCATACACCACAACATGCGTAATGCGCAGCGCTTGGTCCGCCGTGCCGCCCGATCCCCCGCGACAGTCCGCCACATAGTGCGCATGCCGATGCTGCTGAATAAGAGGCTTCCCAGATGCATCTTTTCCCGCCAGCGTCACCGACGGCACCCGATGCATCGCCAGCGCCGCCCGCCGCACCGCCTCCCCCACCACCACAGCCCTCGTCAAAAGCGGCAGCCGCCGCCCCGAAAGCGCAAGCTCCACCACCGTCGGCAAGCTCAGCTGTCCCTGTTCCGTCGATGTCTGATTCATCATCGCGGGTCGCACCGTATCAAAAACCGCCCTGCCCGGCAGCGTGAACGCATCCTGGCTCCGTCTGCGCCTGCAAGGACCGTCATCCGGGCTGTGGACCGAATGCCTGGAGCCGCGCCTGTTCAGCATCCTCCATGCGTCGCGCTTCCTTCTTTCGCCCGGTCTGGATCAGGATGTACAGGAGCTGCGACCGGACCAGGCCACGGCTCCCCCAGTCAGGAGGCATCGCGTGGAGCAGCATGCGGGCAACCTTCTCGGCATCCGACAACTTGCCGCCCATGATGAACATCTCGACGACATCCGCAAGCAGATCAGGAGGCGGCTCGTTATGGCGCATGTCCGATTTCGTCTGTTGCCAAGCGGCCTGTGCTTGTCCCGCCATGAGTAGGAGGAGCGGGCGGTACATGACGCCCCCCTTGTGACTGGTCAGCGCCGTAGATCGCTCTTGCACGAGCAGCGCGTCGTCGAAACGCCGGTTGTGACATAGCTCTCTGATGATCTGATTCATCCAGCGCGCCACGCTCACTCCTGCGGCAAGTGAGAGGGACGCCATCTGCTCACGACGGCCTTCCAGCGACGCACAGAGCTGGAGTGCCAAGTCGCGGTCCAGCGTCAGCTCATCCTGATTGGTCTGAAACTGTTCCAGCTTGCAGCGGTCCAGAACGGACAACATCGACTCCCGAAGTTCCTTGACAAGCGGACGAAGATCCGCGTCGAGCGATGGCTCTTTCTGGGAAACAGAGAACGAAGTATCTGCGCTGTGCATGGGCCGCACGATGCGACACCAAGAAGGAAATGACAATCCAGGAAGCGAGGGTTCTATGGATGAGCTTGGTCGACTGAGGATGGCTCTGCCGCAACAGCATGCAGGACAGGCTTGCAAGCATCGGAAGAGCGGTGTCTACATCACGTCGCCAGATTTCCACACCGCTTCGTCCAGGTTCCTTCCGGGTTGATCGTCCACACAGAATCTGTGAGCACGGAGCCCGGCTGCCACAGCGGTTCGATGCTGTCCAAGCTTCGGATCGCTCCACAATCCCACCCACCGACAAGCTCTAGCGCACCCGACACCAGAGCATCCGACACCGCAGACGCAGCGCGCGAATGCGCCCAGACGGACGGAGTGTTGACGATCGGGTTCTCTTGATCGAGGGTGACCTGCTCGCCGAACGCCTTCTTTGCTGCGGACTCGAACGAAGCGCGACGGAGACGTCCCAAACCACAGCGAGTGTCACCACCGACAAAGAGCGTATCGATGCCATCAAGTCGCATCTTCTCGCGGGGATACTTGTCCTTGGCCTTTGCGACGCGGATGAACACATAGCCCACCATCGCAACGGGGCCTTCGTCCTGGCCGCTAGCATTGCGCCACCGCGTCTGGACACACTCGGTCTCGCGTAGTGTGCCCTCATCCGCAGCGTCGGTTTTTGGATCAATTGCGGTTCCAGGCCTAGTGGAAAGCAGTCGGCGTCGGAAGGAGCGCTCATTCACGAACGACTCTGTTGCATCCTCACGCTGCCAGCAGAGTCCCCGCTGGTACCTCGGCAGCCACGCCATCCATGCCGCTCCGACCTTCTGCGCTGGGAACAGGTAGGTGAAGCGATAGTCCTTTTGTAGACACGCACCGACCTGCTGGTATTGGGGCTCCTTCCCTTGTGCAGCTTCTCGTCGCGCAAGCTCCGCAGTCAGCGCGCCCCACAGCGTTCGCGCTGGAACATAGAGCCGGGTGCGGTTGAGCGAACCAGCAGGCGGCATGCCTACATACAGCGGTCCTTCGAGCTGCCAGACCCAGCGAAACAGAGCCCAGTTCATGGCGTCCCCTGTGTTCCAGCCTGAGCGGCCTTCGCGTGATAGCGGGCGTACATCAGTGCGCGATGCAACAGGTCACGTGCAAACAGCAGCTTGTCGAGATCCGTGGCTAGCTGATGGAGCGCGTCGAACGGCTCGTTATTGTTGGTCGCCCCCAGCAGCGCATTCTGTTTGCTCGGCTGCTCGCGCAGGAAAGTTGCCAGCTCCGTGCTGGTTTTTTTCCCCCACTCCTTCTCGCGTGCATGCAGGTACAGGAACAGCGCGTACACGCCTTGCTCTTCGAGTACGCCCAGGGCTTTGGTGATGCTGTTCTCGGTGTCCTTGGTACCACCAGTCGCCATCTTCGCCCCGAGCTTCGCGCATACTGCATCCAGGTTCTGGACCGTCATTTCGCGCCTCCGACTTCGACCGCCTTCAACACCTCAAGGCGTCCCATGCCACGGGTGCCCATGCCCCCGATGCCAAGCGCCGCAAGCAGCGGATGCGCCTTGGCGACAACCGCCTGGACATCGCGCGGGCTTGTCACCTCGCTCGTATCACGCTTCCCCTGGAAATGCCGTGGGTCTCGGCACGTGACGTCCCAAGCGAGCAGAGCACCACGCGGAATCGCCTCATAGGTGAAGAGCGCACCGTCCTCCGCAGCCCCCGTTGCCGGATTGATGGCCACCGAGGTACGCACCTCGAGGTTACTATTGACGACGTGACCGAAGAGCTTGTCAGACACGAGCACGAGGCTGTCGATGACGCGCAGGTTTTGGTACAGATCTTCTCGTACACCGAACGCCTTGAACGCCTCTTTGACCGCCATGAGCCCTGACCAGGACTCGACTTCGAGTTGGAGCCAGCCGAGGTTGACGGAACCCTTTTTGCCGCCACGCTGGGCTTTGTTCTGATTCGAATCGTCGACCGTGCCACTCGCGCCAACGAAGCGCAGCGCGTTCGGCGAGGTCACCCACAGCGGACCTTCCCGCGAGGCCACCGGGAAAAGTACGATCTGCGCGTCGCTGAATGCAGCCAGACCAGCAAAGTCCTTGTGACCGAACACGGCGTTGATGGAACCGGCACCATCGTTTTCCTTGGACCCTTGGCCTGCGTCGTCGGGATAGAAATGGCGCTTCGCGTCGTTCGCCAGCGCGTCCTCCATCGCCATCGCAGCATAGGCGCGATGAACGCCTGCCAGGCTCGATCCAGGAATCTTCGGGATGCGCGTCACAGGATCGCGCACGATGGTGTTGTCTACACGCCCAAGTCGTGCGCCGCCCGTACCCACATGAATCGGGTCCACGGCGAGGCCAATGGTGCGGAAAACCTCGAAGCTGCGCCGCTGCTTCTGCTGATCATTGCTCATGGCTTCTCTCCGATCTTCTGTTTCAGCACGTGCAGGTGCCAGCTCAAGACGTGCTCGAGCAGACCATCGCGCGCCGCTTTTTCGAGTTCCGTGAGGTCGCTACCGCGGGCATTCCATTCGTTTGTGAGCACCGCAGCGATCCAGTCGTTCCAGGCCGAGTCATCAAGCGTACCTTCAGCGTTGGTCCACCTCTGACGGGCCTCACCGAGCGACTGCTCAACGGCATGCGCGGCTGTCGAGCTCAATGCAGCCTTTTCTACGAGCTGCCAGATCCGCAGGCTCCGCTGCCAATCCGACAATGGATGCAGGCGAGTGGGCTCAAAGCGCCGCGCGGTCGAATCGAGAAACACAGCCGCGAAACGAGATGGCTCGACCCTCACCTCGTCGCCGGAGCTCAGCTCAGAAGCTTGGCGGAATACCACCTCAGGGCCATCGCGGCGCGGCGCTGTGAAATCGCGCAGCTCACGTTCTGGATGGAAGACGGCCACGTTTGGATAGTAGACGTCCTCGCGACCATCGCAGAGCTTGGTTGGAACGTCGATCCGCTCCTGCCCGTTGTCCGGTCGATTGAAGGTGAGCGTGGTCTTGTCTGCTTCCGTGATGACCTCGGTAACACGCCAGCACTCATCGGCTTGGACTGCGAGATCGTCCTCGATGTTTCGTGTCGCTTCAATGACTGCCTGGAACGGCGTCTTGCGCGGAAAACCGATAATGCCCACCCGAAGCGGAAGCCGATCCCAGACCCGCGCCATCTCCGTGCGCCATTTTTTGACAACGATGTCTACACACTCCGCTGCCTTGTCCAGAGGAACCAGCACTCGAAACCGCTCGGGATTCTCTTCGAGCACGATGATCGGGCGGTAGGACGCCAAGGGAGCTTCGCACACGGAGCTGCTTTCGATGACAAAACGCCGACGTTGACCATCATCGTCCTTCGCTTCGAAGCGCAGACCGTTGAGCTGTGCTGCGTCGCCATCTGGACCGAGCACCCGGGCAAGGTTGCAGATCGTCACAAAGTCATCTTCACGGCGCAGGATCTCGAACGGTGCGTCCGGCATCAAAGGAAGCGGACCGGCGAACGTCTCACCGACACGCAGTCCGCTGGTATCTCCAGAGAGCGTGAGGCGGAGTCGCCGGGTACGTGCGACTCCGTCGCCAAAATCGAGCTGGCGGATCGCTGCGAGTACCTCGGCAAAGAACGTCTGTGTGGTGCGCCAGAAGCGATGCACCCGCCCCGGTGATGCGTTCTTGCGGAAGAGCTGGTGGATGAGCCAGGCCGCTATGTTCGCATTGTTGAGAGTGGAGTACTCCGGTGCCCCGGAGCGATCTTCAACGACCTTCCGAAAAAAATCGTCGAGCGACGTCTCGTACTGGAAGCCCTTGTTCAGGCTGTCCAGCACCTCATCCTTCAGCTTGCCCTTTGGCCCTGTCTGCGGTTGACGGACGAATCTTTCCAAATAGGTTCGCAGCGAGTCTCGCGGCTGGGCTTGGTTGATGGATGAGAGAGCGGAATTTGCCTTACACCACTCTGTCACGCTCTGCGCGCGCAGTGAATCGACGTGGCGGCCATCGAGCCAGCCCTCCAGCCCAAGACTGAAAGTGAGGAGTGCAACGCGGTCATTTTCGTCGGCAACCTCGCTAATCCAGATGGTGTCACCGCCGTTCGCTTGCCATCCCGCACATCTTCCAGTGCGCCGCTCGTAACAAACCTTGGATACGTCTTGCTTGCGATCTGTCTCTGAGTTCGCCGGATGTCCAGCGCGAACGAGCGACACCGGACAGACATGCAGGCCGGTACTCCCGTCGCCATTGATCGACCAACGGCTATGACGACGGCGATGAACCGGCACTTCGAGTTCACACCGTGCTTTGGCGAGTTCACCTGCCATCGCGACAAACGAGCGCGTCGATGGTGAGATCTCCACAAGCGGCGGTGTCTCAAACTCAAAGCAATACGACTGTGCCAGCTCATTGACGCGGTCTTCGATGTCCTTGCGCACCGTCTCGGCTAGCGCATCATCCACGCTGCTTTTGCCATCTAAGCGATGACCGGGGAAGGTAAAGGCGAGCGTGCGCTCGTCGCGATAGACACAGGCCCCAAGCGCCAAGTCCACTTCGATGAACGAGCAGACCTCGTCGAAGAACCTGGCGATCACTTCGCGCGTCCCGGTCCAGTCGCCGATACGGACCGCGCGCGCCTCGTAGTGCTCGGCACCGATGCCCACCGTGAGCACCCGCCAGCACGTATTCGCTTTGATCTGTTCATTCCACTCGAACGAGCTTCCAGTGAGCACCGCCCCAGCCGCCGCAGCCTTGAACAGCGCAGCAGCGATGAACGACTGATCCCAGAGCGTCACGTCATTGTTGGGAACGCGCGTCTCCGCGAGCGTGCTCGTGAACGCCTCGCGCAGCCAGCCCGCAGGGCCGATCGCGTCAGTGCGCCAGCTTTGCCATTTGCCGAGGTTGTTCGGCTCCTGTAGCCGCTCCACAAGGCCATCGATAAGCGTTCCAATCTGCGTCACGAGTTTCGACCACCCGTCGGATGCAAGCACGGCGGGCGTGTCCTTGCCCCGTAGCAGGTTCTGGACTGGATGCCCGAACGCGGTTGTGAGCCACATCTGGTCGTGCGGTTGCTTTAGGTAGTCGGCGGGCGTGTTCTTTTCGATCCCAGACGACATTGCATGCGCAGCCTGCAAGAGCCCAAGGACGCCATCGCCGACACTTTTGTCGTATCGCTCGAACAAGTCTCGGGGTGAGATGGTCTGCGCATCAATCTTGGGCAGCGTCCCGAACCTGGGGTACAGATTCTCTGCCCACTTCAGCTCATTCCACAGCTTGCCCTTCGAAGTACCGCCCGACGCATTCTGTCTGAGGAAGTCAGGGTGCGCCTTGCCAGCCATGTGTAGCCAGCCGAGCGCTTCACAGGTGAGGAGCGCTGCACGATGTTCATCTAGGCGCTTGAGCGAATCAGGCTCGCTCATTCCACACCTCCTAGCGTGCGCGCTGCGGCCTCTCGAACCGCACTGAGTGTTCCTTCACTCGACCCATTTTGCCATCGCAGGCAGGCTTTCGTGACAGTGGCCACGCCCCAGCCGGCGGTACGTTTGGCCGAAATGCCATACTCCGTCACCAGCGATTCGATCGCATCCAGCAGCAGCAGCACGGCGCGCTGACGGTTCACTCCCGTTGTAACCACACCGGGCAACGGCGCGTACAACAGGCTCAGCATCCCGGTTGCGCCAGTTGGCACAACCTCATAGAGGATCGGCTTGGTACCCGCCTTCTTGCTGCGATCGTGCGGATTGATCACCTCGAATCCGACCTTGTCAAACCACGTCGGGCGAAACGCGAGCGCGCCGCGCTGAAAGTCCTTGGCCTCATCGCGTTCGTTGCCGAAGAGGTGGAGCACGTCGGCAGAGTCCTGCCAGTTGTGCAGCTCGTTGTCATTTCGTTCAAGGTGCGCGAGCAGCCCAGTCTTCATCCGCACCGCCCAACGCAGCAGCCCCTTCCAACTCGACGCCGACATGAACGGTGCGCCGAAGACTTGATCGCGGTGAACAGGGTTATCAAGGACATGGAATGGCAGATCGTCCTTCGAAAACCACGGGGCCTGAAGCATGAATGCCACGCGCACGGCAAGCCAGCCGCGCAGCAGGATCGGTTCGGTCGGCTGGTACAGCACATGTGCAGTCATGGGCCTCGCCTGGTACTCGCGCCGAGCGCCGTCCTTGTCGTCCTGTAGCCGTTTGAGCTGCGGATCGACGTGCTCAAAACTCATCGTGCAGCCTCCTTTGCGGCGAAGAGACGGTCCAGAAGTGCGTCGCCACAGACCAACCAATCGCCCGGCGTTGCGGGAAGGCTCCAGACGGCGCTTAGCGTTTCTCTGGTCACATCGAGAGCGCTCACCTGCTGCACGAAGCCGAAGGTACGGGCGGGTGCCTTGAAGCTGAAGACCTTCTTGCTCTCGCCTTGGCTGCCCGCGAGCCAGGAGTTACCGCTGCTCGACTGAGACTTCGGCTCTGGCCGCCCAATGACGCGGTTGAATGTGGACGTGTACTGGTCCAGCCGCGTCAGGTATTCTCCGTCGACGAACCACATGTGACGTAACGAAGCCCACGCAGCACCAGGAACAGTCGGCTTCTTCGACCAACCATGCACGTACGTGGCAAGCTCCTCTCGAGTGTGAGTTTGCGACGCCACGCCGCGCCAACCCACCAGCCCGAGGTCGGCGTGTTGCGACTTGCTGTTCTGGTCCGATGGCTTCAGCACCGTCTTGCCCCCCAGCGCTCCAAACTCGCAAATCAAAAGGAGCGTCAGTTCCAGGAGAGCCCACTCCTGTGCGTGAACACCTCGAAGCGGCGTAAACCGCAGCTGAAACGTCGTCCCCTTCTTGATCTGCGATTGGATAACCGCGCCCCCTTCTTCTCTCACATCAAATCGAACCTTGCGAGCCCAGCCGGTGCAGCCAAATAGCTCACAAACGACGCAGTGATCTTTGTCGATGCACGCCTTTTGGTTCGCCGACGGATCACATGGCGCGCCGCCAAGCCCACGCACCAGCACCTCAAACCACCAGCGAACCGACCCCAGCAGGCCCGTCGTGATGAGGCGTCTGGCGTCCTTCGACTGCGCCGTGTTTGCGTCGCCAGTCCAGACATCGGTCAGCGCCTCCAACTTGTAGCTGTGCGTCGACAGGAACTGCGCCGTGCTCATAAGGCACCTCTCTCCCAGAAGTCCACGATTCGCATCGCCTGCTGCATTCGCTCCACCACTGCTCGCGCCAGCCTTTATTGTGCTCGGGCATACGCTCCAAAGAACTGCTTGTCAACCTTGTGTTGACCTGAAGCGCAGCAGCAGCAGCCGTGCAGCGAACTCGAATGCCCTTTAAGCGGACAGCTGTGTTGCAGGGCGAAAAGCAATTCAGTTAACAAATCGTTGCGGTGTTTCAATGCCCTTTAAGCGGGCAGCTGTGTTGCGGGTGTTTGACGAGGTAATCTCGAAAGGAGAGTTGGTTTTGTTTCAATGCCCTTTAAGCGGGCAGCTGTGTTGCGGGTCATGGTTGACATCTCCGAGTATGGAGAAGTGGAAAAGTTTCAATGCCCTTTAAGCGGGCAGCTGTGTTGCGGGAAGGTTGTACTGTTCGAACCCAAACCAGCAAGGAGCATGTTTCAATGCCCTTTAAGCGGGCAGCTG
>Ga0154020_10005310_pt1 | contig 15232 bp, 9 predicted proteins | sample Klosneuvirus_201_FD_109709 | JGI IMG/M metagenome (GOLD analysis project Ga0154020, IMG submission 109709) | Active sludge microbial communities from wastewater, Klosterneuburg, Austria - Klosneuvirus_20160825_MG | ecosystem: Engineered > WWTP > Aerobic digester > Activated sludge | place...
CGCGTAAATGTTACATGGAGCACAAATAAGGGCACTTTTAATAATTACAATTACCAGGGGGGATATGCCACAACGAATGATGGAACATATAACAATTCTGATTCAGTTGTAATGACCGGAAGTATGTGGAACAGGGTTTTGTTCACTAATAATACAGGTGCCTTAGTTAGATTAACCAAAAATTTTCACAATTATAAGCCGGGAAACACTGCTCGTTTTGATAATCGTGGAAACGTAGTGGTTTTAGACAGTTGGTACAATACCGATACGGTTAAAGGTACTAACACTGGTACATTTACTGTTTCTGACACTTCTGCTAACTCAGGATGGATGAAGGGCAATTTTAAATTTTGTGATTTAACACCTAAGGCAACTGCACCATATGTTGATTTAAATTCAGGAAATATTTCGGCAGGAATTACATGGTGTGTAGCATCAGGGATTAACGAATTGAATATAGATAACAACATAACCGCTTTCCCTAACCCAAATGCCGGTAATTTCGCCATTAAAGGAAATGAGAATGATGAATTGATTCTATCGGATGAACTGGGAAGAATAATTTCCGTGATTGAACTTAATAGTCAAAATGAATTTACAGCCAATATTAATGGACTCGTTAATGGAGTTTACTTTTTAAGAGGTAAAACAGTTTATAAAAAGATTGTAGTGGTGAACTAAATGCCTGATTACTTATTAGAGAAACCTGTTAGCTAAAACTGACAGGTTTTTTTCTGTCGATAAATCCGCCGCCAATTAAATCATTGCCTTCATAAATCACCGCGCTTTGTCCAGGCGCCACACCGGTTACCGGCTGATGAAAGACAACATCGAGTTTGTTTTCGAATCTATTGATGGTAGCCAATGTACCCGGATCTTTATATCTTATTTTAGTTAATCCAACAAAATCCTCAGGCAGTGATGCGTACTTAATCAGATTGTAATCGCGCATCATCAATTGTAATTCTTCCAGATCTTCTTTGTCACCCAAAACTACTGTGTTGGTTTCAGGAATTATTTCTTTCACAAAAACCGGATCACCTAAGGCAATATCCAAACCTTTACGTTGTCCGATAGTATAGAACGGATAACCTCTGTGTCTTCCTACGGTCTTCCCCTTGTACACATAATTACCGCCCTCTACCTTCGCTTCCAGATCAGGTAAACGGTGTTTTAAGAAGGAACGGTAATCGTTATTGGGTACAAAACAAATATCGTAGCTCTCGCTTTTGTTTGCCAGATCTATAAATCCCGCATCTTTTGCCATTTGTTTTATATCCGGTTTTTTATAACCTCCCAAAGGAAAAAATGTGCGTTTTAAACTTTCCTGCGATAAACCCCATAACACATAGGTTTGGTCTTTGTTCTCATCAACACCCTTATACACTACCCTTCTATCATTCTCAGTTCGCACTTGCGCATAATGTCCGGTTGCAATGAATTCGCAATCCAACATATCCGCACGCTTTAACAAAGCATCCCATTTAATGTGTGTATTGCATAATACGCAAGGATTAGGTGTACGGCCTGCTAAATATTCCTCTACAAAATTATTGATGATATGATCACCAAATTCGCCACGTATATCTAAAATGTAATGCGGAAAACCAAAGTTCACCGCAATGGCCCTGGCATCATTAATACTATCTAAACTACAACAGCCTGTTTCACGTTTACTACTACCTGAAGATTCGTAATCCCAAGTTTTCATAGTAATACCAATCACTTCATAACCTTGTTCATGAAGCATCATAGCAGCCACAGAACTATCAATTCCGCCACTCATTGCTACTAATACTTTACCGTGTTTACTCATGATTCATGAAAAATTAAAGAAAGAAATTATCCTTTCTTAGGGGCAGGTTTATTGCCTGCAGATTTTTGTTCTTTTGACTTTACCGGCGTTTCGTCCTTTGTTTTGTTCTTTGAGAAGAATTCATCTGATTTTTTCTTATCAGCTAATATGCCATATTCATATAGTTCTTTCTCGGTCACTTTACCCTCCTGGTTTTTATAAATCCATGGGCCATTTTTCAAACCGTTTTTATAAAATCCCGTAGCCGCTGCAATACCATTCGGGAAGTAGAAAACCGATTTACCTTCTTGCTTTCCTTCAATATAATTTGCTTCACTTTTTACCTTAGTGCCATCGTAATATTGTTTCATGTTACCATGTAAAACATCGGATTTGAAATTTTTCTCTTCTGCCAGTTTTCCGTTAGGGAAATAAACCAAAGCCTTACCATTCTTTTTGCCGTTGGTGTAAGTTTCTTTCGACATCATTACTCCCAAATCGTCATAATATAACCAAACAGAATCTTTTATACTCTCACCAACATATTTTCCTTTGGCCATTATTTTACCTGTAGGATGAAATAACTTTGCATATGAATAGGCCCCATCTTTCTTAAAATCGATAATGGCCTTTACTGTATCAAACGGATAATAATATTTAAAAATGCCCTGAGGTTTATTGTCTTTGAATAAACCTTCAAAAATAATTTTACCTGCTTCTCCTGAAGGTTTTTTCCAGTAACCTTGTTTTAAACCTTTAGCATCAGTAACATTCTGTCCTAAGGCAAAACCTGCAGTTAAAACAATTGCAAATAATATAGTATTTTTTTTCATGTATTAATAATACAAATTTAATACAAAGTTACTGAAATAATAGGCCAAATATTAACAATATAAGCTAAATGAAATAATAGTTAAAACAACCTAATTGTATCGTTTCACATATTTGTTTAATTTTACTTACATGCCCATTAAAAATCAAAAAAGTAATCCGTTACTTATGACACAATCTTCTGCTACTTTAATCTTCCAAAATATTGTTAAAACAATGAAATCAGCAGCTACAGTTGTATTGCTTCTGAGTTTTCTATTAACTTTCAAACAATCATTCTCACAAAACAACTCACTAAACTCTGCCGAGATCATTCAGGGCTTTAAAAAACTGAATACCGTAGGAAGTGTATTATACATTGCCGCGCATCCCGATGATGAGAACACCCGCTTATTGGGGTATTTAGCGAACGAAAGAAAATTAAGAACAGGTTACTTATCCCTCACCCGTGGTGATGGCGGTCAGAATTTGATCGGCAAAGAACAAGGCGAATTACTTGGGCTCATCAGAACGCAGGAATTATTGGCGGCACGGCGTGTTGATGGTGCCGAGCAGTTTTTTACACGCGCCAACGATTTTGGTTACTCAAAAACACCTGAAGAAACATTTTCATTCTGGAATAAAGACAGCATTTTATCGGATGTGGTTTTAACCATTCGTCGTTTTAAACCCGATGTGATCATTTGCCGCTTCCCTACGACCGGCGAAGGTGGGCACGGACATCACACCGCGTCTGCCATCCTTGCTGTGGAAGCTTTTGATGCGGCTGCCGACCCTAAACGTTTTCCGGAACAATTAACTCAGGTACAAACCTGGCAAGCCAAACGTATATTTTGGAACACGTTTAATTTTGGCACAACTAATACTACCTCACCCGATCAATTAAAAGTAGACGTTGGTGTGTTTAATCCATTGCTGGGAAAAAGCTATGGTGAGATCGCTGCTGAAAGTCGCTCTTGTCATAAAAGTCAGGGCTTCGGCTCTGCAAAACAACGCGGCAGTAATATTGAGTATTTCAAACTTTTAAAAGGTGATAGTCTTAAAACCGATCTGTTTGATGGTATTCAATTAAGCTGGTTGCGCTTTAAAGGCTTAGAAAAAATTGAAAGCTCTATCAACGATTGTATACAAAAATTCAATGCGCAAAGTCCTGAAAACAGCGTATCCGCACTCGTTTCCATTTACAAACAGATCGTAGTGTTACCGGAAAGTAATTCCGAAATTACCTATTGGAAAAAACAAAAACTAAAAGAAACAGAAACGCTATTACTGGCTTGCTCCGGTTTATGGCTGGAGGCTTCCTCGCCCGAATACATTGGCATTCCCGGTCAAGAGATCGCTTTAACTGTGCAATTGGTTAACAGAAACAAGAACAGTGTTAAACTCAATAAAATATCGTATTTCAACCAGAGCGACACGATTACACAACTGACTTTAAAGCCAAATGAACTTTACACATTCAAAAGAAAAGAAAAACTTTCCGCATCACTCCCCTATTCGAGCCCGTATTGGCTAAACGAAGCACATAGTTCAGGATTATATACTGTAAAGAACACTTCGTTAATTGGTAAACCTGAAAACGGATCGGATAATAAGGTCGTATTCAATATTACTATGGATGATCTTACACTTAATATAGAAAGAAATCTAATTCACAAATATACCGATCCTGTTAAAGGTGAAATTTATCGTCCGTTTGAGATCTTACCTCCTGTAACAATTAACATCCAAGAAAAAGTGTTTGTGTTCATCGATAACAAACCAAAAAAAGTTTCCCTCGTTGTGAAAGCAAATACCGCTAACATCAGTGGTAAACTTCAAATAAAGGGTTCGGAAGGCTGGCTGGTAACATTTGATCAACCTGAATTCAAATTATCCAATAAAGGTGATGAAGCTATTATTGAAGCAACAATTTCGGCCGATAAAAATGCCACAAGTGGTAATTTGTCAGCTGCTGTGATCATCAATGATAAAACTTACTCAAATAGCATCAAGCGTATTGAGTACGATCATATACCTTATCAATTTATATTAAGCGATGCTAAAGCCGGTTTAATTTATGTTGATTTGAAAAAAACAGCTAACAACATTGCTTACATACCGGGTGCAGGAGATGATGTAAGTGCATGCTTGAAACAGATCGGTTACAATGTTACTATACTAACCGATGAACTTCTCACCAACGAGAACTTAAACAAATACAGCGCGATCGTTACCGGCGTGAGAGCGTATAACACCAGCGAGAGGCTACAGGTTCATTATAACAAACTCATGGACTATGTAAAAAACGGGGGTAATTTAATTGTGCAATACAACACCAACAACCGTATTGGTCCGGTTAAAGCGAAGATCGGCCCTTATCCTTTCACTATTTCACGTGACCGAGTTACCGATGAAAAAGCGGAAGTAAAATTCATTAACGATAAACACCTTGTGCTCAATTCACCAAATAAAATAACCGCTAAAGATTTTGAAAACTGGATACAGGAACGCGGCATTTATTTTGCATCGGAGCTCGATAAACAATACGAAACCATTTTCATGATGAATGACGCGAATGAAAAACCAAGCAATGGCAGTTTAATAATTGGCAAATACGGTAAAGGCAATTTCGTTTACACAGGCTTGGCTTTTTTCAGGGAATTACCCGCCGGCATTCCTGGTGCGTATCGTTTATTCGTTAACTTACTGAGCTTACCTCAAAACAAATAAATGAAAGACTCGGAAGAAAAACCACCCATATTAAAAACCTGGACCAATGTATATTTGCTTGTGATCGGCACATTGGCGGCCATTATCATTTCGTTGTATCTCTTTACACAATTTTATAAATGAGTTTAATCGATTGGCTGGTATTGTGCTGCACGCTTTTTTTCATCATTGTTTATGGTGTTTGGAAAAGCCGTGGTGCAAAAAACATCGACGGCTATTTGCTCGCCGACAAACAATTGCCATGGTACCACGTTGGTTTATCGGTAATGGCAACGCAAGCCAGTGCCATTACATTTTTGTCGGCACCGGGACAAGGTTACAGCGATGGCTTGCGATTTGTACAATTCTATTTTGGCTTACCACTGGCCATGGTGGTATTGTGTATCACCTTCATACCAATATTCCACAGACTTAATGTCTACACTGCATACGAGTATTTAGAAAAACGATTTGATAATAAAACACGATCACTCACCGCTTTTTTATTCTTATTGCAACGCGGTTTATCAACAGGCATTACTATTTATGCACCGGCCATTATTTTATCTACCATCTTAAACATAGATATTACCTACACCATCATTGCCAATGGTTTTCTGGTAATAACTTACACTGTTTACGGCGGAACAAAAGCGGTTTCTTACACGCAGTTCTTACAAATGAGTATCATCTTTGCGGGCTTATTCCTTGCAGCCTACATGGTGGTGCACTTATTACCCGAACATGTTAGCTTCGGCGATGCACTTACCATAAGCGGTAAAATGGGAAAATTAAATGCCATTGACACAACTTTTGACTTGAACAACAAATACAATATTTGGTCGGGAATAATCGGCGGTTTCTTCTTACAACTATCATACTTCGGAACGGATCAATCGCAAGTAGGGCGCTATTTAACGGGCAGTTCTATTACACAAAGCCGTTTAGGATTGGTGATGAATGGCTTAGTAAAAATACCGATGCAGTTCTTCATTTTACTGATCGGTGTTTTGGTTTTTACCTTTTATCAATTTAACGAAGTGCCTGTTTTCTTCAATAAAGTTGAAACTACCCGCATCGAAAACAGCACCTATAAAAACGAATACCTTCAGCTCACAAAAGATTACGCGATCGCGCATAAAGAAAAACAACAACAGTTACTCCTTTTAGTGGATGCTATTCACGAACATGACGAACAAGCGATTGATGCCGCAGGATCAAAAGTAAAGGAAGCTGATCAGAAAACAATGGCCCTGCGAAAGGATGTCGTAAAGCTGATGGAAAAAAATAATCCTAAAGCTGATACGAATGACACCAATTACATCTTTTTGACCTTTGTGACGCAGCAATTACCCGTTGGTATTGTAGGAATTTTAATTGCCATTATTTTTTTAGCCTCAATGGGATCAACTGCAAGCGGATTAAACTCACTGGCCTCTACCACCGTAGTTGATTTTTATAAACGCATCTATAATTCCAGCGGCAGCGAATCACTTTACCTTAGCGCATCGCGTATAGCCACCGTAGTGTGGGGGATCTTTTGTGTAATAGTTGCGATATATGCCAGCAAACTGGGAAATTTAATTGAGGCGGTAAATATTTTAGGCTCGCTTTTTTACGGCACTATCCTTGGAATTTTTCTGGTTGCATTTTACATGATGCGTGTGCAAGGCATAGCCGTATTTTACGCAGCGCTTATCGCTGAAGGCTTTATAATTTACGCTTGGATGACGGACTTAACCGCCTTTTTATGGTTAAACGTTATCGGCTGCGCTTTGGTAATGGGTATTTCACTCGTGATCCAGTTTCTCATCAACAACGCCAACAAAACAAAATAAAAAATCCCGCTCGGAGGCGGGATCTTTTTTACTTTATTCATTCAACTTATTTTTTGCAATCTGCAATGATCTTTTCCGCATGTTTTACATACGTATCGTCTTGGTCTGCCGCAGCCAATGCTTTTGCTTGTTCGGCTGTAGCCGCAGCCCCTTTAAGATCTTTAGCCTTATACTGTATCTTTGCTTTTAACAAAACCACCCAATACGCTTTTGGATTATTAGTAATAGCTTTATCAACCCACTCAGTTGCTAATTTCAGATCCTTATCGTTTTCATAATAATAATTTGCCGCTTGAAAATATGGACGGTTATCCTTAATGATCGTGTTTTCAATGGTCTTCATAATCTTGCTGTCGATCTCAGTGGTAACTTTAAATGCTACACGTGTTTTTTCCCACACTAACTCAATGGAAGCTGTGTTCGCTGTGATATCAGCAACATTAATTGCAAAGGTCTCCACTTTTTCTGTTAACGCACTTGATTTTACTGTGATCTTTAAAACCTCATTCTCCTTTTTATAATTAGCAACATCGCCACCTAAGGTTAAGTCTTTATAGAACATCAGATCCCAGTTGTCTTTATTTGGAACAGAATAAAGGGCATAAGTACCCGCCTTTAGGTCAGTACCTTCTACTTTCACATCTTCGCCAAAAGTAATTTTTGTTGCTGAATTAGCGCCTGTACGCCAAACTTTTCCTAACGGAACTACATCGCCATAAACAACGCGTCCCTTTGCGCTTGGACGAGAATATTCAATGGTAATGTCAGATAAAGCAAATGCTTGTTTTACTGTTTGCAACGGACTTGGAGCCGGTGTTTTTAACTGTGCACTTACTGAAGTGGTGCTTAACACTGCAATAGCCAGTGCTCCTGTGAATGTTTTGATTTTGTTGAATAGCATAAGTTATTTTTAAGTTTTGTTTATAACAATTAATTGGTTTTATTGTTTTCAAAGATAGAAAAATAGTATTAATTGCATCTAAAAAGGCAATTTAAACCAAACAGATGTGGCGTTGTTCATTCATCTGAACCTTACCGTCATCGATCATGCGGTTAAGCACATGCACCCACACTTCATCGTTAAATTTTACTAATTTCTCTTTAAGTTGATCTATATGCAAGGTCTCTTTTTTCAAATGCTTCACAATCTCTTCTTCAATGTCCTTTCCCGGAGGGGTTTTTTTCTGTGCTAAACAAACATCACAATACCCACAAGCCTCCCCGCTTAATTCATTAAAATAATTCAATAAAAATGTTTGTCTGCAAATTGTAGTCTGATTAGCATATTCGATAACCTGATTCATTTTTTCCTTGTACCGCTCTTTTAAATAAGCATAATGACTTAAATTAAATTCAACATGCTTGGAGTTAATTCTGTCCTGAAGGAAAATTATCCTTGGCAGTTCATTCTGCTTAGCGTAACTCAACACTTCTTGCTTATGAAGGAATTCAAGCTGATCTATTACAAATTGAGTGGTGTTTTTAATCCGGTAAGCCAAATCTTTTTCATTGATATGAGCATATTGTTCCAGAATGCCGCCATAACTTCTGATGAGCGACTTTAATAACGGCTCGTATTTAGGGAATTTTATCTGGTAATTGTATAGATCTTCCTTTCTGAGAGTGATATGACATTTGGCAGGCTCGAATCCGGCATCAATAAAAGAAATGTAGTTTTCTTTCTCAAGAAATTTCAAACTATTAAATAGAATTACAGGATTGAGATTGTATAACTTTGATACTTCATCCAGGTCGAATTCGAAATTCAATCCTTGCCCTGCTCCAACAGCTACTTGATAATAATTGCAAATAGCATTGTAGCAATTCCTTATCATTTCAGGTTCAGGAAAAGCCAAAGCCAGATAATCCTTTAATTGTTCTTCGTCTCTTTTGGTGAACAACAACACTGCATAAGCGGTTTTTTCATCGCGTCCAGCACGACCAGCTTCCTGGAAATACGATTCCAGACTATCAGGTAAATCCATATTCACCACAAAACGCACATCGGGTTTATCAATTCCCATACCAAATGCATTAGTTGCAACCATTACTTGAAATTTATTATTCAACCAGTTTTCCTGTTTTTCATTACGTATAGAGTTTTTAATTCCAGCATGGTAAAAATCAGATTTCACATTAAATTTATTCAAGGTGGCTGCTATTTGCTCTGTACGTTTTCTGTTTTTTACGTAAACTATGCCTGAACCGCCTATGTTACCAATGATTTTTAGTAAACGATCTGTTTTGTTTTCCTCCAATTGTACAACATACCTGATGTTAGATCTGGAGAAAGACTGTCTGAAAACCTGTACGTTCTTCAGTTCCAGTTTTTGTATAATATCTGCAGTTACTTCTTTTGTTGCGCTTGCTGTAACGGCAATTAATGGTAAGTCTTTAAAATAATCTTTTACTTCAGATATCCTCAGGTAACTTGGCCTGAAATCATATCCCCACTGTGAAATACAATGCGCTTCATCAACGGCGATTAAAGTAATTGGCAAATAAGACAGTTTTTTTCTGAAATCTTCATTTTCCAGACGTTCCGGTGAAACATAAAGAAACTGGACATGCCCGTAAGCCGCATTAGTTAAGGCAATGTCAATTTCCTTGTAACTCATGGCGGAACTAATAGCAACAGCCGAAATACCTTTTTTCTTTAAGCCCCTTACCTGATCGTTCATCAAAGCAATTAGCGGTGAAATAACCAATGTAGTTCCGCCTAAAGCTAAACCCGGTAATTGAAAACAGAGTGATTTACCGCCTCCTGTAGGCATTAATGCCAATGTGTTTTTTTTATTGAGTACCGAAAGTATAATATCTTCCTGGCCTGAGCGGAACACATCAAAACCCCAATATTTTTTGAGTAATTGGTAAATATTTGCTCTTAAATCAACGATAAAACAAAGCTAGAGAAAGAAGCCTTAAAAACCACTTTTAATACCGTATATATTATGAATTATTTATTGGTTTTAGTAATAATAACTGCTTATTTTCGTTACTTGTTAATTAAGTGACTATCTCTATTAAGCACATAAGCCTGTTTTTGTTATTTTGCATCTGTACTCTACTAAGTATCAGTCAAAATGCTACCGTAAGCGGAACCATAAAAACCAACGACGGTGAACCCGTTGAAGGTATTACCATTGCCATTCTTGAAGACGCTAAAATCGTTACAACTTCCGACGCCAAGGGCAATTACTTTTTAGATATTCCTGCAGGAAAAGAGTTAACCCTCGCTTTTTACAACATCAACTTCAAACAAATTAACCATAAAATTAATTTGCAGTCAGGCGAGAAATTGAATTACTCACCAACGATGCAATTTAAGAACGAAATGACTGCCATAACCATAGTTGGTGAAAACCGTGTGCAGGAAATTACACGTATTGACCCTAAACTATTTTACCAATTACCAACAGCAGGTGGAAGTATTGAGGATTTAATTAAAACGCAAATGGGTGTTTCCAGCAACAACGAACTTAGTAGCAGTTACTCCGTTCGTGGAGGAAATTTTGATGAAAATTTAGTTTACGTGAACGATATTGAAGTGTACCGTCCGTTTTTAGTTCGGAGCGGACAACAAGAAGGTTTAAGTTTTGCGAATCCCGACATGGTTAGCAATATCAATTTTTCGGCAGGTGGATTTGAAGCAAAATACGGAGATAAAATGTCGTCGGTTCTTGATATAACGTACCGCAAACCTACCAAATTTGGCGGAGCAGCTTCAGGAAGTTTATTAGGAGGAAGTTTAAGTTTAGAGGGGGTTACAAAAAACAGATTACTAGCCTGGTCTATTGGGTCACGCTATAAGAGTAATGCCTATTTACTAAAAAGCATCGATACTAAAGGAGAATACCGTCCAAGGTTTTATGACGTGCAAGCATTTTTAACCTTTAATGTTAACCCGAAACTGAGTGTTGAAGTATTGGGAAATATTGCCAACAACCAATATTTGGTTATTCCTGCTAACCGAGAAACAACCTTTGGTACTGTAAATAATGCAGTAAGTTTTAAAGTGTATTTCGACGGGCGCGAAGTGATGCAATACAATACTTATATGGGTGGCGTATCTACAACCTATAAGCCTAATAAAACTTTAAAACTGAAATTCATAGGTTCCGGCTATACTACCAAAGAGGAAGAATTGTACACTGTACAAGGGCAGTATTACATTGATCAGTTGGAAGCCGATTTAGGGCAGGATAATTTCGGACAAGTTGCATTTAACAGAGGTATTGGGACTTTTATTCATAACGGCAGAAACACTTTGCAAGCACAGGTTTATAATGTAGAACACAAAGGCACAAAATATTTAAAAAACAACCGTGAATTATTATGGGGTTTACGTTACCAGCAAGAACACATTCAGGATAAACTGAGCGAATGGAAAATGATTGATTCAGCTGATTTTGTTAATCCATATAGTCCTACTGATATTAATTTAACCGACGTTTATAAATCGAAAATCAACCTCAACAGCAGCAGGGTTATGGAGTATGTGGAATACATCCATAATAAAACACTAAAAGACTCTAGTACATTCACTTTTACCGGAGGCTTGAGAGGAAATTACTGGACTGTCAATAATCAGTTTGTTGTTTCACCACGTGTAACACTGGCATTTAAACCTAACTGGAAACGCGATTTTGTTTTTAAATTATCGGGGGGATATTATTATCAGCCGCCATTTTACAGAGAGATGCGTGGGTTAGACGGAAAACTTAACACCAATATAAAAGCGCAACAATCGGTACACGTGGTTTTAAGCAGCGATTACAATTTCAGTTTGTGGAGAAGGCCATTCAAGTTTGTAGTAGCAGCTTATTATAAAGATTTAAGGAACTTAATTACTTACGAAATCGACAATGTACGCGTAAGATATTTTGCCAACAATAATACGAAAGGATATGCAACAGGAATTGATTTTAGGGTGAATGGTGAATTTGTGAAGGGTGTAGAGAGCTGGGCTTCATTAGGAATTTTGAGAACCTATGAGTATTCGAAAGACAACATTCATTACAAGTATTATAACAAAGATCAGGAAGAAATTGTGAAAGGTTACACCTTCGACCAGGTTGCAGTTGATAGTACAAAAATTGAACCCGGATATATTCCTCGTCCAACCGATCAGTTGGCCACCTTTAGTTTGTTTTTTCAGGATTACTTACCAAAGTTCCCTCAACTGAAAATGAATCTGAATTTGATTTTTGGCAGCGGCTTGCCATTCGGTCCGCCAAACCATTTACGTTACCAGCAAATTTTCAGAATGCCGCCATACAGAAGAGTTGACATTGGATTTGCTTATAATATTTTGAAAGAAGACAGGGAATTTAAGCGTAAAAATTTCATGAACCATTTGAAATCGATGTGGCTGAATATTGAAGTGTTGAATTTATTAGGCGTGAACAACACCGTTTCATATACCTGGGTTAAAGATGTAACTGCAAGGCAATATGCAGTGCCCAATTATTTAACTAACCGTCAGGTGAACTTAAAATTGCAAATCAGGTTTTAATTTAAATTAACAAAGGCAGTTTTGATTTTAATATTCATAAATTGTATTTTTATTTCATGAAACATTACAGCACTTTTGCCATTGATCAGTTCACAAAATACGTTTTGGTACAAGATACAGTTGCATCTAACTGGTTAATTGAAAACGGATACAAAGAACTGATTGCTGTAATAGATGCTGTCCGTGATGATAAAAAAGCATTTAAGTTTTTAATTAACAGTAAATATTTTGAACTGGCTGCTTTTGTTAATGCCATTTGGGAAGACGAAAAAGCATTTAAATTTTTAATTGATAATAAATATTTCGATTGGGCTGCTTGTGCTAACATTATTAATGGCGACGATAAAGCAGAAGAAGCATTGTTACGGGCCAATAAAAAACACTATGTGCAATTAGCTCATGCCATTCAAGGGCGCATCCGCGAAGATGGCGATAGAAACATGAGTCCGTGGGGTGTAATGCAAAACATGTTCAATTTCAGGAAGGCATTTAAAAAAGATGATGAATGAGAATCATTGACAGTATTCCCAACCCTTCCATCACCATCAGTATTTTTCAAATGAACGATAAGTTTATTGTGAAATTTGAAGCAGGCCCAATGGAGCAGGCCTTTAAATTCGACAATGCAGATGTAAAAGGCGTAGAAAATCTTAAAAAACTCATCACCCCCGATTTTATTGAAACTGTAAGAAAGCGCTTTAATGATATGTTTTTGCAGATGAAAAACGCCACTGGTTCTTAATTTGATTAATTGTCAAACCTTCCTTCATCCTTTATCATCAAAAATCAAATTAGCCTTCCTATTCTTGGGTAAAAATGCATGAATTGTTAGTATTTCGCCTACAAGCGTTAAATCGTTTTAGTTATATTTGTTATTTCCCCGGATTATTAAAAATTATTATTTAAACACAATGAAAAAATTATTCATTTTATTATTAACCTTTTTTAGTACACAATTCATCGCGCAAAACACCGGCGATACCATTGTTGTAAAAGCATTTAAATATGGCAGTGCCACACGCGATACAGCCATACAGTTTCCTAACAACAGCACCACCTACGAGAAAATAATAATGAAATACAATATGCGTTGCAAAAACGGATTGGTTTCAAATTCCTCGCAAAAAAATTTAGGTTGCGGTGAGTGGGATTATTCCTGTAACACATACATTGCAGATTCTTCACGAATTGAAACTACACCTGCAACGCACCCAAGCCACATCATTTCTAACTTTACAGGAACTGTTTTCCCATATACCAATACCCCACTTTACGATTATTATAATTACAGTCAAACTGCTGTTACTTTAAACAATGTTATTTCCGAAACTCAATACACGGTTGGCGCCGGAACAACCGCCCTCAATAATTTATTAAAAACCAATGAAAAATCAGGAAAATCGCAATTACTATTTACAGCTGCGGAACTTACAACTGCAGGATTTAGCGCCGGAAACATTGACGGAATCATGCTGGATGTGGCCAACACAGGCGGTGCTGCGAACTTTTTTAATTTAGCCATTCAGCAAACAACTCTTACCGCATTGAACAATTCAAGTTTAACCCTAACAGGTTTTACCAATGTTTTTAATAATACTTACACTTTCGTTAACGGGAAAAACAGAATACAATTTCATACACCGTTTAACTGGAATGGTACTGACAATTTATTGCTTGAATATTCTTTCACAAATAGCACACCAAGCACGCCAATTGTACTTAACGGTATTACTACTAGTTCAGTTTATGCTTTGTATGCCAATAATAATTATGCGGTGAATTTATCAGGAAGCGGACATGTAAACATAAACTCTTCATTCTTTTCAACCATCAATTCAGAAATCACAGTTTCTTTCTGGGCTTTTGGTAACAGCAGTTTAATGCCTTCCAACACTTCTGTGCTTTATGCCTGGGGTAGCAATCCTAACGAAAGAGCATTGAATATACATTTACCTTGGAGCGACAACAATGTTTATTACGACTGCGGGTTCAGCAGCGGCGGGTTCGACAGGATTAACAAAGTAGCTACTGCACCACAACAAGGCGGTCAATGGAATCATTGGGCTTTTACAAAAAATGCATCAACAGGCTGGATGAAAATTTACCTCAACGGCGTCCTTTGGTTTGTTGGGAATGGTAAGCCAAAAACAATTTCAATCATGAATATGATTTTAGGTAAAGATGCCAGCCTTCAGAACAATTACAAAGGAAGTGTAAATGGTTTAACAGTTTGGAACAAAGAATTGGCTGTAGCCGACATTCAATCTTTTATGAATAAACCTGTTGAAACCTCCCACCCATTCTACGCCAACTTATTGGCACAATACATTATGAACGAAGGCGCTGGTTCAACGATTGCCGATTCGAAAAACAGCGTTAACTCTAATGGAACAAATATGTTTTGGGTTTATGACAGAGGTAATAAATTGAATAGAATGTTTACTGAATCGACCTTGCGACCAAATGTTATTTTCTTGAGAGGTAATTATTCTTTAACTACCAACACTCTCACAGTTAAAGATTCCATTATCAGAACTCCTAATACCGTTCAACAATATTCCA
>Ga0154020_10005312_pt1 | contig 15230 bp, 12 predicted proteins | sample Klosneuvirus_201_FD_109709 | JGI IMG/M metagenome (GOLD analysis project Ga0154020, IMG submission 109709) | Active sludge microbial communities from wastewater, Klosterneuburg, Austria - Klosneuvirus_20160825_MG | ecosystem: Engineered > WWTP > Aerobic digester > Activated sludge | place...
CCCTCACCGACAACGTATATCTGACAATAGACATCGACGGACTCGATCCGAGCATCGTACCGACAACAGGAACGCCCGAGCCAGGCGGATTGGGTTGGTACGAGACCCTGACGCTCATCCGCAAACTCGCTGAGAATAAACGGGTTATCGGAATGGATCTGGTCGAATATTCGTATGTTCCGGGGCAGGATTCGGTCGCATTTCTCTGCGCGAAACTTGTCTATAAATCTCTCGCTTATTTCTTTAGAGAGCAGACCCCGAAGGTGGGGCTTGGCTCAAGTTAGTTGTTTGATACCGAAGTAAATACCCTCGAACCGAGTTCCCCGTTTCCGGAACCTCGATCCGTCATTCTTCGTAAATTTAATCTTCTTGTGTGGAGAACAGATCATATGCGTAATGGAAGAATTGTTTTGATGACCGCAATAGCCGCTGCCGGCCTGAGCCTTTCGTGCACAGGCGGACTCTTACCGGGCACCGAGGCCGCACCGCCGAGTGCGAACACCGCTCAGGCGCCTGCGCCGGTTGTCGTCAACGGTATTAGGACCTCGTATGCCGATGTCGTCGAAAAGACCTCGCCGGCCGTTGTACAGATCCGAATGGAGAAGAAGCAGGCGGCCGATACCGGCACGATGCAGATGCCTTTCGGCGATGACTTTTTCCGTCAATTCGGTCAGCCGATGCCCAATCGCGGCCCGCGTATCGAACGCGGTGCTGGTTCTGGCGTGATCGTAAATGCCAACGGCACGATACTTACGAACAACCACGTCGTTGACGGCGCCGAGAAGATCACGGTCTTTACGAGCGACAACAAGACCTATGAAGCTAAGGTCATCGGCACGGACGCTCCGAGCGACCTCGCCGTGATCAAGATCGAAGCGGAGAATCTTCCGTTCCTTACGCTCGGCAATTCTGACGAGGTCCGGGTCGGCGACATCGTTCTTGCTATCGGAAATCCGCTCGATATCGGCGAGACCGTTACGGCAGGAATTATCTCAGCGAAAGGCCGACGTACGGGCCTTAGCGACGGAAGCTTCGAGGACTTCCTTCAGACCGACGCACCGATCAACCGCGGCAATTCCGGCGGCGCTCTCGTCAATCTGAACGGCGAACTTATCGGCATCAATTCGCAGATCCTTTCGCCGGGCGGCTCCGCCGGCGGCAATATCGGCATCGGATTCTCGATCCCGTCGAATATGGCCAAAAGCGTGATGGAGCAGCTCCTGAAGGACGGCAAGGTCCATCGCGGAATGCTCGGCGTTACCATTCAGAACATCACCGACGACACGGCGAAGGCGCTTGAACTCGGCACCACGGAAGGCGTTCTGATCAGCGGCGTAAAGGCAGGAAGTGCGGCGGACAAAGCGGGCTTGAAACGCGGCGACGTCATCACCGGCATCAACGGTGAAAAGATCGAAGACACCAATGCACTCCGCAACAAGGTCGCCGGAGCACAACCGGGCACGGCGATCAAACTGACGATCAACCGCGGCGGCAGTTCGATGGACATCAACGCAACGCTCGACGAATTCGAAACGCCGAACGCAGACAAGAACGATCCGAACTCTCCGGCGGAAGGCCCTGCGAACGACAGTTCGGGGAAACTCGGCGTTGTTCTCTTGCCCGTCACGCCGCAGATACAGAAGCAGCTTGGACTCGATTCTACCGAAGGCCTCGTCGTAACGGACGTTGATCCTGCGGGACCCGCGGCCTCGGCCGGCATCACTCGCGGCGACGTGATCCTAGAGGTCAACCGGAAGCCCGTAACTTCTGCTGCGGACGTCAAGACCGCTCTCGGCGATGCGAAGGACAAGCCCGTTCTGCTGCTCGTCTCACGCCGCGGCCAGACGATATATCTGACCGTCCGAGCTCAGTAGAAGGTTGTCGGATTCAGCTCCGTAAGGGGCGGAATGGCTGCCCGCTCTTGCTCCAACGCGATCAGCGGTCTGCTAAGATCCGAACTTCGTCGATCAGGCTCTCAACATCTTGCCTTGCGATCTGCCCCGGCAGCTTCGCGAGGCAATTTGCTGCTCCGCAGGCTGATGCGAGGCGAATGGCGTCAGCGTCGTTCAAACGCCGTTTCATCGCGACGGCGAATCCCGCTACGGTCGCATCGCCGCAGCCGACGGTCGAGATCACATCGACCTTGGGCGGACGAGCAAAGATCTTTCCCGACTCTTTGCCAACATAAAGCAGTCCGTCGCCGCCAAGCGTCAACGCGATCCTTTTTGCACCGCGGTCACGCAAGATCTGAACGGCATCCAGAGCATCCTGGTCGGATCTTATCGAGATACCGGTCGCAAATTCGGCCTCGCCGCGATTCGGTTTTATCAGGTCGGGAGATACGGCAAGAGCAGCTTTCAGAGCTTCGCCGCTCGCATCAACTATCACCCTTGCACCGACGTGCCTTGCAGTTTGCGTGAGCGAGGCATATTCATCCGTCGGCATTCCCGGCGGCAAACTGCCGGAGAGAACGACGACGGCGTTTTCACCCGCGTTCATAAAAACGCCGGAGCACGCCGAGCGAAATTCGGCCAATTCATTCGCGTCGACAATGCCGCCAGGTTCGAGCACTTCCGTAATGCGGCCGTCTTTGTCGATGATCTCGAGATTCGTGCGGGTTACGGATGCCGTCCGCACGGAAATGACCTTGACCCCGAGTTCAGCGAGCTGACGTTCGATCTCATCACCCGTTTCGCCGCCAAGAACGCCGATCCAAGTTACGTCCTCGCCGAGAGCTTTTGCGGACATCGCGACGTGCGCAGCCTTTCCGCCGGCAAACGCAACAGCCGAACGCACACGGTTCACCTCGCCAACGACGATCTCATCAACAAGCAGGCGTTTGTCGATCGCAGGGTTCGCGGACACACAGACGATCATTGCTCCGCCGCTCCTTTTAACCGCGCGATCTTTTCGGCGTCGGTCGTCTGTAGCGAATATTCCAGCGACGCGTCGGCGCCCCCCATATATACGCGTTCGTTACGGAACTGCATTGCGCTCTCTCTCACGACAAACCCCGTCGCATGGATCTCCTGAACACCAGTTGCCGCAACGATTCCGCCAACATTCGTTTCCCGCAGTTCTCCGCAGGCCATTATCGCGATCCGTCCATCGGCGTGTTCGACGAGCTGCTTCATCAACTCAAATCCCTTCTCCGCCGTCGCCTCCTGACCGGAAGTAAGAACTCTATCAACGCCAATATCGACGAGCGTTTCGAGCGCTTCGAATGGATCGCGCGTCATATCGAACGCTCTGTGACAGGTTACGGACATCGGACGCGCAAGCTCGACGAGTTCGCTCATCCGCTTGCGGTCGATCGTGCCGTCCGCGCGCAAGATACCGATAACGACACCGTCAACACCAAGAGTTTTCGCGAACTTCACGTCGCTCTTCATCACTTCGAATTCAGCATCCGAATATAAAAAATCGCCGCCGCGTGGACGAATTATGATGTGCAGCTTGATCTCAAGCACCGAGCGTGCGACCGCGATCGCTCCGAGGCTCGGAGTTGTTCCGCCCTCGACAAGGTTGTCGCAAAGTTCGACGCGATCAGCACCGCCGTCTTCGGCCGCCATCGCAGACTCGACCGAATCCACACAAACTTCAAGTACAATTTCACTTCCCTGTTCTGTCATTTTAGATCTGGGGCTCCAGCAGTTTTAGAGCGTTCTCTCGATAGACCTTTCTCAATACGTCGTCCGGCAGATCGATCCCGTAGATCTGCCAGCGTCCCTGACGCGACGCGTGCGAAGGGTAATCAAAGTATTCGTCCCGCGTCTCGAGAAAACGAAAATGAAGCCGGTACATCTCTTCGTCGGGAACGAGATCGGTACCGAACAGGATCCGATCCGCATATTTTAGAAAGAACGCTCGTGATGTGTAAGGCTGGCGGCCAAGTTCGGCCGTGCGCGCGCCGATATCAACCGAAAGGTTTGGATTCGCATCGAGAAGTCTTGAGACGTAACTGAGATCCTCGGACCGTTCGGCCAAATGAGCGCATACAAAGGTCGTTTTTGGATGCCGGGCGAAGATGCCGTCGCGCTGTGCAAGGAGTTCGTCCTTCGAAAAATGCGAGCCGTAGAATCCCCAATCCGGATGCGCCGCCAATTCCTCGTAACGCTCGTTGAAGCGATCGATGGGCGAAAAGAACGCGTCCGGGTCGGCAGTGTGAAACATCACCGGCATTCCCAATTCACCCGCCTTTTCGAAGAACGGATCGAGACGCTCATCATCGACGCGAAGCATCTCGCCGTTCGAACCCTTCAGCGTCAGACCAAGATCTTTCCAGATCTTAATGCCGCAGAATCCCGCATCTTTGTAACGGTCGAGACGCTCGATGCAGCGTTGCCAGAAGCCCGTCTCGTGCAGGTCGCTCCAATCGAACCACGCGATCGTATCAAAACGTGCCGGTGAAGCGTCCTTGAACTTGTGATGCATCTCGAGAGCTTCCTCGCCCGTCCGCATCGTGATATTCACGATACGCTCGATATTGCACGCATCCATTATCCTCAGAACCTCTGCGGGACTCTGCGCGTCGAGGTGATTGTGGTAGTCGATCGACGGGAATTTTGAACTTTCGACAGGCGTTACTGCGGCTCGAAGGCCGTGCCTCGGAGCAAAATCCGAGAGCGGCAGTTCGACACGCGCAGAAGCCGTGACCATCTCGATGAACTTGTCGCTATTCTCCGGCATTTGCAGTTTGATCGATCGGACCACTTGAATTCGCCGCCCAAAGCCGCGACACGACCTTCAAGAGCGTAAGACTGCTGACGATGAATACGGCCAGCAGAGCGACCCCGTAATCGTTTCGACCGTAAAGGAAATTTCCGATCGTGAACAACGCCGACCACGTCATCGTGCAGCCCGAGACCCAGCCGAGCAGGGCCATCGGAATGTTGTCGCCGTGCTCGCGTGCAGTTTCCTTCGAGACGCCCGCTTCCCTTCGTATCAATTCCCAGCCCGGACCCGCGGGATGGACCTTCTTATAAAAATCAATGAGCGTTTGGCGATCGGTCTGCGGTGCAAGATACGCGGCCACAACCCAACAGATCGTGGTGATGATGACCGTCAGGATAAGCTTGGGCGCCGATTCCATCGTGAGGATCCCTTCCTTTCCGAGCACGATGAATCCGACCGATACGACGAACGAACTGATCATCGCAACAACTTCGCACCAGGCATTTATTCTCCACCAATACCAACGCAGCAGATACAGCAGACCCGTTCCCGCTCCGACCTGCAGAATGATGTCGAAGGCATCCTTCGCAGAATCCAGCACGAACACGACCGCAGACGACACGAAAAAGAGCATTATCGTCGCAAGGCGTCCCATCGTAACGTAATGCTTCTCGGTGCCGTCCTTCTTGATGAAGCGGCGGTAGAAATCATGCACGAGATACGATGCTCCCCAATTCAGGTGAGTCAGGATCGTCGATGAATTCGCCGCGACAAGTCCGCCGACCATCAATCCGACGAACCCGATGGGGAGGAACTTGAGCATCGCCGGGAATGCGATATCATGATTTATCAAACTAGGATCGAGGTGCGGATACGCGGCTTGAATATCCGACAACTGCGGATAGATGATGAGCGAGCAGAGTCCGACAAGTATCCACGGCCACGGACGAAGGACGTAGTGCGCGAGATTGAAGAAGAGCACCGCACCGAGCGAATCCTTCTCCGATTTCGATGCGAGCATCCGCTGCGCGATATAGCTGCCGCCGCCCGGTTCTGCTCCAGGATACCAAACCGCCCACCATTGCACGGCGATCGGCATTATGAAGACCGCAACGGCTATCTCCCAATTGTTGCTGAAATCGGGCAGGATGTTCAGATAATCGATGCCGCCCGGGCCTTTCAACGCCGAGACCTTCTCGACCATTCCGCTGAGTCCGCCGACCTGCGGCAGCGTGACCGCGAAATATGCGGCGGCGATGACGGCGGTCATCTTGATGAAGAACTGGATCATATCGATCACGAGCACGCCCCACAATCCGGAGTGCGCCGCGAACGCGACATTCAGAAGGCCGACGACAAGCAGCGTCTGCCAGCGGTCGAGTCCAAAGAGAACTGCGGCGATCTTGCACGCGGCAAGATTCACCGTCGCCATTATCAGGCAATTGAAGAGCAGACCAAGATAGACCGCACGGAATCCGCGAACGGCCGCAGCCGCGGTCCCCGAATAGCGGATCTCGTAGAATTCGAGATCGGTGAGCACGCCGGAACGACGCCACAGGCGTGCGTAAAAGAAGACCGTCGCGATGCCTGTCAGAACGAACGCCCACCAGACCCAGTTGCCCGCAACACCGTTTCGCCGAACGATGTCGGTAACGAGATTCGGCGTGTCGCTGCTGAAGGTCGTCGCGACCATCGACAGACCGGCCAGCCACCAAGGCACCGATCGTCCCGAAGCAAAGAACTCCGAAGTGTTCTTCGACGAACGTTTGCTCACGAACAATGCCGGCACGAAGCAGATCGCAACGGCAACGATCGCAATGATCCAGTCAATGAGGGTTACTTGCACAAGAAGCTCTCCCGTTCCTTAAATTGTAAGATCTCTCAACCGAGCTGACACACGCGAATTTTCGAAGCAGAAACTCTTTGCACGGCCTTGATCGCCGGAGCGAATGTACGTCGAAGGTCGATGTCGTCGCTCGACAATAGCGACGCTTTGACGGCGAGCGTGAATGCATTCTTGAGCTCAGTGCCGAAGTTGATCTTCGCGATGCCGCTGCGGATCGCCTCCTTCATCAACTCGTCCGGAATACCTGATCCGCCGTGAAGCACGAGAGCCGTTTCGCCGACAGCATCGCGGATCTCGCGCAAGCGTTCGAGATCGAGTTTGACCTCGCCTTTGTAAAATCCGTGCGCAGTTCCTATGGCAACCGCAAGTGCATCGACGCGCGTCTCTTCGACAAATTTCATCGCGTCGCCGGGCTGTGTAAAGAAGTCCGAGATATTCGCGTTGTCGTCGTTCTGTGTAACGTGTCCTAACTCGCCCTCGACCGAAACCCCGGCAGAGTGCGCGATCTCGACGACCTTGCGGGTAAGAGCGATATTCTCCTCGAACGGCAATCTAGAACCGTCGATCATCACGGACGAATAGCCGGCTTCGATACAGCGTTTCGCAAGCTCGAAACTTCCGCCGTGGTCAAGATGCAATGCGACAGGCCGCGACATTTCGCATGCGGCCGCACCTGCAATCGCAACGATCATATCGATGCCGAGATAGTTGATGGTCGATTCCGTCGTCTGCAGGATGATCGACGCATCGCATTCATTCGCGGCGTCTATATGCGCTCGAAGAGTTTCGGCATTGTAAAAATTGAGCGCAGCGACAGCCCAGCCGGCTTCGCGGGCCGTATCGAGCAGAATTCGGCTAGGAGTGAGTTGCGTCATACGATCTCTATCGTCCCCTTGGTCATGCGCGAAGTGACGCGTACATCAAAAATCTTTCCAGTTCTTCCGGATCGGGCTGGCCGTCGGTTCCGCCGGGACGCGATGCTGAGAATGCCCCGCACGCGTTCCCGGTCGTCAGACATTCCCGCAGGTCTCCGCCTCCGAGAAAGGCGTGGACAAATCCCGCCGCAAAAGAATCGCCCGCTCCGGTCGAATCGACCGCATCGATCTTGAATCCCTCGACGCGAGCCGTTGAACTATTTTGAAAACCAATAGCGCCTTTCGCCCCGAGCTTGATAGCAACGGTCGGGCACAGTTCGTTCAACTCTCGCCCCGCTGCCTCGATATCATTGACACCGGTCAGCAGCCTCGCCTCATCCTCATTCAAGAAAAGAATGTCCGTGTGCCGACAGATCTCGAGAACTTTTTCATCCCGCCCTTGGTTAGGATCTGAATTCGGATCGAAAGATGTCGTCGCTCCCGCGGCCTTTGCGGACTCAAGGAGGTGCGCAAAGTCGGCCTGCAACGATTTCTGCAGATAGTACGACGTCAAGTGAAGATGCTTATGGCCGCGAAAGATGTCCGCCGGAACTTCCGACAGCGAGAGTTCTGCGATCGCACCGAGGAATGTGACCATTGCGCGGTCGTCCGCCGTGCTGACAACGACCGTTACTCCGGTCTTCGATTGAACGTCGATCTCGATCCGATCGGTCGCAATGTCGCGCTTTGCGAGCGACTCAAGACAAAAATGGCCGAAGTCGTCATTCCCGATCCGGCTCACGAAAGTAACGCTGTGGCCGAGCCGTGCGATCCCGCATGCGAAGATCGCCGATGCACTGCCGAGCGCGACATTGAAATCATCTGCCAGGACCTCACTGCCCAAGACCGGGCCAGTGCCAACGCCTGACGCGATAAGGTCAACATTCAGTTCTCCGATCACGACGATCTCGTTCGATTTCGCCACAGATGTCTCCTGATTTGTATTTACTTTACTTACATTACTTTCGGCTTTGTGAGAAGCGTAATATATTATAGAAACTTAAAACGCGCAAGCAATTCTCCGATAACGAAAAGTTCGCGAAAGATGTTGTCCGAGAACGACAAAGGCTTGAGAACGCCCGAACAATATTGTGACAAACGGCTCCGATCTGCCAAAACTTGAAGATCTCCTGCAGCTTTCGCCCGCGGAGAAAGCGATTCTTGGTTTGGAATATACGCCTTCCGAGATCGCACAGCAACCCGAAACCTGGCTTGAGACGTATCGGATAATAAATTCGCAAAAGACGGAAGTAGCGAGCTTTTTGAAGGAGTGCCGTGCGACATCGGTTACGCTCATCGGTGCGGGCACATCCGACTATATCGGGCGCGCCGTCGCTCCTTTGATCGAACAGAAATGGAAGCTTCCCGTTCGAGCGATCCCAAGTACGGATCTGCTCACGGAAATGAATGAGATGCTCGCGTCCTCATCGACGGAAATCCGCCATCTTTGGATATCATTCTCGCGCTCGGGCGATAGCTTCGAAGGCGTCAAGGTGCTTGAAAGAGCATTTGAGAAGTATCCGCAGATATTCCATTTGATCGTTACCTGCAGCAAGGACGGCAAGATGGCGGGAAAGCTTTCCGAAGGCCGCCCGAACGTACTTTGCCTCGTACTCAACGACAAAGTGAACGACCGCGGACTCGCAATGACAAGTTCGTTCACGAACATGGTCGTCGCCGGTCAGTGCCTAGCATATTTAGACGAGATCGAAAGATTCGAACCAAAACTCGAGGAGATCTCGTCGATCGCGCGAACGCACTTGAGCAAGATCGCCGGCCTCGCTCGGCAGTTCGCCGAGAAGCGGTTCGAGCGCATCTGCTTTCTCGGCAGCGGACCGCTCAAAGCAGTCGCCGACGAAAGCTCGTTGAAGGTGCTCGAACTCTCTGGCGGCTTTCACTCGACGATGTCGGAATCTTTTCTCGGACTGCGTCACGGACCGCTCGCGTGGCTGAACGAGAGGTCGCTAGTCGTCGGGTTCGTCTCGAATGATCCTGAAAAAGCAAAGATCGAGCTCGGCCTTCTCGCCGAGGTCAACGCAAAACGCGCCGCAGGCTCCATCCTTGCGATCGGCCCCGACTCGCTCGACCTCACAGCGGTCGCAGAAAACGCCATCACGTTCCCGCTCTCAGATGCCATCACCGACCATCACTTGACGACGCTCCACGTCATCTTCGCCCAGTGCCTCGGCCTCTATTCGGCGCTCTCCCTCGGCCTGAAACCCGATTCCCCAAGCGCGGACGGCAAGATCCAACGCGTCGTCTCCGACATCACCGTCGCTTAGGCTCAACCCCAAGTGCGTCTACCGTTTGGACTTCCCTCATTGCATCCCGATCTGCCCATTAGTATATCTTTGCGTCAATAGCGTTGCACTACGTTGATGCTATTATAGACGTGAAATATGGATCAGATCGAACAAATTGCTGTATTCTTGGACGTTGAGAACCTTATTGGGTTCTGTACGAATCTCCAACTCCCAATTGATGTCGCTGACGTTATAGAAAAGCTAAAGGACGATGGACGTATAACAGTCCGCCGATCGTTTGGCGACATTAAACGTTCCCTAGCAGGAGCTAAGTTAAGTCACGAAGAGGATAAAGTCCGACGAATGCTTCGTGACCATCTCTTCCTCCACGAAGATATTCCATACATTACGCAGTACAAGAATTCGGCTGATATGCGCCTCGCCGTCGAAGCTCTGTACACTGCTTTTACACTTCCAAGCATCTCTAAGTTCGCGATAATTTCAGGTGATAGCGACTATGTTCCCCTGTTTCTAAAATTGAAAGAACAGAATAAGACTGTCATCGGCATTACTGGAAGCGATCGTAGTACGGCTGTAATTTATAGACGAGCGTGTGACAGCCTCTTCTATTTTGAAGATCTGGCTGGATCGTCGATCTCATCGTCTGAGTCAGATTTCCCCGAGGCGGTCTCGCGCCCTAGTGGAGTTCGTGTAGAGTCGCCAGACGACCACATTAGATCCGAACAGGTTACCCTTAAGGATGAATTTGCGAGCCTCCTAGTCCGCGCAGTGCAGGTCGTCAACAATAGCGGAAAGACAGCAGCAATTGCTGCCGTCCAACAACAGATGAGACAACTCCAAGCTGACTTTGACTACAAGCGGGCTGGATTTAGCTCGTTTAACGACCTTGTCCGATATGCGGTCGATAGGCAGATGATCCACTCCGACGGCATCAAGACAGATGTACTCGCGCTTCCCGGCGAAATTACACTCACGGGCCAAAAGCAAGAAATTTCAACGGCACAATATCGCATGTTCGTGCAGGAACGGCTTAAGTGCCAGTTACCTGGGCCAGATCTTCGTGAACATATCTGTGAGCAGGCGGCAACTCAGCTGTCATTTTCGATCGAAGATGGCGGAATTCTCCTTAGAGACCTTTCGCACGACGTTACTGATGAGTTAGCAGGGCGAAGTATCAACATACCACAGGCAGAGGTCTTTAAATTCCTATACACGTTGTTTAGAGCGCGGTGTTTTAGTTTTGAGCAAACAGAATACGGAGGCTTTAATCCACTGCTCACTGGTCTCCGAGCACAAAAGGCGGAGTGGGACGATCACTTTGTCATGCAGCAGTTGAAAACAATTGACAATGAAGGCTTTGCGATGTACGCCGATAAATTGAGTCAATTATTTTACGAAACTGAAGCGAAGGCAATGCAAATCAAGCAAATGCTAAATTCCCTAGCAATCAAATTTGAGTAAGGGCCTAAGATCGACCCTATATCAATAGACCAATCGTTTTTTCAGTCATCCGCCTTTCTACTGATGTCTTCTGGATCAGTTGGTACCGTCTACGTCGCGCAGGCATGTAGCACATGCTGACTAACGAATTTCGACCGTCAACGTAACCTCAGCCCTTATCTCGATCGTTCCCGAGACAATAGGCGTTGAAGCGGACTCTGCCCGCGAATACGTCATATTCGGCACGGGTCGCATTACCGGACTGCTTTCGACTGCCCGCAGCACGCGCACGATCGACACGCCCAAAGTGGACGCGAGAACGTCAGCTTTTCGTCGAGCGTCGCGAGCGGCCTCGCTCAATGCGCGAGCTTTGACCTTCGAATCGTCTTTAAGTGTGAACTGCAGGTTTTTGATGCCATTCGCACCGGCCTGTGTCGCGGCATCGATCGCTTTGCCGATCAGACTCAGATCATCGATCGTAACGCGGACTATATTCATTGCAAGGTAACTCGTGATCGAAGGTGCGCCTTCCTTCGGATTGCTATATCGCGCAGAAACCCAATAAGTGACCGTTTTTATATCAGTTCCCGCTCCAAGCACCTGACGAAGGCGCGCTATGGTCGCTTCGGCCTTTTTCGCATTCTGCTCGACCGCCGCCTGCGAGGTGTCGGCCTCAGTGGCAACACCGATGCTGATCTCTGCCCGATCCGGTTGCGCCTCTACGATCGCTTCGCCTCTTGTGGTGATCGCCGGAGGCAACTTATCGTCCGTCACCTGCCCAAAGACCGGAAATGCCAAGAGAGCTGCCATAAAGGCCAGTTCTGTCAAATGTCTAAAAGTGTTCATAACCATGATCGTTTAATTTTTTATACACCTCCTGCGTCGCTCACTTCAAAATATCCGACCTCACGCAGTCAATTTGTCGTCTGCATTACCGTGTCTCACCACTCAATGCCTGACCTAGTGCCCACAATGTCCGAAAGCTCCTATGAACCTTCGACCGAACCGTAATCGCGTGGTGTGGTTTTAAAGTCGCGTGGAACTGTGAGGTACTCTTTTCAAGTTCGTGAGAAACGTATTGAAGCCCGCCCAAGCGAAGTGACGGGCAAGCCACTTTATGGCGTACAATCAATAGCTATGAAGGATCAGATCGAGCGAAACAAAGAAACCGTAACGGCCTTCTACGACCTGATGTTTAATCAGGCGAAACCACGCGAGGCGGTCGAGAAATATGTCGGCGATGTTTATATTCAGCACAACCCGGGCGTCGGCGACGGGAAGGAAGCCTTTATCGAGTATTTCGAACGTATGGACCGCGAATATCCCGGCAAGCATGTCGAATTCAAACGCGTGATCGCCGAGAACGAATACGTTGTGCTCCATTGCCACCAGACATGGCCCGGCCTGCCCGATTATGCGGGAATCGACATATTCAAATTAGATGCGAACGGAAAGGTGATCGAACACTGGGACGCCCTTCAAACCGTCCCTGAAACAGCGGAGAACGAGAACGGAATGTTTTAGCGTTTACGATGTATTACGTCGCGTAGCGATTGGATGAATTTAGCCGTGGGTTTTAACCCACGGAACGGTCGAGCAACAGATCGCGTCGCGTAGCGACGATTGAATCGAGACGCGGCCATCATTCAATTGTCGCTGACGCGACAACGACGTTCATATCAAAATCCCGTGGGTTGAAACCCACGGCTAAAATCATCTGGCCGCTACGCGGCGGTTTTGATCTCCGACTATGCCGTTCAAAGGACATGCAAGGACTCTTTATCGAGTACATTTTTTTGATCCTGATCATTCTGGCTTTGGTCATGTTGGCCGACAGGGTGCGGTTGGCGTATCCGATCGTGCTTGTTCTGGGTGGGCTTGCTCTCGGTTTCACGGGGTTGTTTTCGAATATCGGCGTCGATCCGGAGTTGGTTCTTTTCATCTTCCTTCCGCCACTGTTGTATGAGGCCGCATGGCAGGTGTCGTGGAAAGAGTTTTGGAAATGGCGTCGCGTCATCGCCGCTGCTGCGTTCCCGTTCGTTATCGTCAACGCAACCGTGGTCGCGATCTTTGCGAACTGGCTGATCCCGGGTTTCTCACTAGCACTGGGATTTCTTCTCGGCGGCATCGTTTCGCCGCCTGATGCGGTCTCCACAACAACGATCATGCGGCGCGTCGGTGTTCCGAAGGTGATCGTCAGCGTGGCCGAAGGCGAGAGCCTTCTCAACGACGCTTCATCGCTGATCATCTTTCGTTTTGCCCTGGCGGCGATCATCACCGGGCAGTTTTACTTCAGCGATGCCGCAACCAGTTTCGTGCTGGCCGTGGTAATGGGTACGCTCATGGGCCTGCTGGTCGCAATTGTTTTCTATGCGATCCACCGATGGCTTCCAACCACGACCGGCATAGATATCGTTCTATCATTCGTTGCTCCTTACTGCATGTACTATTTCGCCGAGCACTTTCACTATTCCGGCGTCCTGGCAGTGGTCAGCGGCGGGCTTCTTCTCTCCAAACTGCGTGAGCGTATGCTCAGCTACCGCACTCGAATAGAAGCAGTTAATGTTTGGAACAATTTGATCTTTGTTCTTAACGGTTTGATCTTTATGATCATCGGGCTTCAACTTCCGGCGATCGTTAACGGCCTCGGTCAGATCGCTCTTTTCGATGCTGTCTGGTACGCGATCGTCATTTCGGGCGTGCTGATCGTTACCCGTCTGATGTGCTCATTGGGTGCTTCTGCTTTCACGATGCTCATGAGTCACGTTATCAGAGTCAACGATCCGAATCCGGGTTGGAGAAATCCGTTCATCACCGGGTGGGCGGGAATGCGGGGCGTCATCTCGCTGGCGATGGCCCTTACCATCCCGTTAACGCTCGGCGACGGGCGGCTATTTCCCAACCGCGAGTTGATCCTTTTCATCACTTTCATGGTCATCCTGGTAACACTCGTCTTTCAGGGCCTGACGCTGCCTTGGGTGATCCGCAAGGTCAAGCCCGAGGACAGATATTCGACGATCCCGGAGGACACTCAGGAAGTCATAATGCAGAAAAAGATCGCAATGGCTTCGCTTCAGCTTCTGGATGACAAATACTCCGATGAGACGACGGAGAACGAACACCTTGAGAACCTTCATCGCCGGCTGCAGCTTGAGCTGGACTTCTTTACGCAAGAATACGAGAGAGCGAATGATGAGCGCGATTGCTCGCTTCAGAGGTTTCACGACGTTTACCTGGAGATGCTCGACCACCAACGAGAAATGCTTAACAGAATGAACCGTCTCCATGAATTCGACGAGGATCTTATTAGAAAGTATGTCGCACTGATCGATATTGAGGAGTATAAGGTCCGCGAAAAGCGATCAGCGTCCCTAAAAAATGAAGGCTAAATTTAACAACCTTCCGGCACTTTGTGCTACGGTCATATTTCGAGTGGGGTTCGTATCCTAATTTGGTGTCTTTTAAAAGTAAATTACCAAAGTTTTGATGAACTACGTCCTTAACATTATCGCGAACATTATTATTATCGTGCCGGAGGTGCGATGCGGATGATGTTTGTGGAGCAATGGATTATTCATAAAGCTCCAAGACCGTCATCCGAAAGGAACCGTCGGAATTCAAAAAACCGGAAAGCTGGCTGGCAGCGGTGAGAGTTTTCGGTTCACCAATGCCTCTATTTCACTTACTATTTCCAGTTCTGTTTCTCCAAAGCTCTTCTTAAATTCAGCTAATTTTTTCAACTGGTCCTGTTGCCATGCTGCATCAGGCGGGGTTCCGGCTTTGATGTTTTCGAGTGCCGTAAGGCCAATTACTGCCGCATCGTGCAGGTTAGCCGAATGCTGTTTGATCAATGCCAACTGTGCGGATCGCTGAAAATAAGGCTGCAGGCCGGCATCGTTATCCCGCCATTTTATCAATTGCTTTACTAGCAAATTTTCCAGAGCCGGACCTTTTAATTCCAAATATGCCGCTACATTTCTGCGAAAAGCAAACTTAACTTCTGAGTCGCAGAATACGATGTCTGATACATCTGCAAGCGGAGCCGTTTGCTGTGTTTGGTTTGCCGGTTTGGTCATTTTTGCAAACAATTTC
>Ga0154020_10005314_pt1 | contig 15227 bp, 16 predicted proteins | sample Klosneuvirus_201_FD_109709 | JGI IMG/M metagenome (GOLD analysis project Ga0154020, IMG submission 109709) | Active sludge microbial communities from wastewater, Klosterneuburg, Austria - Klosneuvirus_20160825_MG | ecosystem: Engineered > WWTP > Aerobic digester > Activated sludge | place...
AAACTGGTCGGGACGCCGGGATTTGAACCCGGGACCCCCTGAACCCCATTCAGGTACGCTACCAGACTGCGCCACGTCCCGACCGAAAGCTGAACTGTTTAGCGGGGATGCCTCTCGAGAATCGCCAGGGCAGCGCGGGCTTCCGCGAGCGCCTCCTCCACACCTCGAAGGAAGCTTTCTATCCGGTCGGCGGAGCCGGTGTCAAGCTGCGCCGCCGCAGCAGCGGCGGATTCTGCTTTCGGCACCGACTCGGCGACCGCGGCGGCAGGCTCCGCCTGCGCCGGTGGATCGAGATCGAAAAGGCTCGGCTTCACTTCGCCCTCACCGACGAGCTCCGTGTCGCGCGACTCGAGCTTCTTCTTCGCCCCGGCGATGGTGTAACCCTCGTCGTAGAGCAGCTCCTTGATCCGCCGGATGACCGCCACCTCGGCCTCGGCGTAGACCCGCTGCCCCGACTGGCTCTTCGCCGGATGCAGGGCGACGAATTCGGTCTCCCAGTAGCGCAGCACGTAAGGCTGGATGTCGAGGAGCTTGCAGACCTCGCCGATCTTGAAACCCTTTTTCGGACTCATGGCAACCGCCGGATCCTATGGCAGCCCGGGCGCCCGCGTCGAGGCGATGGACGGGGGCGGCGGCGGATCACTTGGTGCGCGCCCGGATCACCAGCCGGACCGGGATGCCTTGCAGGTTCAGGCGCTCGCGCAGGCGGTTCTCGAGGTAGCGCCGGTACGGATGGCTGTGCGGCAGGGTGCGGTTGGCGAAGATCATGAACGTCGGCGGACCCGACGAAACCTGCGCCGTGTAGTAGACCTTCCACGGCCTGTGGTTCACCGTCGGCGTGGAGTGCGCAGCAACGGCGTCTTCGATCAGCCGGTTGAGCTCGCCGGTCGTCAGCTGCGCGCGAAAGCGTGCCCGCGTCTCCTCGACCAGCGGGAAGATCTTCTCCACTCCGCGGCCGGAGAGCGCCGAGAGATTCACCCGCGGCGGATCGGCGAGGATCTCGGCCAGGCGCGGCCACGACGAATCGAGCTTCTCGCGCGACAGGTCGTCGAGCAGGTCCCACTTGTTCATTGCCACCACGGTGGCGCGACCGGCCTCCCAGATCGCACCGGCGATGGCGAGATCGCTGCTGGTGACTCCCGAGGGCGCTTCGATCACCAGCAGCGCGACGTCGGCGCGCTCGACCTGGCGGCGGGCGAACATCACCGCGAGGTCCTCCGGCGTGCCGGAGACCTTCGCCCGGCGACGGATGCCGGCAGTATCGATGAACAGGAAGCGCTTGCCGTCGCGCTCGACCAGGGTGTCGATCGGATCGCGCGTCGTACCGGCGACCGGCGAGACCAGAACGCGGTTCTCTCCCAGGATCCGGTTGAGCAACGAGGACTTGCCGACGTTGGGCCGGCCGACGATGGCGACCGGCGGCGCCTCACCCGCGACCGGCTCCGCGATGCGTCGCGGCAGCACCGCGCGAATCCGGCTGCGCAGCTCCTCGAAACCGAGGCCGTGCTCAGCCGAGACCAGGATCGGCTCGGGATAGCCGAGCGAGTAGAACTCGCCCATCCCCTGCACGACGCGCTGGCTTTCGCCCTTGTTCACCACCAGCAGGACCGACTTGCCGAGCGGCCGCAGCTGTTCGACGATCCGCTGGTCGGCAGGCACCACGCCCTCTCGTCCGTCGACGACCAACAGGACGAGATCGGACTCGTCGATCGCGCTCTTCACCTGCTGGTTGAGACCGAGCGGATCGTCGTCGAACATCAGGCCACCGGTGTCGATCCAGAGGACCGGCCAATCCTCGTCGAGGTCGGCCTGCGCGATATTGCGATCGCGTGTCACCCCGGGCTGGTCGTGAACGATCGCCTGTTTGCGCCCGACGAGGCGATTGAAGATGGTCGACTTGCCGACGTTGGGCCGGCCAACGATGGAGACAGCTGCGGTGGAAGTCATGGATTGTGGGTGGGCGAGGAGAAACGCTCGACTCCGTCCGAGCACTCTAGCAAAGTGCTTGCCTCGGTTGACAGGTTCGCACGCCGGTCCATACAATGGCCTCCGCGCGAAAGTGGCGGAATTGGTAGACGCGCAAGCCTCAGGAGCTTGTGGTCGTAAGGCCGTGGGGGTTCGAGTCCCCCCTTTCGCACCAATCTCTTTTCCTGATTCAGACCAACAGCAGAACCACTTCGGCGACAGCCTCGCCGTCGACGGCGACGAGCCCCTCGACTTTCATGGTGCTGCCGAAGCGGCGTCCGGCGACCACCGAGATCTCGAGCAGATCGCCGGCGTGCACGGTGCGCCGCATCTCCAGGCGCTCGATTCCGGCCAGCCATCGCTCACGCGGCGCGCCTGGATCGTCCGCGGGATCTTCGAGCAGCAGCGCCGCCGCCTGCGCCACGAGTTCGGCGAGGAAAGAGGCCGGGAGGGGCGCGGCGCCGCGCAGCCAGGTCGAGTTCGCGCTGAGCAGGGCGCGCGCACGCCCCTCCCCGACGCGCTCGATCCAGCGAAAAGGAAAACGGTGCGGCAAGCTCAACCGGAAGAGCCCCGGAAGCTAGGAAGCGACGGCCGCGGCGCGCTTGGCGGCAACGAACTCTGCGATGCTGTTGACCGTCGCGAGCACTTCGGAGCCGGACTGCTGATCGTCGATGGCGACGCCGAACTCCTGCTCGATTCCGAGCACCAACTCCAGGGCGTCGATCGAGTCGAGCCCGAGTCCCTCCGGCCCGAAGAGCGGTTCGTCATCGCCGATCGAAGCAGCATCGCGCTCGAGTTTGAGGCGGTCCACCAGGAGAGCTTTGATCTGATTCTTCATTTCCATCCCCTCGAATCGTCGGCGCTAGCGGCCGGACGACGATGGTACCACCGCGCAATCACCCGGCCCGGGTGCGGCGATGCGGCCGCGCTCGGGCGCGCGAGCGCCGAGGCCTTCAGGCGGTGAGCAGTCCGCCGTCGACGCGGATCGTCTGACCGGTGATGTAGGAAGCGGCGTCGGAGGCCAGGAACTCGACCGCCGCAGCGACCTCTTCCGGGCGTCCGACCCGGCCGATCGGCACGCCGCGCAGGGCGTCGGCCAGTTTGGCCGCGGGCATCGCCTTCAACAGGTCGGTGGCGATGAAGCCCGGAGCGACGGCGTTGGCCGTCACGCCGAAGGTCGCGACCTCCTTGGCGAGCGCCTTGGTGAAGCCGATGAGCCCGGCCTTGGCCGCGCTGTAATGCGTCTGGCCCATCTGGCCGGCGACTCCGCTGGCGCTCGAGATCGCGATCACCCTCCCCCACCGCCGGGCGAGCATCCCCTTGATCACCGCTTTGGTCAGGCGGAAGGCCGAGTTCAGGTTCACCTCCAGCACCTCTCCCCAATCCTCCTCGCCGAGAAAGGGCAGCAGGGCGTCGCGCGTGGTGCCGGCGTTGAGGACCAGGATCTGGATCTCGCCGAGGTCGGCGCGGACTCTGCCCACCAACTCGGGAATCGCCGACCGGTCGCGCACATCGAGCGCGTAGGCCGCGGCGCCGACTTCGCTGGCAAGGGCGCAGGCGGCCTCCCGATTGTGCAGGTAGGTCAGCGCGACCCGCTCGCCGCGCAGAGCGAGCGCCCGCACCGCAGCTGCGCCGATGCCACCACTCGCGCCGGTGACGAGGGCGACGCGCCCGCCCGCAGAGCTCAAGCTCCGGCCTCAGGCGAAGGGAGGACGACGTTGCCTGGCGCGGGCTGCAGCAGAAATCCGGGATCCAGCATCCGTTCGGTCCTTTCCGGGAGCTGGTCGAGCTCCGCTGCGGACGCCAACGTCCGCCAAGGCAGACCCGCCAGGGTGATGCGGAAACGCTCGCCGAACTCCTCGCGCGCGGCCTCGTGGAAGAAACGCGCGAAGCCGGTGAGAAAACCCGGCACCGCGCGCCCGACGAGCTCCCACGGATGGACGACCAGCAGCGGCAGCCCGCCTCGCCGCAGCTGCCCGCGGGCCGCTGCAAGGATCCACCGCGGCGCGGCCGCCCGTCCGCACCATCCCCCCGCAGGCAGACGCAGCGCTCCGCCCCAGGTGAGCGGCGGAATCTCGATCAGCGACGAACCTCCCGGCCAGGTGATCCGGACGGGGCGCTGCGGGTTGGCGGACGAGCCGGCACCGGCTGCCGGCACTAGGGAGCTGTCGTAGGCGAATCCGGCCTCGGCGACGATCTCGAGGCGAGGATTTGCAATATCGCGCAGCGACCACTCGGGAGCGCGGAAGCCGCGCACCTCGAGCCCCACGGCCGCTTCGAGCGTCGCCTTGGCGCGCTCGATCTCCGCCCGGAAACGCTCGCGGGAGAGGCTGTTGGCGCGGTAGTGGTGAAAGGAGTGGCAGGCGATTTCGTGCCCGGCGGCCGCCAGTTCACGCAATCGCGACGCAATGCGACCGGCGACCTCGCCGAGGACGAAGAAAGTCGCCCGGGCGCCGCTACGGGCGAACTCCTCGGCCACCACGGGCAACAGCCAGTCGAGCTCCTCCGGCAGGCGCGGACGCCGGCCCGGTTCGACGTATTCGGGCACCCAGCAGTTGTGGTACCACTCTTCGACATCGACCGAGAGCGCCGGGCCGAAGCGACCGACGACCGGCGCGATCTCAGGCAGACTCGTCTTCGACTTTGAACTGGATGGCGGCAAGGGCGATCCGGAGAGTGTCGAGCAGGGGGCGGAAATGACTCCGCTCGCCATTATAGATAGTCCGCACAGCGACATGGCCGAGCCGCGCGCCCGCCTTGCCCGCCTTGATCAGCATCTCGGTCTCGATCGCATAGCCGTCGGAGCGCAGGCGGAGGCGTCGCGCGAGTCCGGCCGACAGCAGACGGTACCCCGACTGGGAATCCTCGAGCGCCAGCTCGGCCATCCAGGTGAGGATTTTCGTCCCGATGTAGTTCGTCCAATAGCGCGCCGGAGGGATGCGCCGCGAATCCTGCAGGCGGGCGCCGACGACGAGGTCGACAGCGCCGCTGTCCCAGGCTGCGAGGAGGGCGGGAATGTCCTCGGGATCGTGCTGGCCGTCACCGTCGAGCAGCACGAGAGCCCGCGGCGCGCGCGCCAGCGCAAGGTCGATGCCGCGCCGCAAAGCGTAGCCTTTGCCGCGGTTCTCCGGCAGGATCTCGACGCGGGCGCCCGCTGCCAGAGCCTGGGCAGCGGTGTCGTCGCGGCTGCCGTCACTGACGACCACGACCTCGGCGAGGTAGCGGCGCGCACCGGCGACGACTTCCCCGATGGTCTTCCCACAGTCGAATGCCGGGATCACCGCAACAATGTCTGCACGACTCACGAATCGGCAACTTATAACACAGCATTTCCCGACATGGACCTCTTGTTCTCTCCCGCGACCTTGTGAAAAGCTCCGCACGTGCCAGAGGCGTATTTCCCTGTCATCGTTGCCTTCTCCGCGGCGTTCGCGCTGGCCTGTCTGCTGCTGGCCATCTCCTGGTTCGCCGGCCACCGCAGCGGCGGGCGCGTCAAGCTCTCGACTTACGAGTCGGGTCTGCCGCTCCTCGACCGTTCGCGCAAGCGGCTGTCCATCGCCTTCTTCCTCATCGCCATCGACTTCGTCGTCTTCGATGTCGAAGCGGCCTTCCTCTACCCCTGGGTGGTCATTCTCCGGGAGGGCGGCTGGCCTCTGTTCTCGGCGGTGATGGCCTTCCTCGCCCTGATTCTCGTCGGATACGCCTACGTCTGGCGCAAGGGCGGGCTCGATGTCGTGGCGAAAACCCTGCGCCCGCAGAGGGGCAACTAGATGACCTCCGGCCAACGAGCTGCCAGCGAAGTCCTGCCGGAGAGCGCGATCGAGGAGATCCTCGCTCTCAAACCGAAATATCCGACTCTCGAAGCACTCACCCTGCCGGCCCTGCACATCGCGCAGCGCGCGTCAGGGGGCTGGCTGCCCGAATCTGCGATCGAAGCGGTGGCGCATCTCCTGGAGCTGCCGGTCGCCCGCGTCGCCGGAGTGGTCTCGTTCTATGACATGTACCACGTGCGCCCCGTAGGCCGGCATCGCATCCGCGTCTGCACCAACCTCTCCTGCCAGCTGCGCGGCTCGGGCGAGATTCTCGAGACGATCGGCCAGGAGCTCGGCGTCGAAGAAGGCCAGGTCACCTCGGACGGGCGCTGCTCATTCGTCCAGTTCGAGTGTCTCGGCTCCTGCGACACCGCGCCGATGATCATGGTGGACGACGACTACCACGAGAATCTGACCCCCGAGCGCGTGCGGCAGATCGTGCGGGAGCTCAAGTAGCCATGTCGACCGAAAGAGTCCTGATGCGCAACGTCGGCCGCCCGGAGGCGCTCACCGTGCGCGGCTATCGCGAAGGCGGCGGCTACGACGCGCTGGCGAAGGCGCTGCGCCTGCAGCCGGAAGAGGTCATCGAAGAGGTCAAGCGTTCGGGGCTGCGCGGCCGCGGCGGCGCCGGATTCCCGTGCGGCGCCAAGTGGTCGTTCGTCCCGCGGCAGACTCCCAAGCCGAAGTACATCGTCTGCAACGCCGACGAGTCCGAGCCCGGCACCTTCAAAGATCGATTGTTGATGGAGCACGACCCGCACCAGTTGATCGAAGGCTGCATCATCGCCGGCTGGGCAGTCGGCGCCAACACTACCTATATCTATATCCGCGGCGAGTACACCAAGGCCGCCGCGATCCTCGAGTCGGCAGTGCGCGACGCCTACGACAGCGGCGTTCTCGGCACCAACGTCCTCGGCAGCGGATTCCGCCACGACATGGTCGTGCATCGCGGGGCCGGCGCTTACATCTGCGGCGAAGAGACCGGGATGCTGGAGTCGCTGGAAGGCAAGCGCGGCCAGCCGCGCGTCAAGCCGCCGTTTCCGGCCGTAGTCGGAGCGTTCGGCTGCCCCACCGTGATCAACAACGTCGAAACGCTGTGCTGCGCGACGCACATCCTGCTGCGCGGCGCCGACTGGTTCAAGTCGATCGGCACGGACGAGCGCAACACCGGTCCGAAGCTCTACGCCATCTCCGGCCACGTCGAACGTCCCGGCACCTACGAGTACCCGATCGGAGTGCCGTTCCAGACACTGCTCGACGGCTGCGGCGGCATGTACCGCGGACGCGAGTTGAAGGCTTTCATTCCGGGCGGGGCGTCGGCGCCGATGATGAAGGCTTCCGACCGCGGCATCAAGATGGACTTCGACACGCTGGCCAAGGCCGGCAGCATGCTCGGTTCGGCGGCGGTGATCGTCATGGACGAGACGACCTGCATGGTCCGCGCGACGCTGCGCCTCGCCAAGTTCTTCGCTCACGAGTCGTGCGGCCAGTGCACGCCGTGCCGCGAGGGCACGAACTGGATGAAGATCCTGCTCCAGCGCATCCACAGCGGCCAGGGATCCGAGGCCGACCTCGATCTGCTCGCCCGCGTGGTGCCGAACGTCGGCGGGATCTCGCTCTGCGCCCTGGGCGACGCCGCCCAGGGTCCGGTGCGCTCGCTGGTCGACAAGTTCAGCGACGAGATCCGTGAAAACCTGCGCGCCGGGCGGTATCCGACTCCGGCACCGCGCTATTTCGACCAGGGAGCGGCCGCCTGATGCCTACCGTGACCATCGACGGACGCACGGTCGAGGTGGCGGCCGGTACGAATCTGATCGAAGCCGGGCTCAAGGTCGGCGTTCAGATCCCCCACTACTGCTATCACCCGCGCCTTTCGGTGGTCGGCCAGTGCCGCATGTGCATGGTCGAAATCGAGGGCATGGGCAAGCTCCAGGCCGCCTGCTCCACCCAGGTGATGAAGGACGGCATGGTCGTGCGCACGACTTCGCCCAACGCCGACGAGGCGCAGCGGGCGATCATGGAGTTCCTGCTCATCAATCATCCCCTCGACTGCCCGATCTGCGATCAGGCCGGCGAATGCGGGCTGCAGGACTACTCCTACAAGCACGGCCAGGCCTTCTCCCGCTTCCGCTACGACGAGAAGCGCACCTATCCCGAGAAAGAGCGCATCCCGCTCGGCCCGACGGTGATGCTGAACATGAACCGCTGCATCCAGTGCACGCGTTGCGTGCGCTTCACGGAGGAGATCGCCAAGACCAGCGAGCTCGGGTTCTTCCAGCGCGGTTCGCATGCCGAGATCGGAACCTTCCCCGGCAAGCCGCTCGACAATCCTCTGTCGACCTGCGTCGTCGACATCTGTCCTGTCGGCGCGCTCACCTCGACGCGCTTCCGCTTCGCCGAGCGCGTCTGGTACCTCGACAAGAGCCCGTCGCTGTGCACCGGCTGCGATGTCGGATGCAACATCACCCTCGAGCACAAGCGCGGCGCGATCAAACGCTACAAGCCGCGGCAGAATCCCGACGTCAACGATTTCTGGATGTGCGATCACGGGCGGTCGACGCACGAGCGCTATCGCGAGCTTCCCCGGCTCGCCTTCCCGCAGATCCGCCGCAACGGGGCGCTCGCCGCCACCGGGTGGAAAGAGGCCCTCGACCACGTCGCCCACAATCTGCGCTCGCGGCGCAGCGAGGGCGCGATCGCCTTCCTCGGCTCGGGATTCCTGTCGACCGAGGAGGCCTTCCTGCTCGCCAAGATCGCCGCCGTGGTCGACTCGCCGCACCACTCGATCTGGGTGGATAGCGGGCCGGCGAGACAGATTCCGAATCCTCAGGGAGGCATCACCGGCCACGACGCAGCGCCGAACCGGCGCGGCGCCGAGCTTGCCGGCCTGGTGCCGGCCGCAGGCGCCGTCGCCAGCGAGGACCTCCTGCTCGAGGGTGGCGCCGCCAAATGCGGAGCGATCTTCGTCGCCGACAGCGACTTCGGAAGGGCAGCCTACGATCCGAAGGTGGTGGAACGTCTGCGTGAGGCCAAGTTCCTCGCCGTAATGGGCTGGGCGGATTCGCCGCTCGCCCGCGCTGCCGACGTCGTCCTGCCGGTCGCGACGCACGCCGAGCGCTCCGGAACCTTCGTCAACGTGGATTGGCGGGTGCAGCGGTTCGAACAGGCCTTCCCGGCCCCGCCGCAGGTCCGGCCCGGGGTCGAAGCGTTGGCCGATCTTCTGTCGCGTTTCGACTCCAAGTGGTCGACCGTGACCCCGGCGACGGTTTTCGACCTGATGGCGGAAGAGGTAGCGGCCTTCGGCGGCCTGCGCTACGGCGAGATCGCAGCCGAAGGCACGAAGCTCGCCAGGATCCCCGAAGCAGCGCCCGCCGGGGCAGGAGCGTAACGAACGTGGTCTTCACCCCGAGTGTCATCGCAGCGCTGGCCATGACCGGCCTCTGGATGTTCGCCTTGATCAACGTCACGCCGATCATGCTCTGGCTGGAGCGCCGTGCGCCGGCGTTCATGCAGGACCGCCTCGGCCCCAATCGGCTCGGGCCCCTGGGGCTCTTCCAGGCGATCGCCGACGTGCTCAAATTCATCTTCAAGGAGGACGTCAATCCTGCCGGCGCCGACAAGGTGCTCTTCCTCCTCGCGCCGACGATCGGCTTCGTCGCCTCGCTGCTCACCTACCTGGTGATTCCGTTCGGCCCCGAGGTCACGGTCGCCGGCCACACCTTCCCGCTCGTCGTGATCGATTCCGACGCCGGGATGCTCCTCTTCCTGGCGCTCTCCAGCCTCGGCGTCTACGGCCTCGTTCTCGCCGGCTATAGCTCGAACAACAAGTGGTCGATGATGGGCGGCATTCGCGCCTCCGCCCAGATGGTCAGCTACGAGCTCGCGCTGACGATCGCCGTCGTCGCGGCGCTCATTCCCGCCGGTTCGCTGAACCTCTCGCGGGTGGTCGAGCACCAGATTGCCGGCAACCTCCTCGGCTTCCTGCCAGCCTGGAACGTCTTCACCCAGCCCCTCGGATTCCTGGTGTTCCTCGTTGCCGCCTTCGCCGAGACCAACCGCACGCCCTTCGACCTGCCCGAGGCTGAATCGGAGCTGGTCGCCGGCTACCACACCGAGTATGGCGGTCTGCGAATGGCGCTCTTCTACATGGGTGAGTACCAGTCCATGGCGATCCTCTCGGCGCTCGGGGCGACTCTCTTCTTCGGCGGCTGGTCGCTGCCCGGTGTCGACGCCGCCGCTGCGGGCGCCTGGATCGCCGGCCTGCCGCTCATCGGCGCCATCGGACCCGGTCTCGGCACGGCACTGTTCGGCTTCTCGGTGCTGATCGTCAAGACCTACATCGCCCTTTTCGGCTTCATCTGGGTGCGCTGGACCTTCCCGCGCTTCCGCTACGATCAACTCATGCGCCTGGGCTGGAAGGTCCTGCTGCCCCTTGCGCTGCTCAACTTCGTCGTCGTGGCCGCGCTCGCCGTCGCCGGAAAGATCTGACGATGCTGCTGACCGTGTTCGCTCTCTTCGCCGGCGTCGCGCTCGTCTCGGCGATCGTCGTGGTCCTGCACCGCAATCCGGTGGTCTCCACCATGAGCCTCGTGGTAACGCTGGTTGCCACCGCCGGGCTCTTCATCATGCTCGGCTCGCCATTCCTGGCGGCGCTCCAGATCCTGCTCTATACCGGCGCGATCCTCGTGCTGTTCCTCTTCGTCATCATGCTGCTCAACGTGCAGCGCGAACGAACAACGGCCACGAGGATGAGCGGCATGTTCATCGGCGCGGGGATCTGCGCCCTGGTCTTCGCCGGAGCGCTCGTCCGCCTCTTCTGGTCCGCCTACGCCGACACCGCCGTGAAGCCGCTCGACCCCGAAGCGTTCTCGCTGGTCAGCGTGGCACGCGACCTCTTCGCGACCTACCTGCTGCCGTTCGAGATGATCGGCCTGCTGCTTCTCGTTGCGGTGGTCGCCGCGAGCTGGGTCGCGAAGAAGCCGGAATCCGCAGATGATCCGGACGCCATCGAAGTGGTCAAGCAGGGAGAGCCGCGATGATCCCGATCGCCTGGTACCTCGTCCTGGCGTCGGTCCTCTTCTGCATCGGCGCCTTCGGCGCGCTCACCCGGCGCAGCGGCATCGCCATCTTCCTCTCCATCGAGCTCATGCTCAACGCCGCGAACCTGACGCTCGTCGCCTACTCGCGCATTCACGGCGACAGCGCCGGTCAGATGTTCGTTTTCTTCGCGCTGGCCGTCGCTGCGGCCGAGGCCGCTGTGGGACTGGGGCTCTTTATCAGCATCTACCGCTTGCGACACACGATCGACGTCAATCGTCTGAATCGACTCCGATGGTGAGACGATGAGAGCCCTCGACTATCTCTGGCTGATCCCGGCCCTGCCTTTCCTCGGCGCCGCCGTCAACGGCCTGCTGGTCCGCAACCGCCAGAAATCGCTCGCTACCGCGATCGGCGTCGGCGCTCCGGGTCTGTCTCTCGGCCTGGCGCTCGCCTGCCTCATCGAGTTCCTCGCCCGCCCCGGGCATGCCCCCTTCGAGCAGCTGCTCTACCCGTGGACGGCCGGCGCGCTGAAGATCGACATCGCCTTCCTGCTCGATCCGCTGTCGGCGATCATGCTGTTCGTCGTCACCTTCGTCGGCTTCCTGATCCACGTCTACTCTGTCGGATACATGGCCCACGAAGAGGGCTACCGCAGGTACTTCTCCTACCTGAACCTCTTCATGGGCGCGATGCTGCTGCTCATCCTCGGCGACAACTACCTCGTCATGTTCGTCGGCTGGGAGGGTGTCGGTCTCTGTTCCTACCTGCTGATCGGTTTCTATTTCGACCAGGACTTCCCGCCCAAGGCTGGACGCAAAGCGTTCATCGTCAACCGTATCGGTGACTTCGCCTTCCTGCTCGGGCTGTTCGCCATCTTCAGTCAGTTCGGGACGCTCTCCTTCAAGGGTGTCAACGCAGCGGTTCTCGCCGACATCGGCGCGCTCGAGGCGCCGTTCGCACTCGGCCTGTCGCTGGCGAGCTTCATCGCCCTCTGCCTGTTCGTCGGCGCGATGGGCAAGAGCGCCCAGATTCCGCTGTACGTCTGGTTGCCCGACGCCATGGCGGGCCCGACCCCGGTCTCGGCGCTGATCCACGCCGCGACGATGGTCACCGCGGGCGTCTACATGGTCGTGCGGACCAATCTGATCTACCAGCTCGCGCCCTCGATCTCGCTGTTCGTCGCGATCATCGGCGCGGCCACCGCGATCTTCGCCGCGACGATCGGAATCGCGCAGAACGACATCAAGAAGGTCCTCGCTTACTCGACCGTGTCGCAGCTGGGATACATGTTCCTGGCAGCCGGCGTCGGCGCCTACGTCGCAGCGATCTTCCATCTCGCGACCCACGCCTTCTTCAAGGCCCTGCTCTTCCTCGGCTCGGGGTCGGTGATCCACGCCATGGGAGGCGAGCAGGACATGCGCAAGATGGGCAGCCTGCGCAAGCACCTCCCCTGGACCTATCGCACTTTCCTGGTCGGCACGCTCGCCATTTCCGGCGTGCCTCTGCTCGCCGGCTTCTTCAGCAAAGACGCCATCCTCGGCGCGGCTTTCGAGAAATCGCCGGTGCTGTGGATCGTCGGCCTCGCCACCGCTGCGCTCACCGCCTGTTACATGCTGCGGCTGCTCTGCCTGACGTTCCTCGGCAAGTTCCGCGGCACCCACGAACAGGAGCACCACCTCCACGAATCGCCGGCCGTGATGGTCGTGCCGCTGGTCATTCTCGCTGCCGGGGCGGCGTTCGCAGGCTACGCCGGCAAGATCCCCTTCACCCACTTCGACTGGCTCGGTGGATTCCTGCAGTCGGTGATCGTCGCCATTCCGGGGCACGAGGCGCACGCCGCCCACCACGAGATGGGTCTCGAAGCGATCCTCGTCGCCGCTTCCATCGCGGCCGCCGCCGGCGGCCTCGGTTTGGCCTGGCGACTCTGGGGCGGCGGGCGCGGGACTTCCGCCGACGAGGCCATGGCACGCCGGGCCCCTGGCCTCTACCGGCTGGTGGAAAACAAGTACTACGTCGACGAGATCTACGATCGCCTGGTGGTTCGGCCGCTGCGCAGCACGGCGCGATTCTGCTGGAAGGTCATCGACTCGGTGTTCATCGACGGCGGCCTGCACGTCGTGGCCTTCATCACCGAGCTGACCGGTGACCTCGGACGCTTCTCCACCACCGGCAACGTCCGCCAGTACGCCCTCTACTTCTTTGCCGGAGTGCTCGCCCTCTTCTGGTGGATGATCTTCTGATGATGCAACAGCTCCTCGACCTGCTTCTCGGCGACACGATCACCCGGTTCGTGTTCTTCCCGAGCTTCGCGGCGCTGCCGCTGCTCTTTCTCGGCCGGGCAAGCGCCCGCACCGTCAAGATCTACGCTCTGCTGGTCTCGCTGGTCGAGCTCGCGTTGATCGCTCTGTTCGCGGTCTCGCACTGGGGCGGCGGCACAATGGTGGCGCGCGACGCCACGATGCCCTGGCTCGACTTCGGCTCGCTGCGAGTGCTCTACGAAGTCGGCGTCGATGGCATCTCGCTGCCGCTCGTGCTGCTCACCGGCCTGCTGCTGCCGCTGGTCCTGCTCGGCTCCTGGAAGGGGATCACCAAGCACTGGACGGGATTCGCCGCCTCGATGCTGCTCCTCACGACCGGCATGCTCGGGGCCCTGGTCGCGCTCGACCTGCTCGTCTTCTACATCTTCTGGGAAGTGATGCTGATCCCGATGTACCTGATCATCGGTATCTGGGGCGGCGACAGGAGGGTCTACGCGGCGGTGAAGTTCTTCATCTTCACCATGGCCGGCAGCCTTCTCATGCTCCTCGGCATTCTCTGGATGGCCTGGAGCTACGGCGAGCTCACCGGCGTCTGGAGCTTCCGCTACGAGGATCTCCTCCAGCTGCAATTCCCGCTCAGCCAACAGCTCTGGCTCTTCGGTGCCTTCGCCATCGCCTTCGCGATCAAGGTGCCGATGTTCCCGTTCCACACCTGGCTGCCGGACGCTCACGTCGAAGCCCCGACCGGCGGCTCGGTGATCCTGGCCGGCGTCCTGCTCAAACTCGGGACCTACGGCTTCCTGCGCTTCGCGATTCCGTTCTTCCCCCAGGCCGCCACTCAGCTCGCACCCTGGGTCGTCGGCCTCGCACTCGTCGGAGTCGTCTACGGAGCGCTGGTCGCCTGGGCGCAGGTCGACATGAAGAAGCTGGTCGCCTACTCCTCCATCGCCCACCTCGGATTCGTCATGCTGGGACTGTTCGCTTTCAACGAGATCGCCTGGCAGGGCGCGCTGCTGCAGATGGTCAACCATGGCCTCTCGACCGGCGCCCTGTTCCTTCTCGTCGGCATGCTCTACGACCGGCGGCACACCAAGAAGTTCGAAGAATTCGGCGGCCTGGCGAAGTCGATTCCGTGGTTCGCGGTCATGCTCGTCTTCGCCACCCTGGCCTCGGTCGGCCTGCCGGCCCTCAACGGCTTCGTCGGCGAATTCATGATTCTCCTGGGAGCCTGGCAAGGCGGGTTGCACTGGGCCACGGGAATCGCCACCTTCGGCGTCGTGCTGGCGGCGGTCTACCTTCTGAAGATGCTGCAGGAGACCCTCTGGGGACCGATTACCAAAGACGAGAACAAGACGCTCAAGGACCTGAGCCTGCGTGAAGTAGCGACGCTGCTTCCCTTGTGCATCCTGATGCTCTGGATCGGCGTCGCTCCGGGCCGCTTCCTCGAGCCGAGCCGGCCGGCGCTCGCCGCCGTGCTCACCAGCTATCGCGCGCAGATGGCAGCGGGTCCGCCCGGCGCGCTGACCCTCTCCGCGCCGACATCCGCCGCCGGGCCGGCAGCCACGTTCGTCGCCGGAACCGCACCGGCGGGAATCGGGAGCGCGCGATGAACCCTATTTTCGCGCTGCCCCAGGCCGACTGGAACTCGCTCATGCCGGAGATCGTCCTCACCGGCGTAGCGTCTCTGATCCTTCTCCTCGAGGCCTTCGCGCCCCGCTTGCGGCCGGTGTTCAACGGCATGGCGCTCGCCGGAGTCGCGGCGGCCGCGGCGATTCTCGCCCAACAGCCCGCGGGACTCTACTTCCACGGTCTGATCGAATCGACGGCCCTGACCGGCGCGTTCTCGCAGACCATCCTGCTCGCGACCGCCATCGGCCTGCTCTCCGCCCAGGGCTATCTCAAGCGCGAGCGTCTCCTGTTCGGCGAGTACCCGGCGCTCCTCCTCTGGTGCGCCACCGGCCTCTTGCTCCTCGTGCGGGGCGTCGAGCTGGTGACGATCTTCGTCGCGCTCGAGCTGCTTTCGGTGGCGCTCTACGGCCTGGCAGCCTTTCATCGGCTCGAGGCGGTCTCGTCGGAGGCGGCGATCAAGTATTTCCTCATGGGCGCCTTGGTGAGCTCGTTCGTCCTCTACGGCGCGGCCCTCGTTTACGGC
>Ga0154020_10005315_pt1 | contig 15224 bp, 8 predicted proteins | sample Klosneuvirus_201_FD_109709 | JGI IMG/M metagenome (GOLD analysis project Ga0154020, IMG submission 109709) | Active sludge microbial communities from wastewater, Klosterneuburg, Austria - Klosneuvirus_20160825_MG | ecosystem: Engineered > WWTP > Aerobic digester > Activated sludge | place...
CCGGCCGACGTGCTCGCGCGCGATGGGGTGGTCCTTCGCTTCCGGGGGGTGGACTACAAATGCCAAGCTTATCTCAACGGCATCTGCGTGGGCCAGCATGAGGGATTCTTCGACGAGTTTGAGTTCGACTGCACCAAGGTCGTGCGTCGGACGAAGAACACCCTGCTCGTCCGGGTGGAGAACGACTTTTCGATGCTCGGCAGCCAAAAGGACGGCGACGCAGTCAACGGCGACAAAATCTATGCCGCCACCGGCCTGGGATATGATGATCCAGAGCACGGCTGGCACCATTGCCCGGCCGGCATGGGCATCTACAACGATGTGTTCCTCGAGGGACGTTCGCGCCTTGCGATCACCGATCTCTGGGTGCGTCCCCTGCCCGAGGAGGAGGCGGCGGAAGTCAGATTTGAAGTGGAGAACCTTGGGGCATCCGACCGGGAAGATGCGCACTTCCTGATCTCGATCTTTGGGCAGAACTTCCCCGCGACGGTTCAGCGTGACGTCGAGCACCGCCCCGTGGCGCGCAGCGTGCGCGGATTCGGCGACCTCGACGGCGACCATGCGGCAGAGCTACCCTGTCGCCTGGGACACGGCGTCAATTTCCTCACGGTGCGGGTTGCGATCCCGCATCCCAGGCTTTGGGAGCCGGAAACCCCTTGGCTCTACCAAGCCCAGGTTCGGGTCGTCGATGCCGCCGCGCACGAGCTCGATGCGGCGGCGTGCCAGTTCGGCATGCGCACCTTCCGGCAGGATGAGACGTCGGAGCCCAAAGGCCGCTTCCTGCTCAACGGGCGGGAGATTCGGTTGCGCGGTGCCAACACGATGGGCCATCTTGAGCGGTGCGTCATGAAGGGCGATTTCGACCAACTGCGCGACGACATCCTCCTGGCGAAGCTCACTCACATGAACTTCCTGAGGCTTACGCAGCGGCCCGTGCACCGGGAGGTGTACGAGTGGTGCGACCGGCTCGGCCTGATGTTGCAGACGGACATGCCCATGTTCGCCAGTGTCCGACGCAATCAAATGCTGGAAATCGTGCGCCAGACCTCGCGCATGGAACGCCACGTCCGGGCACATCCCAGCAACATTCTGGTCTCGTTCATCAACGAACCGCGGCCGGCGGCGGCGAGCAAGCCGCATCGCTTCATGACCCGACCGGAGCTCGAGCGCATGTTTTTGCTCTGCAGCGAGGCCGTCCTGCAGGAAAATCCGGACCGCGTCGTGAAGTGCGTGGATGGCGACTACGACCCGCCCTCTCCTTACGGCATGCCGGACAACCATTGTTATTGCGGCTGGTACATCGGCCATGGCGTGGATCTTGGGGCCCTGCATCACGGCGACTGGCTGCCCGTGAAACCGGGCTGGTACTTCGGCTGCGGCGAGTTCGGCGCCGAGGGGCTCGATTCGTTTGCGGTGATGCAGAAACATTATCCAGCGGCCTGGCGCCCGGCGCATCCGGACACCGTCTGGTCACCCGCCGTAATCTCGGAAAGCCAGAGTTGGAACTTCCATTTCCTGTGGTATGATACACCCAGGACGGTCCGCGAGTGGATCGACGCTAGCCAGACTCATCAGGAGTGGATCGTGCGTCTCATGACGGAAGCGTTCCGGCGCAATGCACACATGAATACGTTTGCCGTTCACCTGTTCATTGATGCCTGGCCCGCGGGCTGGATGAAGACCCTGATGGACGTCGACCGCGTGCCGAAGCAGGCTTGGTTTGCCTATCGCGACGCCCTCACTCCCCTGGCAGTGAACCTGCGCACGGACCGCTCCCAAGTGTGGTCGGAAGAGACGGTTTTGGTCGAAACTTGGATCTGCAATGACCTGGTTACGGCTCCGTCCGGGGCCCGCCTGCGCTACGAGGCGTGTCTCGATGGCGAGGTGATCGGGCACGGCGACTGGGTGGCGGATATTCGGTCCTGTGCGCCACGCTGTCAGGGTGTGATTCCTGTGCCAGTGCCGGCGACGGCGGAGCGAGGCGTCCTAAAGATCGCGGTCACGCTGGTCGATGCCCATGGCGCCCCGCTCGATGATCATGAAATCCGTCTGTCGGTGTTCCCGCGGGCCATGTCGGCTGCGCCCAGCGTCCGCCTGCCGCGGCCGAATGACGAGACGCGGGCGCTTGTGGAAAAGCTCGGCCTCGTTGTCTCGGAGGCAGCTCCAACCCTCGTCCTCTCGAGCTACGCTGACTACCAGGCACAGCGCTCCGCCATCGACGCGGCCGTGCGGGCGGGGGCGACCGCAGTCTTCCTCAAGCTGGCATGCGGGAGTTTTTACCTTGGCGGAGTGGCGCTGGAGGTCCGCAAGGCAGGGATGGGCCCACGCCACTTCGTATCTACAGATACAATACACTCGATGGTGAAGAACGCGGAGCCGGGCGACTTCCGCTTCTGGCATTCCGACAGTCGCGGGCACGGCGCACCCTTCCTGTTCACGGTGCTCGAAGGGGAGGGTTGGACGCCGATCCTGCAAAGCGGCGACGGCGGGTGGCTCCGGCCCTGGCATTACACGCCGGCCGCCGTGGAGCGACGCGATGGAGCGGGGATGTGGCGGGTCTGTCAGGTCGAACTCGCCGATTTTGTCGCCACCACGCCGACCGCGGCGCTGTTCGCCCGGCGACTGCTGGGGCAATCTTAGAAAGCTCCCAATCGATCCGTCTTTCACCAGCCCATGAACACCCTGTGTACCCGGTTATCGCTGCTGTACCTGTGGAACTGCGTGCTTGGCGCCACGTGCTGGTCGCAGCCATCCGCGAACGAGGCCAGCGGCATCGACGAACCGACCGCGCATGCGGAGGCGCAGGTGCAGAATCCATATCCCGACAAGATTACACCGGAGGCGTTCGCCCGGTCGCTCCCACCGCTCCGGCACCGCCTCCGATGAAATCATCCCGTCCCGCGCTGCGCCCGGGCTCGAGTTTGGGCCGCAATTCCCCGTGCCGTGCCATGGTGAGTTTGACGAATCGAGCGATCCGTGGGGCCGCTGCGACGTGCGTCTTCTGCCTGGGCTTATCGCTCATGGCTGCGGCGGCGACCTGGCATGTTTCGCCGGGCGGAGACGATACCGCGTCCGGCGAGGCCGGCGCGCCGTTCCGGACAATCCAGCGTGCGGTCGAGGCCGCCCGCGCAGGCGATACGGTCTTGCTTCACGAAGGGATCTACCGGGAGACCGTCAGGCCGGAACACGACGGACGGCCTGATGCGCCCATTACGCTCACCGCTGCTCCCGGCGCGCGGCCGATTGTCTCCGCGCTCGACCCCATCACGGGCCCGTGGGTGTTCGACGGGAACGGCCGGTATTCCGCCGCCGTTCCGGCGGCGCCGGCGTTGGGGAAGGTGGCAGACGGCGTGGCGCCCGCCTTGAGCACCGGGATGGACCAGATCTTCATCGACGGGATCGTGCAGCCCGAGGCGCGCCACCCCAACCGCTCCGGCAGCGATCCGCTCGACCACGAAGGGCTCGCGCTCAAGGTGGATGAAAATTTCCGCATCATCGCGCCCGAGCTTGCCCGCCTTCCGGACAATGCCCTGGCCGGCGCCCGCTTCCATGGGCATGTCCACCCGGCTTGGACAGCGCAGTCGGGCGTGGTCGTGTCGAGCCGCGCAGACGAGGTGCGTATGGACCCCTCCACGCTCTCCACGCCCTGGTGGCCCAATCGCGCCCGGTCCGGCGGCAACGTTGATGCGGACGTCACCTACAGCCCTGTCCATTCCGCCGGATCCGGCTATTTCTTTGGCACAAAAGCGCTCCTCGACGCCGAGGGCGAGTGGATCATCGAGCGCAGTGCTGCAGGTGATACCCTCCGGCTTCTGCCGCCCGGCGAGCGCCATCCTGATACGCTGCGCATCGAGCGCAAGGTACGGCCATGGACCATCGACCTTGACGGCCGGTCCCACTGGATCTTGCGCGATCTTCAGCTCGTCGGCGGCGCGGTCCGTTTGCGGGGCGAGCATCTTGTTCTGGACCGGTGCGAGCTACGTCATCCCACCCACTTCCTCACCTTTGCGCTTGGCTACGGTTACGACGGCGGACTCCCGCAGGGTGGGGCGATCCTGTTCGAAGGCAGGCAATCCACGGTCCGGGCCTGCGTGGTCCGCGCATCAGCGGGCTCTGGCATCAATCTGAAGGGCGAAGGACACCTTGTGACTCGCAATCAACTTCATGACATCGATTACTCCGGGACCTATGCGGCCGGAATCACGGTCGGCGGCAACGGACATGTGGTGGAGTTTAACACGATTCGCGACTCCGGCCGAGACGCAATCGCGCTGGCCGGCGGCGGGCATCGCATCCTCTTCAACGACCTCTCCCGGGCCGGACGGCTGGCGATGGACGGCGGCGGCCTCTACACCTATGGACAGAATGGGGCCGACCGCACCACCGGGCGTCCGACCGAAATCGCCTACAACTGGGTGCATGAAAGCGGGCAGCCGGATGACCCCAAGAATCGCGGCATCTACATCGACAACTACTCCCGTGGGTTTGTGGTGCACCACAATGTCCTTTGGGGACTCGGGCACCCCGGCAAGAACAAGGGCCTCCATATTGGCGCGCCCTCCATCGATGTTGACTTTTACCACAACACCTTGATCGGGGTGCTGCCCCCCACCGAGGCCAGCTACACGAAATTTCCGCTTACCAACCGGGATCCAGAATTTTGGACTGCGTCGAACAATCGGCTTGCTTACCACTATCAGAACAACCTCCACATTCCCGCGACGATTCCACCGGAGATGGTCTTGGAGAATCCGAAAACAGGTGATTACCGGCCCCGGGCGGGAAGCTCCAACGTAAATCCCGCAACCACGGAGAGTGTGAAGGTTTGGCAGACCAGCGACGGCAAAACCGGTGTGCCTGCCGGCTACACGCTCTACGTCCAAGACAAGTCAGTCCCGTTCAGCTTTTCTGAGACTTCGGGGCAGGGGGTAAGCCTGCCCGGCATCAACGACGGATTCACCGGCACCTCGCCCGACGACGGTGCCTACGAGCGAGGACTTCCGCTCTGGCGGCCGGGCCATGACGGATACAGCGGTGACGCCTCCCCCTATCGTCGAGATCTCGTCGGTCGGCTTGTTTCCGTGGCCGGTTCTACCGGCGGGCACGTTGTGACCCGGTTCTTCACTCCGCTGAAGGCGCAGCGACTCCGGCTGCTGTTGGCGTGTGATGCCGGTTCACCCGCGGTCGCGGAGATACAGATCTATCAACCGGAATGATGAGAGTCCGCAAGATCATGGCCAAACTATCCTGGGGTTTCTCCGTTGGGCTGATCCTTGCGGGTTTGGCGATCGTTCCAGCGGAGTTCATCGATAAGATCGGCAAACAATTACACTGGCATGAAATACCCCATTTACTCAATCGCCCTGCTTCTGTTTTTCTCTTCCTCCGGTGCTGCCGCTTTGGGTGAGAACGCTGCTCGTAAACAAATTTTTCTGACCGAAGCCAGAGCAAGCAATATTGTCATACTGAATTCCCCTGATTCAAAGGGAGATCCATCAAAGAGACGGATCATCCTTCCTGAGTTTTCACACTATTGCCATGTTGCTGCCGACGCAGATGCCTTCAGGTGGATTGGCGCCAGCAACCGGATGTTCCCGTGGGTGGGGAAATCGGACCTGAATTCAATTTTCGAAGAAAGGAATCCCGTCCCTCCAACAATCCCGCTGCCCAACAGGCGGGCGCTGCTGATGTTGTTTGAATTGAAGAACGGAAAATACATGACCGTGATGCCGTTATCGGGCGAGGCATCGGTGAGCTGGTTGGAGACGGAAAAAAACGGGGAACTGGCGGTTGATTACGGTTCGCTTGGTACCGAACCGGTACCTTCAGAATCTGAAGTCCCCCTCCTGGCCTGGGCCGTGGGCGATAATGTCTTTGACTCCATCAATCAGGTATGGCAGACTATTGCCCAATCTCCCCTGTATGGAAACAGCGTGGGTTTACGCTCGCAGAAAGAGTATCCAGAACCTTGGAAGTATCTGGGTTGGTGCACCTGAGAACAATATCATAGAAATATCAATGAGCGCATCATCTTGGGTGCCATCGAGGGTATTGAGCATTCGGATGTTCCCGTACGCTGGTTGCTCATTGATGATGGTTTTCAGTCCTTGAAAGAAGGACGGATGCAATCGCTCAAGCCGGACAGCGTAAAATTTCCGAACGGGTGGGGAACGATCATTTCGGCGAAGAAGGAGGAGAAGATCAAATGGATGGGGATATGGCACACGCTGCTCATGTATTGGAAGAATGTTTCCCCTGACCATGACATGAGTGAATTGGCCCCCTATTTGATGCCGCAGCCTGTGGTCAGCGAAAATAGTCCGAAGGATAATGAATTTTTGGACGACCCCGATGATTCTGCAGTTATTGCACTGATTCCGAAGGACACCAAGGAGGACAGCGCACAATTCTATTCCCGTTTTATGGAGGCGGTCAAAGAGGATGGCTTTGATTTTATCAAGACCGACAATGTTTCCCGCTCGATCATTGAATACTACGGTACGGCCAATCCGGCGAGGGCGCACCGGCATAATGTCCTTTCGCTGGAGCACGCGTGCGACCGATTAGATCTGCCCCTGATGAATTGCAGTGCACAAAACACCATCGGTCTCCTGAACGCCGCCCACAGCGCCACGATGAGGACCAGTCCCGATTACAGGAAAAACCAACTGGCCTCGTCGAAGTCACAAATCCTTCAATCGGTTTTCAACACCAGTTGGATTGGGCCGACCCTCTGGCCCGACCATGATATGTTCCACTCCTCCGATATGGAGGTGGCGGAAACAATGGCGATAACCAAGGCCATGTCCGGAGGGCCGATCTACCTTTCCGATGCACCTTCGGATTTCAACGAGGACGTCATTCTGCCGTTGTGCTTCAGCGACGGCCTGTTGATCAGGCCGCTGGCCCCGGGAGTGCCACTGCCCGATAGCTTTTTTACTGATGCCCTCTACGAACGGGACAATCTATACAAAGTGGTGGCCCCCTTGAATAATGAATCATGTGCCATCACAGCATACAATCTGGCCATCGATAACAGGGTGGAACTTTCCACAAGGATAACACCGGACGACTACAAATATTCGTCGGTGATGATGCAGCCCCATCAGGGATTGCGGGACATACCCAAGGAAGGTTTGATTGTCTACGACTGGAAAGAGCAGAAAGGATCAAAACTCTCAGCCAAGGGTGTTGACGTTAAAATCACCGGCTTCGGGCATGAATTGTTTCTCTTGTGCCCCATTGAGCAGGGCTGGGCGGTGGTAGGAAGGCCCGACAAATATTTGTCTCCCTCAACGGTTCAGATCCTGGAAACCAAACGAAACAGTGTGAGCATCAAGATGGTCGAGCCGGGGCCGATTATTATTTATTCAGGATATGGCATCCCGAAATCGGAGCAGATGAAATTCTCGGATATGGGCGGCAATTTCTTCAGAGGGGAAACTAACGATAAGACCTCCTCTGCCGGCATTCTGGAAATTAAACGATAACCGAGCTGATGAAACTTAAATTCGCCGGACTATTCCTGTGTTTCCTCAGCAGTGCCCTGGTGGCCGGCGATCTAAGAACGCTTCCGCCCGATCCCAATCAGGCTATCTTCGGGAGTCGTATTCAGCGATTCATGGGTCTGCTGGAAATGAGCCAGCAACTGCACGACTTCCCGGTCAAGGTTCTGGTTTACGGGCAGTCGATCATGGCGCAGCGGGCGGCCGACCAGAGTGTTCAGCAATTGAAGGAAAGATACCCGTACGCCAAACTCATCGTCGAAAACCGGGCGATTGGAGGCTGCACCGCTCCATCATTGGTCCACGCAGCGGAGACGGATCTTTATCCTTTTTACCCCGATCTGCTGATCTTTCACGTTTACGGCGGAGAAGTCCGGGGGGAATTTGAACGGATCATCAGTAATGTTCGGCGTTATACCACGGCGGATATCATGCTGTTGACCCACCATATCGACAGCCGTGACGAGCAAGGCGTCTGGGACGCCGCTTCCGCCTGGCGCCGAGGAATTGCCCAGAAATACAACTGTGAGCTGGTGGACGTCCGGCTGGTATGGAAATCCTACCTTGAAGCGCATGGACTGCAGGCATCCGACCTGCTGAAGGATCATATTCACCTGAATGAACACGGGATCGCCCTGCACCGTGCCATCATCAGCAGGCATTTTCAGGTGAATCCTTCCGGCCACCATAAATGGATGGATACGGTCCGGTCGTATGAAATCGCGCGCCCGGCCTATGAGCGGATGCGCGATCTTGAATTCAGTCAGCAGGCATGGAATCCCTGGGCGAAGAAGGGGGAGGATCCCAGCCGTATTCAGGGAAACCGCCTCAAGCTTGAATTCTTTGGCAATCGCGTGGATGTGAGAACGGTCCGGGCAGCCGAAGCCCTCGGCACGGCTACCATTCTTATCGACGGCAAAAAGCCTTCCGAGTTTGCTGAAACGTTTGCTGCCACCCGGGTTAATCAGGGGCCGAGAAGTTGGTTTCCAGGCTATTTCACCATCCAGCCGGGTCGTGCGCCCGTGGCCGAAAAGTGGGTGATGCGAATTGGGCAGCTTGCAGAAAAGGGGATGGCTGCTCCATTTTCAGTCACAGGTTCGAGCACCGGCCTGGATGGTGAGGGCACGCTGAGGGACGATTTTGTCTCTGCCTCCAACCGTTTCAGTTTATTGTCTCAGCACCTGACTCTTTTCAAGGGACCGGCGTCGAAACCGATGCCAGCAGACTACGAGCTGCGCTGGGAGATTTACCAAATGGGCACCGATGTTTGGGTGCCGGCAATGCCCAAAGACGAGAACTCCATCGCCCAGTTCACCCTCGTTCAGGGGCTGTCGAATGCCAGACACACCCTCGAGATCATCCCCAACGGGGATGGCGTCCTGCCCTTGAAAGAAATCGTTATCCACAGTCCGTCGCTCAAATAACCTTCAACCCCAATCTCCATCCATGACCTGCCTACAAACACGTTCACATCCCCGGTCACGTCGAACCCTGTCTGGTTGCGCCGCAATCCTGTTGCTCGCCAGCCAAATGGGTTCGACCCATGCCGCACCGCTCAGGCTCACGTCGCCGGATGGCAAACTCACCGTGTCGGTGAATGCCCAGCCTGAACCCGCGTACTCGGTCACGTGGAACGGCAACCCCCTCATCACTCCCTCTCGCCTCGGATTTGATCTGGGCGAGAAAAGCTTCCCCGGCGCGGTTGCGATCAAGGAGCTGGGTCGTGCCCAACACGACTCCACCTGGAAAACCGTGGTCGGCGAACGCAGCGAAGTGCGCGACCACTACAACGAGCTGACGCTGTCGCTGACTTCCGCCGACAGCGCGAGTCGTCCCCTGACCATGACCTTCCGCGCCTACAACGAGGGCATCGCCTTCAATTACACCTTTCCCGAATCGAAAGGCGCCAAGCCGATCGAAATCAGTCGAGAACTCACCGAGTTTTGTTTCCCGGGAGATTACCCCGCCTGGGCCGCTTACGCCGCCCAAGCCAAATACAGCAAAACGCCCCTCAGCCAACTCAAGGCCGGGGCGGAGCGCCCCATGACGATTGAAGCCGGGCCCACGACCTTCATTGCGCTGGCCGAGGCAAAACTCGTGGACTACGCCCGCGGCAAGTTCAGCCCGGTCAAGGACAAGCCCCATGCGCTCGCGATCGACTTGCACGGTGCGGTCAGTGCCACCGCTCCGCTCACGACGCCGTGGCGCGTGATCATGGTGGCGGAGAGCCCGGGCCAACTGCTGGAGCAGAATTATCTGCTGCTCAATTTGAATGATCCTTGTGCCATTGCTGACACCTCTTGGATCAAGCCCTGCAAAGTGCTCCGTGAAGTCACCCTGACCACCACGGGGGGGAAGGCCTGCGTGGACTTCGCGGTCAAGCACCAGCTGGAATACATCTTGTTTGATGCAGGTTGGTATGGACACGAATACAGCAAGGAAGCCGACGCCACGACGGTTACGGTCGATCCCAAACGCTCCAAGGGTCCGCTCGATTTGCCCGAGGTGATCCGCTACGCCAGCGAACGCGGCGTGGGAACCATCCTCTACGTGAATCAAAACGCGCTGACGCCCCAGCTCGACGAAATCCTTCCCCTCTACCAAAAATGGGGGATCAAGGGCGTGAAATATGGCTTTGTCCATGTGGGTTCACAAAAGGACACCACTTGGCTGCACGAGGCCATTCGCAAAGCCGCCGCCCATCACCTCATGGTGGATATCCACGATGAATATCGTCCCACCGGTTATGAACGAACCTATCCCAATCTGATGACCGCCGAGGGGATTGCCGGTGACGAAACCTCGCCCTCCAACCAAACCACGCTCGCCCACCTGTTCAATCGTAGCCTCGCCGGTCCGGCGGACAACACCGTTTGCTATTACGACGGGCGCGTGACCCGCAATGCCTCGCATGCCTACCAACTCGCGAAATCCGTGTGCATCTACAGTGCCTGGCAATTTCTCTTCTGGTATGATCGCCCGCCGGGATCGCCCGGCAAGGTGGGGGGGGCGGGTGGGGCAGAGACTGGAATTGGTGACGAGCCGGAACTGGAGTTCTTTTCCGCCCTGCCCGCGTCATGGGACGAAACCCGCGTGCTGCACGGCAGTGTCGGTGAATTTGCCGTCATTGCCCGCCGCCGCGGCGGAGACTGGTTTATCGGGGTGATGAACAGCGGCCAACCGCGCAGATTCGATCTGCCGCTCGAATTCCTGGGTCCGGGTAAATTTAATGCCCGCATCTATGCCGATGATCCGTTGGTCGAGACCCGGACCAAGGTCGGCATCCGCAATCAGGAAGTAAACCGTGCCACCACGCTCAAGGCCGAGGTCTCCGCCCAAGGCGGCCAGGCCATTCACCTTACGCCGCTAAAATAGTGACGGAACAAAAGAGTCGTCGCAGAGCGCGGCTTCTGCCAATCGACCCCGGGTCCGCAAGCGGCGTTGGATCGGATGGCACATGTGATGGCTCAGTGCTCACGGCTCAGGGCGGAGGGCGGAATGCCCATGTGCTTGCGGAACAGGCGCGAGAAGTAGAAGGGATCGTCGTAGCCGACGGCGCGTGCAGTTTCCGCGACATTGAGGTGCTCGCGCATGAGCAGCTCCATCGCGCGCTGCAAGCGCAGGCGGATCAGGTAGGCGGTCGGAGGCATGCCCGTCTGCTTGCGGCACAGGTCGGTGAAGTGGGGGATGCTCATGCCCGCGGCCGCGGCCATTTCCGTCAGATTCCAGGCATGGGTGGAATTGTCGCGAATCTGGCTCAAGGTCTTAATCAGGCGGTTTTCCGTGCGCAGCGCCCGGCCGCCGTTGCTGCGCTGGTGAACCTTCGCCAAACCGAGCAGGCGCGCCAAGCCGGTGCTCATGCCGAGCAGGTAAGCCTCGCCGAAACCGTGGAGGGTGTGGCGGTAGGTGTCCTCGAAGGCCTCGCTGATCGCCTGCATGTCTCCCACCGGCAGCACCGGCCGTTCGCTCGATACGCCAAGGATTTTAAGGTAGTCGCTGGCTCGCAGCCCACGGAAGTGAATCCAGAAGATTGTCCATGGCGAGTTCGCGTCTGCTTTGTAGCGGTGGGCGACGCGAGGCGGCAGGAAGAGCAGTTGGCCGGCGTTGATCGTCCAGCGCTGGCTGCCGAGTTCGCAGTGCCCCGTGCCCGCGATGCAGCCGATGAGGATGTGCTGGGCAGTACCACGCGGGCGATCCACAAGGTGATCAGGGGAGGCGGAAAAGGCGCCGATGTGGGTGATGCTCAAATCCCGCAGGATCGGCCGTTGCGAGCATTCGATCACGATCTCAGGCGGCGCAATGATCAGGCGCTGTCCGGGGAATCCCTCGGGCTTGGGCATGGGGAAATTTTCGCCAGAACCATTAGATTGTCCATGCAATTCCGCAGATCTTCCATGGCTGGCGCCGCCGTCTTCCGCTAGGATCGACCAAGCCATGAACATCACCGCGCCCGATCTCGCCGTCTTCATCGGCTTTTTTGTCATCGTGGTTTCGCTCAGCGTCTGGAAGAGCCGCCGCAAGAGCGGGGAAGGGGATGGCAGTTCGGACTTCTTTCTTGCCGGTCGCGGCCTGACCTGGCCGTTGATCGGCATTTCGATCGTCGCAGCCAACATTTCCACCGAGCAGATGGTCGGCATGGCGGGTCAGGCGGCCGGATCGACGGGACTGGCGGTGAGCGCCTGGCAGTTGTTAGGCTCGGTCTTCATCGTTCTCATTGCCATGACACTTTTGCCGCGTTTCCTGCGCGCGGGAATCTACACGATGCCGGAGTATCTCGAATACCGTTACAACAGGTTGGCGCGCGGCCTGATGGCCGTTTTCACCGTGGTGATCTACGCGGTGGTCATGCTGCCCGCGGTGCTTTATTCGGGCGGAGTCACTCTGCGGACCATCACCGGAATGGAGTTGGTCAAGGCGGTGTGGCTGATTGGTCTGATCGGCGCGGGTTATTCGGCCATCGGGGGACTCAAGGCGATCGCCTGGGCGGATCTGGTGCAGGGCCTGGCCCTGCTTGCCGGTGGTCTGATGATCTTCTTTCTCGGGCTTCAAGCGGTCGGGGGCTGGGACGCTTTCCAGCAGTTCAACGCCGGGAAACTCCACATGATCAGGCCGGCGGATGATGCCGACCTGCCATGGACTGGGGTCGTTGGCGGCATGTGGATCGTGATGATCTATTACTGCGGCTTGAATCAGTTCATCGTGCAGCGGAACCTCGCCGCCAAGTCGCTCAAGCATGGCCAGTTGGGTATGATCTTTGCCGGCGCGCTTTGGCTGCTCGTGCCCTTCGCGATGGTCATGCCCGGGATGCTCGCCCAGCAACTTTACGGCGCTGAGCTGAGCAAGAACAACGATGCGGCCTTTCCCACGATGGTGACGCGACTGATTGCTCCCGGCATGCGCGGTTTCATCTACGCGGCCATTGCGGGAGCGGTCACCAGCACGCTGGCCTCGCTGCTCAATTCCGCTTCGACCATCTCGACGATGGATGTCTATCGAAACATGTTCAAGCCCCAGGCCAGCCAGCGCTTGTTAGTGTGGCTTGGCCGGGGGCTGACCGTGGCTTTCGTGGTCGGCGGCTGCCTGATCGCACCCGCGCTCGAAAACCCGAAGTTTGGCGGCGTCTTCCAATACATCCAGCAGTTCCAAGGCTATATCTGGCCCGGCGTGGTTGCGGCCTTCCTGATGCCCTTCGTGCTGAAGCGCGTGCCCGATGCGGCCGGGGCCACGGCGATCCTGCTCGGACCTCTGGCCTACGGTGTGCTGCAGTATGCCGAGAAAGCGGGACTGCATCACATCCACTTCCTGCTGCAGGTGCTCATCGCCTTTGGGGTGGTTGCCGCCGTGATGACCCTGATGACCGTCATCTTCCCGCGCGTGGCGCCCCGCGAACTTCCGGTGCGCGAGGAGATTTCACTGCAGACCGAACCGGTGGTTAAGATCACGGGCGCTTTGGTGATCCTGGGCGTGGTCGTTTTCTTTGCGGTCTTTTGGTAATTAAAACGAAGAGCCTCTTCGTCTTGCCCTTACCTCTTATCCTTTACCCGGCATGTCCGTATCCGCCCGTATCGATTCCTTGACGATCCTAACCTATCCCGTGGGAGATCCGGAGAAAAATCCGGTGTTCTTTGACAAGCGGGTTTATCAGGGATCTTCAGGCAAGGTTTACCCCGTGCCCTTCATTGACAAAGTCTACGACGAGCCGGTGCCCATCGCCTACCAGTCGGCTCATTTGGAGAACGAGTATGTAAGGCTCGTCATGCTGCCCGAGATCGGTGGCAGGATCTTCATCGGGCAGGACAAGGCGAACGGGGACTATGATTTCTTTTATCGCCAGGACGTCATCAAGCCGGCCTTGGTGGGTCTGGCCGGGCCGTGGATTTCCGGCGGGGTCGAGTTCAACTGGCCGCAACACCACCGCCCGGGGACCTTCATGCCCTGCGACGTATCAATCGAACATGAGGCGGATGGCGCCCGCACCGTATGGCTGAGCGAGCATGATCCGATCCACCGCTTGAAGGGCATGCACGGCATCCGACTGCGGCCCGGTTCCTCGCTGGTGGAACTGCGCGCCCGGCTCTGCAACCGCACTGCCTTCACCCAGACCTTCCTGTGGTGGGCGAACGTGGCGGCGATGGTTCACGAGCAATATCAATCCTTCTTTCCACCGGACGTCCACTACGTTGCCGACCACGCGGTGCGGGCAATGTCGTCGTTCCCGCAGGCGAACCAGCCGTATTACGGTGTCGACTACGCGCAGCGCCAGGGGAGCAACGACCTTTCCTGTTACCGCAACATTCCGGTGCCCACGAGCTACATGGTCTGCCAGACTGCGTTCGACTTCTTCGGCGGCTACGACTTCAAGGCGGGCGGCGGCTTTGTCCATGTCGCCGACCGCCACATCGCGCCAGGCAAGAAGCAGTGGACGTGGGGGAATCATCCTTTCGGCTATGCCTGGGATAGCGAGCTCACCGACGCCAACGGGCCTTACATCGAACTGATGGCTGGCGTCTACACCGACAACCAGCCCGACTTCACCTACCTCCAGCCCTACGAGACCAAGACCTTCTCGCAATACTGGTGGCCGATCCAGGATCTGGGACCGGTGCAGCAGGCCAGCACCCGCGCTGCGCTGCGCTTGGTGATCGGTGTGAACCGCGCGATCGAAGTCGGCATCTGTGTGAGTGAACCTCTGCGCGGCGCGACGCTGCTGCTGCTCCAAGGTGGCAAGCGGCTGATCGAGGAACGTCTTTCGATCGATCCCGGAGTGTCCTGGAAACGTGACGATCTGCGCTTCGAGGGCGAGCAAGCCAGCGAACTCGAGGCCTTGCTGATCGACGCGCAGGGAGCAGTCTTGCTCGCTTACCGCCCGCCGGGCGATGCGCAGGAGCACACGCGCGAGGTTGCGACCGAAGCGGCCACACCCGCTGACATCGCCTCCGCTGACGAGCTCTACTTGACCGGTGAGCATCTGGAGCAATACCGCCACCCGACGCGGATGCCCGAACTTTATTGGCAGGAGGCGCTGCGGCGCGACCCGGGCGACTTCCGCTGCAACCTCGCGATGGGCCGCCGTGCGTTAAACCGCGGTGACTTTGCGCTCGCTGAAGGTCACCTGAGAAAGGCGATCGCCCGCATCACCCGTCGCCATCCCAATCCGGAAAGCGGCGAGGCCCACTACGTCCTCGGACTCTGCCTGAACCTGCAGGACCGACAGGAAGA